>Ga0209407_1000502_pt1 | contig 50707 bp, 36 predicted proteins | sample AD_JPNHG3_MetaG_FD_184410 | JGI IMG/M metagenome (GOLD analysis project Ga0209407, IMG submission 184410) | Active sludge microbial communities of municipal wastewater-treating anaerobic digesters from Japan - AD_JPNHG3_MetaG (SPAdes) (version 2) | ecosystem: Engineered > Bioreactor > Anaerobic...
GCAACACCCGTTCCCATCCCGAACACGGAAGTGAAGGGCCCCATCGCCGAGGGTACTGCAGGACGCGCCTGTGGGAGAGTAGGACGCCGCCGGGGTTTGATCGCGGGGGCCGCGGATCTCATCGATCTGCGGCCCCCTTTTTTTCCGGGACTGCGGCACTACCGATCTTATCGGTACTACCGGCACCACCGGCAGGATCAGTAGTGCCGGCAGTCCCCCCCAAAACTCTTAATCCTTGCCTATAACTTCAGGCATTGCGAATGCTTTCTGTAGTTCCTGCGTCTTGATAATGCCCCAGCGCGCTCTGCGAGCGATACAGCATGCTGGCCGCCATCCGCAGGGCACGCTCGGCCCGCGACGTGTTTTTTTGCACCGCCGCCACTGGCGCACGTTTTTCCCCGCGCTCTTGTCCAGCGCAGGCGCGAGACCGATGTACGCGGCAAAGTGCTTCTCCGTCGGGGAACCAGTTCAAGCGGCAGGCCAAACTCCAATCCACTCTTTCGCGCTACACACAAAAGAGTGGTGGGCGCGGAGGGAGTCGAACCCTCACGCCTCGCGGCACAGGAACCTAAATCCTGCGTGTATGCCAATTTCACCACGCGCCCGTAATGTGTTGCGCCCCTTTATACAAAATTCGATGGGGTCAGTCTACATAGTACTTCTTGATCAGCGTCTCAAAGTGCGGATCGTTTGCCACGTCGAGGATGCGCATTTCGCGCCGTGCGTTCTCTACCGAGTCGGAGGCATGCGCGGCATTGACCATAATATTGGTGCCAAACTCACGGCGAATCGAGCCGGGACGCGCCTTGGTCGGATCCGTGGCCCCCAGAATGTCGCGAATCTTGGCCACCGCATCCTGGCCCTCATACACAATCGCCAGGCACTCCTCGGTGCCGGGCAGGGTACGCTCCTCGGGCAGGCAGTTCGACGGACGGCGTCCGGTCATGAACTCTACGATACTCTCGAACTCACGCTCGGCAAAGGAGGGTGCCAGCATGTCGCACAGGTCATCGAGCGGCGCGGCATCCACCGGGAAGCCGAACTCGCGTGACAACGCCTGCGCGGCGCGGTCCGCCGCGAATTTCTTGAAGACCTTCTTCAGCCCCTCACGCACCGGCCCGTAAAACTCTTCGGCTTGCGCCACCGACATAGAGAACTTTTTCACGCCCACGATGCGCAGACCTGAGTTTGAGAGCAGATCCATGATGTTGCCGGCGCGCAACGACGGCTGACGCCAGTTGTCCGGCTTGAGCATCACCAGCGTCTCTTGCACGTCAGCGCCGCCCGGCACGTCCAGCGCACCGCGTACGATGCCGGCTTGCGACGCGAGATGCGGTAGCCACATACGCAGGATGTCGCCCACGACCTTCTGGGAAGGACCGACCATCACCGACGGCTCAAAATATTCGACCTCGCCGGTCGTCGGATTACGCACCAAGTCACCGTAGGTGTCACGCACGCTCTGCCCGCTACCCCACTGCTGACGGATGGAGCCGGTGACATCGAAAATCTTGCGAATCGCATCGTCGCCCTCGAAGAGCAGCAGCATCGAGCGGTGCGGACGGCCGGTCGCGGCGTCCGGCGTGTAGAAACGCCGCACATAGTTCGCAAGAAGCGCGCACTTTTCCGGGTCGTCAGGATCGTAGGTCTTCAGATAGGTGGCGAACTCGTCGACCAACTCTGCCGACGCCCCGACAACACGTGCGCCGACCAGTTTGAGATCGGTGCGGACGAGATAGCGCGCGATGATACCGCCGGTACGCGATTTGCGGATCGAATACGGATTAATGAGGACGAACGCCAGTTCCTTCGCCATGTTTACACTTTCCTTTCAGTCTGTCTTACGGTCTGCCGGATACTAACAGTCCCCATTATGATCAATGCGACCGACATCACGATCAAGATACCGGTCGTCAACGTCATGACGCCCCCGGCCTTAAAGCCATCCGCCTGCCAAGCCTGCACGTTGCGCAGGAAGAGGGTAACAATCGCCGAGCCGCTGGTGGCCATCATAAAGAGCATCGGCAGCAGTGTGAGCATCAGCGGGCGCCTGCGGCGCAACAGCCACAGACTGCACCCGAGCAGCGTCAACGCGGCAAGCAATTGGTTGGACGAGGCAAAGACCGGCCAGATGCTCTTCGCCCCGCCGCCGAGCAACAACCAGCCAGCGGCAACCACCGCGATCAACGTAGCGATATAGCGGTTAGAGAAGAACGCTTGAACCGCAGGCAACACCGGCGCGGCAGTGGCCGGAGGCGCGTCCTCCTCCGATTGCCCACGCGGCAGGAAAAGCTCTTGCCAGGTGAAGCGGGCCAGTCGCGTGGCCGTATCGAGCGTCGTCATCAGAAAAGCCGCCAGCGCCAGCGAGATAAAAACGACACCCGCATTGTGCGGCAACCCCAGTTTGTCGGTGAAACTCGCAACGCCGCCGGCAAACAGCTTGACCGCGCCCTGCTCCTTCAGCGCCGCCGTGTACTCGCCTTGCGTCATCACGCCAACCGCGACCAGCGCGATGATCGCCAGCACCCCTTCGATCAACATGCTGCCGTAAGCCACCGGTCGGAGGTGGCGTTCGCTGTCTATCTGCTTGGCGGTCGTGCCCGAGGCCACCAATGCGTGGAAACCGGAACACGCACCGCACGCCACGGTCACGAACAGCAGCGGAATCAGAGGATCGGAGCGGCCGCTCGACGGGCTCACCGCATGCCAGCCGGTAAAGGCGTCCAGATTCAACATCGGTCGTGCCACCAAGATACCGACAAAACCGAGCACCATCATGGCGTAGAGCAGATAGGAATTGAGGTAATCACGCGGTTGTAGCAACAGCCACACCGGCAGTACCGAGGCCGCGAAACAGTAGGCCAGCAACACCACCACCCAGACCTGCCGGGCGGTCGCCGCCTCGCACCCCAGCAGCTTGACCAAATCAATCGGGATCAGCGTGCCGAAATAGACGCAGGCAAAAGTCAGCGGCACAAAGATCAGCGATCCGACCAAGATGCTCATGCCGCCCCGATAGACCAACCGTCCAAAACCAACCGCCAGCGCGATAAACAGCAGCGATGCCGTGGCGACGGCCGGGATCTCGACAAAAGTTTCGGCCACGATGCGCAGAAACTCAGCCACAACCAGAACCAGCGTGAACCAACTGAAAAAGAGGAAAAGCATCCGCCCCCAGTACCCCATCAGCGACTCAATCACCGTACCGATTGAACGGCCTTGGTGCCGAATCGAAAGGAACATCGCGGCCAGATCATGCACCGACCCGATGAGGATACAACCGAACACAACCCAGAGCGCCACCGCCACCCAGCCGAACTGCGCCGCCAGCACCGGCCCGACGATCGGCCCGGCACCGGCGATACTCGCGAAATGGTGGCCGAACAAGATCGCGGGATGCGTCGGCACATAATCCACGCCATCGCGCAGCGTATGCGCGGGCGTCGGTCGCGCGGGACCAACTCCGAGCACCCGTTCAACGATGCGCCCGTAAAAATGATACGCGAGATAAAACAACACACAAGAACCGACAAGCAACAGAGCCCCGTTCATGGTTTTTTCCTTTCGTAGCGATTTGTGTTTGAGCTTATCGCTTCCGCTAGAGGGTGTCAACCCGCACTCTGTTATCGCACTCTCGCGTTACCGGATTGACGGAAGGCGCGTGAACATGCGAAACTGGCTATCAATGGGATCGGAGATCGCCGACCCAGAGGAGTTTGTTCGATGGCTGGTGAAGAGTTGACCCCGATGATGCGTCAGTACCGGCGCATCAAAGCGGAGTTGCCGGACGGCGTGATCTTGCTGTTCCGCCTCGGGGATTTCTATGAGATGTTTTTTGAGGATGCGTGTACGGCAGCGCCGATCTTGGGCGTGGCCCTGACTCAACGCTCTGGAACCCCGATGTGCGGCGTGCCCTACCACGCCATCGATGCCTACCTCGCTAAGTTGATCCGCGCTGGCAAAAAGGCCGCAATCTGCGACCAGATGGAAGACCCTTCCAAGGCTAAAGGGCTCGTGCGCCGCGAAGTCACCCGCGTGGTCACCCCCGGAACCGTCACCGAGGATGAGATACTCGACGCGGCGCGCAACAATTACATTGCCGCGATCTATGTCGGCAAAAAGCTGGGACTGGCCCTTCTGGATCTCTCGACCGGTGCCTTCACGGTGGAAGCCGTGCCCGATGACGACGCGCTGGCCGATCTGCTCAAGCGCTACGCGCCCAGCGAGTGCCTGATCGGACGCGAAGCGCTCGCTGACCCGCGCATACGGCGCATCCGCGCCGCAGGCGCACTCAGCACCGTCACCGACATCGACGACTGGACGTTCGAGTATGACTGCGCCTGCGACCGCCTGCTACGTCACTTTCAAGTACACTCGCTCGAAGGTTACGGTTGCGAGGGCGCGGCCGAACTGGTCGGTCCGGCCGGTGCGCTGCTCCGTTACGTCAACGAGGAGTTGCGGCACGCGGTCGGTCACGTCCGCGCCCTGCATGTGCGTCACGCCGACGCTTTCCTGACGCTCGATGAAAGCACCTGCGTCAACCTTGACCTGATCCCTCGACGCGGCAAACCGCAGGAGACGACGCTGCTCGGCGTGCTCAACAACACGCAGACGCCGATGGGCACGCGCCTGTTGCGTACGTGGATGATCCGGCCGTTGCGACAGGCGTCCGCCATCGAAGCGCGGCTTGATGCGGTCGAGTGTCTGACCTGTCAACGTCTGGTTTTGAATGACCTGCGCGAAAAGCTCGCGCAGATACGTGATCTTGAACGACTCATCGCGCGTATCGACTCGGGACGCGGCAACGCGCGCGACGTAAGAGCACTGGCGGCATCGCTGTTGCCAGTACCCGCACTGCGCGAGCGCTTGGAGCAAACGACCGACGCTCTGTTGCGCGAGACCGCCGCGCAGCTCCACCCCCTGCCCGATCTGGTCGCGCTGATTGAGCGTGCCATTGCCGACGAGCCGCCGGTCAGTCTCAAGGACGGCGGTATCATCCGCGCCGGCTACAACGCGGAATTGGACGAGTTGCGCGCGCTGGCTTCGGAAGGCCACGACTGGCTCGCCAAATATCAAGCCAGCGAGCAAGAGCGTACCGGCATCAAGACTCTCAAGGTGCGCCACAACAAAGTTTTCGGCTTCTTCATTGAGGTCTCCAAAGGCCAAGCCGGTGCCGTGCCGCCGGAGTACGAGCGACGCCAAACGCTGGTCAATGCCGAGCGCTTCATTACGCCGGAACTAAAGACCTACGAGCAGAAGATTTTTGGTGCGCAGGAGCGCTCTACCGCAATGGAATTCGAGCTATTCTGCGCGCTACGCGAAGAGGTCGTGGCGCACACCGCAGCCGTGCAGGAAACCGCCGACGCACTGGCACAGGCGGATGTGCTGGGTTCGCTGGCCGACCGCGCCCTCGCCCTTGGTTATGTACGTCCGGAAATCACTGAGGATGACACACTGGAAATCCGCGACGGCCGCCACCCGGTGATCGAGCAACTGCCCGACGCCGAGCAGTTCGTGCCCAACGATGTCTTGCTCGACTGCCAACGCAACCAGATAATGCTGATCACAGGGCCGAACATGGCGGGCAAGTCCACCTTCATCCGGCAGGTCGCGCTGATCGCAATCATGGCGCATATCGGCTCATTCGTGTCGGCGAGCACCGCGCGTATCAGTCTGCTGGACCGCGTTTTTACACGCGTCGGCGCGGGCGACGATCTCGCGCGCGGCCGCAGTACTTTCATGGTGGAGATGCAGGAGACCGCCAACATCCTCAACAACGCCACCGCCAAAAGTTTGATCGTACTGGATGAGATCGGACGCGGCACCAGCACCTTCGACGGCATCAGCATCGCGTGGGCGGTCGCCGAATATCTGCACAACACGCCCTCTGTCAAGGCCAAGACCCTTTTCGCCACCCATTACCATGAACTTACCGACTTGGCCATCACGCTGAACGGTGTCAAAAACTACACGGTGCGGGTGCGCGAGCACGGGGATTCGATCATCTTCTTGCGGCGTATCGCGCCTGGCACGGCGGATAAGAGCTACGGCATTCATGTGGCGCGTCTGGCCGGCATGCCGGATGAGGTGGTGGCGCGTTCGCGTGAGATCCTCGCCAATCTCGAAGAGAACGATCTGGAGGCCGGCATGCCGAAACTCGCACGGCGTGGTAGCCGTAAGAGCACCGATGCGCCGGGCCAGCTCATGCTCTTCTGACAGAGACGCGTAGCCTTGGTTTTTTTAGCCAGAATGATTCAGATTTATTTTTGACATGATTGACATGGCAGAAGCCGCCCGCAAACGTTCGTCCTTGCTGATAAAGGTTGCCGTCACACTGGTGCTGCTTACGGTGAGCCTGCGCTGGGTACGCCTTGATGTGCTCGCCGCCAGTCTGCGCCAGGCGCGCCCCGGTCCGCTGCTGGTCGCCGCGCTACTGTTGGTGTTAGGCGGATTCGCGGGTGCCGCCTCGTGGTTCTGCATTCTGCGCGCGCGCCTGCCGTCGATGCGTTTCCGCGATGCGGCGGCCTGTCACTGGAGCGGCATGTTTTTCAACAGCTTCCTGCCCTCCAATGTCGGCGGTGATGTGGTCAAGGGCTATCTCGTGATGCGCAACGGTGCGCCCGCCCCGAGCGGTGAAACCACCACCGCGCCGACGTGGCGTGTCGTGGTAATGAGCCTACTGTTGGATCGCGCGCTCAATCTCGCGATGCTGCTCAGCATCGGCGGATTCGCGCTGTTGATCGACCGCTGCGGCTTGGTCATGGCTGTGGCGGCTGCGGGGGTCGTGCTCGTGACACTGCCGCTCGTCAGTATGGCAGCGCGACGTTACGCGGCACCCGCGCACGATGCGTCTGAGGGGGCGGACGCGACCGGTTGGCGAGGTATCGTGCGTGCATTGTTTCGCGCGGCCTGTGTATTCGCAGGCGCACCGCGCCGTCTAGTGCCGCTGCTGCTGGCGGCACTCGCTTCTCAGGCGTTCAAGACCTTGAGCAATCTTTTCATCATCTATGCGTTTGACCTTGAGATTCCGGCCCTTAGCATGTGGATGGTGATTCCGCTGTTCGGCGTGGTTTCAGCCCTGCCGATTTCAATCGGCGGCCTAGGCGTGCGCGAATTGACGGCGCAAGCGGTGGCCGGACCGCTAGGGCTCGACAACACGCATCTGGTCGCGCTCAGCCTCGCCGGCCACGCTCTAGTCGCGGCTGTCGGCATGCTGGGTGCGATTCCGCTGCTGACGCGAAGACGCGGCAGTTGAACTTTCAAGTTATTAGCTGAAGCAGCATTTGACTGCCCTCTGAGACGGGGTGGAGCACCCTTCTGCGCAACCATTTGACAAAAGCGACCGACAGAATGATCGCCCAGATCTGCTCGACGCTCAACTGCTCCCTTTAGGTTGAAACCATTGCCGCTTGCGGCGTCGTCCGCTATCCGCTATGGTGTGGAGGTGATGTGGGGCACACCACGGGAAGGAAGAGGAAGAGCCATGCAGTATCATCGCATCCGGGGAGTCGCATGCGTTGTCGTTTGGGGATTTGCCGTGCTGTTCGCGCGGGGCGAACCGGGGATCACGCCGGATGGCCTAGCCTTGGCTACGGTCCTGCTGGGACGCGCCGCGACAGAGGCTGAACGCCAAAACTCGCAGACACTCTGGTGCGCCATCGAGGCGCACGACGAGGTGCTGGCCGACTGGCTGCGCCAAGACCTTGCGACCACGGGACCGAAACTCTTGGAGAGTGCCGATGGACGCACATGTTTTTTGTTGGCCGTCGCCGCTGTCACCAGTAAGCCCTCCGAGGAGGTTGGGTCGGCCGATTACGAGGCCGCGCTCGCTGCCTACCGCTCTGCCTGCGAGCAACGCCGCGCCCGTCGCTTGGCCCGCGTCAAGGCCGAGTTCCCGCGTCTGGTCTATGCGCGCCATTTCGTGATGGGCGGTTCGCACTATGCCTATACCGAGGCACTCTCCGACGCTCAGGCTGAGCGCAGCTTTCGGGCTGGCGGCCAGCTCTGCCTCGCCGAATGGCGCGACGGCCTTTGGCATGAGACGGTGCTTACCGAGACGAAGGAAGGGGTGATCCGTGACGCGGATGTGGATTATGATGGCCGCGCCATTCTCTTTGCTCTCAAACGCTCTGACCGCGGCGATGACTACCACCTGTACGAAATGGATGCCGCGACACGCAAGATCCGTCCGCTGACCGAAGGACTCGGAATCGCTGATTACGAGGGATGCTATCTGCCGGACGGTCGCATTCTCTTCAACTCCACGCGCTGTATGCAGATCGTCGACTGCTGGTGGACCGAAGTCAGCAACCTCTACCGCTGCGACCGCGATGGCCGGAATATCCTGCGGCTGACCTTCGACCAAGTCCACCTGAACTATCCCTCCATGACCTCAGACGGACGCGCACTCTACACGCGTTGGGAGTACAACGACCGCTCGCAGATATATACCCAGCCGCTCTTTCAGATGCAGCCCGACGGCACGCAACAGAGCGCGGTCTATGGTGAAAACTCTTGGTTCCCGACCACCATTATCCATGCACGTGGTGTTCCGGGCAGCAGCAAGATTTTCGCAATCGCCACCGGCCACCATTCGCGCCAGCCCGGCGAGTTGATCCTGATCGACCCGGCGCGCGGGCGTCAAGAGGCGGAGGGCGTTACGCGCGTCGCGCCGGTGCGCCCCACAAAGTCGGTGATCATCGACGCTTACGGACAGGAGGCCGACCTCTTCGCTTATCCCTATCCGATCAATGAGCGTACGTTGCTGGTGACTTACAACCCCGACGGCTGGACGCGGGTCGACGGCAAGCGCCACGAGAACCGCATGACTGGCTTCGGCATATACTGGATGGACATCGATGGTCAGCGCGAGTTGCTGGTTTCGCGTCGCGGGCTAGCCTGCGGTCGTGCAGTGCCACTGCGTCCGCGTCCACGTCCGCCGGTACGCCCGAGCTTCGTGGATTATGCCCGACCGACCGGCACCTTCTACGTGCAGGATGTTTACGCAGGCCCGGCCATGGAAGGCGTGGCGCGCGGCACGGTCAAGACTCTGCGTGTCATCGGCCTCGACTACCGCGCCGCAGGCATCGGTAGCAACGGCAACGGCGGACCGGGGGGCGGGGCGTTGATCTCGACGCCGCCCTCCGTGGGTAACGGAGCATGGGACCCCAAGATATTGATCGGCGATGCTCCGGTGCATGAGGACGGTTCGGTCTTCTTCACAACAGAAGCGCGCACCCCGCTCTACTTTATGCTGCTCGACGACAAAGGGCGTATGGTGCAGACAATGCGAAGTTGGACCTCGTTACAGCCGGGCGAGAACGCCTCGTGCGTGGGCTGCCACGAATCCAAAAACAGCGTGCCGCTCGCCTCGGCGCGTCCGACGCGCGCACTCGCCGCTGGCCCCCGTCAGTTGGCACCGATCTTTGGGCCGCGCCGTGGTTTCAGTTTCCTGAAAGAGATCCAGCCGATCCTCACCACCCACTGCGCCGACTGTCATGATGGCCGGCCCGATCGGCCCGACCTGACCGCGACGGTCGTCACCGATCCCGCCGCCAAACGTCACTGGACGCGCGCCTACCTCACGCTGACGCACGCACGCCCTGAGCAGAAGGAACCGCCCGCGCGTTGGCGCGGCGTCCCCGATCATGCGTTGCTCAACTGGGTTTCCGCTGCATCGGCCCCGCCCATCCAGCCGCCGCGCTCGGCTGGCTCGGCCACCAGCAAGCTCTTCAGCGAGAGGCTAGACAAGGGACACTGCAAGACCTTGAAGCCGAACGATCTCGCGCGTCTCGCGCTTTGGGTCGATCTCGGCGTGCCCTTCTGCGCGGACTATACCGAAGCCGCCGCTTGGTCTCCAGAGGAGTGGGAGAAGCACCGCCGCGCCATGGCCAAGCGCGAAGCCGCCGACGCTCTTGACCGCGCCACGCTACACGCATTGGCGATGGAGAGAGAGTGAATAACGAATAACGACAGGGCGGAGTTTGGGGGAGGGCGGGCGTCCTCACGAGCTGCACTCTCTTCAGTCTCTGCGCAAGGCTTCGATCGGATCGAGCGATGCGGCGCGCATTGCAGGATAGAGGCCAAAGACGATGCCGATGCCCGCACTGATGCCGAAGGCGAGCAATAGGCTGTAGGGCCGTACCACGGTCGGCATGTCGGTGAAGGTCGTGATCAGCAACGGAATCGTGATGCCCACCAACAGCCCCGCCAAACCGCCGCCGAGTGACAACACGCAGGTGTTAATCAGGAACTGCACGACAATCCGGCTGCGTCGCGCACCAATCGCGCGCCGGATGCCGATCTCCTTGGTCCGCTCCGTGACCGAAGCCAGCATGATGTTCATGATGCCTATGCCGCCCACCAGCAGACTGATCCCGGCGATTGCCCCCAGCACGACATTGTAGGTGCGCTTGGTGCGCTCAGCCTCGCGTAGCAGGGTCAACGGCACATCAATCCGGTAATCCTTCTTCTTATGGAAGCGCGACAACACAGATTCGATCGCTTTGCTACCCGGCTCCACGAGCGAGGTATCAGCCATACGCACAATGATCTGGCTGAGTTCAACTTTCTCGCCTTCCATACCTCCAGCCGAGTAGCGGATGTTGGCCTCGCCGAAGAGCTTGGTGCCGGTCGTGAGTGGGATGTAAACGTCGGCCTCGCTGTCGGGTGCGCGCACCGTGCCGCCGGCCTCGTTTTGCACGATGCCGATTACCTCGAATACACCCGACGCGATGCGGATGCGCTGGCCGACCATGTGCTCGCCCGCAAGGAGGCGGCGCACGCCGTGCTCGGTTAACACGCAGACGTTGGCGTACATCTGCAAGTCGTTCGGCGCAAGGGTACGTCCAGCCAACACCGGTCGCCGCACGACCTCAAACCAATCGGGCACAGTCTCCACCACTCGCAATTCAAGCTGGCGCTCTTTGAGACGCGCCATGCGGCGGGTCATACGTGCCGGGACGGTGAGCACTACGCCGGGCACGGTCTCGCGAATGCGCGCCTCGTCGTCATACAGCAAGCCGTAGACCGCCAGCCGACCGCGCTGCGCACCGGTGTTCGAGCCCTCCTCGTCGGTCGGCTTAACCGACATCACCATGATATTTTCGCTGCCGAGGCGCTTGATGGAATCCAGCGCCTGCTGGCTGGCCCCCTCGCCCACAGCCAGCATGGCGATCACGCTACCGACACCGAACACCACACCCAGCATCGTCAGGAACGAGCGCGTCTTGTGACGCCAGACATCCGTGAGACCCAACTTAATGAAAGGCCAGAAGTAGAGGATCTGGTTCACGATCGGATCTCCTCACTCGAGAGAATCACGCCGTCCTTCAACACGATTTTAGCCTTCGCGTACTCGGCGATGTCCAACTCGTGCGTGACCAGAATGATGGTCTTACCTTGATCGTGCAGTTCTTGGAAAAGTGCCATGATTTGCACGCTGGTCGCGCTATCCAGATTGCCGGTGGGCTCATCGGCCAGCAACACGGCGGGGTCATTGGCCAGCGCACGCGCCACCGCGACGCGCTGCCGCTGACCGCCGGAGAGTTCCGACGGCAAGTGGCGCAAACGGTGCGCGATACCCACGCGCTCAGCCAACACCTCCGCCTTCTGGCGGCGCTCGTTCGGCGGAACCCCCAGATAGAGCATCGGCACCTCGATATTCTCGTAGACCGTGAGCTGCGGGATCAGGTGGAAACTCTGAAAAACGAAGCCGAGATTGCGCAGACGGTGGTCGCTCAGTTCATTGTCGTCCATCTCCGCGACATTCACGCCGTTCAGCCAGTAGGCTCCGCTTGTGGGACGGTCGAGGCAGCCGAGGATGTTGAGCATCGTGCTCTTGCCTGATCCGCTGGGGCCCATGATCGCCCAATAGGAACCGGTGTTGATCGAAAACGAAACACCGTCAAGGGCACGCACCGTCTCGTCACCAACACGGTAGTAGCGCTTGACGTCATCCAGCCGCACCACCTCATTCGCGCGCGGCCGCTCACGTTCTGTGGTCCGGAGGATCATCCCTGACGGACACCTCCGGCAGGCGGCTTTTTAGGTCCGCTGGATTCGCGGACTCGTCCGGTAGCAGGCTTGGCGGCTGCGGTCTTCGGCTTACGCGGCGCACCCCCTTCGGGACGCGCGCCGTTGCCGCGGGCCGGTTCCTTGGAGCGCTCGGTCTCCTTGATTTCTTCCTGCTTCTCCTCTTTTACAGGCGGCGCCAGCATGACCTCCTCACCGGAACGCACACCCTCGAGCACATGGATCATGCGGTTGTTGTCGAGCCCGACGCGTACGATGCGCGGCACCCACTCACCGCCGTCATTGACATAGACGCGCGGCACGCCCTCCACGCGCACCACGCACTGCACCGGCACGTACAAGGCGTCCTCATAGGACTCCTTGACCAATTCTACCGCGCAACTCATGCCGGGGCGGATCGTGACGTCCTTGAAGTCGCTCTCGATCTCGCACTTATAGAGCTTGAGGTCGGGATTCAACTGTGCGCTCTGCCCGTCCGGCAGGATGCCGATCTTAACCAAGCGGCCATCGAAGACCCGGCCCGGAAAGGCATCGACCTTCACGCGCGCCGGCATGCCGATATCGATCTTGTTGAGGCTGGCCTCGGGGATCATGACCTCGACCACCATGCCGGACTCAAGCGGGATGTAGATCAGTTCTTGCCGCTCCACCGCCATGGAGCCGACCTCCAAGGGCTTGATCCACCACTTGCGGCTGGCGATCTGCACGGTCGAGGCATACAGGATCATGCCGTTGGTCGGCGCGTAGATTTTACTCTTTGATATCTGGAAGTTAAGCTCGGCCAGCCGATTGGTGGCGCGGTCGCGCTCGCGGGTCCGGGCGGTCACCTCGGTTTCCACCTGACGCAACGACGCCTTGTTCTGCCACTTGACACGTGCCAACGCGCGCTCCGCCTTACGGCGCGAGCTTTCCAAAGTCGCCCGTTGTTGCAGCACCGTATAGTTGGTCAATACATTGATCTTGCTCATTGACATCTCAAGATCGAGCTTCTTGCGCTGCAAGGCCAGTTCGTCGGCTTGCAGTTCCGTGCGCGTCAGGAACCCCTCCTTGGCCAGACGCTGCGACCACTCCAGCTTCTCGGCGGCGCGCTTCAGTTCCTCATCAGCCAGCGCGATGTCCGCATCATACTGCCGCACCTGTTGCGGGTAATCGCCCTTCTGATACTTTTCAAGGGCCATGTTCGCCAACATTTGATCCACCTCGCGGTCCAACAGCGCCGCCTCGCAATCACCTTGAGTGATCCCGAGCTTCTCTTCGGCAATGATCAGATTCGCTTCGGCATTCGCCACCTTGATCTCTTGCTCATTTTTCTTCTCAATCAGATCGCTAGAGTCAAACTCCAGCAACAGGTCGCCGGGCTGCACGTTGACACCTTCGTCGATCACCCAGATCACGGTGTTGTTCCCCTCAAGCTCACTGGAGATCACCGCCTTGTCCCGGCTTTGAATTGAGCCGCCCGATGTCACGGCGATTGTCAGCGGTCCGCGTTGCACGGTGAAGACGGGCACCTGTTCACCCGCCGCACCGCCCTTGCGTGTGAACAGCCAGGCTGCTCCCGCCAGCACAACCGCAAGCGCGCCGATGATCCACTTTTTCTTTGACCGCTTCTTACCCATGATCCTCCTCGCTGGTCTCAAGCCACATGCCGGCATCCGAAATCTTCAGCACCCCCATGTCGCGCTGCAGCTCGAGATCGCTTACCTGCCAACTAATCAACACCGAGCACAACGCATTGCGCGCGGCCAACAAATTCTCCTGTGCCTCAAGCACGTCACGCATCGACGCGCGCCCCGATTGCAAGAAGAGCGCGTTACTCTCCACGCGCAGGCGCGCCACCTTGACTGCCTCAACCTGATTCACGTACGAGGCACGCGCCGCGATCAGGTTGCGCAACCCGCTGCGCACCGCCTGCTTGACGGCATCCTCGCGCTCCTCCAGCGACCGCTTGGCCTGCTCCAAGGCGATCAACTGTTTGCGGAACGCATTACGCTCCCGCCGACGGTTCCAAGGCCAGTCGATGCGTACACCGGCGTCCCACGTCTCCTTGCCATCAAAACCGCTTTCGCCGGTCGCGCGCGCCCGATCCAGCCGCGCACCGCCAGTGAGCGCGACATCCGCGCGCAACGCATCCGCCGCGATCTTCACGGCGCGCGCCGAATCTTCGACACGGCAGCGCGTGACAAACAGGTCATGCCGCTCAGCCAACGCAATGCGGCACGACTCCGCCTCGTCCGGATAGGCCGCCACAGCGTCGTCGCTGGCCTGTGCCCAACGTTCCATCTTTTGCTCTAGCCGCTCAATTTCCGCTAAATCCACTTCAATGCGCGCCTCCGGCGGTAGGCCGAGCTTGAGCTTGAGCGCATCGAGTCTGACCTCATAGCTCTTGCGTGCATCAATTACGCTCTTGTTCGCCGCCAGCAGGTCCGAACGCGCCTGGTCGACCTGAATGCGCTGCATGCGTCCAGCTTCAAACATCATCTCGGCACGGCGGCTGTTCTCGGCCAGATTGCGCTCATTGTCCAGCGCGTTCTGCACCCGCTGCACATACTCAATCACATCGAAGTAGGCAACCGCCACCGAAACCGCATACGTCTGCCGATAGTGCTCAAACGCACGAATCGCGTAAACCAAATTCCGCTCCGCCTGTGTCAACGGCTCGCGCACGATGTCGCGCCCGGCACCGCGCATCAGCGGCAGCGTCATGGTCAGGTCGCCGGTTATCCCGAGCGAGCGCCAATCATCGCGCAACAGACTCACGACATCAAGCGCCAGACTGCCCGCGACCTCCGCGCCGCTCTCAAATTTGCGTGCAAAACCACCCGCCGTGCGCCCGGTAGCCTTCTCCACTTCCGGCTCGCCTGAGAGCAGCCCCAGCATCATACCGCTGAAGGTGGTGTCGAACTGATACTGCTGATAATCAAGATCAAGTGCGGAGGTAAACACCGCCTCCTTCATGTTCTGGTAGGTGCGGTCATTACGCGCGGCCACGCACATGGCGTCCGGCAACGAGAGCGTCAACACGCCATTTGAAACCGAGAACGGGGCTGCATGCGGAATCTTGGGGAACACCACACCCTGCTCGCCGCGCACGACCGCCAGCAACGCAATACGCAACGTCAAGGCGTCCGCCGGACGGTGAACGTCAAACTCTCGGGTGCTGCCGCTCTGCCGCTGCCAGAACTCTGTGGCCAAGCGCACACCGGTCTCGTTGCTTTCGCGGTAAGCCTTCTCGGGCGTCATACACCCGGCTGCCACCACCATTGCGACCAACGCCGCAACGGCACAGCCAGCCGCAACCAACCGCCAGGCAATGTTCTCACGCAGGTTTTTCCCTGCCATCCACATAAACTCTTCCCCCATACACTCACCATGCGGCGCACGCATTCGCCCCCCAGACGGCGCCCACCGTGACCCATTCTCAACCATGAAACACATGAAACTTCATGAAAACCAGAGACTCCTCTTGGCGTTCTTGGCAATTCCAAAAAACCGAGCAATGCCCCAAAAAACTTTGTGCCCTTCGTGCCTTCGTGTGAGAAACAACTTGTTTTTTATCGTGTTTGTCGAGCCGCAAGACAACAAACGGAGCCGCTCTAAACCTGTTTCGCCCGGTACGATTCAACCTCCCAATTTTCGATGAAACCACGCGCGCGGTCGCTCAAATACCGTATGCCGCCGAAGGCGCGCGCCAATCGCTTCACGCCGGCTCCGTCACGCGCCAACTCCAACGCCAGCCGCGCGACCTTGTCGCTCGCGCCAACGCCCAGCACCGCGCTGTCCGTCACAACCACGCGCGGCGCATAGCCGCGCACCTGCTGGAAGGCGCGCAGGTTGTCGACCGTCAGCGCACCTTCATACGGATACGACTTTGCGTACACAATATGATCCGGCGAGATCGGTCCGTCGCCGACCTCAAAGCGACCGGCCGCCGCCACCGCGCCGGCGTCCGCCCCCAGCGCTTCGGCCAGCACACCATGCCACGCCGCCACCCGCGCGGCCTCCGGTGCCGGACCCTCCGGCACGGTAGCATCGACGCTCGCCGCCGCGTAGGCGTCCGCCAGCGTCTGCATTACGCGCGCATACGTCGCGCGCACCTCTTCCGCCGTATCGCCGGAGACAAAGACGCCGTGATTTTCCAGAAAGATCAACGCAGGCTCGCACCCCTGCCGCGCGCGATACTCCCGGATCGCCTCGCGCACCGCCATGCAGAGCGTGTATCCGGGATCGGTGTAGGGCACCCACAGCGCATCCGGAAAAAGACGCGCGGCGGCCACACTGCCGCCCACGGCGCAGGTCATCCCGTTGACCGCCATCGGATGGGTATGCACCACAAAACGCGCCGCCAGCGAATCGTGCAGCGGTGCCTCGACCGACGCGCGCCCCGGTGTCTCAGGCTTGACCGCCGCCGCCATCATGTTCTTCACCAGTTCCTCGCGCGCCGCCGCATCGTCCGGCGTCTGCGCGGTATAGAGATCCGCCAGCCGCGCACGATCCAGCGCCACGAAACCTTGCGGCGTGAGCGCGGCCAACGTGGTGCCGGAAGGCTTGACCCACAGCGTGTCGTCAGTCTTGCAGGAAGTGTTGCCGCCGCCGGCTTTGACATACTCGTCGCTGCCGAATTCGTGGGACAACTGGGTGATGGTGTCTAACAGGCTCGTCATAACTGATTTGATTTGCAAAGGTGGTCATGCCGCAGGAGAGGCGTCACGCCTCCCCTACGACGCTGCGGCGATTAACGCTTCGACAACACGTTGGCCTCGTAGGTCTTGACCTCCTGCAACCACGCCGTGTCCAGCGGCACATCTTCATCCTCGCAGAACTTGTCCCAGATCGCGCCGAACGGCATCGTCTTCGCCGTTTCGGTCCAGGCCAGACGCGACGCGTAATCTTCGCTCTTCTCGGCATCGGTCATCAGTTTGATCGGTTCGAGCATGGCGAAGAGCAACGCCTTCTGCATGGCACGCACGCCGATCACCCACGCCGCGATGCGGTTGATGCTGGCGTCGAAGTAGTCGAGCCCGATATGCACGCGCTTGAACTGATCGAGGCGCACCAGTTCCTGGGCAATGGCGAGCAGGTCATCGTTCACGATCACCACATGGTCACTGTCCCAGCGGACGCCGCGGCTGACGTGGAGCAGGATCTCCGGCACGAACAACAGGCAGGCGGAGAGCTTGTCCGAGATCGTCTCCGTCGGGTGGTAGTGGCCGGCGTCCAGCGTCAACACCTTCTGGTTCTTGACCGCGTATCCCATGTAAAACTCGTGCGAGCCGACCGTATAGCTTTCAGCGCCGATGCCGAAAAGCTTGGACTCAATGGCATCCAGCATGTGCTTGGGGCTGAACTGCTCCTCGAAACAGATATCCAGCGAGTCATTCAGAATCTTACGGGGTGTCGCGCGGTCAGCCGGGATGTCCTTAAAGCCGTCCGGAATCCAGACGTTGTTGACGCAGGGCGAGCCTAGCGCCTTGCCGATCGCCGCCGCGATGCGCCGCGTGGCGATGGTGTGGCGGATCCAGAAGTCGCGGATCTTCTTCTTGCGGCTGGCCAGCGAAAAGCCGTCGAACATCGGGTGCGAGAAGAGGGTCGGATTGAAGTCCATGCCCAGCCCGTTCTTCTTGGCCCAGTCAATCCAGCCCTTGAAGTGCTCAGGCTGCAACGCATCACGGTCGACCTTCTTGCCTTTTTCAAACTCGGCGTAACAGGCGTGCACATTCACGCGATGCGAACCGCCGATCAACGAGAAGACAAAATCAAGATCGCCGCGCAGCTCCTGCGGCGTGCGGGCGCGCCCCGGATAATTGCCGGTCGTCTGGATGCCGCCCGTGAGATCGCCGTCAGGGTTCTCGAAACCGCGCACGTCATCGCCCTGCCAGCAGTGCAGCGAAATCGGGATCTTCACCAACTTCTTCAGGGCCGCTTCCGCATCGACTCCAAGTTCCGCATACCGTTCACATGCCAGTTTGTATGCCGCTTCAACGCTCTTTTTGCTCATGGATACTCTGCTCCTCTCTGGTTTCCGCCATGGACGGAAACGGATTCACCTGACTTCAACTGCGGGGAACGACCGTCCCCGCCTCCGACATCTTTAAAACAAAGCTCTTATCTTACACTCCACGCCCATTAACTTCCAGCCAGAATGTCAGCAAACGAAAACAAAAAACCTCAAAAGAGCATTGACAGCGCAAAACCGATCGTTTAGAGTGGCACCCGTTTTTTCCCCAAGAAGGGGTTTTCCGAAACGACGGTTGTGGCGAGGTAGCTCAGCTGGTAGAGCAGCGGACTGAAAATCCGCGTGTCACCGGTTCGATCCCGGTCCTTGCCACCATTTTTTTGCTCTAAAAACCCCTGATTTATTGGGGTTTTTGCGTTTTTTAGCGTTGCCGCCGATTTTCCGCCGCTCCCCTCGTTAGCCCTAAATACCCCTTATTAGATGTTTCAATCGTAATCAAAAAGTAATCAATCGGTTTTACCGAACGCAAGCAGTCGGCGCGGTCTACCCCACGCGCGCGCGCGATTGACCTTCTTGACCTTTTTCCCCTTTTTCAACATATCCCTCCCCTCGTAAGCGATTACGGGGGTACGAAAGGGGGAAAAGACTGAAAAATGAGACGCGAGGGGGGGGCACTGGTAAGAAGGGGAAGAAGGGGGGGATATGTAGGATTTAAAGGTTTTTTTTTAAAAACTTCTTCGTAACTTCTTAAGACTTCTTCCCCCTTCTTCGTATCACGCCCTTTTTGGTCTGGGGGGGGAATATCATTAAAAAGTCCGAAGAAGTTACGAAGAAGTCATGCGGTCTTTTGTGAGGTCAGGGAGTAAACTTTGCCGGTTCTCCCCTTGGTCGGCAACGGGTTTTCCGAAACCTTTTCACGTTCTACAAGTGTTCGCATCAACTCATCCAACTCTTTTGCAGAAACACCCCTCATACTGTTTAACAAGTCCGAGCGTTTCATGTAGTGCCCCTTGGCGTTTTCAAGCGCGGTTAAAATACGACGGCACTTTTTTTCAAAGTCGCTCGCGCTCCCATAGCGTCCGAACATTTCAAGAAGCCGCCCAGAGCAAAAACGCTCTATCCGAATAGCCCACCGCGCCGCGTCGGCTGCGATTTCCGGCTTTTCATCGTCCTTACTCACAGCATAGAGCAACGCCAACTTGTACGCCTTTTCGTATGAACGTACAACAACCGCGTTCATGACACTATCGCCGTCACCAATGGCTTTTGTTGCGCGTTCGTCGCATTGTGTCCTAAACTCCCTCATCAGGCGTTCGGCCTCGTCGGTAATCGGAACAACAATCGGAACAGGAGTCTTGACGGTGGCTATATCGCCGCGTTTACCGTCCCCGATCGGCCAGAACGTAACGAGCCGGTTGGCGGTCTCGACAAGATGCGGTGGCACGTCTTTTTCAACTGGATCACGGCCGATTCTTGGACGCTTTATGTCAAACGTCAGGAACCTCGACAACAGCCCGCTTGTGACAACCCGCTCACTAAGGGCGTCGTAGAACTGCCCCGGTATAGCCGTGCAGAACAGGACAAGATTGGGCGCAATCACGGTCTTCCGGTCGCCTTCCTGTTGGCCTGCCTTTGCCCGGCAGATGTGGACGCCGCCCGATTCACCGTAAACCGACAACAGCATTGAAGTCAAATTCTCAACCAAAGAGTCCCCGCCCTTGCTTCCGATGGGGCGCAACAACGTATCCACCTCATCCACCTTGAACAGGAAGCTAGGCGACACCCCTAAAGCGTCTTCCACGCCTTCACCGGATGCAAACCTGTTGCCTACCATGTCAGAGAACCCCGCCGCCACGGCTAACTTGTCGATCACGCCTTTTGGGAATTCCTTCCCTGAACCGGATTCGGCCAGTGCGCAAACGTAGAGGTTGGGACGGACGCCACCCGCCGTCCTGAATTTCCGGCCGGCAAGCAAGGCCAAAGTGGCCAGCCCAGCCCCGAATGCAGATCCGATGTGCGGGTAGGGAGCGTGTTCAACGGAGTAGCGCACAAAATCGCCAATGAACCCCGGGGGGAAGAAAACCTCGTCGGGGAGGTCGGATTCTCCCCATGACTGTTTTCTGCACACGTCCGGTCTTTCTGGCTTGTCCTCTTCATCATCCCGCTTGCCAGCTTCCGACGCCAGCAGGCTTTGTGCGATTTCCGCGCCGGTCTCGATGTCGGCTGCGGTGCCGGAAAAGTCGTCAGCGTCACGCAGATAGCCGAACGGGTTAGCGGGTTTCTTCCGCGCCTCCCTCACCTTCCGCTCAAAGTCTTTCACGTCGGACGGGCTTTCACGGTTCCACGGCGGGATACAACGGGGGTTGTATTCGTTCCATAGCAGGGATAGAGCCGTGTCATCATCCAACATGTACCCTACAACCATCGCCCCCGCCGCCCGCAATAGGGCGTTGTGCCCGCCCTGTCCCTGTATGGCCGGTTCCATCGTGGCAAGGTATGCGGATGCCCTGCTTGCCACCATTGCCGCGTCACCACTTGAACACTGAACCGGTTTCTGCACCGGCGCGGGTGTTGTCTGGGTGGCTTCCCACGGCCTGGCCTTCTCTTTCGGCCTCATAGCGTCGGGGAATTGCGCCAACGCCGCGCCCCAGTTAAACCACCTGTACGCCTTGCCGTTCGGATGGGTGGACGGCGCGAGGATAACGTAAAACCCCTTGGAACGCATGTCGATGCCGGGACGGAAGTTATTCCGGTTCAGTATGGGCTTGTCGGACGTGAAAAAGAAGTGCGCCCCGCCCCTCGGGGTGTACTGCGTCAACGTCTGGGGCAAGGGGAGAACGTCCCGAAACTCTTTCAGTGACTCGAACCCGTTGACCCCCTTCTCTTTGTCAACGTCCACGTCCACAACGTAAACCGGCACGTCACCGACGCCGCATGCAAGCGCAATGTTCATGTCCGGCCACCGCGCCGCCCATGCCCGTATCACGTCCTGATCGGTCGTGGCGTCCTTGACGCCGTGTGTACCGGGGTAGGGCTTCTTGCTCCGTGGCTGGCAGGGGAAGACGTGCCATCCCATAGCCGCGTACCGCAACGCCGCTTCAAGGATTGTTGATTGCTGCATCAATTTACCCTCCATTTCTTGGCAGGGTCATCCTTCGCGCCGTCATCCGCCGCCTTGGGAGCAGGGGCAAACTTTGACCCGTAGTGCTCCGAGAAACCAAAGAAGTCATCCATGAAGCTGTACGGGATTTGACTCTCACCTCCACCTTCATCAACCGCGCCGCCGCTGATTGTCGCCTGAATCTGTCCCATGATCTCTTTCACGCGGGCCATGGTAACGACGCCATCTTTTTTTGCACCTGCCTCGTCGCTCGCCATTTTGAAGGCCATCTGGAACGCCTTTTCGTTCGGCATGCCGCCTTCGTTTCGCGCGTCGGCAATCTTGCTGACATCCCCCTTGCTGTTGCGGGTTACGACCGTGCCGTTGTCCAGCGTCCAGATTTCTCCGATGCCCTGCCCGTCCGGATAGGCGGATTCCTTGCCCATGATTCTGACGGGCTGGATTCCAAGCTGTCTGGCCGTTACCTGCCGCCGCAGTTCCTTCAACTCTTCCGGCGTGTAGTCGCCTGACTGTTCGGCCCGCACCAACGCTTCCGACAAGGCGTTGAACTCCTCACGCTGTTTGTCGGTGTAGCCGGTCTTGACGGGAGCCTCTTCTGGATACGGCCTGTCATCGTACGGCGCGGAATCGACGCTGAACCGCTGACCGCCGCCGCCACGTATTCCCGGCGGACTTATCAGTCCGCTCGGCCCCGACGGCGCACCCATGATGCCGGGGGCACCGCGCAAGCCAGATGCCGCCAAGTGCGCCGCCGTCCCGGACGTGTGCATACTCTCGCGGCTCGCCCGGTCTTGCGCCGCTATGTCGGCTTGGTTCTGAATCTGCACCAGACGCGCCGCATCTTCCGCCTGACGCTTGCCCTTGCCCCCGAGAGAGGACGCGACAACACGCGACGTGATATTACCTTCATGCTTAACCCTGATCGCCATTATCTGCCTCCTCTTCTCCCGCGTTTTCTTCGCCACCTTCCCCAAGGGTGTCCCAAAAGCGCATGACTTCAAGAAATGAAAACGTCGCGCCCTTGGCTTCGGGATTGCCGACCACTGGCCGCAATTCCCCAGCCGCCACACGTTTCTTTGCTTCGTCAAGCGGGAGTCCAATCTGTGCCGCCACTTCTTCAATCGTTTTCGGACGCTTACATTGCAAAGCTAAAAATGTAAAGCATGTTTCCGAGTGCGGGCATGAGACTGAAACAGTAGCGTGACACTTCGGCCCCCCGTCGTTACGCCAGCATGGATACGGCTTGTACGACTTTATTATTTCGCGATTCATGCCGCGCCCCCTTCCAAAAGTTTCCGCAGACTGGTTTCAAGGATGCCGATCGCGCGGGCTGTTCCGGGTGCCGTTACTCGCTTCAAGTGCCCAGCCCTTGCAAGCTGATCGATTCGCTTGACCGATACGCCCAAAATCCGCCCGCACTCGGTGCGGGACAGGACGCGGGGGATTTCGTTCTTTGTTGCTTCTGGACTGGCCAACGAGGCCAACATACCCTTGCGCCTATCGGGGCTGATTGTGGGGTCGGCGGACAGAATAGCGGCTATCGCTTGTCGTGTTGGTGTGAGCATAGTTTAATCTCCGTGCCAAGAGTGGCACCGATTTGGCACCATTCCCCCTTGACAGGGCACCTTAAACCATGTTGTGAAAATGTCTTCAATTTGTAGTTTGATTTGTAGGTGACCTACAAATTACAGCCCCCAAAAACCCCTTAAAACAATGCTGTTTTACGCAAAAAGTAGTTTGATTTGTAGGTGGTGATGCCCTCGCTATTTTATCACCCGATAGCTTCCCGTCCCCCGTGGGCCGCGCCCTGAAGCCGCCTCAAATGCCGCTTTACGGAGTTCCTTAGCATCGCTTAAGTTCCATCTCTGGATAAACCCCTTGCCCATCTCGACAAAGTTTCCGTCCGCTTCCATCAGTTTACGGAGGTCTTCCCACTGTTTAGCCCCCTTAACGTGGAACGTCTTTATCTCGGTATCGCCATTTTTAGTGACCGGATACGTGAGTTCCTTCCCCCAGACCTTCACATGTAGGCGTCCGCACTCGGTGGGGGTCGCCTTATCGCCCTTGCCGTCCGTGGGCAACGTTTCGCCATTTGGGATTGCCCCGACCGCCGTCAGGGTCTCATGTGAAAGCTTGACCAAGCGGCAACGCTCGCCGGAATCCAATATGCGCTCTTTTACCTGTCGGCACAGTTCCTGCATTTCTTCACGGGTGTAGTCGCCGGACTGCTCGGCGCGTTCAAGTGCAGATAAAAGTGCTTCCTGTTTGAGTTTTTCGCGGGTCAGGATTTTATGATGGGAATCCGCATGGGTAGCTTGGGGCTCCGGCGCGTTTTCAGCCGGGGGGCTTGGCAAAGGTTTTGCGTTCATGGGCAGTCACTCCAAAGTCAAGAAAGTGTGGCGGGAGGGGTCGTTGACTGGACGACCGTTCGGGGATCAGCCTATCCCGCCGACGCAAGGTTGCTTGCGCAACCGGATGATACAGGGTTGGCTCCGAAAAGTCAAACCGGCGTTGCCAGAAACGCGGTCGCCAATTCAAGCCCAAGGTCTACTGTCCCGCTTTTTTCCTCTCCGCCTTTTCCGCTTTCATTTTTAGGTACCGCGCTTTCATCTCGTCCGTTATCTTGAACAGTGGCCTCCCGTTCAACCGTTTCTTGTTCATTTCGCTCATTGTCTCTCTTGCGATCTTCCTGCAATCTTCGAGCGATAGATCCGGATGATTCATACGCACGTTCAAAAATATCTCTCTTAGTGTCATAGCTTCCGTTCCCTTTCCTCTTCTGCCGTTGATTGTACGCCAGTTCACCGTATCCGGCAAACGCGGGGTAGCTTGGGACTCCGGCGAAAAATCGACCGGGGGGCGTGGTAAAGGTTTCCGGCGTTTCGGGTTCCGCTTTTCGTGCCGTCCGTCCGCGCCGGTCTCCCCGTGCCCCCGCCGTGCTGTCATGCCGGCATTGCCCCCGCGCCCTACACTGTCCGGCAAAAAGCAGGGGACGCGCCGGACAATACCGAACGCGCCCCCTGCCAGTCATGCGGGTTTCCCTGTGTTATCGCGTCACGGCGAAACCTGCCGCGTTGAAACGCTCTTCAAGTTCGCCCGCCAATTCCGGACGGTCGTAGAACGCTTCCACGATTTCACCGGCCAGCGTTACCGCCGCGCCCCCGCCGTCCTTGTGCTGCAAGTGCGCCACCGCTTCATCTGCTGACAAGTACAGCATGAACAAGTCAGCCGGTGTGATGTCGCGCCCCGCCCAATCGGAATAGATACGGGCAAGCTCTTTCAGGTTGTCGAACGCCGCGCCGCCTATGTTGACCGTCACGCCGTCCGGTTTGCCGGTTACTGTGATCCCGTTGCAGGCGTCATCCGCCTGTGTTACTGTGTTTCTCATGCGTTGCCCCCTCCTGTGGGGTGTTCGCTAGGGGTGCCGTCCGGGGCTTATCCGGTCGGCACCCCGCTTTGTTTCGTTACGTCCGTTCCGGCACCTTACCGGAAGCGGGAAGCTGTTCCGCTCTCTGTTGGATGATGGTTCCTGCCTTTTCGATGACCTTGGATAGCTCGCTGTCGGTCAGCCTGTCCAGAACGGCCAGAATCGCGCCTAAATCGCTCTGTGTCGCGTCCGTGGCTTCGGGCAAGGCGTTTGTGCGTCCGAAAGTAGGGAGCGCGTCAACGGCGTTCCTGACTGCGTCTAGGTCTTGGTGTAGATAATGGCGTGTCATAGCCGGGTTACTGTGACCGACAACGGCTTGAACCGCCGCAAGGGAAGATCCGGCGTTCGCTGACAAGCTAACGAAACTATGCCGCAAGCTGTGGAAACCAACGTCAACGCCCTTTCGTGAATAGCCCTTCACCTCGCAAGCGGTTTCAATTCCGCAATCCAAGAAAATCTGTCGGATGCGTTTAACAAGCAATGCGCCCTTGGTTTGTTTGTACCTGTAGAGTTCGCACAATTCCGGCATGATAAGCCCATTGCGTTCTTCCGCCGGGGTTTCGCATAGCATCCCAAACAGCGAAGGATGCAGGGGTATCTTTAGTGTCTTGCCGTTCGCCCGGCGTGAAGTCTTGCCCGGCGTGACAATCAAAATTTGCCGTACCAAGTCAACGTTACTCCAAGCGAGTTGAACCGCGTCACCCAACCGCAACCCGCAATAAATACCGATGGCAAACAAAACCCTCATTTCCCCTTGAACGTAAGAACATACCCGCGTCAACTCTTCAATGGTGAGCTCTCTTCTGGAGTGCGTCGCAAGCAGCTTGTTCTTGACCTTCTTCCACGGGTTGCACGTCAACCGAGCGTTGCCTGTTTCCTCCAGAACTTCCCACATGCGCCGGAACAGCACCATATACTTATTGAAGCTGTTCGGGGTCAGCGTCTGCCCCAGTTCCGTAGCAAACTCGAAAGCTGTATCTTGCGTGATCTGCCTTAACTCCGTAATCTCGGGATGCCGTTTTTTAAGCCAATCCGCAAAACGATTGTACTGTGATTCATAACCGGCGAGAGTGCGCGGGCCGCTATCGGGACTGTTTGGCGCGTCAACATACGCTTTCCATGCGGCCAAGATGCCTAAAGCCGGTTTTTCATCTTCAATGCGGGCAATCTCGCCTTGAACCGTTGCCAGCCGGGCCGTGATCGTTTCTAACGTCTTTTCCTCACTCCCCAACCTGAACGGTGCAACAAAATCTTTGAGAACCTTTTCCGCATCGCGCTTATTGGCCTGGCCGGTGGACTTCGTGTAAACCTTGCCGTCAACAACCCAACGGGCGTGCCATGTCCGGCCTCTCAATACCAGCGTCCCCGCTCCCTTGCTCCGTCCCCTTGCTTTTTTGGCCATATCCTGATACCTTTCCCTTGGTTCCCTTGACGCGCCTAAATTAGCACTAACATCGAATGAGATGCAAGAATAATAATCATAAAGTAATCAGATGTCACAAACGGCCTTATATCGTGAGATTAAGCGGACTGAAAATCCGCGTGTCACCGGTTCGATCCCGGTCCTTGCCACCATTTTTTTACACATTTCCCGTCCAACTCCCGTCAGAACGGCCCATGAGCAACGCACGGCAAAATGAGACCCGAGGGCTCACCGTGGCGGTGGGCATGAGCGGCGGAGTGGACTCCGCTATCGCAGTCTGGCTGCTCAAACAACAGGGGTGTGATGTCATCGGGCTGACAATGAGCATCTGGGATGCCAAACGGCCCTTCACCCCAACCAAGCACAACGCCTGCTACGGTCCGGACGAAGCCGCGAACATCGCGGCGGCGCGCGCAACGGCTGAACGCCTCGGCATCCCCCACCACACCATACCGCTGACCGACGAGTATGAACGTCATGTGCTCAGCGCCTTCCGCAACCAAAATCTGGCGGGGCTCACCCCGAACCCCTGCGCCCTCTGCAACCCTGTCATGAAGTTCGGGCTCCTGCCCGCCCGCGCCCGTGCGCTCGGTATCCGTTTCGATCGCTTTGCGACCGGCCACTACGCGCGCATCGTACGCGACGAAACCGCCGAACGTCTCCGTTTGTTGCGCGGTGCGGACCCAGACAAGGATCAATCCTATTTTCTCGCACGCCTCTCACAGGCGCAGTTGGCCGAGATCCTCTTTCCGCTCGGCGACAAGACCAAGCATGAGGTACGCGCGCTTGCGCACGAAGCCGGACTAAGCGACCTGACCATGAAACCCGAGAGCCAAGATTTCTTTGCGGGGGACGATATCTCGGTCCTCTTCGACGGCGCTGGCACCGTACCCGGCCCGATCGTGGATACTACCGGACGCATGCTTGGCCAGCACCGTGGCATCATTCACTACACAGTCGGCCAGCGCGACGGCCTCGGAATCGCGGTGGGACGCAAGGTCTACGTCAAAGAGATCCGTGCTGACTCCAACACGCTGGTCGTGGACGACCGCGAGGGCGTGCTGGCCGACACCTGCCGCGTGACCGACATGCAGTGGATCGCGGGAGCCCCGCCCGACGCGCCGCGCCCGGTCACCGCCCGGCTGCGCTACCGCCACAAGGGCACCGCCTGCCGCTACACGCTCCGTCCCGACGGTACGCTCGACCTGCGTTTCGACGAACCGCAGTTCGCCGTGACGCCGGGCCAGATGGCCGCGCTCTACGACGGCGACGAGGTCTTGGGCGGCGGCTGGATCGCCTCCGCGCCGTGCGCGGAGGCGAAGTGGAATTTAGGATTTAGGATTTAGGAGTTTTGTCCTTCGGTGTTGGTCGTTCTGCGTTCACACCACACATCAGGCCCTCAATGAAACTTGAAACCAGAAACCTGAAACTATCCTTCGCAGCGCTCGTGCTTTGTGGCTGTATGCTAAAAATGTCGGCATCGGCGGATGTGGAGGTGTCGACCACAGGCGCGGTGAACACGCCGCAGGCGGCGCTTGCCAAGGTAAAGGAGCTACGCGCTGCCGGGAAAATCCCCGCCGGACGCGCGGCAGTGGTGCGTTTCGCCGCAGGCGTTTACGAACTTACGGAAGAACTCGACGTCTCCGGCACGGATGCGCCGATATGCTTCAAAGGTGCTCCAGATGGCCAAACCGTTTTTTCCGGCGCGCGTAAACTGGGGCCGTTCACGGCAGGCGCGGACGGCATTTGGCGCTGTCCCGTGCCAGCGGGACTCGTCTTCGAACAGGTGTGGGTGAACGGCTCACGTGCGCAGATCGCGAAGAGTCCGAACACGTTCTACAACTACGTGCTTTCGTCCGAAGGCGAAGGAACCGATCCGATGACGGGCCAGGAAGCCGATTTAGGCAGGCGCATGTTGCGCACGGATCCGAAGGCGCTTGCATGCCTCGCCGCATTGCCGCCGGATGAACTGCGTGACGTGGCGATTCATGTGTGGTGGGCCTGGGACTCCGAATGGCAGAAGGTTGCGCGGGTGGACGCGGAAGACGGCGTGCTTTGGTTTCAGGGCCGTGTGAATCGCGACTTTTTCATGTGGCCGAAGTGGTGCCCGCGCTTCACGATCGAGAACTGCCGTACCGCATTGGACGCGCCGGGCGAGTGGTTTCTGGATCGGAAAAAGAGCGAGCTTCTCTACATCCCGCGCACGGGCGAAAGGCCCGAAACCTCATTCGCGGCAGTACCTGTCCTGAAGCGTATCGCATTCGTGCACGACACAAAGGACGTCACCTTCGACGGCATCACGTTTGCGCATAATTCTTGGACACTGCCGAGCCCCGGCTTTTACGCATATCAGTCGGCTTTCTATGCAGACGCAGCGCTTGAGGTTTCCAACGCCACGCAAGTCGCGTTCCTGAACTGCCGCGTGGAGCACACCGCGAATTACGGTCTCTGGTTCAATGCGGGCTCGCGTGATTCCTGCGTGCGCCACACATGGTTCGAGGATCTCGGCGCAGGCGGCGTGCGTCTTGGTGCGCGTACGTGGAGCACGAACGATGCGCCGGAAAAACTCGTTTCAGGCGTGGCGGTGGACGACAACGTGATCACCTCCGGCGGCCACGTCTTCCCCGCCGGGACTGGCGTATTCATCACCTATGCCAAAGATTGCCGTGTGACGCACAACGAAATCTGTGATCTCTACTACTCCGGCATCTGCTGCGGCTGGCGCTGGGGTTACGCGCCCGCACCGAACCGGAACAACGAACTTTCCTGGAACCACATCCACCACCTCGGCAAGGGGGTGCTGAGCGACATGGGCTTCATCTACACGCTCGGCGACAGTCGTGGCACGATCATCGCCGGCAACCACGGCCACGACATGTTCTCCTACGGCTACACGGGTTCGGGCGGCACCGGCCTCTACCCGGACGAAGGCAGCTACGGCATCCTCTGGACCTCGAACCTCATTCATCACACAAAGACATCCGCTCTAAGCCAGCACTACGGACGCGAAAATTTCTTCCACAACAATATCTTCGCATTCTCGACGAAACCAGAATCATCCGTGGCGGGCCGTTGGCGCGTGGAAAATGACCACTGCTCACTCATCTGTTCAAACAACGTGTTCGTGTGGGCCGGCACGGAAGGACGTTCGGCTTGGCGCGGCCCCGGCAAGGGACGTCCCGCGCCGGTGCACGACCTGGTCTTCGGCTCAAACCTCTGGTGGAGTCCCGATCCCGTGGCGACCAACGCATTCAACGGCGACACATGGGAAAAGTGGCATGCCGAAGTTGACAACGGCTCCATCCTTGCAGACCCGCTTTTCCGCGACAGGCAGAAAGGCGACTGGCGTCTGAAACCGGAGTCCCCCGCATTCACGATCGGTTTCAAGGAGTGGGACTACACGCTTGCGGGCGTACGTAAGGAAGACGCCGCTTGGCGTGCGCGGGTGGCTGCAATCCGTCCTGCGGCTTACGAGGTGGCGCCGGAGCCGCCCCTGAATCCCGGCAAGCGTTCGTTCAGGACTGGCTTCGAGACACGCCGTCCGGGGTCATTCCCAAGCGGAGCGTTCGGCGGCGCTTCGAGCCGCGAACGCGGCTATGTGATGGAGTCCACGCGCGCCTGCCGCACGGGCAAGCAGGCGCTTGAAATCCGCGACTTCGAGGGGCTGCAAACGCGTTACTGGCCGCACTTCTATCAGTCTTTCAAGATTGTCTCCGAAACGTTCGTTCTCAAGTTCTCGCTCAAATGCGATGCGCTCGCGAACCTGATATGCGAATGGCGCGAGTGGAATCCCGCCGCGAAAAACGGACAGTACGCAGACGGACCGTACGTCTTCGTACAAAACGGCGCATTCTATGTCCGTGCGCGGGAAGTACGGACAGACGGCAAGGCATACGGTTTCGATAGAAAGATTCCATCTTACGCGCCGGACACGTGGTGCGACCTTGAATTCACGCTGCACACGCCGAAGGACGGCACGCCCACATGGGACTTCGCTTTTGCCGGCGCAGATGGCATCCGACACGAGATGAAGGGGCTTCTCTACTACCATGAGGAGTGCGCCGTGCCGAACTGGATCGGGTTCCTCTCCAACGCAGACTGCGAAACCGTCTCCTTCATCGACGATTATTCTTACGACAACCTGTGAGCCTAGTCATTATCTGCCCTCCAGACCCGGATGTAGCGGCGGCGCACCTTGGCAATGAAACCCTCGGCGGCGTCCGGTTTCGCCTCCGGCGCGGGTGCGGCTTTTTTCTTCTGCTTTGGCTTCGGCGCGGCGACACGCGCATGCAGCTCTTTCAGGCTGTCGATTCGGAGTTCCGCGGCACAGATCGTGCCCTCGCGCATCCTCCTTAATTCCGGAAAGTCGTCGAGCGGATAGAGGAGCCCGTTGTTGAAGTGATAGATGGTCCGGTTGACAATCGGCAGAAGCCGCCGCTCCTTGATGCCCGGACCGAACCTGAACACGCGCACCTTCACCTTCGCGGCTTCGGGATGACGGTAACGCGCCTCTTCGGGCATCGCGGCGCCTTTCGCGACGAAGAGCGCGTTCATGCCCTTTTTAAGATAGTTGCGGTTGACGCACATCTTCCACGAGATTCCGAGCGAACCGCGCACTGTCACCAGCGCATACCTTTCATTCGCCTTCGGAATCTCCTTGTAGGCGACCACCCTGACGATACACGCGAGCGGCAGCGCCATCGGCACCGTCTCGCCCTCGCCGCGCCGCAGCTTGTCGAGGTACGCAATCGCGATAATATCTTCTGGCGTCTTCTCCGGCCTCTTCGGCCACTCCGGCTTCTCCGGTCTCTCGTTTTCTTTATTCATCTACTCCACCGCTATCAACCACAAGGCACTTAACAACGCACCAACACCCACGATGGTGCTCATTATGCGGGGGAGAGTGAAAACCGTCAACCCACAAAAATCCGCGCATCAGTTTTGTGGGCGGCGTTCACGGTGCCCTCTGCGATGAGAACGCCCAACATCGAACACAGAACGCAGAAGTGGAGAACATGAAACGCCCAGCGTCAGAATTGCGGAGCGTTGTTAAGGTGAGAGCGGCTTATTGGGGTCGTAGTTTGACGAGGCTCTTGCAAAACCCCTCGTGGCATGGGCGTCCCGCCCATGAAACACGGGCAAGATGCCCGTGCCACACTTGTAAATAAGGGGTTTCGCAAGACCCTCTGACATGAGACCTTTCGTGTTTCTAGCAGCCTTAATACGTGCGCCAAGGCTTGGCCGGTTCTCGTCCGCGCCGCCATCTCTTAGTGGTGCCTCAAGTGCCTTGCCATGACAACACATGACCACACCGCGAAAACGCTTCGCAACCTTGATTGTCTAATGTCAAACTACGACCCCTATTCCCCGCTATTCCCCGCAACCCCTATTCCCACGGCCTATTCCCATGCAGGCGGTTTCATCAGCCGTAGTAACAACGAACTGTGAGAAGTCAGCAGAAGCCATAGTAGGCGTGTAGAGATACCGAAGCCTGACGGCAGTAAGCGTAAACTCGGAATACCAACCGTAATGGACAGGGTAATCCAAGTCCGACATAGACGCGTAACTAAACGCCGCGCGTGGCGTGGTCGCGTCCTCGGCGGTATTCCGGAGCGTAGATCGCCGAATCGCGGACCACGCATCCGCCGCGTCCTACGACATCCTTCATGATTTGCGAACACATGGAGCAGGTGACGCAGCATTTGTCCGGGGTCATTTTCCCGTGCTCCAGAATGTCGCGCGGCGCATCGGGATAGGCGAACGCGGAGCGTCCGAAGCCGACCAGATCGCACCAGCCTTCACGGATCATTCCGGCCGCGACTTGCGGTGCCAAGTGCCGCAGCCAAGAGAGGGCGGCGGTGATGACCGGCGCACCGTGCGCTGCGTGGCGTACCGAGCGCACGGTCTCTTGAAAGCGCACGACTCCGCGCAGGGGGTCTTCGGGCGGCGGCGGACACCCGACAAGCGCGCGGTCATGCGGCCGGTTCAGGTGGGGTTGAAACCGGGGATATCCCATTGAAATGTTGTGGAGCGGCACGCCGCAGGCGGTGAGTTCGCTGATCAGCCGCAGAGGCTCCGTGAGATCCGCTTGCCAGGGGCCTTCGTGTTCCGCGACTCCCCAGCCGTACGGATAGGCGGAGGGTTCGAGGACGGTCAGGCGTGAGGCCACCCATGTGTTGGGATTGAGCGTCTGGCGCATGGCCGCTATGCATGCCTTCAGGAAGCGTGTGCGATTCTCATACGATCCACCGAAGCGTCCCTCACGTTGGCGCGCGCCGAGCAGTTCGGCCACGAGATAACCGTGTACGGCCTTCATGTCGACGCCGTCGAATCCGGCACGCTCGGCCAGTTGGGCGGTTGTTGTGAACGCATCAAGCAGCCGGTCGAGCGCGTCATCGCTGATCGGCTCGCAGACCGGCATTTCAGGCATGGCCTGTTCGAGAAGCGGATTCCGCTGCGCCACGACCGGCGCGGGCTTCCCTTGCGGTCGGCTGTAGCGGCCGCTGTGGGTCAACTGCAGGAGCAATGTTACCTCGCCGCAACCTGTTTCACGGGCCGCTTTACGTGTCTCCTCAACCAGTCGCTGCCAGACAGCGAGATTGCGCTCGGTAAGCATGAGTTGGCGCGGTCCGGAGCGTCCCTTCGGCACGACCGAGACCGATTCAAACCAGATCAGCGCGCTGCCGCCGGCCGCGTAACGGCGATAACGGCGGAAGGTCAGCTCTCCCGGTGTGCCATCGTCATCACAAGCGTCCACACCCTCCATCGGTTGCACCACAAAACGGTTCGCCAGTTTGCGGCCCGCGACTTCCAGCGGTGTCCCTAATGGCGACAGGTCATCGCTCCAAGGTAGCGCAGCGCCGATACGCGCCAGTTCCGTCTCCAGATCTTCCCGCGTCTTCAAATCGAATCGTTTCATGTGTCTACCTCCAACTTCTCATGGTGCCCACGTGAGAGCTAACTTCTTCCCGGAATGAGCGCACTCGCGCAAGTAGAGGTTGATCAAGTTCTGGTATGGCACTCCAGTTTCAAGGGCCATGGCCTTGAAATAGGTTATGACGTCTGTCCCTAAACGTATGGTCACTTGCTTTCGAAAGTGTTTCGCGTAGGGGTTGCGAACCGAGTCAGCGAAGTCATATTCTTTTCTCATAAGTAACTCCCGTATTGTTTGCGTTCGTTTGACGCTGCCTTGCGTGCCGAGATGATACGGATTACCTCGTCGTTTTCGCGGTAAGCATGGCATACGAGCAACAGCCGTAGCTTAGCGCTAAATCCGAGCAGGATGAATCGATCTTCTTCCAGAGAGTGATCAGGATCGTGCTTCAAACGCGCGTTCTCGTCCGCAAACACTGTCATGGCTTCCTCGAAGGCAACGCCGTGCTTGCGTTTGTTCTCCACAGCTTTCGCTTCATCCCACGTAAACCTTATCGCACTCATAATGCCAATATATTTCTTATCGCGTTATACCGCAAGAACATTTCTTTGTAATCGGTTAGTGACGGGGGGGGCTGCGAGTCGAGCGCGTGTTTTGTGCGTATGCAAAGGTGGCGTGGGCGTCCCGCCCGCTCTGCGAAAGGGCGCTCGTGATCCCGGCGCGCGGTTTGATGTCAAAAGGAAATACGCGCGTCAGCCTTTTGCAGGGCACGTTGTCGCGGGCGGGGACGCCCACGCTACCTTCTCACTGCTCCCACTTTCACCAGAAACGTACGACCTTTGCGCATTCCTGTCGTTGCTGATTGCTGCGGTCTGGCTTTATCGGCTTGGCTGTTGCCGACGCAACTGATATTTTCAACGCATGAAAAACAAAGGGATGGATAACAAGACAAGTTGCTCCGTGCTTGGAAGGCGCGGGTTCCTCAAATCAGCGCTCTCTTGCGGTGCGCTCGCCGCTGTTTCGCGTCTGCCTGCGTTGGCGGACGATCCGGCCATATTTCCGGATCGCGGGCGATTCGAGCGCCTTAGCATCGCCAAGGTCCATGTGGACGCTGGCGCGCGGTCGCCGTTTTCGGTGCTGCACATCTCTGACACCCATTTCACGGACGCTTATCCTCATGAGGACAAGTGGAAGCAGCAGCTCAAGAAGGCGCGTACACAGACCTTCGGCGGACGCCAGGAAGAGGCGTTCCGCGACTCGATCGCGTGGGCGAAGGCCAATTGCGACTACCTGCTTCACACGGGGGATCTCATCGACTGGCTTTCGCAGAAGAATCTCGATCTGGTGAAGCAGTATTTCGGCGAAAATATGTTCGGTGCCGTCGGCAATCATGAGTATTCGCCCTATATGTGGCTTGACCGTGAGGCGAACGCCAACACCTCCCGTACGGATATCCGCGCCGAGCTTAAGAAATACTTTCCGTTCGACATCCCGTTTGCCTCGCAGGAGATCAACGGCGTCAACTTCGTGTCGATCGACGACTCGGACGCGCGCGTGACGCCGGAGCAGGTGGAACGGTTCAAGAAGGAGGTCGACAAAGGGCTCCCGATCGTCATCATCAAGCACATCCCCTTCTACACCGACTACATCTGGCGTCAGAACGCCAAGTTCTGGAAGTACGGTTCTAAGTTTCGTTCTGCGACTGCGCCCGACTTCACCGGTGACGCGCTGACGCAACGGAATGATCCGACCACGCGCGATTTCATTGCGTATCTCAAAACGGTCCCGCAACTTAAGGCGATTCTCGCGGGGCATCTGCATATTACGGTGCAGGATCGCTTCTCGCCCACGGCCATGGAATATGTGGTAGGCGGCAACTTCCTCTTCCACGGTCAGGAAGTCACGTTCTCTTAAGGAGAGTCATGGACATACCTGTCACCTCTGCCATCCGCGCGTTGCGCGCGGGGAATGCGGCGTTTACGCCTTGCGTGTACGACTACGTGGAGCACGGCGGCACCGACCGTGCCGCTCATGAACTCGGAATCGGCGAACACGAGACGGTCAAGACCATCGTGATGGAAACAGATGCCAAGAAACCGTTCATCGTATTGATGCACGGCGATCGGGAAATCTCGACGAAGCAGATGGCACGCTTGCTGGGCGTGAAATCGGTTGCGCCCTGTTCGTCTGAAAGTGCCACGCGGCACACGGGGTACCTGGTGGGCGGGATCAGTCCTTTCGGCACACGGAAGCAGTTGCCAGTCTACGCCGAGGAGTCGCTCTTCGACCTGCCGATCCTCTATATCAACGGCGGCCGGCGCGGTCTGCTTGTGAAAATCGCGCCGGACGTGTTGGACCGGTTGCTCCACCCGCAACGGGTTCAGGTGGCGGTCAGCAAGTGAAGGGTTAGAAAATCGGAATACTAAACCCGGTCGGGCACGACATAGGGTGCGCGGTAGTCGCGCGTCAGCAGTGCATTGGCCTCGACGTCGCCCGGGAAAGTCAGCGTCGCGGGATCAAAGGTCAGGGTGCGTCCCAACCGGTAGGCGATATTACCGAGATGAATCAAGGCACAGGAGTAAAATCCCTCTTGGATGCCGACGTTGAAAACTGCGGGATCGGGCTCACGAATTGCGTTGACGAAGTTCGCATAGTGGTTACCGATACCGGAACCACGTTCGCCCAGCTCGCGTTTCTCCCCCATGTAGGTTTGCCAAGACGCGACATCCTTGGCCATATAGCCCTTCGCACCAAAAAAGAGATTGCCGGTCACGTTGCCACGGCTGGTGGCCATGTAGGTGTTGCCCTGTCCGGCACCTTTCAGCCACATCCCGTCCTCGCCGTTCGTCACCCAGTGGCGCACTTCGAATTGTAGGATTTTCTTCTTATCCCCGCCCCCTTCGGGATTGGGAAACTCGAATATCGCCATCAGTACGTTCGGGGTCTCCTGCGCGTCGTCGAACATGACGTGTCCGCCCACGGCCGTGATCCGGGTCGGCAGCGTTACTCCCAATCCCCATCGGGCGATGTCCATCTCATGGACCCCTTGGTTGCCCATGTCGCCATTGCCGTATTCCCAATTCCAATGCCAGTTGTAGTGGAAACGGTTTTTGTTGAAGGGACGCTTGGGCGCGGGCCCCAGCCAGAGATCGTAGTCGACGCCCGCCGGCACCGGCTCATCGGGAAAACGCCCGATGGTGTTGCGCCATTTGTAGCAGATCCCCTTGGCCATGTAGACCTCACCCAGCCCGCCTCCGTGCAGAAAACGCGCCATGCTCTGCGCACATGGATTGCTGCGCTGTTCGGCACCATCCTGCACCAGCACCTTGTATTTTTGGGCGGCTTCGACCAGTTTGCGCCCCTCGTACACATTGTGGCAACAAGGCTTTTCGACCGAAACATGTTTGCCGGCCTGGATCGCCCAGATCGCGGCCAGTGCATGCCAGTGGTTGGGCGTCACGATCGAAACCGCGTCAATCTCCTTGTCCTCGAGCAGCTTGCGCAGGTCCGTATAGGTCTTGGGCGCCCTCAAGTTTTTATCGGTAAAGTGGCGCTTGATGACCGGCGCAAAGAGATCGGCATCGACATCGCACAACGCCGCGACCTCGACATTCGGCAAAGCCTGGTACGCCTTGATATGGCTTTGACCCATGCCGTGAATACCGATCACCGCCACGCGTACGCGGTCATTCGCAGCCGCCCACGCCCGGTGCGTTCCCCACAGCAGCGCGCTTCCTGTTGTCGCCATAAACTGTCTACGCGTCATATCCAGTCTCCTCAACGTTGTTAATTCACGCCTCCGCTCTCCCGCAGCACCGCACAAACGATCCTAGTAGGATTTCCGGATTCCATCCTACACGGTCCGGATCACTTCTGCAAGTACGAGAGGCAGAATACGACAATTCCCCCTTACCCGACGTGTAGAAAACTGCTAAACTACGCGAAGTGAAAAAGACGCCATTTGTTTTTTGTTGGGGGATCCTGTGCGTTTTTGGGGGAATGGCTTTGGCAGCGACGCCCGAGGGCTGGGAGACGCGGCTGGATGTCGCAGAGCGTAGCGCCTTGGCGGCCATGAACCTCAAACCGGAACGCGGCGCGCTGCGCGTGCATGTGTGCAATCCGGCTGACAATAGCCGGGTCGAGATATCGCTGCGTAGCGGCGAGACCGCATACCGGCTGACGCCCAAGGACATGATCCCGGGCGGTAAGAGTGGTCGCATCACCACCTGGCCGTGTCCGACGCTGGGTACCAACCTCTGTTGGTTCACCTTGAGGCGCATTGAGGACGCCTGGTATGCCTATGTCGACCAGCAGCCGGTGTTGCGCATGCCGGAACTCTGGCCGGGCATGTTGGAACTGCAACACGCGCCCGAGAACCAGCCCCCCGAAGTGGAGCTTGACGATTACACGCAACGGCTCGGCTCCTTCGCCTTCGAGGACAACTTCCTCGTGCCGGCCGGTTCCGAGTTCCCGCCGACGTGGGAGATCATGGGCGGCATCTGGAAGCTGCACTCGGTCACCGGTTCGATCAGCGGTTCGTCTGGCGGCTATCAACTCGCGCGTCAGCCGAAGCCCGAGAAGAGCCCGAACTTCTATACGCTGGAAGGCGGCGGCACCAACGCTGTGGTGCTGGCGGGCGAACCGTTCTACTGCCGCTATGTCTACCGAGCTGCAGTGCAGCATAACGTCGGTACCAACGGCATCGTCTTTCTAGCCGGTGAGTTCGGCGGATTTCTGGCTTTCACGGCGCGGACCGATCCCGCCACCGACCGCCTGATCCTCGAACTGTGGCAACAGCCAGCCGCAGCCGATGCGCCGGCTGTGGCGCTGGAGGCCGTCCAGACCGAACTCCCCGCCGGACAGTGGTTGCTGCTCGAAGTGCAGGTGATGGATGACCGCGTGATCTGCCGCGCCGACAACATCGACGTCATCCGCCGCAAAATGGCGTTGCCGCCGGGCGGCCGCTTCGGGCTCTTCGCCAACATGCCGGACGGCGAAACCACGCGTTTCGACGACGTGGCGGCCTGGTCGCATGAGGAGCAACGCTTCGACTCGCCTGAGGACGTAACGTTCGCCACGCGCTACCAGACCCCCGGTGTGCAGTCGCTCCTGCGCCACACCACCACCTGGCTCTACATGCCGTCCGCCAACGGTGCCACGAACACCTGGACCTACGGCAAACCCGCCGGCGGACCGCTGCGCCAAGAGTCGCTTTTCGTCGCCACTTCCGACGACTTTATCTGCGGCCTGACTGCCGGCGACGGCGAAGGCGGCACTCCGCTCTACCGCCTGACCTGCGTCCAAGCCGACGGCGCACGCACCTTCTCGCTCGAAGCCGTCACCCCGACCAACACCGTGCTGCTCGACAGCCACACCACCGCCTTCGTCAGCAACCGCGTGGTGCTTGCGCTGGACGCGCTACGCCCACACAAGCTGCGCGGCTATGCGGATGGACGCCTCGTCTGCTTCGACCGCCCCGTCCAACAGCCCGGCGGCGTGCAGGGGGTTTTCGCCAGCGCAAAATCAGACCTCTTTTTCACGGCGCCGCAGGTCTCCTCGAAGGACACCCGCATGAGCGAGCGCTTCGAAAAGAACCCGCTGTACGTCAACGATCCTTTCATGCGCCACTGGGCCTCGCCCGAAGGCCAGTGGATCACCTTCAAAGACGGCATGACCTGGTTCAAAGGCGATCTCACCGGACCAGTCAAGATCCGCCTGCCCATAGTCAACGGCATGGAACTGCATCTCGGCATCCGCGAAGACTCCTCCAACGGCACCTGCCGCGTGAGCGTTAAAGACGACCTCATCAGCGTCTTCACCCCTGAAAGCGGCACCAACGCCGCATTCACCGTAACGGCCGAACAAGTGCCGGAGATCGCCTTTGATAAAAATAAGATACGTCTCTTTACGCTGGGCATTGAGGACTACCTTGTCTGGTTGGGTGGCGACGATATCCTGCTCGCCCGCACCCACCTTGCTGCGCCGCTCTCAGGACGCAAGATGCGCATCGCCGGCATGACGCTTGAGAACCTCAGCCACACGCTGGTGAAGCGCGACAACGTCTTCGACACGCTCTTCACCGAATCGCTCTTTAACTGGACGCTGAACGGCGGCCGTTGGGAGGTCATCAACCGCTTTTATTGCGAGCCGACCTGGTCGCACATGAACGGCGAGAGTGCCGACTCCTTGGCCGCGCTTTGGTCCAAATATGTCTTCAGCGGCGACTTCAGCATCGAGTTCTACGCCGGCATGCGCATGGGCTGGTATGCGCGCCCCGGCGACCTCAACCTGACCGTCATGAGTCGCGAAAACTCCACCAGCGACGGTTACACAGCAATCGCCACGGGATGGGACCCCGACCATTCGCAACTCTATTCGCGCCTGCTGCGCAACGGCGAGGCAATGGCCATCTCCACCAAGTACCTCGTGCCGCGTTCACGCGCCGGCCTGGCGCGGCAAGGCTACCAGCCGTTGGTCGCCGCCGGCCGTGACATCCACGGCGCTTGGTACGGCATGCAACTCCGCCGCATCGGCAAGAACCTGCAATACATCTACGACAACGAAGAGGTCTTCAACGTCGATGATCCCGAACCGCTGCAGGAAGGCTCGCTCGGCATCTGGACCTACCGCAACTCGATGATGGTCGCGCGCATCAAGATCGCCGCCGAGTCGATCCGCCCGCGTCCCTTTGCCTTCCACACGATCCCCGCCGGCCAGCCGCCCGCACCGGAACCGCCGCCGCCCGCCGACTCCGGTGTGCGCGTCAACGGCCGCGTGGTCCAACCGCTCGCTCCGGATTTCTGGCATGCGTTCGACACCGTGAGCCACCCCAGCGTGCGCTTCCGCAATCTCGATACCGCCCATCCCGAAATGCATGTGACCTCAATCCTCGGCGGTGGCACTTTCCTAGTGCGGTGTGACCTGCCCCCGGCCCAGCCCGACAAACTGCTGGGCTGGCGTTTCGAAATCGCGCGCCACCCGCAGGCCCTGGTCAACTTCGAGTTCTCGACCGTCAAACCCGACGGCAAGGGCGGCTTCACCACGGTTCAAGAGTGGACCTATGTGCTTTCGGGGACCGACGAGACGCGCGGCCCGCGCCAGATCATCGGCAAGCTCGACGAACTGCCTCCGTCGGAGGGCACCAACCTTGTCTGGACACCGGTCGAGATCTGGGTCCCCTCCGAAGTCATCCGCGCCAATCAGGCGGTGCAACTCGAAGGCTTCGGCAACCTCCAGCCCAGCGACGTGCAAATGGGCCTCAAGGGCAATCCGCCCCATGCGTGGTACGCCGTGCGCGCCTTCCGCGAAATCCACCGCGGCACACCGGAACTCTCGGCCCCGCCCGAAAAGCGTAACGAAATCGCCGCGCTCGCAAAGATCGTCAACGGCCTGCGCCCCGGCGAGTTGCAGATGGTGGAGGTGCCCGCCGCGCTCGATCCCCGCAAGCCTGTGATCGAATGGGCGGTGCCGGAACTGGCGAACTTCGGCCTACGCGCCGAAGCCGACTCCGCCATCCCCGGCTCGATTCTGGTCACGCCGGTTCACCCCTGGCCCTCACCCATGCTACCGCCCAAACGCGCTCTGGCCGACGCCCAGCCCGCCCCCTTCGCGGCTGAAGGCAACTGTATCCGCGTGCTCGTGCCATTCGAAACGCTCCAGCCCAACCGCATGACGCTGGCGCTCGAACTCTCCGACGGCCGCATCTTCCGACAGGTCGTGCCAATGCGCACCACTGAAGGACTCAACCATCCGCCGGTCCTGCTGAGTCTCACCCTGCCCGAGGGCGGTATCGAGACCTTCGAAGCGCGCCCCGGCGACGCCACGCCCTACCAGACCAGGGCCATCGCCTCAATCGACAACACCGACCCCCAGCGCGGCGGTGTGCTCAAGTTCCAGAACGCCGGTGTCTACGGTCGCCGTCTGGACGGTCTGCTGGTCAAGTCGTTCAATCCGGTCGCCACGCCTCTCATCCAATTCCGCTACAAGGGCGACCCCATGGCGATCGTCTCACTGGCTTTCGGCTCCTCGGCCTTTACCTTCTCCGAAGTCTACAACACCCACGTGCGCTTCGGCGGCGGCGTGGCGGCTCCCATGGACGACACTTGGCGCGTGTGGACCGGCATCCCGACAGACAGCGGCGGCCAGCTTCCGCTCACGCAGCGCACCACGGTCCCGCCCGCGCCCCTGCGCTTCGCTTCGCGCGACGGTAGCGACCAGACCGGCCTGCACAGTACGCTCTACATTGACGACATCGCTTGCGGCCCAGCCGTCGGTCCCAACCGCCCCTTCGCCTTCAAGGCCGACTACGCCGATCCCGACACCGTCGCCGAAGTCGTCTATGCGATCATGCAGGGCCCCGTCGCCTTTGACAACCGCCCCGAAGAAGAGCGGGCGGCAGTCATTTGGCTGCCTGCCAAGAACGGCGAAGTGATCGAGCCCGACATCTCCAAAATCCCCGACGGCATCCACCACCTGCTGGTACGCGCGCGTGACGGAAAATCGCTCTGGTCGCACCCCGCAGACCTGCCCTTCATGCTCGACCGCGCGCAACCGCAGGTCACGCATGCGATCAACGCCGTCGAAAAATACAACGGCAGCAGCCTCACGCTCTCGCTGACCGATCCCGTCTCGCCGCCGGTGCCCAACACCATCCGCCTGACCTGCCTGGGAACGCCGCTTGATATCGCCACCGACAACGGTTTCTGCGCCATCGGGCACGGCACGCTTTCCTATGAATTTGACTGGATCTGGCTGTTGCGTAAGCAGCTCGCCAGCGCCAAGCACGGCGACGTCTTGCCGATCACCGTCGACGGCATCACCGACGCCGCCGGTAACGGCGCGCCGCCGCTGCGCATCGACATCAAGCTGGACTTGGAATCCGACAAGCGCCCGCCCACCGTGTTCCCCGCGCCGCCCACCAAAAACATCCTCTGGATGCAGCCGACACTCACCGCGCTGGAGCCCCTCTTCCCGGCTAACCGCAACCTCACCGCTGCTACCGTGGCCACGCCGGACGGCCATGTGCTCGAAATCGCGCCCAACGGCGAAAGAAACTCCTTTATCCAACACGCCTTCTCTCCGGCCTGGGATCCGGACAAACACCCGTGGATCGCTGTGTCGTTCCGGATGCTCGACATCCCGGAGGGGCTGCGCCCCTTCACGCTCTCCTTCAACACCGGCCCGCGCCGTCCGCGCGGCATCAAAGACGCCCACACACTCGACCTGACCAACACCAATCATCTCACCTACGTGATCGGTGCGACGTCCTGCACCACCGGCGTCTGGCACGATATCCTGATCAACGCGCGCGACTTCCTGCGCGACGAGACCGAAGAACACAAAGACACGCCGGACCTGACCTACCTTTCGCTCTTCTTCCCGCCCCGTGCCAAAGGCGGCAAGATCCAGATCCGCTCATTCGCCATTCTGGCTCCTTGGACCTCGGACCACCTGATCCCGCTCAAAGCCTACGACCTGAGCAGTATCAAGGGTCTCGTCTGGCAGGGCGGTGAAGCCGAGCAGACCGGCATTCGCCCCGCTAATCTCGAACGACCCCAAAACGATCCTCACTGGTTCCGCTTCCGGATCAGCGACCGGCGCGGCAATCTTACCGATACTTGGATGATCCCGATTCCACCGGGCTCCGAAAACACCAAACCCACACTCGCCGGTCTCGAACCGGTCAGTTATTAGTTGTTAGTTATTCACTATTAACTCTTAGTTATTAACTCCTATGACACGCATCATCATTCCCCAATTCGATGTCAACCTCGTCGATGTCACCGTCACCCACTGGCGCAAACAGCCGGGCGAACGTGTGGAAACCGGCGAGTGCCTGGCTGAACTCACGACCGACAAGGCCGTCTACGAACTCGAGTCCCCCGCCGCCGGTACCCTGCTCGCCGTCTACGCGACCGAGAAGAGCGTCGTGCCCACCGGCTTCATTGTCGGCCTGATCGGCGAGCCCGGCGAGGAAGACCCCGCAATCGCCGCCGACAACGAGGCTCTGATGACCGCCTACCGCGGTCCCGCCGCCGCACCGACCCCGGTGCGCGACCGTCCGGCGCGCGTACGCGCCACGCCGCGCGTGCGCCGCATCGCGCAGGAGAAGGGACTCGACCTCGCCGAGATCCAAGCCGCGACCGGCGCCGAGATCATCGACGAAACCGTTCTTGAAACCTACCTCGCTTCCCGCTCATAACACCATGCGCACCGCTCTCGTCACAGGTTCCGCCAAAGGCATCGGACGCGCCATCGCCCTCGCGCTGGCGCGCGACGGCTTCCGTGTGGCCGTTCACTACCGCTCATCGCAAGCCGACGCGCAGGCCACCGTCGCCGCCATCCGCGCGGATGGCGGCGAGGCCGAACTGTTCGCGGCCGATCTGGCAGATGCAGCGCAGGCCGCAGAACTTGTTAAGGCGGTTGAGCTACAATGCGGCCCGATTCACACGTTGGTTTGCAATGCAGGAATCATCAAAAGCCAGTTGCTGGCGTTCACGACCCATGAAGAGTGGCGTGAGGTCATGGCCGCCAACCTCGATGCCGCCTTCCTGCTCACCAAGGCAGTCGCGCGTCCGATGGCACGCCGCAAGGCCGGGCGCATCATCTACATCTCCTCCGCCGCCGGCCTGATGGGCGACCTGATGCGCGCCGCCTACAGCGCCTCCAAAGCCGGCCTGCTCGGACTCGCCAAAACCGCCGCGCGCGAACTGGCCGCCTCCAACGTCACGGTCAACGCCGTCGCGCCCGGCATCATCACCACCGACATGACCGCCGACATCCCCGAAACCCGCCGCGTCAAACAGCTTGATGCCATCCCGCTCGCCCGCTTCGGCACCCCCGAAGAGGTCGCCGATTGCGTCAGCTTCCTGGCTTCCGACGCCGCAGGCTGGATCACCGGCCAAACCCTCTGCGTCGACGGCGGTCTTTACATGAAAAATTAATCCCGCCCCAACTTTCTCACAAGCCACACAATCGGCAGAGCCGCCATCACGACACACAGCGCGAGGGCGAAGCAGACGCCCCGCAGAATGACCAGCCACGGCACGCTCAGCGAAACCGACAGACCGCCGAAGATGAACCAAGCGCGTGTCCAACCGGTGAAAGTCCAGCCGATACAAAAGCCTGAAAGCAGGCTCAGCACGATGCCGCACAGACCGACCAGCAGCGCCTCCCCGAGCAACATGCGCCCCAGTTGGCTGCGCGTCATGCCGACCGCGCGCATCACGGCGATCTCTTTGGCCGAGGCTTGAAAAGAGGCGATCAACAGCGTAATGAAACCGGTCGAGAGCACGAGCAACGACCAGAACGGCGCGCGCGCCATGTCGCCGATCAGTTGCGCGCCGTGCGCGATCGTGCCGTCTTCGATCTCATCGCGGTGATGCACGCAGACCGTGTTCGCTTCGTCGATCTCAAGCGCATTGCGGATATCCGCCTCCAGCAACTGGCTCCCCTGCAACGCCCCCATGCTGCGGTACTCCTTGCTGAGGTTGAGCCACAAAAAATACGTCGTGTCGGTGTTGCCGGTCAGGCGACGCGCATCGCGCTCGCTCACGAACACAGGCCCCATTGTCATGCCCGACATGCCGTTGCGCCCGCGAAGCCGGGCGCGCGCGGTGACCAAGTGCCAGTTCAGATCCGTCACGCCCACGATCTTAAAGGCTACCTCCTGAGCCGCTCCGTCCGACCCGCCCGTGTCACGCCCGCTCTGCGCCGGCGGACATTTGAGGGTCTTGCCCCCCCCCTTGCTTACAGGTGTGGCACGGGCATCTTGCCCGTGTTTCATGGGCGGGACGCCCATGCCACGAGGGGCTTTGCAAGAACCTCGCTTGACAATCGTCAGCGTATCCCCCGCATGCAGACCGGTTTCGCGTGAAAACATCTTCGTGATTACGCACACCCCGCCCTCCGCCATCGCCGCTGCCGCCGCCTGCCGGTCGCCCTCCACAAACCGGAACGGCGCCAGCGGACGCTCCCCGCCGAACGCCGCTTGCGGATCGGTGCCCATCAGCAGCACGTTGGGGCTCGCCGGCAACCGACCCGACACACGCACGACCTGCGCGGTCAAAGCCTCGGAGAGATCGAACTGCGCGGCTTCCAGCGCAAGACAGCGACCGTCCCCTACCCCCTTCAACCGTGATACGTCCTGAGCCGCTGAGACCGGTACGCCATTCGGCAGGATCGAAACAATCGCGTCCGGAAATTCATGACTGGGGATAAACGGTGCCATCATCGAACCGCCCCAGATATGGATCGACACAAAAGCACCCAGCCCGACCGCCAACGTGAGCACCATGCCTGCCGTCCGCGAGAAGTGCCGACTGATACGCCGCCGCAGCAAGTGCGGATCAAGTGCCAGCATCGCGCTCACCGCAGGCGCGGCCGCCCGTTCCATGAGAGAGACAAAACTCGGCAGCACTAACAACAGCCCGAGCACATGCAGCGGCAACCCGAGCGCGAGCAGCAGCACACTGCGCGTCATCGCCGTGATGGGCATCGGTAACACAAGCACCAGCATCGGAAAGAGCAGGACGAAACCGAGAAGCGACCGCCGCCACGAGATCGGCTTAGGCTCATCCTCCTGCTCGGCCAGCGCGTCCAACGGCTTGATGCGCATCGCATGTCGGCACGGCCAAATCAGACTGACCGCAGCCACCAGCGCCACACCGATCAACGACGAGACCGGCGTCACCCACCCCACGATCACGCCCGCCGGAAACGCATCCGGCGTCTGGGCGACAAACGCCGCGAGGATCATCCATCCCGCCGCAAGTCCGACAGCCCACCCTGCGAACGCAACAACCGCGCCCTCCAGCATCACCACCTGCGACACCTGTTTCGCCGTCATACCGGCCGCGCGCAGCAAGGCCAATACACGCCGCTTCTGCTCGACGCCGATGGTCAAGGCATTGACCAGCATACAGAGCGCCGTCAAGATCGAGAGCGTGAGCAGCAGCGGTGCCTGTCGTTTGAAATTCTGCAGCTTGTCACTGGAATACCCCGCCTCCACATCTTTCCGCTCCAGCACCTTATATACCGGCTCCGCCACCGCCTTCACACCCTTGGTATCCGCTCCGTCGCGTAGCTTGCAGAGCAGCAGATCGGGCGCCGGATCGTATGTGCCGCCGGACGCCTGCCGCAGCGCACCCAGCGTCACGAAGGATGTCGGGAACCCCGGCAACGCTTCCTTGAAATCAACGTACGCCGTGATCTTGACCTCCACCGTGCCGGACGGCGTGATCAGCGTCAGCATCGAACCCAACGGCGGCGGCGTCAGACGGCGCGGCGTAAACACCGCCGTGCAGACCGCCGCCTCCGACGCTTCGCTGGCCGGATCAGGCCAACGCCCCGTGACGGTGGCCTCGGCATACGGACACCCCGATGTTGCGGCCAGCGTCAGCACCGACACCAGCGGCGGCCCCTGCAGGATGCGTCCGCCGGGACGGTAGTCCAGCACCGTGCGGATCGTCTTGTAGGGGATCGCCACTTCGACCTCCGGCAACGCCTGAACGGCCGACACCAGCTCCGGCGGCAACGGCTGCGCGACCGACGACCGTCCCACCTGCCGCATCATCGTTTTGCGATCCGGCCGGACGCCCACATTGCCGACCGACACCCAGCAGGTGTAGGGGGCCGTCATGCGCCGCACCCGCTCCCGGCTCTGTCCCGCCGAGGTCACGACAAGCCCCAGCGACCAGACAAAGAGCCCCGTCGCCGCCGCCACGCCGAGCGCGGCGGTGCCCAACCGTATCTTCTCGTACCGCAGGCTCTTGAGCACCAGTTTGAGAATCATGGGCGCATCGTCTCCAGATAGCGGTCAGAAACACGCGCCGCATCATGTCCCGTTTCAAAGGTGTCGACAAAGCGTCCGTCCTTCAACAGATGGACGCGCTTCGCCGCCGCCGCCACCACCGGATCATGGCTCACCATCAAGATGGTACACCCCACCTCGTCATTCATCTCGCGCAGCAACTCGCAGAACGCCCGACCCGCCGGCGAATCCAGATTGCCGGTCGGCTCGTCGGCCAAAACGATGTCCGGCTTCATCACCAGCGCACGCGCGATCGCCACGCGCTGCCGTTCGCCGCCGCTTAGTTTCGACGGGATGTGTGCGCGGCGCTGCGTCAAGCCGAATCGCGCGAGCAGCGCATCGATATGCGCGGCATCCGGACGTTGACGGTCGAGCAGCAGCGGCAGGGCGATATTCTCCTCGGCGGTCAGCGTCGGAATCAGATTAAAGTCCTGGAACACGAGGCCGATGCGGCGGCGGCGAAAACAGGTCACATCGTGATCACTCATCGTGCTGATCGACACCCCGCCCACGCGGATATCGCCGTCATCCGCCGCGATCAATCCCGCCAGCAGATGCAGCAGCGTACTCTTCCCCGAGCCGCTGGGCCCCATCACAGCGTCAAACGCCCCGCGCGCCAGCGTCAGGTCCACCTCACTGAGCACCTGCACCCGATTGGCGCCGTCGCCAAAACTCTTGCAAAGCCCCTTGACTTGGAGCGCCGCTTCCTGTCCATCCGCCATCACACCCACCTGCCGTTTTCAGTCCCGCGAGCCCCGGCTCGCACTTGCGTATAGTGTAAACGCTCCAGCGACGCGCCGGGTTCAGAGTGATCCTCACACAAAGGCACAAAGTCCACAAAGGTTTTTTGGGGGGGAGCGGTGCTCGGTTTTTTATCCACAGATGGGCACAGATGACGCAGATTTTTGGGGGAAGGCAGTGCTGACCGCGAGTCGCAAGTCGCGGGTCGCGAGTCAACCTCTCTTATTGCGATCACCCAGTGGCTCGCAATGATGAGAGTAAAAGCACTGCCCGGCTGTTTCACGCGAAGGCGCGAAGACGCGAAGATTGGAGGGCGAGTGTCCCCACGAGCCGCTTTCCGCGCTGTGCGCGGAGTTGGTATTTAGGAGTTAGGATTTAGGAGTTTTTTTACTTGAGCGTTGGAAGTTGAGCGTTTTGGGAGTTTTTAGACATGATTTCCCGCTGCGCGGGCGCATAATCGGATCGCGACATTGGGGGGCGAGTGTCCCCACGAGCCGCCTTCCGCCATGCGGAAGGATGGCTTCAGGTTTCATTGCGGAGCACCGGGAGGGACAAGTGTCACTTGTCCGGGCGGCGGCCGCGCCGCCACCTCTGGCGTGAGTAGAGAGTGAATCGTACATAAAACCCAAGGAGATGCTGCTGTGAAAAACGCTGAACGCCGAACAGGCGGAACAGCCGCAGCTAGTGCCTCTCGATTCAAAAGACGGGTGCTTGACCATCGCCGTCCGAGCGGCTAACATGGCCACGTAACTAGGGGCTTCTTGTCCTCGTGGGGCAGGTTTATAGCCCGTTGGACGCAAAGGGACTCGGAACGGCACTCGTAGAATGCTACAGTGTGGCTTGATGATGATGAACGATATATCCATGTCAAGAAACTTGGTTTATGAGCGTAGCCGACACGCAGCAGTGCGTACTACCAACTTCGTCTTTAACCAGTTGATCCCATACATCGGAAACAAGCGTAAGTTGCTAGACCTTATCATACGGGCACTGAAGCACACCACGAAGTCCGGGGCTCCGACTTTCCTGGACATCTTCGCGGGCAGTGGTGTCGTCTCACGTCTTGCCAAAACCTTGGGGTACCGTGTCATAGCAAACGACTGGGAGCCCTATGCTAAAGTGATAAACGGCTGCTACATCAGAAACAACACTGTCCCCGCTTTCAAGGCATTGGGGGGATACGAGAAGGCTCTGGCTCTCCTTAATAGCTTACCTCCCCGTGTTGACTGGATCACCGATCACCTCTGCCCGCGAGATGATGAAAACTACGACATCAAGGTTGATCGCATGTTTTACATGCGCAAGAACGGTATGCGGATTGATGCGATCCGCCATCAGATTCTTGAATGGCACAATTCCGGTGCCATCGACGATAGGGAACAGGATTGCCTGCTCGCCCCCTTGCTTTATCAGGCATGCTACACGAGTAACACCAGTGGGGTATTCAAGGGCTTCCACAACGGGTGGGGTGGTCAGACAAAGACAGCACTTTACCGCATAGCGGGCGACCTGTGCCTGACTCCAGCCGTGTTCTTCGACAATGGCTACGACAACCAAGTGCTTTGCGACGACGCACAACGTATTGCTGAAAACATGCGTTCCGACGAGCTTGATGTCGTGTATCTTGATCCGCCGTACAACCAACATCCCTACGGCAGCAACTACCATGTGTTAAATACCGTTGCGCTGTGGGACAAACCTGAACTGAGCAAGACGGTCACACCCGGCACAAAGTCAGCAATACGATTGGACTGGAGAACCGAACGGCGCAGCGCGTACAACTACGTTGACGAGGCGGCAAAAGCCTATGCGAAGCTTATGCAGACGCTCAACGCACGCTTCATTCTGACCAGCTACAGCACGGATGGCTTCATTCCTCTGGAGAAATTATTAGAAGCCAACATCAACCGCGGACACGTCCGTATTGAGATGAAGGGTTACAAGCGATATCGCGTAAGTTCGCAACGATTCTCCAATAAGCCGATGAACGTCGAGTTTGTGGTGGTGTTGGACACACACAGAGCATCCGATGTCTCGGTTGATGCACTCCATCACTCAATCACAGCGAAGGAAAAATCAGTACTGTGCGGGCACAGGGAATATGCGATCTACAAGCAGGAACAACTTAACCTCTTTGAAGGGGTAAGGGAGGAATATGTCGCGCAAACATCAACTCAGAACTGATCGAGCGAGCAAGTCGCCTGTCATCAACGTAACCTCCAAGCGACAGGAAAAGGAAATCGTGAGCGCTCTTACCCGCTTGATTCAACACCTTCAGAACAAATACGGGAAGCAAATAGACTTCGTCCACTCGTGGGAATGGAAACTCAAGGACATCACGAGGGAACTGAGAGAGTCCTATCCCGACGTTGACTTTCATCACCACTTCGATTCTTCGTCAATGGCTCCCGACGGCGGGATTCTTTGTTTAAAGGGAAAGCCTGAGGACAAGTTTATCTATCCGATTGTTATATCGGAGGTTAAGAATCAGGGTACAAATGACCTACGGCTCAAAGAAGGCAAGAAGAAGCAGGCCAAGGGTAACGCCATTGAAAGACTCGGCAAAAACGTCATCGGCTTTCGTACCGCCCTCATGCGAGAGAGTATTTTCCCGTTCGTATGCTTCGGTTATGGCTGCGACTTTGCCCCTGACTCATCGATACTTGATCGCGTTACGACAATCGCAATGTTTGGGAAACTGAATAAGACATACCTTTACAACGAAGGGCAGGGGAAGTTTAATCGCGGTAGTTTCTATTTCCGCGAGGATAAGTGGTCTGTTGACGAAATGTTCGAGATCATGAAAGACATCGCCGAACGCTCTATTCTCTACTATTTCTCAAAATACACAGAAGCGCACTTCGTAAAACCCGACTAATCCTCCATCATCTGCAGCACTCGGATGCGCGAGAGAGACTCGATAACAAACACTTCAAAAAGGAGCAAGGCCATGCCAGCCTATGGAACATTCAGAGTGACGGACAAGAAGTGTGCGACGTGCAACTACTACCAAGGTGCGCGGCGGTTCGGGATGCAGGCCAACAAGCCGTACTACGTCTATGCCGCCGCCGGCACTACAACTTGCCTTGCCAACCCCAACCGCAAGGTGACGGCGAACAGCCGGTGCCTGTCATGGCAGAAATGGGTCAGCATTCCGTAAGATTGAGCGCCAGCGAAATCGAAATCGGGATCGCTATCGGTATCGGTATCGAGAAAAACCATGAGCTTCGGACACGAGAAATTGGACGTCTACCGTCTGGCGATCCGTTACGTTGCCTGGGTCTACGAGAAGGCCGGTGCGTTGGAGAGCATACACCGTGCGGCG
>Ga0209407_1000503_pt1 | contig 50687 bp, 34 predicted proteins | sample AD_JPNHG3_MetaG_FD_184410 | JGI IMG/M metagenome (GOLD analysis project Ga0209407, IMG submission 184410) | Active sludge microbial communities of municipal wastewater-treating anaerobic digesters from Japan - AD_JPNHG3_MetaG (SPAdes) (version 2) | ecosystem: Engineered > Bioreactor > Anaerobic...
AACTTGCCGAAGGTCGCCCAAGCAAAGCCCGCGCTCATCACGCCAAGCAACAGGTTGGTCGAGAAAGGCGCGCGCACGTTCTTGACGCGCTCGAGCTGCTTCCAGCCTTCGGTCTGCTTGAGCCGCTCGCCGTAGGGTTTGAGCGCCTCGAACGAAAAGTCATTCTTGTTCCAGCACTCGGCCAGCGTCTCGGCCGCCGCGCGACCCGACTGCGCCGCGATGTGGATGCCCTTAATGCGCAACGTGTCCACCAGACCCGCGCCGTCACCCACGATCAACGCGCCGTCGGCGACCACCTGCGGCACCGAGTAGACGCCGCCTTCAGGAATTACTTTGGCGCCGTAGGCCACGGCCTTGCCGCCTTTGATGTGCTCGGCCACCACCGGATGCGCCTTGAACTTGCGGAAGAGCATGTGCAGGTCGACCTCGGGATGGGCATAGTCCAGCGCGTAGGCGTAGCAGACCAGCACCTGCGTAGGCGACATATGATAAATGAACCCGCCGCCGTAAGTGCTCCAGTCGGCCGGATAGCCGAAGGTGTGGGCAATCTCGCCGTTCCGCGCCTCGTTGGCCGGGATCTCGATCACCTCTTTGATCCCCACGGCGTAGGATTGGCCGCGCCGCCCTTGCAAGCCCTTGCGCGCGATCAGCCTGTCGGTCAGAATGCCGCAGGCACCCTCGCCCAGCACCACAACCTTGGCATGGACTTCCTCGCCCGGCGTGTAGTTGCTCTTCGGCTTGCCCTCGCGGTCCAGACCCTTGTCACCGATCTTGACACCGATCACGCGGCCTTTGTTGTCCTCGATCAGCTCGGTCGCAGCAAACCCGGTATAGACCTCCGCGCCCTCTTTCTCGCAGAGCTGCGCCAGATACTGCGTGAGTTTGGTCAACGAGCCGACCGGATAGCCGTGCGCCTGCATCATCGGCGGAACCCACGGGATCTTCATCGCGCTCGTCGCGTTGAACAGCATGTGGAACGCTTCGGTGGTAACGCGCGCCTCGACCGGTATCTTGTCGGCCTCTTCCTTGGTCAGCAGCCCCTCGAACCCGCTCATGTCGATCACCGCGCCGGACAGCACGTGGCTGCCCACATTGCGGCCTTTGTCAATGATCGTCACGCGCGGCAAAGAACCTTTCGCCTGCGCCTTGAGCTTGCGCAGCAACGCCAGCGCCGTCGCCAGCGAGGCGACGCCGGCCCCCACGCAGAGGATGTCGGTGTGAATCGGCTGTTTCATCGTGTTCGCCATAATGCCCTCTCCCCAAAAAAATCCGTTTTTCCTGACTTACTTCGCGCCGTTGTGTTTTGCCTCGATTGCTTCGATCAGCATCGGCAGGATTTCAAACAGGTCGCCCACGATCCCGAGATCCGCCACGTTGAAAATCGCGGCGTGGGGATCGGTGTTAATCGCAATAATCGTATCGGCACCGCGCATGCCCTCCAGATGCTGGATCGCGCCGGAGATGCCGAACGCCAGATAGAGCTTCGGGCACACGGTCTTGCCGGTCTGCCCCACCTGATGCGCAGCCGAGATCCAGCCGGCATCCACACAGGCGCGCGACACGCCCACGACCCCGCCGAGCAGGTCGGCCAGGCGTTTGAGCTGCTCCAGATTCTCGGCCTTTTTCAAGCCGCGCCCGCCGGCCACGATGATCTCGGCCTCGGCGATGTTCACGCTCGATGTGCTACGCTCGGTCTTGACGATGCGCGTGCTGCCAGCCACTAGCTTGAGTGCCTCGACCAACGTTTCACCCTTACGCTTGGGATCAGGCGGCGCCATCTTGAAAACCTTCGGGCGGACTGTCGCCATTTGAGGCCGGTGGTTGGGCGTCATGATCGTGGCCATGATATTGCCGCCGAACGCCGGACGGGTCTGGTGCAACAGATAGCTCTCTTTATCGATCGACAGCGCCGTGCAGTCAGCCGTCAGGCCGGTGCGCGCGCGTACCGCCACTTTGGCAAAGAAGGCGCGCCCCACCGCCGTGGCACCCGCGAGGATCACCTCGGGCTTGTATTTCGCAATCAGCTGGTTGAGCGCGTCGGTATAGACATCCGCCTCGTACACGGCCAGCTCGGGCTGATCGACGATATAGACCTTGTCGGCGCCGGCCGCGATCAGGTGCGACGCGGAGTCCTGAACGTTGTGGCCCAGCACCACGGCCGCCAATTCGCAGCCGCGGTCTTTGGCCAGACGGCGGCCTGTGGCCAGCAGTTCGTACGCCACCTCCTGCACCTTGCCTTGATGCTGCTCGGCAAAGACCCAAATGCCCTTGAAAGCACTGAGGTCAGCCTTGGGGGCCTCATCCGCCGTCGAGGTAATCGCCTTGAACGGACAAGCTTTGATACAGGCGTTACAGGCGCGGCACTCGTCCGGCTTGACCACCGCCAGTTTATCTTCCATGTAAAGCGCGTCAAATGGACACGCGGTAATGCACTTTTTGCAGCCGCGGCACATCTCGGGATCAATGAAAATCGGTGCGTCTGCCATAATTATGCCACTCCCTTTTCCTGCAACAGTTTCATGATCGCATCAATCGCCGCTGAAGGTTGCTCGCGGCCATCCATGCGTGTCCCACCGGTCTTGACCGGCGGCGCGAAGATCTTGACCACCTTGGTGGGCGACCCATCCAACCCGCACATGGCAACGTCCGCCCTCACATCTTTCGCCCCCCAGCGCGGAATGTCGGCCTTCTTGGCCTGCATCCAGCCACTGAGCGTGGCGAAGCGCGGCGTCGAGGCCTCCTTGACGACCGTCATCACGGCGGGCAGTTTCCCTGCGATCACGTCCACGCCCTCGTCCATCATGGTCTCGACGGTATACGTGTCGCCCTCGACCTTGATCGACTTGACATACGTGACGAGCGGGTAACCCAGAAACTCCGAGACGCCGGGGCCCACTTGCGCGGTGTCGCCGTCGATCGCCTGCTTGCCGAAGAGCACCAGATCGGGCCGCGCGTTGATCTTCTTGATCGCTTGCGAGATCGCATACGAGGTGGCCAGCGTATCCGCGCCGGCAAAGGCGCGGTCGGTCAGCAGCACCACATCGTCAGCGCCGCGGGCCATGGCCTCGCGCAACACGACCTCCGCCTGCGGCGGTCCCATTGAGATGACCGAGACACGCGCACTGAGGGCATCCTTCAGTTTGAGCGCCTCTTCCAAAGCGAATTCATCGAAGGGGTTGACGATACTCTCCACCCCTTCACGCATTAACGTGTTAGTCTCCGGATTGATACGGACGTTCGTCGTATCCGGAACCTGTTTGACACAAACAACAATGTGCATGGCTATCCCCCGTACTTGGCCTGACTGCGGGCCTTCCATCCAGTTCAGCGAGGCTATTAAAGCATATTTCCACCCCTACGTCATGTCCACCATTCAGTTATTTTTTCGTTCGTTCTCTTCGTTTTCCCGATCCCGATCCCGATCCCGATTTCGATCCCGATTTCGATTTCGATAGGATACAACGTCCAACTCCTAAATCCCAAATCCTAAATCCTCCTTGTGGGACACGGGCTTGCCTCGCGCCCCACAGGTGCACTATAGTGGAGCCACTTTTTATGCGTGATTCTGACAGAACAGACGCCCGGCCTGCCCGACAGATCCGGCATGTGATATGGGATTGGAACGGAACCTTGCTGGACGATGCCCAGGCGGGGGTCAACGCGGTGAACGGCATGTTGCGCACGCGCGGCCTGCCGCTGTTGGATGTCGCGCGTTACCGCGACATCTTCGGCTTTCCGGTCCGACACTTTTATGAGGCCGTCGGTTTTCAGCTTGAACGCGAAGACTGGGACGCGATGGCGCGCGAGTTTCACGACCTGTTCCTGTCCGAGCCCGATCTCCGGCTGCACCGGGAGGCCATCGACGCGCTCCAGCATTTTTCCGCCGCAGGAATCGGCCAGTCGATTCTCTCGGCATCGGAGCAGACCATCCTCGAACGCATGCTGACAGCGTTCGGCGTGCAGCATCACTTCGCTCACATCTGCGGCGTGAACAACCTGTATGGCCACTCGAAACTCGACCTAGGGCGCGCGTTGCTTGCGCGGATTGAGGTCCCTTGTCCGCAGATCCTGCTCATCGGCGATTCGCTACATGACCACGAAGTCGCGGAAGCGCTCGGCGTCCGCTGCCTGCTCATCTCGCAGGGGCATCAATCTCACGCGCGTCTCGAGCAGTGCGGCGCACCAGTCTTGCACTGCCTGTCCGACCTGCACGACTGGCTGGCTCGGTAGGTCACGCCTTTTCCTCAGCCGTGACCTCAGGCTGACTGGCCTGCCCTTTGAGCTTGTTGCCGTAGGAGATCACGCAGAAAGAGACCAGCAGCGTCACGATGCCCAGCCCCAGCAGGGTCTTGGTTTTGGTGCCCACGCCCCGCCATTCGCCCAGCAGGATTCCCACCAAGGAACTGAAGAAAATCGACGAGCCCATCACAATCGCAAACCCGATATACGCCATGTCGCCCATCGCGGGTTCGCCGACCTTTTGGCAGACGAACTGCATCGCCCAAATCACGCCCGCCAGGCCCGCGAACAAGATATTGGGCACAACCAACGAGCCGCCCTTGGAGTAGTCGCCGAATGTCTGGTTCTTGGCGTTCTGCGCCAGGCACCACACAGCGTTGACCACAAAGCCCCCCAGCAGCACCACGACCAGCACCGGTATTCCCTGCCAGGTCGAGGATGTACCGCCGCGCACCGCCGCCGCCTGCAATACGTCGCCACTCTGCAAGCCGAAGTTCATCCCCGCACTGGCGATACCCGAAAACAGGGCGACAAGCATACCCTTCTTGAAATCGAACTCGGCAACCGCACGCTTCTTCTCCTCTTCCGACAACTCGCTCTCTTTAGCCTTTCCGGCCAGTCCCACCAGCGCAATACCCGCCAAAGAACCAAACACACCCAACAGCACCACAATGGCACCGGTATCCTTAACCAAGTCAGCCGCCTTGCCGGCCACAATCGGGGGGATCAACGTACCGGTCGCCGAGCAAAGCCCGCAACCGATGGCCAGGCCGAGGCCGATGCCCAGATAACGGATCATCAAACCCCAGGTCAAGCCACCCAGCCCCCACAGCGCACCGAAGCCGGCGCAGCAGGCCAGCACCCTGGCGGGAGCTTCCGCCAGAACCTCTTTCAGGTTCGGCACGGTCAACAGCGCCAAGGCCCACGGAAAGAGCACCAGACCAAAAATCGCATAAAAAAGCCAATAGCTTTCGTACGCCCAATTTTTGACACGCTTAAAAGGCAGTGCGAAGACCGCCCCGGCCAACCCACCACAGGCAAAAAGAATCATCCCCACGGCAGGATTCGTCGTATCCAACATGATGCGCCCCCTTCATTGTGTGAAACCCGGTTTACGCTGCCCCAACGACAACACGCAGCAAGTGTCCGCAATGATACGGAGGTCCGGGTGAAAAGGGAAGGGCAAAGTGTCTACTTCTGGAGCAAAACACCTTGATGTCCGCAAGGGACCACGACCTTCCCTTTGTGGAACGCGGCGATGTCGGGATTACCCGATACATTCCAGTGCGCGAGAAGTTCCGGGCGATCCAAATCGGCAAAATCATAGAGTGCCACCGTACGATAGATCCGGCTCGTCTTCACGACGCGCGTACTTTCCGGGTCTTTGCGCGGGATGCCATTAGAGGCCGGCCCCGGCAGACGCTTGACCGTCCACTGTGCGTGGTCGGGGGGATCGCCCTCGTTGGGCGACAGGAACAGATACCCTGCGTTGGAGGTGACCAACGCGCGGTTTTCGTCGAATCGGCAGATGCCGTTCGACAAGGTGATGCGATTGTATTTCGTCGTACAGGAGACGCGCGGTTGCGGCGACGCCAACATGTCCAACCAGACGATATTTTGATGAGCATTGTTGTACGCGATGTACCGGCCATTCCCGATCGGCGCGTCCATCAGATACTTGTCCCAACCCGGACACGACCCAAAACCGAGCACCACTTTCGGATGCGCCAGATCAGAAATATCGTAAAGCCGACATCCGCCGTTACGGGACGAAAACACCGCGTAATTCGCATTTACCGGCCAGACGCAGAGTGCCACCGTCTGCGCGGAACTGAGTTGCGGCACCCTTCCAATCTCGCGGAACTTCGTCGGACCTTCTAATTCGTAAACCCCGTAGCCGTCCTCGCCTTCCGCCGTATAGAGACGCGTCCCCGCAACCTGCACGTCGAAAACACGCGACGGCCCCGCGAGTTCACCGATTTTCTTGAAGCCGCCTGCGGACTGAATTTCAAGCACATGCAATCCCGCATCACCACACGCGGCGTATACCACATCGCCCGTCACGGCCACCGCGCGCGCCTGTCCCGGCACCGACGGCTTCCAGACCCAAAACGCCTTCTCGTCCGTGGGATAGTCCTCCCGATACGACACGTTCGCGGGTGGCGCGCCCTGCGCGAACGTCTCCCGCGCCGCGCCTTTCGCAGGCAGCACCACGAGTCCGCAGCCCATGCCCCCCACGTACACGCAGCCATCGCCCACGGCCACGGACGCGATACAGCAACTCGGCCACTCCGGTTTTTTCGCCACAGGCGACAGCCAGCGGTCAACCACCTTCGGCTGCGCGGGATCGGCACAATCGACGGCGAAGAGACCGTTGTGGGTGGCGGCGCAAAACACGATGTCGGAATTCGCGCTCGTACGTGCCGTCCACATGTCAAGCCCGCGCTCATAGAACGGCGGATAATCCACGCGTCCGAGACGGCGAGGCTTCGTGGGATCGGAGACATCAAAAATGTCCAGGCCATGCCCGCAGCCCGCCCCCGGTTTCACCGCATTCCGGAAGCGCAACTCGTCCGAATCGAACGCTGGCAGTTTCGACACATCGCGGTTCTTCGCGTGATGCCCGGTCGCCGCGTAAAGACGCGTTCCCTTGAGCCACACGCCGTCGCCGTAACCGTAGAGGTCTTCGTACGCGACGCGCCGAATGTCGCGCAGGTCGCGCACATCGAACACCGTCAGTTTGCCCGACCCCCAGTCACCCGAATAGAGGTATCCGTCCTTGTACTTGACGCTCTGTGATTCATCCGTCTTGCGCATCGCGATATGTTGCGGATGATCGGGATCAGAGACATCGATGAACTCTACCCCGTTCTGGCGCTGACCGAGAAATACGACATCGCCGGCCACATCAACACCGGTCGCGAGTTCACAGCAGTCGAAACGCGAACGGACACGCGGGTGCACGGGATCCGTAGCATCCACAATCCACAACCCCGCCTCACGCGCGGAGACATACGCCATGCCATTACGGACGGCGATTTGCCGTACCCCACCGAGCCCCGCCACCTGTCCGAGCAACTTCGGCTCCAGCGGCTTCTGAACGTCGAACACATAAAAGTTGGGGCCTCCGCCAACGTATAAGCGCTCACCGTCCAAGCACACCGCCATGATGCGTTCAGACGTCCCCGCCACCGTGCGGGGTACCCCGAACACGCCATCACCCACTGCGGTAAGCGCGGCACAACACAACGCAAATGCAATCGTCGTTTTCATCTTTTCCCCAACAATTTAAAGTCTTTCACGGGTACCATCACGCCATCAACCGTGAACGGTTGCGCGGAGCGGTTCACCACGATCGCCTCGCCGTTCGCGTAATCGACGCGCACAACGCCGGGCGCGATCTCGCGGTGGCTCACCATCTCCTCGGTCATCAGGTGGCGCAACCCCTTGAATTGTTGCCACGCCTTCACGACGCCGTTGAAGTTGCCCTTGCCAATACCGTAGAAGATCGGTCGCCCGCCATATTCCACAAGAAGAAGGTTATGATCCTGATCAAGAACCTCTTGCGTGATCTTGTCGGGATTGGATAGAACAACGTCGTGAAACGCGAGTTCGAAGAACGGCACGAAACGGTCCACCTGTTTGGCGTACGCCTTGGGGCTTTTGGCCTGACGTTTCGCACGCATCGGCGCACACACGTAGTTGATGTAATCAACATAGCCGAGCATGTGATCCATACAGCACTCGCTCGCGAAGCCGCCAAAAAGCTCGTGGCAACGCTTCGCCACCTCGATCTGTACCAACATCTGCTCCTTCTTATTCGCGGGATGCTGTGGGTTACAGCAACGATAGGGTTGCACAGCCGAGAAGACATCGACATAGTGGCAGCCGCGAAAACCGAGCTTGGATATTTTTTCGAGATCGCCGGGAAGGAACGTCTCCCAGGCATTTTTCAAACACAGGTTGTACGCCTTGCCGCCGCTCCAGACACCATTGAACTCGCGCGTGCCCTTCGGGCTGAGGCAGGCGATGTTGCCGTTGTCCCATAGCGGCGAGCAGGTGAAGCAGTCGGTGTAGTTCGAATGTCCGTCGATAATGTAGCCAAGTGCGCGGCCACCCTCGCAGAGGCGGCGGATGCCCGCTTCGCCACCCGGCCCCTCCTCCAAAGGGAACGTCGCGGGGCAACGTCCGTCGTAGCCGCCCGTCTGCCAACCCGCCACACAAAGCGCCACATTCTCGACGCCCGCCTCCTTGAGTTGCTTCAGATAACTCAGCGTCTCGTCGTATGTGCGGTGCGTCCGAATGGGCGGCTCCGTCTCCGGCGTGAAGTCGGTCTTGTTCTTGGGATCCCACGGTTTTGAGGCATGCGACTGGCGGAGGGCAATCGAGTCCGCGAGCGTCTGGAGTTCAGGCCGCTCCTTGATGCGTTCCTTGAGCGTACGCACGGCAGGATCGTGCGCGAACTTGTAGCTGCGGTAGACCTTCGCCATTTCGTTGTAGTCCGCCTCCTGCGGCAGCCGGTAGAAGATCACCGTCATGTCCTCATAGGGCGGGAAACCGATCTCGGCAATGTTCCAAGAGGGGTACATTGCATAGTCGCCGTTCTCCGCCTTGAGGAAGAGGTCGTGCTCGAAACGCATGCCCTCCATGATCGCGATGAACGTGTCGCGCGGTGTTTTCATCGCATAATACGGCATGTAGATCCAGCCGCGGTGGGCCATCCACACCAGCGAGTCCTTGTTGAAATCGAAGACAAGTCCGCGCTGAGAAAGCGCAAAGCCAGCCTCGTCCTTCTTCGCCGTCGCGATCGGGCTCCTCACCTCCACGGCCATCACCCCCGGCACGAGATCGGAGCGCTTCACTGTGAACGCCACACCGCCGTCCGCGCGCGCCACAGGCACGAGATCGAACTCCTTCACAATAGCATTCTTCTCGCCGCGCATCACAGCCCGCGCTGTTATGGGGCGCGGTGCGAGCGTCGGCATCGGCGGCAGAGCCCGCGCAGGGGCTTCGGCACTGTACGCCCCCGCGACCCCGCCAAACAAAACCAACATGCAAAACGACAGACGCCATGCTGTCCGCACAGACGGCCCAACCATACTTCGAGTGTGCACAGGTAATCCCTCTTTAGAAAGTACTGCGGATCATACACTTTCCTTCTGTATTCAGCAACGCCGCGTAATCCGCGGCCAAAACAACTTCCAGTTGACAGTCGCGGGGGGGCTTTGATAAATTGCACCCCCGTTATGGGACAACAACTAAGAAAGCGTGCGAAGCGCCAGCGTCGCGTCGCCCGTAAAAAGCGAATCAAAGAGCGTTTGCGCGCCGGGATGAAAGAATAGCCCTTTATCCAAAGGTGCGATGGCCGAGTGGTTAGGCAGAGGTCTGCAAAACCTCGAACAGCGGTTCAATTCCGCTTCGCACCTCCATTTGAACCGCTGACTTTCGCCTTGGCGTTAAGTGAGCGGTTTTTTCTTTTTCCGAAAGAGGATGCAGCATGATCGATGCGGCGTTTGTTAACCAGTATTTTGAAACCCACCGGCAGGCGATCTTGGATGACTGGTTCGCGCTGTTGCGTATCCCGACGGTCGGCGCGGATCCCAAGCGGCTGGGCGACTGCGCGCGCGCGACGGCGTGGTTAAAGCAGTTCCTGAAGCCGCTGGACTTTGAGGTGGAGATCCTGACGCCGGGACGCGGTCTGCCGGTGCCGGTGTTGATCGCGGAACGACCGGGACGCGAGGGCGCACCGACGGTGCTCTTCTATGGGCACTATGACGTGCAGCCGGAGGATCCGCTGAGTGAGTGGCGTACCCCGCCGTTCGAGCCGACGCTGATCGAGGGGCGCGTCTATGCACGCGGCGCGCAGGACAACAAGGGGCAGGTGTTCGGCTTCCTGCAGGGCGTGAAGGCCCTGATCGAGGCGGGCGAGAGCCTGCCGACAATCAAGCTGGTGCTGGAGGGGCAAGAGGAGAGCGGCAGCTCAGCGCTGAATGACCTCGCGCCGGTCCTGAAGCAGCGCCTGAAGGCCGATGTGATGATGGTCAGCGACACGGCGTGCGGGCCGGACGACCAGCCTGCGATCGTAGCCGGTCTTCGTGGGGTGCAGCACTTTACCGTGACGCTGACCGGCCCCGCCTACGATCTGCATTCGGGCGAGCACGGCGGCGTGGCACCCAATCCGGCGCAGGGCATGGCGGCGTTGCTCGCCTCGTTGCATACGGCGGAGGGAGCGATTGCCGTGGAGGGATTCCGCGACCGCGTGCACCATCCCTCGGAGGATGAGATGGCGATCGCGCGGCAAGGCATGCTGACGGACGAGCAGTACGCGAGCGTGATCGGCTGTCCGCCTGCGGGTGGGCAGCAGGGGCTGGAGGCAGTGGTACGCGGCTGTTTCGAACCGACGATTGAGATCAACGGCATCCACTCGGGCTACGGTGGACCGGGCTCGAAGACGGTGATTCCGGCGAAGGCGGTGGCGAAGCTCAGCACACGGCTGGTGCCGGATCAGCGACCGGAGGAGACGTTCGAGGCGGTGCGCAAGCATCTCGAAGCGCATTGTCCGCGCGGCATGACACTGACGATTTCGGAGGCGTGCGCGGGCGCGCAGGGTTTTCGGCTGCCGCTCAACTCACCGATCTTCCGGCTAGCGGCAGATGTGCTGGGGCAAATGGACACGCGCGGCGCGGCCTTCCGTTGGGCGGGGGCGTCGATCCCGGTGGTGGCGCGGCTGCATCAGATCACCGGCGCGGCACCGTTGCTGGTGGGTTTCGGTCGCGAGGAAGATAAGATTCACTGCCCGAATGAGTCGTTCGGGCTGGATCAGTTCGTGAGCGTGATGACGTGGTCGGCGCTGATGTTGAAGGCGTTAGCGGAATGCTAGCGCGCCCCACGCACACGGAGGCGCGTGGGCACGAGGGGGAGTCTGGTGCAAGGCGGGCGCAGAGCAGCACCCGCAGTACCGGCAAGATCGGCAGTGCCGGGACCACGCCACGAGAGGGAGCGGCGTAAACGCCGCCCACAGGACAAGCGACGATAACGATGAAAACTAAAACTAAAACTCTGCACCTCTACGTCTCTGCGTTAAAAAAACCGCGCACGGCGCGTTTGGCGCTGGTGCTCGGCGTTGCACTGGGCGTTTGCGCCAGCGCTGCTGGCGTTGATCAGGTGCGGCTGGACATGTTTTTCTCGACGGGCTGCACGGAGTGTGAGCGGGTAGAGCGGGAGGTGCTGCCGGAGCTGGAGGATCTGTTCGAGGGGCTGTATGAGCTGGTCCGGCATGACATGTTGTTGCCGGAGACGATTCCGCTGCTGGTGGCCTATCAGGAGCGGTGTAACAATCACGATAACGGACGCGTGTCGATCGTGGTGGATCATACGATGTTTCTCTCGGGGTATGAGACGATCGCCAGCGAGTTGCTGGAGCGTGTGAATGCGGCGTTAGAGGCGCGACAGGATCCAGCATGGCGCATGCCGCAAGCACCAGATCTCTCAGAAGACGAGGCGGATGAGGTGGTGCGCCGTAAGGCGAGTGGACTGACCTTCTCGGTAGTGGCTTTCGGCGGTTTGCTGGATGGCTTCAATCCGTGCGCGATCTCAACATTGATTTTCTTTATGAGCGTTTTGGTGGTAGCGCGGGCGGCACCGCGTACGCGGTTGTTGGTGGGCGTCTCTTTTATCACTGCCTCGTTTCTGGTCTACATGAGTCTTGGGCTGGGCATCTACTACGTGTTCCGCCAGACGCCGAGTTTCACGACAGTGAAGCGAGTGGTGGAGACCGTATTGGGGCTCTGCATGATCCCGCTGGCGTTGCTCTCGTTCCGCGATGCCTTCCGTTTCCGCAAATCGCAGCGGGCGGATGATGTGACGTTGCAGATTCCCAAGGCGTTCAAGACGCGTATCCACAACATCATGCGCAGTCGCCTGGGCACGGGGGGATCGATTCTGGGCGGTCTGGTGACAGGCGCAGGGGTGACGGTGCTGGAGAGCGTCTGCACGGGCCAGAGCTATGTGCCGGTACTGATGTACATGCTCAAGAAGGAGTGCTCCAATCTTTACGTCTGGTTGCTGTTGATCGTCTATAACCTGCTCTTTGTGTTGCCGCTGGCGACGGTCTTTGTCTGTTTTCACCGCGGCATGCAGTTGACGGCGCTGATCGAATGGAGCAAGCATAACCTGGTGGTTGTCAAGATCCTGTTGGGGCTCTTTTTCAGCGCCATGGCAGTGCTGCTGCTCGCGTAGCGCGGGCGAAGCAGCACCCGCAGTGTCGGCAGGTTCGGGAGTACCGGTAGTGGCGGCGTGAACGCCGACCACAAAACTTTCAAGTGAGGCGAGGCCCAAAATGAACGACGACAAGTATGCGCTATTGGATAGCGGCGACGGTCGTAAGCTGGAGCGGTTCGGGCGCGTGGTGCTGTCGCGGCCGTGCGCGCAGGCGGTGTGGAAGCCGACGCTGTCGATCGAGACGTGGGTGCGCGCGGATGCGACCTTCGACCGGACGGAGGGCAATCAATGGCACAATCGCGGAGCGCTGCCTGACGAATGGACGATCCGCGTGAGCGGGATTGTCTTCCGGCTTTCGGGGACCGATTTCGGACATCTGGGGGTCTTTCCGGAGCAGCGCGCGCAGTGGCATTGGATCCGCGACACGGTGCAGCGGGCCTGCGCGGCGCGCGGACGGGCGGTGCGCGTGCTGAATCTTTTCGCCTATTCGGGCGGCTCGACACTGGCGGCGGCACTGGGCGGCGCGGAGGTGTGTCATTTGGACGCCTCGAAGGGCATGGTGCAGTGGGCGCGTGACAACGCCCGGCTGAACGGCTTGGAAACACACCCGATCCGCTGGATTACCGATGACGCGCACAAGTTCCTTTGCCGCGAGGTGCGGCGCGAGCGGCGTTATGACGCGGTGATTCTGGACCCGCCGACTTTCGGGCGCGGCCAGAACAACGAGTTGTACAAAATCGAGAAAGATCTGCCAGAGACGTTACGGCTCTGCCGCGAGTTGCTATCGGACGCGCCGCTCTTCATGTTGCTCAGCGCGCATACGCCGGGCTATACGCCGGTGGTGCTGGGCAATGTCTTGGGGCAGGCGGTCGAAGGACTGGGCGGCGGGATCGAGAGCGGCGAGATGGTGTTGAGCGGTGCGGAGGGGCAGGTGCTGCCGACGCCGTGCGGGGCGTATGCGCGGTGGCGCGCCTGAACGCGCGCCACCGCGATTTAGGAGTTAGGATTTAGGAGTTAGGAGTTGGCACTGCGGCGGGGCTCACGTCTCATGTCCCTTGTCTCATGTCGCCCGGCGGCGTGAACGCCGCCTACAGAACTTGAAAGGAACTTAACGCATGCTGTCACGGGTTTATTCGGGCGCGGTCTATGGGGTCAATGCCTACGCCGTGGAGATCGAGGTCAACGCAGTCGGTGGGGAGCCGCAATTTGTGATCGTGGGGCTGCCGGACGCCGCTGTGCGCGAGAGCAAGGACCGCGTCTGGACGGCGATCCACAACGCCGGCTTCCGTCCGACACCCGGTCGCAACACGATCAACCTCGCGCCTGCGGATATCAAGAAGGAGGGACCGGTCTACGATCTGCCGATCGCGGTGGGGCTGGTCGCCGCCACCGGTCAGGCCGAGATGCCGCAGATCGAGCGTTACGCGATGATCGGCGAGCTGGCGTTGAGCGGCGAGGTGCGCCGTGTGCGCGGCGTGTTGCCGGTGACATTGGAGATGCGTCGCCAAGGGATGCGCGGCATTCTCGTGCCTGCGGACAACGCCGAGGAGGCGGCGGTGGCCGAGGGCATCGATGTCTTCGCGGTGCGCCATCTGCGCGAGGCGGTCGATTTCCTCGCGGGCAACCTGAAACTGGAGCCTTTCCGCGTGGACATCGCCGAATTGATGGAGCGCGAGCGGCGGCATGTCGAAGACTTTGCGGATGTCAAAGGGCAGGAGAGCGCCAAGCGCGCGATCGAGGTGGCGGTCAGCGGCGGCCACAACATCCTGATGATCGGTTCGCCCGGTACCGGTAAGACGATGCTGGCGCGGCGCATCGCCTCGATCCTGCCGGAGATGACGCTGGATGAGGCGCTGGAGGCGACGCGCATCCACAGCGTGGCGGGTACCCTCAAGAGCCATCAGGCGCTGGTGCTGCATCGACCCTTCCGTGCGCCGCACCATACGATTTCAGACGCGGGGCTGTTGGGCGGCGGCACGCATCCGCTGCCGGGCGAGGTGAGTCTGGCGCATCGCGGAGTGCTCTTCCTCGATGAGCTGCCGGAGTTTCACCGCAACGTGCTGGAGGTGTTGCGCCAGCCGCTGGAAGATGGGCGCGTCACGATCGCGCGCGCGGCGGCCACGCTCGATTTCCCCTCGCGCTTTATTCTGGTCGCGGCGATGAACCCTTGTCCGTGCGGCTATGCCGGCGATCCCAAGCGCGAGTGCCGATGCAGCTCGCAGAAGATCCAGACCTACCGTAACAAGATTTCCGGGCCGTTGCTCGACCGCATCGACATTCACATCGAGGTGCCGCCGGTGCGCTATCACGACCTCAGCTCGCTGGCGCGCGGCGAATCCTCCGAGGTCATCCGTGCGCGCGTGGCGGCCTGCCGCGCGGTGCAGCGCGAGCGCTTCGCGCGCTCGCCGCATGTCGCCTGCAACGCCGCGATGACGCCGCGCGACGTGCAGAACTTTTGTCGGCTCGACGGCGATGCCGCCGACCTGCTGAAGATGGCGATGAGTGAGTTGAATTTCAGTGCGCGCGCCTACGACCGGATCATCAAGGTGGCGCGTACGATTGCCGATATGGCCGGTGCTACCTCAATCGGTGCCGTCCATATCTCCGAGGCGATCCAGTACCGGTCGCTGGATCGGATGATGTGGCATTGAAGAAACTAAAGCCACAAAAAAGCGCCGGGATTGACCCCCGGCGCTTTTTAGTTTTTACCCTCACTGGTAGCGATCCCTGTAGCCGCCCGGCAGGGGCATGGTGCCTTCCCAGCCGGCCGGCGCGGCCCACGGCATATCAGTCTCGTTCGGGTTGTCGGCCATGCATCCGGCGAGCCCGAGCAGGGCGAGCGCCACGGGCAGGAGACAGAGGCTACGGATCGTCAGGCTCGTCTCAGAAGAAGACGACATCGCCTTTCTCCACCGGTGTCTGCTGCCAGTCGTTCAGGATATCGGCGACCACGAAGTTCTTGCCGCGTACGGCTTGGCGCAGTTTGATGCGCGTGACGAACTCGCCGGCGGCGCTTTGACGGCCGGTGCGGCGCACGTTCATCTCGAGTTGTGGCAGGGCGTGCTGACGCTCGGGGCCGAGCAACTCGGTGATGGCGTCGTCCGAGAGTTCGATGATCGCGAACTTCAGCTCGTCGTTGGCCTCGATGATCTTGCCCTTGTCACCGGCGGAAGGAGCCGTGGCCACGCCCGAATCCCGCGCGGGGCCGGTGCCGGGGCCCGAACTCTTGCCAGCCCACTTCTTCTTCAACTCTTCGTACTGCTCGCGCATTTTGGCGAGATCCTCGGTCAAGTTGACCTTGTCCTCGTTCAGCGTCTCGATTGTGTTCTTGGCGTCGGCGAGTTCGGCGGTGAGTTCCCGCTTCTCGGCGGTGAGCCGGGTCACGCGCGTATCCAACTCCGCTTTTTCGGCGGTGAGGGTGACGACCTTCTCTTTTTCGCCCTTCAACTCCACCTTGGCGGCGCGGCCGTCGGTCTTGAGTTTGTTGATCTCATCGACCGAGGCGGTGAACTGATCGCGCATCTTGGTGAGTTCGGCGCGCGTCTTGTTGAGAGAGGCCTGCTGGGCCTTGGCACGATCAAAGAGCTGGTTCATCAGCTCCTGCATGGTGCCGGGGCCCTTGGTGTCGGGCTTGTTATCCACGGGGTCGAGGACATAGTTACCTTCGCTATCGACACGATAGAAGCTGCGGAGCTGCAGGCGCTTTTCGGTGTTGCCGAAATCGAGCGTGGGCAGGTTCTGCTGCTCCAGCTTGATCGGGTACCCCTCCAGCATTGCCTGCTTCTCGGGATTTGTCAGCTCACGGTCGGAGACTTCGGAGACGTCTTTCATCACGCTTGGCGCGTCGGCCTCGGCGGGATCTTGCCCCTCGATCGTCTTTGCCACTTTGATGAATGTCTCCTCGAGCACACTGTTGCGTTTCGTCAACAGCTCCCGTTTTTCGAACAACTTGTGAGCAAAAAACAGGGACACAGCACTCAGGATCAGGATGATGATAACCAACACACGCAGCACTTTAGCCATTTCAAAACCTCAAGATTAACGGATGACACGTTTACGCGTATGGTCAAAAGGTAATTCAAACTGGGCCGAACTGCAACAACAAACTGCAAGTGAGGCACAATTTTTTTTTGTGGTTTGAAATTGACCTTGGCGCGCCACCTCCGTACAATTGCCCTTCATTATGAGTAAGAAGCGTTCCAAGATTTTTGGCTGCTGGCTTGTTGGGCTGTTAAGTGTGGGTATTCCCCTGTGCGGGGCGTTCGCGCAGACCGCCGCCGAAGAAGAGGCGTTAAACGAAGAGCTGAAGTACATTGAGCTCTTGCAACAGATGCGTATGCCGGATATTGCCGATAAGGTGATCGCCGAGACCAAGGCGCGTTTTCCCGAGGCTGCCGCCAAGCTCAAGGTCAGCGAACTCAAGGGCTTGCTCTCGCAGGGGCGTTTCGATGACGTCCAGGAGAAGATCGATGCGATCCCCGACAAAAACGGACCTGAGTTCTGGGCGCTGACGTTGGCCAAGGCTGATGCCTACTACGCCTTCGGCAAGTATGCTGACGCGGACAAACTCTACCTGAGCTTCTTCAAAAAGGTCGAAAAACCGAGCGAGGCGCTGGTTTCATTTTACCGCGACTCGGCCTACAAATATGTCCAGATGTTGCTCTATCTGGGCCGGGACAGCGAGGCGCTCGTGGCTTTCCGCAATCTCTTTAAGGTGCCGCTGGAGGAGACGATTGAGCGGCAGGTGCGCGCCGACATGGCCGAGTTGATGATCAAGCTCTTGCCCGATGTCCAGAAAAAGGAGGAAAAGGACAAGATGCTCAAGGAGGCCGAGGCCAATGTCGACAAGCTGCTCTGGAAGCAGGACATCTGGTTCGGCAAGGCGATCGTGATGAAGGCGCACCTTTTCCTGATACGCGGCGACCTTAAGGGTGCCCAAAATCTGGTCGAGAACTACATGCCGCAGCTCAGGACCATCCATGATGCCCTGATTGAGCAGGATCCCAAAGGCTCGGAGGGATTGCTGCGCATGAGCCCGATGCCGCAGTGTCGTTATCTGCTGGCGGTGCTGTTGATGGATGAGGCGATGGCCGAGGCCAAGAAGGACAAGCCCGACGAAGACCGCATCAAGGATCTGCTGGTCGGCGAAAGGGATGCCCAGACCGGCAAACGCAAACAGAATGGCGCCTTCAACCACTTCATCAACGTATTCATCCGCTTCCCGGAGAGCCAGTGGGCCTCTGAAGCCGGCGAGCGCTCCGAGATTCTGCGTAAGTTTATCAAGACCCGCTACAACGCGGACCTGCGCACTCCGGTGACCGAGGATCAGATGCGCCGGGTGCGTGAAATGCAGTTCGCGGGTGCGCGGCTGGTCTTCAGCCAGAACCAGTTCAAGGAGGCGATCGACAAATACCTGCTGGTGCTCAACCAGTTCCCGGAGGCCCCGGAGTCGGTGGCGGCCTTGGGCGACCTCGCAATCAGCTACATCGAGACCTCCGACAAGGACAAAGAGGCAGCGCTGATGGCCGAAACCGTCATCGGCCACCTCTCCGAGCGCTTCTCGTGCCATCCCAAGCTCATGAAAGAGGCGGGCGACCAGATGCGCCGCATCGGCGAGCACTACGGCGACCTGCGCATGGAGGACAAGCGACGTCAGACCTACGCGCTCTTTTTCCGTGATTACCCGGAGCACTACGCCGCCGGTCAGCTTGTGATGAGCTTTGGCGAACGCGAGTTCACCGCCAAGAACTATGTCGGCGCGATGACATACTATCGGCGGCTCGTCGAAACCTATACCAATTCGCCCTACTACTTCGATGCTATCAACCGTATGGCGCAGATCTACAAAGAAGAGGGGCAGGCGACTAACGAGATCCAGACGCTGGAGTTTTATGTCGAGCGCCTCGGCGAGCGCGAACGCCCCGGTCATGCGCTGGTCGTCGGCACTTTCCGTCTGGCCGATGCCTACCGCGAGTACGGCATCAGTCTGCTCCGCGGTGGTGACACGAACGAGACTGCGACTGTTGACGCCGAGCAGAAGGCAGAAGCGCAGAAGCAGGGCGTGAACATGTTGAGCCGGGCGGTCATGAACTTCAACAACGTCGTCAAGATGTTGGATGAGAACGCGGCCGTCTATCAGCAGGACGATGGAGAGAAGCAGCGTAACGAGCAGATGCGCGAATTGGCCGTCTTCACCAAGGCGGTCTGTCTCACGCAGATCAATCAGCCCGAAGACAAGCTGCCGGTGTTGCGCAAGCTGGCTATCAACGCCTATGAGGATTACGTCAAGCGTTTCCCCAAGGGGCAATACGCGCCCAGAGCGCAGTTGCAGATCGGCACGCTCCACACCATTCTGCAGGACACCGCCAATGCGCAGGCGGCCTTTGAGAAGCTCAGCAAGAACTACGCAGATTCCGACGAGGCTAAGAATTCAGTGCCGCTGCAGGCCGCTGCCCTGATTGAGATCGGGTTGCGCGGCGAGGGCGTCGCGAAGTACCGCGAGATGTTCGCCGCTGGCGGCACCTACACGGAAGGCCAGTTCATGGCTGCGGCGCGTGCCTTGGAGGCGAACAGGGAGTACGACATGGCGATTCAGGCGTACGACAAGGTGTTGGCCTCCGCCAAGGACATCGGCATGATCGCCAACGCCCGACTGGGACGCGCCCGTTCGCTGGTCGGCCTCAAAAAGTACGGCGAGGCGCACAAGGCGCTGGAGGCTTTCATCGCAGACAAAGAACTGTCCAAGCTTTTGTTGGTGGTCGATGCCAACCTGTTGCTGGTCGAGGTGGCCAGCGAGGAGGGCAAGGTCGAAAAGGATGACAGGGAGCGTACCCGCCTCTTCAACGCGGCGGTGGAGGCACTCAAGATGGTCAGGGGCTACCGCACTAAGCCGGAAGAGCAGGCCGATCTGGACCTGATGACCGGCGAAGTCCTGCTGCGTAGAATGTCGGCCGAAAAGAAATTGGGATTGAACGATCAGGCGGCCGAGACGCGCGGCAAGGCGATTGTGGCCTTCCAGGGGATGATCTTGAGCATGGATCCCAACAATGTTGCCTTGTCGAGCGCCCTTGAAAAAGCCTATTTCTACTGCATCCCGCTGCTGTTGGAGCATAAAAAGCACAAGGATGCGGAAGAGGATTGCGAGAGGTATCTCTCGCTCTTCCCGGACGGCCGCTACAAGACCGATGTGCAGAATTGGCTGAACCAGGCGCGGATCGGTCAATAAACCGTCCGGTGACCGGGGCTGTCCCCCGTAGCTGAACACCCATTTAAGGAGCAAACGAATGAAGATGAGAATACAGACAGGATTGGCCGCGTTGGCCGCGACCTTCATTGCCGCAGAGGCCGCCGCCGTGCAGGGCGTCATCACGATGCCCAACAATTCGAAGCGCGAAGGCGAGATCAAATGGATTGCGCGCGACAAGGCGTACGGTATTGTCGAGAAGGGGCGCTCGATCGAAATGCAGTTGAAGCCCGAAGAGATCGCTGACCTGCAGATCCCGCGTCCGCGCGAGCTTGACGCCGCGATCGAGGCGATCCGCCAAGGCAATGCCAATGCCGCGATTCCGGTATTGGAGAAGATTGCGACCGACTACCTGATGCTGCAGTGGGACAAGCCCGCCACCCGCTATTTGGCTGAGGCGCATGTGCAGGCCGGCAACGCCGACAAGGCGATCGCCGTCTGCGAGAAGGTTATCGCCACCGACCCCGAGGCGGCCTATCTGGGCGAGATGGCTCCGGCTTATTGGCAGGCACTGATCAAGCGCGAGCGCCTCACCAAGGTCGAGGAGTTGCTCGGCAAAGCGATTAAAACCGGCGACCGCCCGGCCTCTGCCAATGCGTTGATCGCGCGCGGCGACCTGATTCTGGCCGGTGGAAACACGAAAGAGATCATCGAAAAGGCGCTACGTGACGGCTATCTGCGCGTGGTCACGCTCTACCGGAACGAACGTGCTGCGCAGCCGGAAGCGCTGTTCAAGGCGGCCAAGTGTTTTGAAGATCTGGGGCAGACCCAGCGTGCGGATAACTTCCGGTCCCGCCTCAAGGATGAGTTCGGTTCTTCGGAGTGGGCCAAGAAGTAAGGCTCGGAATACACGTCAAACGGATTTTGTTAGTCTACGAAACTAACTTTAACAAAGGTAACAACGCGAGAGGTTAATGATGAAAAGACTGGTCATGTCGGCAGTGATGGTAGCAGGTTTGGCGGTGGGTGCGGCGCTGGCGCAGGACGCGGCACCGGCGGCGGCACCGGCGGGAGGTGCACCGGCGGCACCGGCGGGAGGTGCACCGGCGGCAGCGGAAGTTGTGGCAGCGGATGGCGCGGCGGCACCCGCTAAGAAAAAGGATACCACCGGCTTCTTTGCCGTGGTGTTCGGTTCCGGCGTGGTCGGCGTGATCCTGTGGGCAGCGCTCTTCGGCTGCGGCGCGGCTGCGATCTACTTTACCGTTGATAGCGCGGTCCTGATCCGTCCGCAGAAGATCATGCCGCAGACACTGATCAACAAGGTCAAGGGCGCGATGGCCGAGGGCGACGTGATGAAGGCGTTGCACGCCTGTGAGAGCGAGCCCGGTCCCATGGCCAATATCCTTTCGGCTGGCTTCTCGCATGTGGAAGAGGGCTTCGAGGTTATCCAGGAGGCGATCACCGCGGCGGCGGACCTTGAGACCGAGCGCATCATGCAGCGGCTCACCTGGATTTCGGTCTGTTCTAACCTCTCCCCGATGCTTGGTCTGCTTGGAACCGTGCAGGGCATGATTATGGCGTTCTCCACGCTGGCTACCGGCGCCCCCGACGTCGGAGCCCTCGCGCTCGCCATTTCGCAGGCGCTCTGGACGACCGCTGGCGGATTGGCCATTGCCATCCCGTCCATCACCTGTTACTACAGCATCCGTAACAACGCCAACCGCCTGATTCTGCGCATGGAAGCGATGACCATGGAGCTGATCAAGGACCTGCGCAACGTCGAGGTCGTAAGCGATTGATCCGCGTCGACGCGGCGGACAGAGCCGGCCCCCGGCTCTGTCCGGCTTGCACTCACCGGACTGTCGGTGCGCGGCCCGGGCGCCGACCGAGCGGTTTACCGGAAGGGCCGGAGATGAGGATTTTGTGCGGTTTACCCGCAGACAGGACAGAATGCTATGGCTAGACGCTCTTCAGAACAGTGTGAAATCGACATGACGCCGATGATCGACGTCGTGTTCCAGTTGATCATTTTCTTTGTTGTCACGCTGAAGATGACAACGGACGTCAACCCTGATATCGTCCTCGAGGACGGCAAGCATGGCGTGACGCTGACGCAGGATAACATGCCGCCTAGTACCCTCGAGATCGAAGTGGATCGGCGCGGCCGTATCTCGATCCACAACGCCACCCTGTCTCCGACCGATCTCGTGGGGATACTCAGGTATCGGATGAGTCGTCACGGACACGAGTTCCCCGTGCTGATCCGCGCCGACCGTCGTGCACGGCATGAGGAGGTGCGCAGGGTGATGGACATTTGTACGGGAGCCGGTATCTGGAAGCTGTCGTTCCTCGCAATCCAGGAACACAAGGCGCAATCAAAGGAGTAGGAGGTGACCCATGGCTAAAAAACGCGAACGGAACAAAGGCGAGACTCCGAAACTCGATATGACGGCGATGATCGATGTCGTGTTTCAACTCCTGATCTTTTTTGTCGTGACGTTGAAGCAGGAAGACATCCTTGCCAAGTTGACGGCCGCCCGCCCGGCGGCGGACACGCGCGAGGAGGCGAAAAAGCAAGACCCCACCCTGATCACCGTCGTCGTGGCAGCCGAGGGTTTTCTCCTGAACGGTCGGCCGATGCGCTTGCCGGAATTGGATCGCGGCATCGAGCGGTTCTCAGGCTACAGCAAGACCGCCATGGTCGTCATCAAGTGTACTAAGAATTCACCGCATGCTTTCCTTGTTCAGGCACTGGATATTTGTAACAAACACGGCATGACCAACCTGTCGATCTTTACCCTGTAAGTCGGTTTGCCTTAACAGTTAATTTGTTGTTTATTTGATTTTCGGGGTTGACTCTTTTCGTCATCCCCCGCATAATTAGACGCGGAAGGTGGGGTCGCGTCCGGTGGCGATGCCGGGCTCGGACGTTGGCGCTCGTCTTCCGATATGACAAGAGAGGAGGTTACCATGAATGACCACGTCAGTATGGAACAGATAGATGCCAATCTCAAAGCAATCGAGCGGAAATACAGCAACGAGACCCTGTTTCGGCGTCTCAAAGTGTTGTTCGGCGGGCTCAAGGCGCCGCGTCAGTCTCGTGAGTACAAAGCCGCGATGATCGAGATGCAGCGCCTCACTGCGCCGATCGCCGCCGTGCTTCTGCCGGCGGTTTTCGTCGGGCTGTTGATCGTCATGTCCAGCGGCGCAGCGATCGAGGACCGTATCATTGAGACTCAGGTGCTCGAGGCCGAGGAATTCAAGGAGCTAGATAAGATCGACGAGTTTGAAAAACCGGAGGAGCAGATCGAGAATATGGATATCGATATCCCGATCACCAGCCCGGATGTTCAGGTCTCGACCGATACGCCTGTCACCGAGCAGACGATGAGTCCCCAGCCCCAGACGTTCGATGCGGTGGTGGCGATTAAGAGCCCCGTCATCCTCAAGAATCTTTACGGCACCACTCGTGATACCGGTACGCGCGGTGCGAAGATCATCCAGTTTGGCGGCGACCCGCAGACAGAAGAAGCCGTTATGCGCTCGTTGCGTTGGCTCAAGAAGAAGCAGCAAGCCGACGGTTCCTGGTCACGACAGAAGGTCGCCATGACCGGCCTCGCGGTTCTCTCCTTTCTGGCTCACGGCGAAAAGCCCGGCGACTCTCCAGAGTTCGGCGAGACCGTGCAGAAGGCTCTGGAGTTCCTGATCAAGAACCAGCGCGAGGACGGTAAGTTCAATGGTATGGACGGCAACGAATACGCCCATCCGATCGCCACCTATGCGCTGTGCGAAGCCTACGGTATGACCCTCAACCCGAACGTCAAGGCCGCCGCTGAAAAAGCGCTTGAGCCGATCATCAAGGGACAGCATCCCACAGGTGGCTGGACCTACAAGATGAATCCTGGTCCAGAGGCCAACGGCAAATACCGCGATGACACCTCGTTCATGGGCTGGTGTGCTCAGGCGCTGAAGGCCGCCCATCTCGCCAGGCTCCAGGTCGATGGCCTTGAAAAGTCCATGAAGCTCGCCATCAAGGGCTTCAAGGCGAATGCCCACCCCTCCGGTGGCTTCGGTTACGTTGGCCCTGGCACTGGCGGTCTCACCAGTGTCGGCTGTCTCTGCATGCAGCTCCTGGGCGCGTCGAACGAGAGCGAGGTGAAAAAGGCGCTTGAGGTCATCGGCACCTGGACGCCCACCTTCTCAAGCTACGCACCCATCGCCGCCGAACTGAAAAACGTGAAGAAGGAGGATGTCAAAGAGGGGTCTTCCGCACTCGCTGTCGCCAAGAGCAGGTTGGCCGCCAAGATCCCCGAGGAGGAGCGCAGGTTCTACACGACATCGGCCCAGTACTACTTCTACTACGCTACCCAGTGTAAATTCCACCAAGGCGGCAGGCATTGGGACAACTGGAACAAGGCGATGAAGCCGCGCTACGTCAAGGCGCAGCTTATCGAGGAGAAGGCCATCAAGGACGAGAAGGGCGTTGACCGCGACATCGGTTGGTGGGAGAATGCTGACGCCCACACCGACCGTCCGGTGATGGATACCTGCCTGACCGCTCTCCAACTCATGGTCTACTACCGCAACCTCCCGACCACCAGTAAAGAGGCCGTGATGGTTGAAGAGGAGATCATGGCAACCTCGACCGAGAACCGCGACATCCAAGTCGATACCGGGAATTTGTAGTTCGTTAGTTCATTAGTTCATTAGTGCATTAGTGCCTTACGGCTCAACAAGCGCGATAAAAAACAAGTTGCTTCCTCACACGAAGGCACAAAAGTACAAAGGGCACTAAGGTTTTTTTGGGGCAGTGCACTCCCAGACAAACTAATGCACTAATGCACTAATTAACTAATTAACTTGGGTGCGGGCTTCGCCCGCATTAGTTTTTCTTCCTGTCGCCAACTAAGGCACTAATGAACTGATTAACTGCCCTCCATGCCCTTTTCTCTTTTTCTTGCCCTAAAATACCTGCGGCCGAAGCGTTCCTTTACCTCGGTTGTGACGCTGATCTCTATCATTGGCGTGGTTTTGGGCGTCGCCATCATCATCATTGTGCGCGCGGTGATGACGGGCTTCGGTGACATGTGGCAGGAGAAGATCCTCGATTTTAAGCCGCACATCACCATCACGGGCAATGGCGGCGTGATCGAACATGAGGACGAGGTCTGCCGGAACCTGGAAGAAATTCCCGGCGTGATCGCGGCCTCGCCCGGACTCGAAACGCGTGTACTGGTCGAGCATCGCCGTCGTGTTGTCGCCCCGCTGCTGATCGGCACCGATCCGCAACGTGCACGCCAGATCATGAAGCTCGACTCCCTCGTGGCCGGCGAGTTTTCCCTTGAGGGTGATGCCGTGGTGTTGGGCGTTGACCTCGCCGCTGAACTTGGCGTCGGCGTCGGTACCGACATCTTGGTTTACTCGCCCATGAACCTCGTCACGAAAGACGAGGTCTACTTCCCCGAACGCCTCACGGTCACCGGTATCTACGACTCCGGCCAACGAGACTTCGACTCCGGCTTCATCATCACCTCCATTGCCGTCGCGCGCGACCTGATGGGTATGCGCTCCGGTGTTTACTCGATCCACCTCAAGGTGAAAGATCCCCAGAATACCGCCGTTTTCACCCGCATCGTGAACGACGTGCGCACACGCGTTCCGGTCTACTCCGTGCGTACCTGGCAGGAGATCGACAGCCAACTCTTCACCGCCCTTGCAGTAGAGAAGAACATGATGGTGATCCTCCTGATGTTTATCACCGTGGTCGCGATCTTCTGCGTGACCAACACGCTGATCGTGTTGACCGTACAGAAGACCGATGAGATCGGCCTGCTCAAGGCGCTTGGTTTCTCCTCACGCCAAGTGATGGGGGCTTTTGTGCTGCACGGTTGGATTCAGTGCCTGATCGGCACTGTGCTCGGCATCGGTGCCGCGTTGCTAATTTTGAAGAACCTGCATGAGTTGGTCGATATGTTGGCGCGCCTCGGTGTCGAGGTTTTCCCGAAAAGTATCTACGGACTGGCCGAGATCCCGTGGCGTGTGATTCCGAGCGAAGTGGCCAGCGTGGCTGTATCCGTGATTCTTTTCTGTACCGTGGCCAGTTTCCTGCCGGCGTGGCGTGCCGCGCGCATGGACCCGGTCACCGCCCTGAGGAAAGAGTGATGCTCGAAGCAACCAATCTTCGTAAAACCTACAAGTTGCCCCGCAAACGGGTCGAGGTGCTGAAAGGCGCCTCGCTGCATGTGGCCCAAGGCGAGTGCGTCGCCATCGTCGGCCGCAGCGGTGCCGGCAAAAGCACGCTGCTGCATGTGTTGGGGGGGCTTGACCGGCCCAACGCGGGCGAGGTGCGTATCGATGGCCAGCCGCTCTATGCGCTCTCGCAGCGCCGCCGCACCGCATTGCGCGCCGCCAAGATCGGCTTCGTCTTCCAGTCTTACCACCTGCTTCCTGAGATGGACGTAACCGAGAATGTCATGCTGCCGGCCATGACCGGCGTGACGCACCTCCCGCGCCGTCAGATACGCAAGCGCGCGCTGACGTTGCTTGATCAGGTGGGGCTGGCCGACCGCGCCTGCCACATGCCGCTCGAACTTTCCGGCGGCGAGCAGCAGCGCGTGGCGCTGGCGCGCGCACTCATTACCGATCCGGCCCTGATTCTGGCCGACGAACCTACCGGCAACCTTGATCGCACGACCGGCGCACAGATCATGGAACTGCTCTTCGGGCTCTCCCACTCACGGGCGCTCTCGCTGGTTATGGTTACCCATTCGCCCGAGACCGCTGCCCTCTGTGACCGCGTGCTTGAACTGCGCGATGGTCTGCTTCAGACGCCGTGACCGTTGCGGTTTTACGGCCAGATCGAGCGCAGGGCGTGTGCGCTGCCACGCACAGCCTTCGCCTGCCCTGCCACGACGGTCCATGTCACCGTCTCCAGTTTCGGGTCCGCGATCGCCGCGACCGGCGCGTACATCAGACCGTCCTGTGAGAAGAGTTCGACGCAGGTGCGGTCGACGAACAGGATCAGCGCCAACTTACCGTCTTGGATCGGCCACGTTGTCTTGTGTTTGGCGAGAGTCAGTTCCTGCTGGGCGGCATGGTAGCGAAGAGGGATGCCCAGTACGTTGAACATCACATCCGCATCCGGCGAGAGCGTGCAGGCGATATGCAGTTCCAGCAGTTCGGCTCGGAGGTCAGTCAGCGGTTGGCTCGTGCCGGCCGCGGCTTCGAACGGCCCGAATGCGGCTGTGCGCTCGCGCAGCGTGGTCAACTCAGCAACGGGGTTGCGAGTTAGTTTCACGCCTTCCGCTGTGCGGGCAAGCCCCAATTCTTGCGGAAGTCCCAGACATTGGTTGAAGGGCATGCCGGGCGACGGAGCCCGTAGCCACGGGATCAGAATACGGCGTCCTTGCGGCACATTGTCGAAGGTTTGAGCGGCGTAGTAAATCGAGCCCCAGTGGCCGCGCAACCGTTCTGCCGTCGGCTTGAAGGTGCTCCCGTCGAAAGAGCCCACGGCGTATCGGCCGTCGGCACCGAAGAGCACCCACTGCTTCTCGGATGAACCCGCAACGGCGAGTTCGAAGAGGTCGGGGCACTCGTACAGATAAGAACCGCCGCCGGTGTCACCCTCGACGGTCGAGAGGCGGGTCCACTCCCGCAGGTTGGGCGATGTCAAGAGCTCGACCGTGTGGCGCTTTTCCGGATGGCCCACGTAGAGTGCCATGATCCAGCGGCGGGTGGGCGCGTGCCAGAAGACCTTGGGGTCCCGGTTGCCGGGAGTGATATTGGTCACGACCGGATTGCCCTCGAACTTGGTGAATGTCCTGCCGTCGAGACTATAAGCGATACATTGGGTGGCGGGGTTGCCTGCCGCCGTGTAGATCAGCACCAACGGCGCGCGTCCGTTGCGACCGAAACCGCTGGTGTTGGTGTGGTCAACCACCGCACTGCCGCTGAACATGGGGCCCAACGTGTCGGGATAGAGCGCCTCGCCAAGCTCGGTCCACTGCACGAGGTCTTTGGAAACTGCGTGCCCCCAATGCATGTTGCCCCAGTTGACACCGTAGGGATTGTGCTGGAAAAAGAGGTGGTACTCGCCGTTGTAATAGACCAGTCCGTTCGGATCGTTGTTCCAGCCGCGACGCGGCGAGACGTGAAGCTGCGGACGCAAGGGCTCGCGGTAGAGGCCCTCAGCGGGGAACGCCTCATCTGACAGCTTGACCGCCGCGAGTCCTCGTGAGTCGCCCGGCAACTTCTCCGCCCAAAGCGTGAGCCGCCGCCCTGTCCATGCGGCGAGATCGAGCGGTGCCCACCAATCGGGTTCGTCGTCGGCCAGTTCAATGTCAAAAAAGCGCAACGTTTCCGCGCCATCGCGCAGTTCCATCCGGGTTTTAGCGCCGCCATTTTTGACCGGTAGCAGGAGCCAGCGTTTGTCGGCGGTGAGGTCGCGCGTCACGTTTTTCTGCGGTAGGAATGGGGGAATGTCGCACGCGACGATCTGGTCGATGTTGATATGTCCCCAGCCGCCTGTGGCGTTGTCCACGATCTGGATGCACGCGGCCCGGCCCTCCAGATCCGCGACATCCCAGCTTGCCAGTTCAAGTTCTTCGCTGCCGCCGGGTTTGAGGTTTGGGCCGGTGGCCGTGCGGACCACTTTTCCGTCCACGAGCAGGTTGATGCAGGTTTTGCCCGGCCATCCGCCACCGCCGATCAGGAAGGAGATGTGTTTCCGCTCAATCACGAAGATCGGTGAGGTCAAGAGCCCAGTTGTCTTATCACCGCCACTGAACGAATTGACGAGACCCTTGCCTTTGAACCCGGACACATGCATCTGGCCTGGCAGCGTGCCTCGGGCTGGCGCTTTGCCGAATGCCGTGCCCTCTACCTGCCAGACACCGTAATCCGTGCCTTCGAAATCCGCGATCACAATATCCGGACGCGGAGCGGCGCAGAGAGTGTGTGTGAGCAACACCGCGATCAAGCCAATCCCTGTATACAACCGTGAAACGACCGATTTAATTCCGAGTGTTTTCATAAATGCCTTTCATTTTACAGCAGGTGTCTGCGCCGCGCCGGTTCCAGCGTGCGTCGAGTTCGGCGGCAACGATCTCGTCGCCCTCGCTGCGGACGCAACCGGAACCGTCGTTGTTGGCGTGCCAGTTCGTGTAGGTATCTGGTGCTGCGACGTATGCCGATGACCGGTCGAAACTTGACACGCATCCGCTACGCTCGCCTGGAACGGGAGGCACGGCGAGTAGGTCTAGGCGGAAGAGGCGCTCAGCGAGCTGCTCGTAGGAGAACTCGTTTTCTGGCGCTGTCAGTGCGCCTGAGACGGAGGCAGCAGAAACTGCGAATGCGACGAGTCGGGATCGGATCATGGCGTTGCTTAATGGATCGTTATGACGGTGCCGGGAAGGGTCACCTTAAGTGTGATGGTTTGGGTGGAGGTGTCGTGAAGCAGGTCGGAGTAGGGCGGAAGCCCCGTGACGGCGGCGAACCCCGCCGGGCTTTGCAGTGTACCGTCGCCGTAATCGACGATGAGATGCTCGCCGACTGGCGGGCGTTCGCCGATGTTCAGCGTGAAACCGCTCAGGTTTGCCGTGCCGCGTACGGTGAGAGCCTGCCCCGCGCGCCATACCAGTGTGCCGTTGCCGTCGAACGAGGCGCCAGTCTCCACCGTTATGGCGCAGGAGGCGAGCGTGCCGATAGCGTTGAGCGTGCCTTGGGAGATGTGCGTGACTCCTGCGTACGTGTTGTTGCCCAGAAGCGTCAGCGATCCCGTTCCTGTTTTGTTCAGCCCGCCCGGTCCTGAAAGCGTGCCGGAAAGGGACACGGCATTTGTTCCGGTGGCGAACGTCACCGGAAACTCGTGTCCGGTCAGGGTCATGTCCAATGGAGACGCCCAATGCGCGGTGGCCAGCACGGTGCCGCCGCCAAGTTCGATATCATACTTACCCGAGCTGCTAATCAGACCGCCCGCCGCGACGGCCAGCGTGCCGCCGTTGAGCGTATAGATGCCGTGTCCTCCCCCTAGTCCAAAGGTGATCGGGTTGGCGTTGGTCACCACCCCGCCTGTCTGGTGGAGCGTGCCTGTGATCAGCACCGCGTGTCCGTATCCGATGACGAGATTCTGTCCGACATTCAGCGTGCCGTCGCTCAGCTCGTAGCGTGCCCGTGTGTCTCTGTGGTTACTTGCGCCGATGTAGACCGTTTTGCCTGCCTGGAACAGCCCGCCGTTCTGGCTGACGGTGCCGATGCCGCCGTCGCGTCCGATGACGATGTTATCGCCGAGCACGCCGTTGACGGTCAGCACGGCGTTCGTACGGATGGCAAGCTCGCCGCTGGACGCGCGACCGTCGCCGATGTAGAAGCGACTGGGTGTGCCGATGCCATTCAGCGTAAGCGCGGAGTTGAGCGTGACGGTGCCGCCGTTAATTGAGAAGCGTTGAACTGTGACGGGGAGGTCGAGCGTCAGGTTGTTGGTGCCGCGTTTTTCAAAAACGCCGGTCGCGATCAGCCCTGGGCCACCGAGCGTATAGGCGTACATGGTGTTCTCCGCCCACACACTGCAAGGAGAGATGGCGGCGGGCACGGTAATGGCCGTATCTGACGCAACGTAGGTATCGTCCAGACGCACGTCGTCGCCGTATTCGGCGATCTGTGCGAACGGCAGGGTGTTGCCTGATGCGTCCCGCCAGTTGACGTCGGACGTGTTCCAGATTGCGGACTGTGCGCCCTCCCAGCGCAATGGCGGCATGCCGGAACGTGCCGTCAGAACGGCTTTGAGCACGTTCCCCTCCGTGACAAGATAACCCGTGGCGGGGCGGAGCGAGTCGATGGTCAGGGACGACGGCGGGGTGCCGATGACTGAATTCCAAGCTAGTAGCGTGATCTTCGAGCCTGCGGTAAGTTCGCCCAGATTGGGCACGCGCAATGTGACGGACGGCACGGCGGAGAAGTCGACCGTACCCGTCACCTGCAGGGCGGCGGTGGTATTGGTCGGGGCGACCGCACCGAAATCGACGGTTAGCCCCGTGTCCGGCGCGGAGAAGGTGAGCGCGGCAACGGTATACGGGAGCGTAGCGCTCTTTAGGGAGACGCCGATCGCTCCCGAAGTGACTGTGAGCGGGACAGCCAGCGAGCCGCCCGAAACCCCCAGCAACGTGCCGGAGCCGGTCTTGGTCGCGACGCCATCGCCCGTAATTGTACCGCCGAGCTTCAGGGTCACGTCTTCCGAGACCGCGAACGTGGCGGTCGTCGCATTCGAAATGACGCCTTGGTTCACCAGCGTCATATCCGCTACAGCGGCCAGTGTGGCATTGGATGCGAAGGTGAACGCTCCTGCACCGAGCGCGGTATCGTGGGCGATCACGACCGTACCTTCGCGCAGTACGACGCCGCCTCTGAACAGGTTCGTACCGGAAAGAAGGAGTGTACCGGGGCCTGCTTTAGCGAGACTGTTGATGCCTCCGCTGTCTTTATTCCAGTCTTGGATATTCGCCAAAAACTCCAAGTCAGGATCTGCGTCCCCCGTGATGTCCGTGATGTCTAGGGTGAGCACTGGATTCCCGTTGCCACCGATATTGACGTTGTTCAGGTTGTTAAGCGGCAGATCGGCCACTATGATGCGTGCCGGAGCGTTACCGCCGTACAGGTTGGTGACGGTCACTGAGCCCGCCAGTTGAAAGGACTGTGCGGCGACGTTCGCCCCGCCGTTGCAGTGCAGTGTCGCTCCGCTGCCCATTTGGAGGTCCCAGAGCGTATTGTAGCGACCCTTGCTATCAAGCGTGGCGTTGTTTAAGACGATGGAAGGAGAACCGGTTGTGTTCCAGTTGAGGCTGCTTGGGCCGAACAGGTCGCTGTCTTGAAGGTAGACGGTACCGTTCGTGATGAGGGCCGAGGCGATGGCCGAGTGCGGGCCGGGAAGATTGCCGGGCAGCCAGTGTGGCGAACTCCAGTCGTTGTCGCTTCCGTCCCACGTCACGGTGGAGGGGGAAGCGGTCACGGAAACACGTTTCGCGGCAGTGTCGTGAAGGAACGTCAGCGCGACGCCCGCCGGTGTTTCGGCGGGGGCGGCAGGCAACGTGCCGGAAAACGTGCCCGTATACGTGATGAGCGGATAGGTTCTGGCCTCCTGCCAGCCGCCGTTGCGGATCGTGATGGTGGGTGTGGCTCCGAGGTCAAGGTTGCCGTTTATCTGCAGCGGAGCGATGGAGGCGGAGGGAATGAAGCGCCGGAAATCGATGTCGAGAACGGCATCGGAGGCAAGTGCCAGGCCACCGCAGGTAAGCCGGGCGTTTGCTGCGGCAATGCTGACGCGGAGCGTTCCCGCGTGCGCAGAGAGGGCTGCAGTGTGCATCGTGGGTGTGGGAAGGTCTAGGACTCCCGCGCCGATTTTGACCAGTGTCCCCGAACCGGAGAGGATGCCTCCCTGAGTGATGGTAAAGCCGCGCGTATCCAGCGTGGCAGGACCGTTGATCCCCGTCAGGGTCATTGGCATTTGGCCTGTCCAATTAGCAGAAGCCGCGAGCGTACCACCGCCCAGAAAGATGCGCCCGTTGGGCGTTTTGCCTTGGATGCCGCCCGCTCCGATGACGATCGTTCCACCCGTGACCGTCACATCTGCCTTGCTGTTGGCGGCTCCGCCGACACGTAGCGTGTTGAGATTTGTGATGACGCCGTCCGCAACGATGAGGGCGCTCGTATAGGCGCCGCCGCCGTAGACACCCAACAGGAGGTCAGATTTCGTGTCGAGGTCCAGAATTCCGCCGTTCATCCAATAGCGTGCGACCGTCTCAGCACTGCTCGACGCACCGATGTTGAGGTAACGTCCCGGCACGCCGAAACGGAACAGACCGCCGTTCTGCGTGACCTCGCCGCAGCCGCCATCGCGTCCGATGACGCCGTGGTCTCCGAACGTACCCGACACGCTAAATACCGCGCCGTTCTCGATCACAAGTGTACCGGTTTTCCCTACCCCCGTACCGATATGAAATAGACTGGCACTCCCCAGACCAACAACGTTCCACTCGCCGCTGACCGTCTGACCGCTATTGAGTACATACGTGTTAACCGTCTCCGCCTTCGCGCGCTGTGTGCCTGCCGCTATGCTAAGAACACACCCAACTACTCCCAAACAACGTTTTGCATTCATGAGCAACTCCTTCGTTCGGAATTAGCATCAGCCAAAACCGACAGGCACAGTATTGCACGTCTTCAGAAAACCGTCCACCCCCAAACAGCAAGTTTAACGATCTAACAATCTAACAATCTAATTTCACCTCGACATTTCACCCTTTTGTACATTTCACCTTTGCATTGCATTTGGCCGCGCGTTGCGGCATACTAATCGGCTTTCAACCCGAGAGACATTGTATCATGAGCCTGATTTCAGAACTGACCCGCGGTATCATTAAAGAGAACCCCACTTTCCGCCTCGTATTGGGCATGTGTCCCACGCTGGCAGTGACGACCTCTTTGGAGAACGCCTTGGGCATGGGTGTGGCGTGCATCTTCGTGTTGATCTGTTCAAACGCTGCCATATCGGCCCTGCGTAATGTTATCCCGTCCGCGGTGCGCATCCCGTGCTACATTGTGGTGATCGCGGCCTTCGTGCAGATCGTGGACCTCCTGATGCAGGCCTACACGCCGGCCCTTGCCGATAGCCTAGGCATCTTCATTCCGCTGATTGTAGTGAACTGCATCATCCTCGGTCGTGCCGAAGCCTACGCCTCGAAAAACGGAGTGCTTTACAGCATGGCAGATGGTTTGGGCATGGGCCTAGGCTTTACGCTGTCGCTGAGCATCATCGCCATTGTGCGCGAGTTTTTCGGCAACGGTTCAATCACGCTCTGGGGCGATTGGGCGCTCACGAATATTCATCACAACACGATGGTGCTCGTTATTCTGCCAGCCGGCGGATTTATCACGCTGGGTCTGATCCTCGCACTGATGAACCACATGCAGGCGGTGGCCGCCCGACGCGCGGGCGCACCCGCGCCTCTGCCGCTGGAGCTTAATTGCCGTAGCTGCGCGCTCTGCAAGCTAAACGAGTGACCGCCTCTCTCCCTACAGTTGCGAGCCTTTGGACGGGCGCAGCAGGATGTTGGTGATCTTGTTTGCCGTGTCCTTGTATTGCGGATCCACCTTGAGCTTCTTCCAGTCCGGATGGTTGACAAAGGTTTTCCACGCTGCCACTTTGGCCGCTTTGTCGGCAAACCCTAACATGTAGGTGAGGTTGGGCAATTGGTCGCCTGCCAGCCCCTGGCCGAAAAAGACCGGCTCCATGCCGCACGTACGGAAGATGGCCAATTCGCCACCGCCTTCGAACATCGCGATCTTCTTGGCGTTGCGCTCAATCGTGTAACTGTTGTAAATGCGGAGCTGCAGTAAACGTTCCGGCGCGTCGGTCACCTGCCGCACCTGCGGACAGGTTGCGAAGCCGCGCAATAGCGCGCTTGAACAGGAGTCGTACAACGGATCGGCCATCGGCGCGCTGAAGAGCGGCGCGGCATCCTTCATGTACTGCGCGTCCGCCAGCAGCCGATCATCCATCCCGGCAAACGAGACGCCGTCCGGATGCGGGATCACCACGACAACCCGGGTCTCATAGGCGGCGTTGCCGTCATTCACCTCGGCATCTGACCAAAACACGCCGACCTTGCGGATACCCTGACGGTTCAATGCGGGAATCAATGCCCGGTCAAAAACCTGCACCAGCGCCTCCCGCTTTGCCACGTTGCCGCAGACATAGGTCTTGATCTGAATCCACTCGCGCGGTCCGGTCGCTTCCTGCGCTTTAGCGCCCAGACCCGCCAACCCTGCCGCACATACCATGCCCGCCAATACCGCTTTGCACCTCATGCCGTCTCTCCTTTATTTGTGCTGCGCACCGACTGCCGACCGGCCGTCCGCCGTGCTCGCTTTCCATTATACCACCGATTGCCGCGTCTACAACTCCTGGCCGCCGATCCTCACGACAAAAATCCTGACGCCGTACGGCTCAAAATCCTCGCTGAATCCTTTGCCTGTAAATGCGATGTCTTTACCCGTCAAATACTCTTTGACACCGACAAGGTGTTCAAACTCAAACGTTGCCGAAATCCGCTCCAGCACTGAGTTTACGGCAAACACATAGAGTTCTCCGTCATGCCTTTTGGCCATGACGGTCAGAGAAGCATTGCCTAGCACATCCTTGTCAGGCCCCGCTGTCACCTTGAAAACAGGCGCTTCAACATTTCGCGCGCAAAGCACCTCCTGCAGGCCGCTGAGTTCCTTTGTAATCTCAGTGATCTCTCCCCACACCTTCGGCGAGCTGGTGATGCCGTAGTCTATACGAGGCGGATCTTTTTCCGGATGCGGGAAGCCCCCGTAGGTGTACCACGTGATGCCATGCGCGCCAGCGGCAATGGAAGCGTAGCTCATGGCGCGCAACTCTTCTCGCGTCGGGAAACGTTTCCAACCCCAGCCTTGGAAATGTTGGATGATGGGCCAGCAGCCTTTCACTTCTGGAGTCTTGCCCGCTTTCACTTGGGCTGCATGATACCGCTTGATATCGCTATGGAAAACCTTCATGTCCCGAATAACCTTGGCAACGCAGTTCCGGGCGGTCTCCGGGGTGTCTTCGTGGACAGGATAAATCTCTGGCAGAAACACGTCCGTGCCTTCGATGTACTTGAAATAATTGGATGCGTCCATGCTGCCGATCGCATCTGCCTGGCAAGTGAAACGATAGGGGTCTATGCGCTTGATGTTGGTGTTTCTGGCTATCAGATCTTCTGGCCGCTGGTGGGCCGATGTATCGTCGCCGATGTACCAGGCCAGCACGCATGGGTTTTCTAGGCGTTTGGCGATGTTCTGCATGTTCCCCGGGGAGATGAACAGCTTGAAGCCATACTTTTCTGCGGCAGCTATGAACTCATCTCCTTCAGCCCCAAGCGTTGTTCCGTAAGTATGTGCGAAGTTGAAGCCGACCGCCTTCAAGTCTTTGAATGCCTTGTCAAGATTCATGCCGTTGAATTCGCGCTTACAGACCGAGTAGATGCCGATCGGGAAGAAAGGCTTGCCGTTCACCAAGGTCATCCCATCATCGCGCAATGTCACGCGGTGTGCCTGAGGAACAGTCCGTGTTCCTCTGAAAAACGCCTGTTTGACGGCCAACGCCTTATTGATTGGATTTTTCAAAGTCAAAATGAACTCATGGACACCTTCTGTGAATTGCCCCTCCATCGGCAAGAAGGTCAACAGGCCGCCTTCCCTTGTGACGTTTTGCGTGATGTCCTTGTCGTCCAGAACCAACTTAAGCGTGTCCCAGCGGATTGGATAATCATCGGTCACCAGCACTTGTAGCGGTATGTCCAATTCCTTGAGGGGCGAACGTGTCTTTTGGACCACCTTGAGTGTCATCGGATCAATGGCAGTTGACCTCAGAGCCAAACGACCGGCGGATTGACCGGCCACTTTCACAGACTGTAACACGGGCGTCGCCTTACCGTTGCCGCTGAATGTTGCCCTTACCAGAACCTTACCTTGGGTCAGCGCCTCTGGGATGGCCGTGCCGCTCTGGGTGAAGCTGCTCTTTTCTGTTCCGTCCGGGCCGACAAAAGTCAGGGCCTCACCTTCTTTGTACGTCGCAACCTGCAAAGACAGGCTGGTCCCCTCAGGTACCTCAGCCGACCAGGTTAAGGTCCCGCTCTTGGCGTTGACGGGTCCGCAAATCATTGTGCCGGATGTCGCGTATGTCGCGTTTTTAGGATTGTAGACCTGAAAGCTCACGTCACGGAGCGTCATCGATTCTGCTGCCGCGATGATGTTCGGGGAGTCGGCTCCGAGGGAAAGGACAGCTCGGGTCGCGTTTACAGGAATGAGGCCGGAAAGCGTGGTTGTTATGAACCGTCCCGCCTGCGTATCAAATTTGAGTTGGGTGGAAGGGCAAACCTCATTACCCTTGTCATCCATCCAGCGAATTTTGTTTGAATACGAATCGCCCCCTTTGGCATCAAAAAATTTCTGAGCTGACCTCATGGTCACAGCCAGCGTAAAAGCAGATACGTCTTTGGGCAAAATCAGAGGCTTGGAGGTAAGCCCCCATGCGGTATCGCAATCTTTTCCCCCCGTGTTGTTGCTGATGGTGAGTCCGTCATCGCCATATGCGAACTTGAGCCCGTTTGCATAATTGCTGACTTTTCCCCACACATCGGAGGAGGTTTTGAACGTATCCGCCAGAAGGATGGCTCCTTCGTGGATGAGAGATGCTTCCTGGCCATACACCAGCACTTTTTCAGCGGAGATGGGGGCCGCATTCGCCAGAAGGCTAGCCGCCAGGGCAATCACGAACACATGCACCTTCATTTCTGCGGTGGCCGCTCGCCCCGCACCCGACATTACGCATTCCGCAACCGCGGTCGTCACCATTCGTTTCACGTTGAATTCCCTGTTGTGTATTTAAGGGTATAAAAAAGGGTTCCCTCTTGCCTGAGGGAACCCCTATGCGTCTCCGCATACTACTTCGGTGTTCAGAAAACACGTCCTTTCGTATTGGTTTACTCAATGTCACCGATCCGCCAACATAGCGTCCGGGGTTATGTGTCGCCTTTACCTTCTCTCATGCTACGGTGTCAATGTCCCGATGTGTTATCAATCAGCGAAGAGTGATTCATTACCTGACGTTCGTACTGGGATCCGCCGGCAACTTCGTTTTCTGTTTCTGGCGGAAAGCCGCCCTGCTTGTTGCCCGGTCACTTCCTAAGTCCGGCAAGCCCCTCGTCGTCTGTGTGGGCCTATCGCCCGATCAGTCGATTTCCACACGCCCGCGGCCATTATCAAGACTCAAGTCTGACGGCCCACATGGGCTACGGAGCTTCGAAAAGATAAAACCTTAAATCGCCTCCTTTCCTGGTGTTGACCAGAAGACTGAAACACCCGTTCCAATCTTTGACTTAAGAATAGCGGATAAGGCGAAGTTTGTCAACCCCGGCCAGCAAATTTTTTAAAAATTTTTTTCACTTGTCCCTATCGCTTTTTCCTGTGCAATTATGGTACAATCCCACCTTTAACACCTAATTTTCACCCTCTTTACCGAGGCTCTTTCAAAACCCCTTGATTGCAGGTGTGGCACGGGCATCTTGCCCGTGTTTCATGGGCGGGACGCCCATGCTACGAGGTGTTTTGCAAGAGCCTCTATGATAGTGTATTCGCCCCGTGACACGCGCTGCCCTTCTGTTCGATATCGACGGCACTTTGCTCTACGCCCGCGGCGTGGGGCGGAGGGCGTTCGGCGTCGCTTTTGAGGCTGCCTACGGGGTGCCTTATCCCGATCTCGCTGGTCTGACTTTTGTGGGTGCAACCGATTCTAATGTGGTGCGCCAGATGGCGGCGGAGTGTGGTGTGGACAGTACCCCGGCACGCGAGGAACATTTTTTTCTGCGTCTGGCGTATGCGATTGATGCCGCGCTTGACGAGACGCGCCCGTTGGTCTATCCGGGCGTGCCGGAACTGATCGCGCGTCTGGTCGACCGCGGATACGCCCTCGGGCTGGTCACCGGCAATGTGCGCGCCACAGCTTGGAGCAAGCTGCGCCACATAGACATCGACCACGCTTTTCTCTTCGGTGCGTATGGCGACGATCACCACGAACGTAATGAGATCGCCGCTTTGGCCTGCGTGCGCGCGCCTGCCGATACTCCGGTACGTGTGCTGATCGGCGATACTCCGAATGACATTCACGCTGCGCACGCCAACGGGCTCAAGGCCGTGGCGGTGGCTACCGGCTGGGTCACGGCCGACGCGCTGGCCGAGGCTGGCGCTGACCTGGTGCTGCCGGACTTCGCCGACACCGAGGCTGCGGTTGCGGCGATTGAGGCGCTGGCGTGCCAAGGAGAAGAACGATGAAACGGATGAAGGACTGTTGGCCCACGATCGTGTTGACGGCCACCGTATTGTTTGGCGGCGCATGCGCCACCACATTGACGGATCATGCCGCATGGATCTATCCACATACTGATGCCCTGCAACAAGGCATGGTGGAGGCGCGCGCCCGCGGTCTTGTTCTGACCGATTACCATATTCATTTGCGCGGCGGCATGACTGCCCGCAAGGCGGCCGAGCGCCAGCAGCAGAGTGGCATCCGCAGCGGCGTGCTTGAGAACTATGGACGCGAGTGGCCGCTCCATGACAAGGCGTCACTGGCCGCCTTTATCGACGAGGCCCGGTCCGTGCAGGCCGATGCCCGCCGTCTGCCGGTCGGCATCCAGGTTAACGACCGCGACTGGTATCAGCAGATCGAGCCCGAGTTCTTTGCTCAACTCGATTTCGTTTTGGCAGACACCATGATCATGGGTGTCGGTGCCGACGGCAAGCCGCGGCGTCTCTGGTTGCCGGACGTGACGATCGACGACCCCGAGGCTTGGATGCGCGACTACCTCGCCCACAACTTGCGCATCCTTGACGAGCCGATTTCGATCCTTGCCAATCCCACCTACCTGCCCCCCTGTATCTCGAACCGTTACGATCAGCTCTGGACCGAAGCGCGCATGCGGCAGGTTATCGCCAAGGCCGTGGAGCGGGGTATCGCCCTTGAGATCCAGGCCGGTTCGCCTTATCCCAAGCCGGCCTTTCTCGCGCTTGCCAAGAGTATGGGGGCGACCTTCTCGTTCGGCTCCAACAATCACGACGACGTGGTCAAGGATCCTGCGCGCTGGTTTGAGGCCATCCGTCAACTCGATCTCAAGCCCGAAAATCTGTGGTCGCTCCCTGACCGGCCTTGACGCCCATGCCGCAACCGCTCTCACATACCCCGCCTCCCGGCACCTTTGAAGTGCTGCATGAAGACCGCCACAGCGGCGCGCGTCTCGGTCGGCTCTGGACTGCGCACGGCGCGGTCGAGACCCCGGTCTTCATGCCGGTCGGCACGCAGGCCACGGTCAAGGCGCTGGAGCCGCGCGATCTGCACGAGTTGGGTGCCTCGATCATCCTGAGCAACACCTACCATCTGCTGTTGCGCCCGGGCATGGACGTGATGGCCGCCTGCGGCGGGCTGCACCGCTTCATGGGGTGGCAGGGACCGATTTTGACCGACAGTGGCGGGTTCCAAGTTTTCAGCCTCAGCAACCTGCGCAAGATCCGTGCCCATGGTGTGGAGTTCCGCTCGCACATCGACGGCGCCAAGTTTTTCTTGGGGCCGCCCGAGGCGATGGCGGTGCAGCGCACGCTGGGCTCGGATATCGCAATGTGCCTCGATGAGTGCATGCCTTATCCCTGCGACGAGCAATACGCTTGCGCCTCGGTGGAGAAGACTCTATCATGGGCCGCTGCTTGCTTGGAGCAGGAACGTGCGCCCGGCCAGCTCGTCTTTGGTATTGTCCAAGGCGGGGAGTACGCCGCGTTGCGCGAACGCTGCGCTCGTGAGTTGGCGGCGATGGGCTTCGATGGATATGCGGTTGGCGGCGTCAGCGTTGGCGAGCCGGAGGATGTTATGCTCAAAGGCGTGGAGGATGGTGTGCGCGCCCTGCCGCGTGAGCGGCCGCGCTACGTCATGGGATTGGGCGACCTCTACCAGATGGGCGAGTCGGTGGCGCGCGGGGTCGATATGTTCGACTGCGTGATCCCGACGCGCGTGGCGCGTCACGGCACGGCCTACACCCGCAGCGGGCAGTATCCGGTCAAGGGCGGCGCGTACAAGGCGGACCAGCGGCCGGTGGAAGAGGGGTGCGCGTGTTATTGCTGCCAGAATTTTTCAAGGGCCTACGTACGGCACCTGCTGAACGTGGGCGAGATTTTGGGTGTGCGGTTGCTGACGATTCACAACATGCACCGCTACCTGGAGTTCATGCGCGAACTGCGCGAGGCGATTGCCAACGACGCCTTTACCGAGTGGCGGGCACAACTCGCCGCTACCTTGCGGCCTGACGGTGTCAAGCAGAGCAGTGCTTGCACGTCCCTTCGTGGCATGGGCGTCCCGCCCATGAAACACGGGCAAGATGCCCGTGCCACACCTGCGCATGGGCGTCCCGCCCATGAAACACACGGGCAGGATGCCCGTGCCACACCTGCGCATGGGCGTCCCGCCCATGAAACACACGGGCAGGATGCCCGTGCCACACCTGCGCATGGGCGTCCCGCCCATGAAACACGGGCAAGATGCCCGTGCCACACCTGCAAGCAAGGGGGGGGGTGTAAGAGCCCCCAGACACAGACAGACCAACTGCTCGGGGAACCGGGCGAAAACGAAGGACAACAGGGACGCTCAACGTCCAAGTTAAGAGTAAGGAATAGGCCATGATGACAACGAGTTTTCTAGCACAGGCGGCTCAGCAGGGCGGCGCGGCGGGTATCGGCCAAATGCTGTTCCCGATGGTTTTGATGTTAGCCTTCTTGTACGTCGTGATGCTTCGGCCGCAGCAGCGTAAAGAGAAGGAGCGCCTGCGCATGATCGCCGAATTGCGCGCCGGCCAGCGGGTGATCTTCGCCGGCGGTTTGATCGGCACCATCACCGAAGCGCGCGAAACGACATTCATGATCGAGGTCTCGCCCAAGGTGACGATCGAGGTCGCGCGCGGTGCGGTGTCCCGCGTCCTGAAAGAGGGCGAGGCGGTGACACAGGAAGAGCCTCGTTGATCGCCGTTGATCGCCGCACAACGTTTTTTTCATTTCATTGCTGAAAAGCGGTACGAATGTTGGTATAGTATCACTCTTTTAGGCACCTGAAGGGCTTTGTTTAACCGTGGAGTTGTTCAAATGAGAATGAGTAGAAGCGATCTCTGGAAGTGGCTGATCTTGGTCTTCTTGGCCGTGCTGTCTGTATATGTCGTGATTCCACCTAAGGAAAAAATCCGCCTCGGCTTGGACCTTTCCGGCGGTACGAGCTTTACTGTGGCGATCGACGAAGAGCGGCTCATCGCTAACGTCAAAGCTGGCAATCCCGAGTTGAATGATGTCGAGGTGCAGAATCAGGTCAACAACATCCTCAAGGACGCGGACGCGCGGGCGATTGAAGTGATCCGCAACCGTATCGACGGCTTGGGCGTCAACGAGCCGGTCATCCAAGCTGGCAAGAACCACCGTATTGTGGTTCAGCTTCCGGGCGTCGATGCCGAACAGCGCGAAGCCGCCGAAAAGAGCATTCAGAGCGCGGCCTTTCTGGAGTTTAAGCTGGTTCACAAGCAGAACGATCAACTGGTCGACAAAGTACTCTCCTCTGGTCGCCTGCCGGAAGGTTACGTCTCCTCTGAAGATGGCCGCGGTTACAAGCGTGCGCCGAATTACAATGAGTTGGTCAAGGACCCTGATTACGCGCGCCGTCTCTCGCTTTTCGAAGTGCCCGATCCGCGTTACGCCTTCATGTTGGAGCGTGAGCAAACTGCGGACGGTCAGGTCATCTACCGCCCCATTTTCGTGCTGCGTAGAGCCGAATTGACCGGTGATGCCCTCTCCAGCGCATCGGTCGAAATCGAGTCCATGACCGGCCGCGTGCATGTCTCGCTGGTCTTCAACGCCAAGGGTGCCGCAGATTTCGCGCGCCTGACCAAGGCCTATGCGCCGCGTGGTTCGCGCAACAAGGACAGCGATGTGGGGCGCCGTCTGGCGATCGTGCTTGATGATACGCTCTACTCGGCTCCGGTGCTCAAGACCGAGATCCCTGACGGTCGCGCTGTTATCGAGGGCAACTTCAAGTGGTCCGAGGCCGCCGTGCTGCGTAACATCCTGAACGCCGGCTCGCTGCCCGCGCCCATGAAGATCCTTGAGAAGCGTTCGGTCGAGTCGACCCTCGGCGCCGACGCGATCCGCAGCGGCATCAACGCCGCTGTACTGGCCACCATCTTGGTTGCGGCCTTCATGCTGGCCTACTACGCCTACTGCGGCTTGATTGCCAATGTCGCGCTGCTCCTCGATGTGCTGCTGTTGCCGGCCGGTCTGATTATCGCCTCCAGTATTCTGAGCATTTTCGTCAAAGACGCGGCAGTCTCCAAGCATGCGCTTGATTTACCGGTGCTCACCATGCCGGGTATCGCGGGCCTCGTGCTGTCCCTCGGCATGGCGGTCGATGCCAACGTGCTGATCTTCGAGCGCATGCGTGAAGAGTTTGCGCTCGGCAAATCGGCGCGCGCGGCGGTGGCCGCCGGTTACGACCGTGCCTTCCTCGCGATCTTCGACTCCAACATCACGACGTTGCTGACGGCCGTCATCCTCTTTATCTTCGGCGCAGGCCCGATCCGCGGCTTCGCCATCACCCTGACCGCCGGTATCATCATCAGCATGTTCACGGCATTGGTCGTGACGCGTTTGATCTTCAATGCCACGGTGCCCGAAGACCGCGTGAAGCCCTACAAGATGATGCAGTTTTTGAAGGACGCGAACTTCGACTTCCTGCGTTGGGGCAAGCCCTTCGGCTATACCGCGCTGGGTGTCATCGTGGTGACGCTCACGCTCTTCTTTGTCCGCGGTATCAGGAACCCCGCCAGCGTTCTGGCGGTGGATTTCACCGGTGGTGCCGCCATGACCTTCAACTACACGCAACAAGTCGACATCGGCGACGTCCGCAAGGTTGTGACCGACACGGTCAAGAACGACGCCGTGATCCAGTACCAGTCTGCGCTTGAAGGTACCGGCAAAACGCTACTGATCAAAACCAGCGTCATGAAGGTTGGCGAAGAGAACGTCTCCACGGCGATTACCACCGCTCTGAACAAGGCCTTCCCCGAGAGCCAGTTTACGCTGGCGGGCGAAGAGGAGGTGGGCTCCGAAGTCGGCGCAGACCTCAAGCATGCGGCCGCCAAGGCGATCTTCTTCTCGCTGATCGGCATCCTGATTTACGTGTCGTTGCGCTTCGAGTTTGGCTTCGCCCTCGGTGGTGTGCTCGCGCTGGCACATGACGCCTTCATTACGCTCGGCCTCTACAGCCTCATGGGGCGTCAGGTGAGTCTGACGACCGTGGCGGCGTTGCTGACGATCGTCGGTTATTCAATCAACGACACGATCGTGATCTTTGACCGTATCCGCGAGGACTTGCGCAAAGACACGAAGACTGACTTCCCGGCGCTCTGTAACCGCGCCATCAATCAGACGTTGAGCCGTACGATTCTGACCTCGTTGACCACGTTGATCGCGACCTTGGTGCTCTTCATCTTCGGCGGCGGGTCAATCAACGACTTCGCCCTCGCGATGTTGATCGGCGTGATCGCCGGTGTTTTCTCGACGATCTTTATCGCGACGCCGATCATGCTGGCGTGGTACAAGAACCGCCGCCCGAGCTTCGCTACCTCGAAGTAGCGGCCGCAAGGCTGTAATCGGCCGGTGACAGAGATCGTGCGTTTCTGATGAAAAGGTGAGCAGTGAATCAGGAGCGCGGGCGTCCTCGCCCGCGACAGCGTGTCTTGCAAAAGGATGGTGTGCGCGCTCCTTGAAAACCTAACCGCGCATCGGAATCACGAGCGGTCTTTCGCAAGGCCACTGGCTTTACGCGATCCCTTTCTTACCGTACTTATCGCATGAACAACTGCGTAGAGAAAAGGGCGTGCGTATACAGGCCGAGCGACATGGCCTGCAGAACGGCCTCGGGTCCGGGCGGCGGGAAGTATCCCGCGACACCGTGGCGGCGGGCGAGGTAGCTCCGGACAGTCCGGCGGACAGCCTCATCGGGCGACGTGTCAAAAGCGACAACCTCCGATATATGGCCGCACCATGACTGCCGCCATGCAGCGCATGCCGAGACCCCGCCTATCCGAAGGTCGCAACCGGGCACGGCCTGTGCGAAATCAACCTCCACGATATGCCGTCCGTCGGGAAACGTCCACACCGGTTGGCCGTTGACGCGTACGGAAAGCCCTTCGGCATCCTCGGGGTCGTAGGTCAGCGGCAAAGCACGGGCAGCCACTGTCACAGCCGCCCCGGGGGCCTCGACAAGTGCGGCAAAGTGATTGGATGATTCTGCCGGACACGCTACGATGAAGAGCGTCGAAACCGCGCCGGCACTGGAGCAGAACGGCGAGGCCGGGGCTCCCGGCGTATCGAACGTGATCCCTTCCGTTTCCAACGCGGGCAATCCCCAAGACGTCGCCCCCGCGATGGCCGGGCCCCATGCCGCCCCTTCGCGCAAGGATATCCACGACAGCACATAACCGTCCGCGTTCACGAGCACCCTGTCCGCGACAGCCTCGCATTGCGACACCACGGCGGCAGACGCATGAAAAGCGCCTAAAAAGCACAGCAAAACACCCATCAGCATCGTCATCATTTTTTATCCTTTCTCTCTTGTTGGCACTCCCACTTCGGATCGACGGGATTCCCGATGACCCGCAGACATCCGGGGTCGCTCTCGAGGGCCTTGACGCGGCTGAGGAAATGCGCATACCGTAGTGACTCTCGCGACGGGCGGTCGATGAAGCCCATGATCCAGTCGTGTGCTCTCAGTTTTTTCACTCCGGATCTAGCATACCACGCTCTCCTCTCTTCAAGGGGAACCTCTTTGACCACGGTCTCCGCGAGAACCGTCATCGGCACGGGGGAGGCCATCACGTAGGCGCGGAACGTGGCCTCGCGGTAATGGTTGGTCGGCGCGAGCAGGGCCTGGTGCAGGATGTTGGTGATCTCCGGCGAATCCCCGCTCCGCCAGAGGGTGTCGAGAAGCTCCGCGACATATTCCGGCGTTCCTTCGGAGGTCCGCGCGAGCGGCGTTCCCTGCGACAGGAGTTCTGCCCCGATCAGGCCGACCATCCCCCCGTCCCTGCCATGTGCTAGCCTCGCGTTGACGAACCGCAACGAGTCATCCGCCTCGTGCCACGGCCGCGCTGTCGGGGCGACCCGGGGAATGAACCGCGCGGCCCCGTTGGGCGCGACGCGCCCGTCTCCGGCCCCCTTTCCGCCGTCCGGCGCCGGCGTCGGAAAAGCCTCCCGCCCGGGATCGAAGGGGTTTCCGATGACTCGCAAACACTCGGGGTCTGTTTCAAGGGCCTTGGCGCGGTTCAGGAAGTGCGAATACCGCAGCACCTCCCGTGACGGGCGGTCGATGAGGCAGTCCTCCCAAGAGTCCCCGTACAGGGCCTTCTCTGTGGCTGCGGCGTACCACGCTTTCCGCTGTCCTGCAGAAAACTCCTTGACCACCGTTTCCGCGAGAAAAGTCATCGGCACGGGGGAGGCCATGATGTAGGCATGCAGGATGATGTCGCGGTAGAGATTGGTCTTGATGGAATCAGGGTCAGGAGCCTTTTTTATCCAGTCCGGGGGCAAAGCGATACCGCAGTTGAGATTGGTTTGAACGAGCAGGGATTGATGCAGGATGTTCGTGATCTCCGGCGAATCCCCTCTCCGATAAAGCGTTTCAGAAATTTCTGTGATCCAAGATGCGATACACCTATGAGTCCAAGCAAACACAAATGAGTTTTTCAGCAATCCGTCCTTTATTTTCCGAATCACTGCATCCGAATCCCCCTTCCACCAAACGGCGTGCAGTGACACCAGCGAGTCGTCTGGCTCATACCACGGCCTTGTCGTCGGCGCGATGCAGTCAATATATTGCGTGGATTGGGTTGGATCTGTGAATTCGCTACCAAAACAGGCATACACCCATGCAACCGCTATCCCCAAAACCATGCGTTTAACGCTTTTCATTGTGTTTTTCCTTGACTACTTATGGAATGGCTTTCTGTCCATCCCCATTACACCCACTTTCACTAGCCCTACGACACCTTCCCTGTCAAGTCCATGTATGGGACCTGCAGGGATATCAGTGCCGCCGACAAATTGCCCGAACATCAACAAGCGTCTGATCAACACAGCTTGCTCAAGTCTATGCAGGGAGTACCCTTCCGAGCCATCCCCATTGTTCCAACCCAGCGGCAGACACATTCACTCCCACTTTGGATCAACGATGTCGCCGAGGCCCCGCAGACACTCGGGATCGGTCTCGATGGCTTTGATCAGGTTGAGGAAGTGCGAATACCGCAACGACTCCCGCGACGGGTGGTCAATGGAGCGGTCTATCCAGCTATGTGTTTTCAGTTTTTTCGATCCAGATCCGGCATACCACTCGTCCCTTTCTTTTGGGGGGATCGCCTTGACCACGGTCTCCGCGAGAACCGTCATCGGCACGGGCGAGGCCATCACGTAGGCGCGGAACGTAGCCTCGCGATAATGGTTGGTCGGCGCGAGCAGGGCCTGGTGCAGGATGTTGGTGATCTCCGGCGAATCCCCGCTCCGCCAGAGGGCGCCGAGAAGCTCCGCGACATACTCCGGCGTCCCCCCGGAGGTCCGAGCGAGCGGCGTATCCCGCGACAGGAGTTCTGCCCCGATCAGGCCGACCATCCCCCCGCCCCTGCCGTGCGCCAGCCTCGCGTTGACGGTTCGCAGCGAGTCGTCCGCCTCGTACCACGGCCGCGCTGTCGGGGCGATCCGGGCGATGAACCGCGCGGCTGCGTTAGGCGCGACACGCCCGTCTCCCGCCCCCTCTCCGCCGCCCGGCGCTAGCGTCGGGAAGGCCTCCCGCCCGGGATCGAAGGGCTTCCCGATGACCCGCAGACACTCGGGGTCTGTTTCAAGGGCCTTGACGCGGTTCAGGAAGTGCGAGTACCGCAGCACCTCCCGCGACGGGCGGTCGATGAGGCAGTCCTCCCAGGAGTCCCCGTACAGGGCCTTCTCTGTGGCTTCGGCGTACCATGCTTTCCGCTGTCCTGCGGGGAACTCCTTGATCACGGTTTCCGCGAGGACCGTCATCGGCACGGGCGAGGCCAGGATGTAGGCGTGCAGGATGATGTCGAGGTAGAGGTTGTTTGGGATAAGCAATGACTGATGCAGGGTGTTCGTGATCTCCGGCGAATCCCCGCTCCGGTGAAGCGCGTCGGAAATTTCTGTGATATATTCCCTCGTGCCTGAGGAGGTCGACGCAAGCGGACACTGTTCTCCGATCAGCCCGTCCTTCATGTTACGAATCATCCAGTCCGCGTTCTCAAAGCCGAGTCCTGCGCTCAGTCCCGTGTTCAGTGACATCAGCGAGTCGTCCGGTTCATACCACGGCCTCGTCGTCGGAGTCACCTTATGGATACGCACGCCGGAATCTGTCGGGCTTATGTATTGCCCAAAAGAAGTCGCCCTCATGCCGAGCACCAACACAGTCAGAAAGACACACCTGATCCTCATTGCTTCCTCCTTTGTTCTCATCACACAGGATTATAGATCGTGAGCCGGGGTGCGGTTCATCCCCCGTACCCCGACCGAGACGGGACGAAATATCCCGCTTACATTGTACCCTTTAACCCGGCCCATGGGCAGGTCATAACCGCCCGACGTGTACCCGAACATCAGGCACCGCTCAATCACAGTCGACAGCGGCAACCCGCGCGGATAGTATTCCTGCGGCCCCGGCCCGTTGTTCCAGTCGGCCGGCGTCAAATGATCCGGTGAAAGCGGCATCGTCAGCGGAGGCATGCCGAGCACGGAGGTGTAGATGTCAGACAACCCGCACTGGTGCCCGATCTCATGCGCGAGGGTGCGGGCAGAGCCGGTACCCACCATCAAGATGCCTCGATCCGTCCAATTTTTTCCGGCGACCTCCGGCGCGAGCCTTGAGACAATGTAGACCTCCAGCCCCTTCTTAAACGTGCGGGAATCAACGATAGCTCTTTGGATATGATTGCTGTCCGAATGCTGATACCACTCTTGGTTGTTCGTGTACGCGACGGAGGCTTGAGTAAAGCTCATTCCCGCCTGGCGGTAGATGTGGTTGACATTCGTGATGAGGCCGGGAATGGCTGAGGCCCATCCGGCGTGGAAGCCGTTCGTGTCGCAGATGAACATGAAATGAATGGGGATGGGGTCGGCATGGGCGTACACCTCGAAATTGAATTGCGGCGGTGGGCCGACGTAGTGCGTGATATTGGCGGCCAGCGTTTCCGTGCCCGGCGCGAGGCCGACCACGATCTGGGGCGCGGTGCTTTGCGGACCGAAGGCGATCGCGGCCTTGCCGTTGGCAGCGGACCACTGCACATCGTCTGCGTCAACGTTTGAGGAAAAATCGATCCTGAACGTCGCGGAGTCGTTGACGAAAAGACCGCTGGGGTTCACCGGCGCACCCGGCGTGAACGACAGAACCGGCTCGACAACGACCGTGATCACGCGCAGTTCGGTCTGCCGCGTGACGATCGCGCCCGTGAATGTCCGGGCCTTCGCCTTGATCTTGAAGTTTGAAACCGTCCCGCGCGGCAGGACTGAGACCGAGAGGTCCCGTGTCACCTTGGACACCTCCTGCCCGTCCTTGAGAAAGCGCGGCCCGCTCCCGCTGATGCTCCACTCCAGCACCGTGTCCTCCTGATGCCCGTGCCACGCGAACGCCACGGCATTGCTGCTGTGCGCGAGCGCGTAGGTCAGCGCCACCGGTTCCGTGCCGCCGTAGGAGCGGGTGATGAAACGCCGGCCGTCCCAGGGGTCGGGATCGTCGGGGTCGCCCGGTGTGGACGGCTCGAGCGTGCGCGTGACGGCTATGTCTCCAACCGTCATCGTGACCGACGGCGGACCGTTCGTTTCCACGCCCGCGCCCATCGGCGCGGGGGTCCCCTGGACCTGCTGCGCGGGCGCGGGGAAGACCGCGTCCACCCATGTCTCCATGCTGCCGCTTGCCGGTGTGGCGGTTCCGCCGCTGACGGACCACTGCGGCAGCCCCGCGATCTCCTCGCCGTCGGGCACGAAACTGGCCGACACGGAAAAGGACGCGCTGTTGTCCGGGCCGAGGTAGATGATGTCGGGGATGTCGAGGTCGATGCCGGCCACGGTCACCTTAGTGCCGGGCGGACAGGCCGGGACGTTGGTGGACAGCGGGAACGTCACCGGGAATTCGTTGGTGAAGCCGTGTATGAACGTGGCGTTGCCGTGGGTGATGCGCACCGTGCCCGTGCAGGGGACGGTATTGCTGGGGTCGAGATCGACGACCGTCAGCGGGTAGCGATAGCCTGCCGCTATGGCGTAGGAGCGTTCCTGTACCCCCGAGTGCGTGATATGCCCGACGGACACGCCCGCGCGGCGCGCGGCGCGCAGTCCGTCAACCCGCACGGAGAACAGGGCCGTGCCGTAGGCCGCCCAGTCCGCATGCGCAAGGAGGGGGTTCACGCCCGCGTCCGCCTCCTCGCCGTCGGGCCGCCCGTCATCGTTGGTGTCGAGGTCGCCCGGATCGCAACCCAGCGCGTACTCGTGGAAGTTGTCCAGCCCGTCCTCATCCGCGTCCAGGGCGTCGTCCGGCAGCCAGGGGCAGAGGAAGGGCCGGTGCGCCGCCTCCCAGGCGTCGGGCATGCCGTCGCCGTCTGTGTCCCGCCGTCGCGGGTGTGTCCGGTTCAGGAACTCTTCCAGCGCGGTCAGCCCGTCGCGGTCATGGTCGCTGGCGGCATCGGAAGGATCGAGCGGGTCAAGCCCGAAGACGCGCTCCCAGGCGTCGGGCATGCCGTCCATGTCCGTGTCCGCCGGGCTGCGCCCCTCGGCGATCCACCAGCAGTTGGTGCCGTCCGCCAGCGTCGGGAGCGCGGGAGCGGGCGCGCCCGCCCCCGCAGGCATGGCGGCAGCGCCGCCAGACGCTTGGCCCGTCTGGCCCGGCGCAGCGGCGGCCGGGGCTCCCGCCGCCTGTCCTTCCTGCACGGCCATCTGCTGGGCGATGGCGGCGGGGTTGTTCGCCACGTCGCGGGGCTTCGTGCAGCGCCCGTCCATCACGCAGGTCAGCAGCAGGCCCGCCATGATGGCGCGCAACGCGGGCGGCCAAGACGCCCATACCTCCCGCTGGTCTGCCCAGAACCCGCGGAACACGCCCCGCTCCCATACGTACACCGCGAGGCACAGCGCGTACGCCGCCAGAACCAAAATACCCGGCAGCCCTATAAACGCCGTCTCGCCGACGTCAATTCCGCCGCAAAAAAGATTTCCATCCATCGTGCCATCTCCCCGCCGCCCGTGCCTCACCGGGCTCCGTGCGCCCCCACAAAAAGGCGCGAACCCCAATCTGTGCCTCATCTGAGGTACCACCAAGCACCTGTTAGGAAACACGAGACAGAGGCCGCGCCCGAGCGGGCGCGTCCCCGTGCAT
>Ga0209407_1000504_pt1 | contig 50668 bp, 50 predicted proteins | sample AD_JPNHG3_MetaG_FD_184410 | JGI IMG/M metagenome (GOLD analysis project Ga0209407, IMG submission 184410) | Active sludge microbial communities of municipal wastewater-treating anaerobic digesters from Japan - AD_JPNHG3_MetaG (SPAdes) (version 2) | ecosystem: Engineered > Bioreactor > Anaerobic...
GCGTGACCTTGTCGCCCTTCTTCAGGGCATCCGAGACCGCCTTCAGGGTTGCATTGATGGCCTTCTCCGCCGCGCTCTTGGAGCCAAGTGCCTTGGCTACCACTTCAACGAGTTGTCCCTTGTTCATGTAAAGCTCTCCTCCTTGATTAAATTGATTGAGGTTGTTTTGAATCCCTCGCGCTTGTTCCCTTCGTTCGCTGTTTTGATGACCATCCCCCTTTCGAAAGGAAATCAGCCACCGGGTTCAAAACCGGGGGCAGTATAGCCCAGGGACGGCTCCTAGTCTAGCTTTTTTCACATCGCCGAAAAAATTTTTTCGGCGGTGCCCGTTTTTTACCCGATGCGTCTTCAAAACGTCGTCCCGTCGAAATGCAATATACATGCCCCTTTCGGGCCCCAGGCGGCCCCAAACCGGCCCCGGGAGACATTTTCCGGCCCTCTCCGATAAAATCATCGCCAGCAGGGCGTTTCGGGGGACAGCCGCCCGCAGGGCCGCCCCCGGGGGATCCCGACGCTGCAGGACGGGGTCGCGACGGCGGACCCCGGGTGCCCGCGCCGCCCACGCCGCCTGCCGGTTTTCCGGACAGGCCGGTGCCCGCCCCGGGCGCGGCCCCGCCCGTCGAATCCTTTGCCATGTCGAGGGGATGATGGTATGAAGAATGGCAAACGGCACAGGGCGTAAGGCTTAGGGCACAGAAAGAAATTCTTATTCCTTTGCCATACGCCGTAAGCCCTTTGCCTTAAGCCATTTCCCGGAGGCCTCATGTCCATCGAGATCGTCATCGTCTTTTTGGCGGGGTTTGCGGCGGGCGGCGTGCTCCTGTGGATTTTGGCGCGGCTCGTCGACCGGAAGGAATTCCAGCGGCAGACCGACGAGCTCCGGCAGGCCCTCGGCGCCCGGCTCTCGGAGGCGGAGGGCCGCGCCCGCTACGCCGAAGGGCAGATGGAGCAGCTGACGCGTCAGCTCGACCAGTCGGAAGGCGAGATCGCGGGGCTGCGCAAGGCCCTCGGCGACGAGCGCGTCCAGGCCGCGGAGGCCCAGGCGCGGCTGGAGGAGTCCGCCCGCAGCATCGAGCGGCAGCGGGAAATCATCGAGCGGATGAAGACGGAGATGACCGACACCTTCCGGGCCCAGGCGTCGGCCGCCCTCGAGAGCAGCAACCGCAGCTTCCTGGAACTGGCCGAGGAGAACCTCGGCCGGATCCTGGAGCAGACGAAGGGCAAGCTGGGCGAGCACCAGGCGGGGCTCGAGGGGACGATCCGGCCGCTGCAGGAGACCCTGAAGCGCTACGAGGAACAGCTTCGCGAGATGGAGAGGGTCCGGGCCGAGCAGGCCGGCAACCTTTCCCGGCAGATCCAGTCCCTCGGGGCCATGCAGGAGGCCCTGCAGCGGGAGACCGCCGGCCTCGCCACGGCCCTTCGGAAGCCCCAGGTGAGCGGCTCCTGGGGCCAGATGTCGCTGCGGCGCGCGGCGGAGCTCGCGGGCATGGCCCCCTGGTGCGACTTCTACGAGCAGGTCACCGTGGAGACCGAATCGGGGAAGCTCCGCCCCGACATGGTCGTCCGCCTGCCCAACGGCCGCGCGATCGTCATCGATGCCAAGGCCCCCGTGGACGCATTCCTCAATGCCCTGCAGGCCTCCGGCGAGGAGGAGCGCAAGAGGGCCTTCTCAGGGTACGTCGCCGCCGTGCGCGCCCACATGAACGCCCTGGGCTCCAAGGCCTACTGGGACCAGTTCGAGGAGTCGCCGGAGCTGGTCGTCATGTACCTGCCCGGCGAAACCTTTTTCAGCGCCGCCATCGAGAACGACCCGGGCCTCATCGAGGACGGCAGCCTCCGCAAGGTCATCCTCGCCACCCCCACGACGCTCATCGCGCTGCTCAAGGCCGTGGCCTACGGCTGGCAGCAGGAGCAGGTGGCAACGGGCGCCCGGGAGATCAACCGCCTGGGCCGGGAGATCTACGAGCGCTTCTCCGTCGTTGCCGACCACATCGCGAGGGCCGGGGCGAACCTCACCCGGGCGGTCGAGGCGCACAACGACGCCGTCCGGTCCATCGAGACGCGGCTCATGCCTTCCTTCCGGCGCTTCCGGGAACTGGGCGTCTCGACGAGCCGGGAACTGCCCGAGGCGATGGACGAGATCCGGGTGACGGCCCGCGAGACGATCGCGGGCGTGGAGACGAACGAAAAAGAAAGTGAGAAGGTGTGAAGGGAAGAAGGTTGGAAAGGCGGAGACCGGACTCAGGCCCCCTGCTTCTCCAACTTTCTTACCCTCTTACCCTCTCACCTTCTGCGTGCACACGGGCTCACCCTCAGGGTCCCGTCTCTTAGAAAATGCGCCGCTGCAGCTTGTTCTTGTGCATCACCGTCGCCGCGATCTCCTCGATGGACATGGCCGTGATGTTGAGGTAGGGGATGTTCTTGGAGACGTAGAGGAACTCGGCCAGGGAGATCTCCTTGCGGCACTGCTCGAGCGACGAGTACCGGCCGGTGGGCCGGCGGGCCATGCGGATCTTCTGGAGCCTCTCGGGGTTGATCGTGAGGCCGTAGAGCCGGTCCCGGTAAGGCTGGAGAACACCGGGGATCTTGCGGTACTCGATCAGCAGGTCCTCCTCGGTGAGCGGGTAGTTGGCCGCAAAAATGCCGTACTGCAGCCCCAGGTAGAGGCAGGTGGGCGTCTTGCCGGTGCGCGAGACGCCGACGAGGATCACGTCGGCCTTGTCGTAATTCTTGGTGGTGATCCCGTCATCGTTGGTCAGGGCGTAGTTGACGGCGTTGATCCGGATGTCGAGCTCGTCGCCTGCCGAGGGGTGGTGGGAGCTGCCGCCGAGGCTCGGCTGCACCCGCAGCTCCTCCTCCAGGGGGCCGATGAACGCGTCGAACAGGTCCACCACGGCGGCCTCGCTGGACAGGATCAGCTTGCGGATCTGGGAATTGACGATCGTGCTGAAGACGATCGGGCGCGAGCCCGTGTGCTCCCTCGCGTCGTTGATCTGCTCGAGGGCATCCTGCGCCTTCCACATCGTGTCGATGAAGGGAAGCGTGACCTTCCGGAAGTCGACGTCGTCGAACTGGATCAGAAGGCTGTGACCGAAGGTTTCGGCCGTGATCGCCGTCCGGTCGGATATGAAGAAAACGGCTCGCGTGATGGACATGGGCTCTCTTTCCGCGGGGCGTCCGGAACGGCGGCTCGTGCCGCGCAGGCCCCAACCGCCATGACCCCCTCGGCCCCATTGTATGCAAAACCCCTGTCCTGTAAAGCCATTTTTGGGAACGGCCCGCGGCCGGGGCTCGCTTGACATTTCGCGGCATCTCCGATAAGAGCACAGCATCGCTTCGAAACGCCCCTCGCGGCCCGGAAGGCAAGCCATGAACATGAACGACGTCCTGCGCCGTTACGAGCCCGACCTCAGGCAGGTGGAAGAGCACCTCGGCAAGTGCCTCCACTCGGAGGTCCCCTTCATCCCCCAGGTCATCAACCACCTCATCACCAGCGGCGGCAAGCGGTTCCGCCCCCTGATGCTCCTGGCCTCGGCGGACCTGTGCGGCTACCGCGGGGAGCGGCGCTATCCCCTGTCGGCGGTCATCGAGTACATCCACACGGCCACCCTGCTGCACGACGACGTCGTCGACGGCGCGCAGACGCGCCGGGGCAAGCCCTCGGCCAACCACGTCTGGGGAAACGCGGCGGTCGTTCTCGTGGGGGATTTCCTCTACTCGCGCTCCTTCACCCTGATGACGCGCGACGGGGACCTCGCCATCATCAAGCTCATCTCGGAGACGACGAACACCATGGCCGAGGGGGAGGTCTTCCAGCTCCTGAAATGCGGCGACGTGGGGATCACCGAGGAGGACTACTTCACGCTCATCGAGAAGAAGACGGCCGTCCTCATCGCGGCCGCCTGCGCCGTGGGCGCCCTGACGGCCGGCGCGGCACCCGCCCGGGTCGAGGCCCTGCGGGGGTTCGGCCACGCCATGGGCCTCGCCTTCCAGCTCACCGACGACACCCTCGACTACGTGGCCGCCGAGAAGGAGTTCGGGAAGGCCATCGGCATGGACATCAAGGAAGGAAAGATCACCCTGCCGCTGATCCGGACGCTGGCCCGGTGCACGGCCGGGGAGCGGGAAACCATCCGGGGGATCGTGGAGAGAAAGCAGGCGACCGACGAGGACATCCGGACCGTCTTCAGCCTCATCGGAATGTACGACGGCATCCCCTACGCCCTGGACCGGGCGAGGACCATCATCGCCGAAGGCAAGGCACGGCTCGCCCCCTTCGAGGATGGCGAGGCCAAGGCATCGCTGCTGGCCATGGCCGACTTCATCGCCGAGCGCACCCTGTGAACAAGGCTCAAGCACGAAGACACAAGCAACAAGGAAAAGGGGTCGGAATGCAGGTGTTCCGGCCCCTTTTGGTTTTCCTTCTTTGAAAACCTTGATGCTCGTTCCTTCCTGCTTGCTGCTTACATGATGTACAGCCCCTTCTTCTCGGCGATATCGCCCAGGTCGCCGGCCCGGACCATGGCCACGGCCCGGGGCAGGCCTTCCATGATGTCGCGCGCCGTGATTCCGTCTTCCCCCTTCGCGGCCGCCGCGAGGTCGCCGGCCAGCCCGTGGACGAAGACGCCGGCCCTCACCGCCTCGGGGACCGAAAGCCCCAGCCCGAACATGGCCCCGATGGCCCCCGTCAGCACGTCGCCCGACCCCGCCGTGGCCATCCCCGAGTTGCCGCTGAGGTTGATGAACACCCGGCCGTCGGGCAAGCCGACGAGGGTGTGGGCACCCTTGAGGGCGATGACGGAATCGACGGCGGCCGCCGTCTCCCGGAGGATGCCGACGGGGTCCTTTTCGATCGCGTCGATGCCCTTGCCGGTGATCCGGGACATCTCGCCCGCGTGGGGCGTCAAAATCGTCTCGTAACGGCGCCGCTTGAGCAACCGGGGGTTCCTGGCGACGGCCGTGATCCCGTCGCCGTCTATGAGGATCGGTTTTTCGATCTTTGCCGCCAGCTCCCGGACGAGTTTCTGCGTCTCCTCGGCAAGGGAGAGCCCCGGGCCCAGGACGACGAGGTCCACGCGCCCCGCCAGCTCGAGCAGGGCCGATTTGTTCCGCAGGGCGATGCTGCCCGACGCGGTCTCCCGCTGGGGGACGAAGACGATTTCGCCCGCCTGCGCGGCCAGCCCCGGGATCACCGAGGCGGGTGCCGCAAGGCGCGAGTAGCCCCCGCCCGCCTTGAGGAAGGACAGGGCCGAAAACGCCGGGGCCCCGTAGTAGCCGGCCGCGCCGGCGATGAAGAGGACGTCGCCGAAGTCCCCCTTGTGCCCCCAGGCCCTGCGGCCGGGGAGCGGCGGCGGGTCGTTGACCTCCATGCGGATCTCTTCCGAGTCGTAGAGTTCGGGCGGGAAGGAGATGTGCGTGACGTAGAGCCTCCCGCCGAAGAGGAAGCCGGGGTAGAGGAGGTTGCCCCGTTTCGGCAGGCCGAAGGTCACCGTCGCCGCCGCCCGGACGGCCGTTCCCATGACGGCACCCGTGTCGCCGTTGATCCCCGAGGGGATGTCGAGGCTCAAGACGGGTTTGCCCAGCGCGTTGAGGACTTCGATCACCTCCCGGTGAAGGCCCTGCACCTCGCGGTCGAGGCCCGTGCCGAAGATGGCGTCGACGACGGCGTCGGCCTGCAGGAGGTAGCCCCGCACGTCGACGGCGGACTCCACGGGCCGGACATCGACGGCCAGGTTGAGAAGCGTCTCCAGGTTCCTGCGCGCGGCCCCCCGGTAGCGGTTCTTTTCGGCCAGGAGGAAGACCTTGACGATGCCGCCGCCCGAGTGGATCTTCCGGGCCACGACGAAGCCGTCGCCGCCGTTGTTGCCCCCGCCGCACAGGACGGCAAAGCGCCTCCCGGGAATGTCCGTCTCGCCGGCCAGCGCGTGATAGGCGGCGACCCCGGCGTTCTCCATGAGGATCTCGTCGGGGATGCCCAGCCGCTCGATGGCATGGCGGTCCATCGCCCTCATCTCTTCCGTCGTGGCCACCTTCATCGCATACCCCTTGCCTGTCGATTCTGCGTCCGCTTCCGAAGGAAACACGGCCCACAGGCCCATGAGTGCAGAAGGTGAGAGGTTCAGAAGGTTGGAGAAGCAGTCCGCAGGCAATGGCCCCCGGGGTTTCCAACCCTCTTCCCTTCCTACCCTCTTACCTTCTTAACCAGTGCCGCCACCCGCTTGCCGAGCTTGCGGCCGTTTTCCGCCGCCGCCGCGTCGGGGGCCCCGAGGCAGGAAACCCCGTAATGACCCGTGGCGTCGAGGGGGTCGCCGACGACGATCATCCCGTAGATCAGCAGGGCCTGGAGGATGGAGATCATCGTCGTCTCCTTGCCGCCCGACGGGTCGGCGCTCGTGGCGAATGCCGCCCCCACCTTGTTCTCCATCTTCTTCCGCACCCCCACGTACTTGTCAAGGACATCCTTGAGGGGGGCCGCCATGGACCCGAAGTAGACGGGAGAGCCCGCGATGATGCCGTCGGCGGCGACGAAATCCTCCTTCGTGACGTCCGCCGTGGATCGGATCACGGCCTGCACGCCCTCGACCTCCGCAACGCCCCTGGCGATCTCCTCGGCCAGCTTCTTCGTGTTGCCCGTCCGGGAGAAATAAAGAATGAGCACCTTCATCTCGGTTCCTCCTTTCTCTATGAGCCCGTTTACAGAATCCTTTTTTCGCCGCGCCTCCGCTCCTCCTCACCTCTCCTGTCTTCGCCTGCTCGAAGCGGGGGCCGACCTTTTTCTCCCGTCCGCGCCCGCCGGTTCCGACGGCAGATCGAGCAGTGCCGGTGCAATGTGCTTCCCGGCGACCTGCCGTGCCGCAACCCCCGCCGCAAACCCGGCGGCAAGGTCGATGTCGAGCCCCCGGTAGAGATGGGCCGCGAGGTAGGCGGCAAAGAAGACATCCCCCGCCCCCACGGTGCTCACGGGACGCCGGACCGCCTCGGCGCCGAAGTGGACCCCGTCCCCGGTGCGGGTCCAGACGCTCGCGCCGCGCGAGCCGCGGGTGATCACGGCCTCGTCGATCCGGAACCGCCGCAGGAAACCCGGGAGGCTCTCCTGGAAGTGATCGAGCATGAGGGAGAGCTCCCCCTCGTCGGCCTTGATGATGTGCGCGGCGCCGAGCGCCCCCGCGAGCCCCTCCGACACACCCGGGACGATCCGGCCGTTTTCGTTGATGCGCAGATACCCCTGCACATCGAGACTCACGAGTCTCTTCGACTCCCCCATGAGGGCCACGGCCCGCGCATCGATGTCCTCGGGGTGCAGGGGGCCCGCGTGGACGTGGCGGACCGTTGCCAGAAACGGCTCGATCTGGGACGGCGATACGGGGGCTGCCGCCTCGGGCATGCGCTGTTCGCGCAGATCCCCCCGGGACTCGTTGACGAACCGCGTGGTCCCGGGGCTTTTCCCCACGTGGACGGCAAGACCCTCGTCGGAGAGGATATCCAGAAGGGGCCGGTGAGCGTCCGCCGCATTCGTCACGACGGCCGTCGCGACGCCCAGCCGCTGAAAGGTCAGCCCCCCGTAGGTTACGACGCCCCCCAGCCGCTCCGTGATGGACCGGTTCTCGATGATCCGGTCGATCGTGACGGAGCCGACGACGAGGACCTCGGGGCTGTGTTTGGCAGGTTTTATGATCATCGTGCGGGACAACACCTCATCGTCAATGAGAGGGCAAGAGGGGTGAAGGGTTGAAGGTTGGAGAAGCGGAGAGCTTGCGTTTGGCCGCCCGCATATCCAACCTTCTCACCCTCTCATCTTCCAACCTTCGCCATGATAGAACGATACGAGCCCCCTCACCACCCCGTCACCCCCTGGATCAGATACCCGGCAATCAGCGCCACCCCCGTGATCAGATACACCTTGATGATGGCGATGTTGGCGGGGATCATCTTGAGCCGGTCGCGGTAGTGTTCCCTGAGGATCCTGACCGATCGGAGCGCCGCCGGCAGCGCCGCGAGCGCCAGGAGCGCGGGCAGCGGCGCCACGCCGAGCAGCACCGCCCCGGCCAGGGTCCCGAAGGCCCCGGCAAGGCCGGCCCGGTAGAGGACGACCCCGGTCTCGCGGCCGAAGCGGGCCACGAGGTTCATCTTGCCGCCCAGGCGGTCCTCCTCGTAGTCGGGGATCTCGTTGATGACGATCATGGACCACATGAGAAACCCGGGGACGAGGGAAACGACCAACGGCTCGAGATCGAAGCTCTGCCGCTGGACGTAGTAGGACCCCATCACGAGGACGGGGCCGAAGTTGACCAGCAGGCCCAGCTCGCCGAACCCCCGGTAGGCGAACCTGACGGGGGGCACGGTGTAAAAGATGGACGACAGGATCCCCACGGCGCCGATCGCGAGGACGGGCCAGCCCTTCATCGCCGCAAGGAGAATCCAGATCCCGATCGTGATGCCGTAGCAGACGGCGACGCCCCTCTTGAGGTCCTCGACGGTGAGCAGGCCCTCGGTGAGCACCCCGCTGCCCCCCGTGTAGGGGTTCTTCCCGTCGCCCCATGCCCGGTCGACGGCGTGGAGGTAATCCTGGACGTCGTCGAGCATGTTGAGGCCGAAGTGGTGCACCGTCACACCGACGAAGACAAGCAGGAAGGCGAAGGGATCGAAAACCCCGTGCCGCGCCCAGGCGACGGCGGCGGCAAGGGTCACCGGAAGAAAGCTGGGCGGCACGAAATGGACGCGGACCGCCTGGACCCAGGGGGCCAACCGGCTCATGCCGCGAGTCCTTCCGAATGTCTCGATCCTGAGGCGCATCGGCTTCGCTCCGGCGTGCTCGTGAGGGTTGACGTGCGTGGGGCAGGGAAAATCGGAATGGACTTCGCCCCCGGGCCGCGGGGCCCGGGGGCGGCGTGCTGCTTACTTCAGCGAGTCCTCGAAGCGGCGATTCGCCTCGTCCCAGTTGACGATGTTCCAGAAGGCCTCGACGAACTTTGCCCGGAGGTTCTTGTAGTCCAGGTAGTAGGCGTGCTCCCAGACGTCGAGCACGAGCAGGATGCGGAGCCCCGGAAAGACGTTGACGTTGTGCTTCTCGATCTGCATGATGATCGGCCGGTTCGTGAGGGTGCAGTGGCTCAGCGCCGCCCACCCGGAGCCCTCGGCGCTCACGGCCGCCTGGGAGAACTCCTTCTTGAACGGCTCGTAGCCGCCGAATTCCTTGTCGATGGCCGTGGCCAGGAGCCCCACGGGCCGGTCGGCCGCCTTTCCCTTCGGGGCCAGGTTCCCCCAGAAGAGCGAATGGAGCACGTGGCCTCCGATGTGGAACGACAGTTCCTTGAGGGTCGATTTCATGTCGAGATCGGCCTTTTCCCGGCGGGCCTTCTCGAGCCGCTCCAGCACGCCGTTGGCCCCCGTCACGTAGGCCGCGTGGTGCTTCTCGTGGTGGAGCCGCAGCTGCTCCTCGGAGATGAAGGGTTCGAGGTCCCCGTACCCGAAGGCCAGCCTGGGCAGAGAGTATAGATTCGTGTTTCCCATGATGATGAGCCCTTTCCATGACGGGCGATGACGCCCGGGGTGTTGTGTGTTCCGCAGACAGATTTTTCTAAAGGGGAACGGGGGGGAATTGCAAGAAAAATTCTTCACCCGTCCGTCTCGGAACGGAGCCAGGCCAGGTAGGGTTCGCTGCCGGCCTCGATGGGGCAGGCGATGATCTCGGGCACCTCGTAGGGGTGGCTGGCGCGGATGGCCGCCTCGACGGCCGCGTAGTTCGACCGCCTCGTCTTGATGAGGCAGAGCCACTCCGTGGACCGCTCCAGGTTGCCCTTCCACCGGTAGTGGCTCTCGACGGGGCCCGCGACCTGGACGCAGGCCGCAAGCCTTCGCTCCACGAGGAGTTTCGCGATCCTGCCCGCCTCTTCCTTCGACGGGGCCGTGGTCGTCACCTGGATGCAGTCGCTCATGGGCTCCTCCTGGGATGGGCCCGCCGGCCGGCGGCGGCCCGGGATTGCAGGTAGAGATAAAGTCCCGCCCCTGCGAGGATCATGGCCAGGCAGAGGATCTGGCCCATGGTGACAAGCCCGAAGTACAGGCCGAGGTGCGCGTCGGGCTCCCGGACGTACTCGATGAAGAACCGGACGGCGCCGTAGCCGATCAGGTAATAGGCCAGGAACGCCCCCTCGAAGGGCCGTTTCCTGCGGATCCCCCAGAGGACCGCGAAGAGGAAGAGCCCCTCGAAGAAGGCCTCGTAGAGCTGGGAGGGGTGGCGCAGCTTCTGCGTGGGATCCAGGGGGAAGACCATTCCCCAGGGGACGGTCGTCGCCCGGCCCCAGAGCTCGCCGTTGATGAAATTGCCGATCCGCCCGAAGGTGTACCCGAGGGGCACGCAGGGGATCAGCAGGTCGGCGAGATCCCAGAAGCGGACCCGCCGGGTATAGCAGAACAGCGCCGAGGCCACGACGATCCCGATGAGCCCGCCGTGAAAGGACATGCCGCTGATGCCGACGAACCGGACGCCGTTTGCGAAGGAGAAGGGCAGAAAGATCTCGAGGGGGTGCCGGACAAAGTACGACAGGTTATAGAAGACCACGTACCCGAGACGCCCGCCCAGGATGAGCCCGCAGATGCCCCACACCATGAAGTCCTGGATCGTTTCCGGCTTGTAGGGAAACTTCTCCGTGCGCAGCCGGTAGACGATCAGCAGGTACGTCAGGGCGAAGGCCACGATGTACATGAGGCTGTACCAGCGGACCTGGAAGGATCCGATCGAGAAGATGCTCGGGTCGATCCTCGAGGGCAGGTGCTGCCAGAAAACGATGAAATTATCCAACATGAAAATCCATTTCGTCGATGGGTCGAGTATCGCTCTTTTTTGATCTAGAGGTTGAGAAGGTGTGAAGGTGAGAAGGTTGGACAATCCGGTGCCAATCTTCCGTCTTTTCTTACCCTCTTACCCTCTTACCCTCTCTCCCTCTTACCTTCTGCCTCGGGCTACCGCCCCGCGTAGCCTTCCCCTTTGATGTCCTCGACGTAGAGCTGGGCCGAGAAGGCCGCCGTGGCGCCGTCGCCGCAGGCCGTCACGACCTGGCGCAGGAGCTTCTCGATGCAGTCGCCGCAGGCGAAGATCCCGGGCGCCGAGGTCTTCATGTCCCGGTCCGCCGTGATGTACCCCTCCCGGTTGAGCGCCACGACGCCCTGCAGGAACCCCGTGTTCGGGACGAGGCCGATGAAGACGAAGACGCCGGCGGCGGGGATGTCCCGCAGGGCCTTTGGATCTTTCACGCTTGCGATCCGGACGTGTGTCACCGCCTCCGTGCCGCCGATGGCCGTCACGACGGAATCCCAGGCAAAGGCGATCTTCGGGTTCGAGGCCGCCCGCTCGCGCAGGATCGGCGTGGCGCGCAGCCGGTCGCGCCGGTGGACGATGGTCACCTTGCTCGCGAAGTTCGTCAGGAACAGGGCCTCCTGGACGGCCGTGTCGCCGCCGCCGATCACGACGACCTCCCGGTCCCGGAAGAAGGGCCCGTCGCAGGTGGCGCAGTACGAGACGCCGCGCCCCGCGAGCTCCGCCTCGCCGGGGACGCCGATCTTCCGCCAGTCGGCCCCGGTGGCCGCGATGACGGCGAGGGCCTCGAAGTCCCCCGCGTCGGTCCTGACCCGCCAGCCCGGCATGCCGGCGATCTGCGTTTTCTCCAGGCCGGAGACAACGCCGTAGGCCGTCTCGAGCCCGAACGTCTTCGCCTGCGCCTTGAACCTCTCCACGAGCTCGTAGCCGCCGATGCCGGGGCAGCCGGGGTAATTCTCGACGACGTCGGTCACCGTGATCTGGCTGACCTGCGAGGCGGACTCGACCAGGAGCGTCCTGAAGCTCGCCCTGGCCGCGTAGAGGCCGGCCGTGAGGCCCCCCGGCCCCCCGCCGATGACGAGGACGTCGTACGCGCCGTCCGGAAGCTTTTTTTCGCTCATCGTGCTCCCCGCTCTTTCTATTTCAACAGTTTCCCGATGCCCTTGAGTGCCTTCTTGTCGGCCTTCTGCTGCGCCTTGAGGGCCTTCTTCCGCGCCTTTTCCCGGGCCTTTCGCTCGGCGTCCGCGGCATCCGCGGCATCCGGTGCCGCGGGGATATCCGCCGGGGCTTCAGGGGCCGCCGGGGCGGGACCGGCCGCGGGCGGCGCTCGATGCTCCGCCTCCGCGGCCCCCTCGCGCCTCCTGCGCTCCTGCGCCTTCCGGATCAGGTGCGAGGCGAGCGCCTTGCCGAACTGGCCGATGAACCCGGCGGCCAGGACGACGAGGACCCACTTCAGGACCAGCCAGAAGACGCCGGCCTCGGTCGAGAAGAGGTTGTGAAGGATGTAGTCCGTCACGGCCGGAGCACCCTGTTCTCGATCAGATCGACAAGCCCCGCGACATCGTCGAGGTCGAAGCGTGGCGCCGCCAGCCCCCCGGGGTCGTCGCCGGCCACGGCCATCAGGGCCGCGTCATCCCTCGAGATGAACTCCCTCCCGAGGGCCCTTCGCCAGACCTCGATCTTCGGGTGCGGGTTCTTCTTGAAGCCCTCCGCCAGGATCACGTCGACGCCGCGGATGAACCGCTCCCCCAGTTCCTCGAGGCCCGGATCCCCCTCGAGATCCGTCAGGACGGCCGCTTTCCCCGGTGAGGCCAGGACGGTCACGGCCGCCCCCGCCCGGCGGTGGCGCCAGCTGTCCTTGCCCTCGCGGTCCACCTCGAAGCCGTGGCGGTTGTGCTTGATCGTGGCCACCCGCCAGCCGCGGCGCTTGAGCTCGGGGATCATCTTCTCGACCAGGGTCGTCTTGCCGCTGCCCGAGGTGCCCACGATGGACACGATGGGGATCTTCTTCATGGCCGCTTCACCCGGATGTTCACGAATCGCAGCCGGGGCCTCATCTCCGGCGTCCCGCCGCCCCGGGCGATCACCTCGAGCACGCCCGCCGGGTCCGCAACGGCCGAGCCGCCGAGATGCGTCACCGGGGTGTCCCGGAAGACCTCCCCGCACAGCGGCGTGGAAGGGCCGATGAGGGCCACGTGGCGCGGACGGCCCAGCTCGCCGAGGATCCCCTCGAGGGTCCCGTTCAGGATCGTGGTGGCCGTGACGATGGCCACGTCGCAGGCCCCGAGCGCCTGCCGCCTTTCACCCTCCGGCGTGTCCCGCTCGATGACCGTGAGCCGCACCCCGGCGGCCTCGATCCGCGGGACGATGGGCCGGAAGAGGCCCACCATGGCGACCCGCTCGCCGGGCCGCAGGGCCATGAGGTCGATCGCGTCGGTTTCCCTCTCCGGCAGGGCGGGGTGGATGAGAGCGTTGGCCGCGGCCAGCCCCAGGGCCCGCTCGACGGCTCCCGCGCCGCAAACGAGCTTCTCCAGGAGAGTCTCCGCGGGCATGCCGTCCCATCGCGCGCCGGCATGCGGGGGCTCGATCTCTGCGCCCACGGCCTCCTTGAGCCTCGCGGCGAGTCCGATGCGGCCCCCGGCCAGGACCACGGCGATGTAGCTCGCGCCGACGCGGACGTCCTCGACGGCAAACCGCCGGCTCTCCTCGAGAAGACGGCGGTGCAGGCGTGCGGCGATTTCGCCCGTTGCAAGCATCGGTTCTTTCTACCCGACTTCACCCACCGGGTCAAGAGAGAAGGGCGGTTGACGGCGGGCCGGCGGTTCACTACAATGTGAGCCGGCAACCGAAACCCGGCCATTGAAAAGGAGGCTCGCCATGCTGAACGGCACGACCGACCGAGCGGCGACACTCGGAGCGCTTCTGGCCCTTGCCCTGTTCTCCATCCTGTCCGTCACGTCCGCTGCCGCGCAGGACGGCAAGCAGATCTACAACAACCGCTGCGCCCTGTGCCACGGCGCCGACGGCGACGGCAAGGGCGTGATCATGCAGATCGCCCCCTTCGGCCCCGATTTCTGGAAGGCCAGCGACGACGCGGCCATCGCCAAGGTCATCGTCGAGGGCAAGGGCCGCATGCCCGCCGTCGCGCTCTCCCCCGAGGAGACCAAGGCCGTCGTGGAGTACATGAAGGCGACCTTCAAGAAATAAGGATGCAGGGCACCGGAGCCGGGGTCAGCCCGCCGTCGCGCGGGTGACGACGTAGACGTACGCAAGCGGCGCCGTGCCGCGGTTGAGCACGTTGTGCAGGGTGTGAGGGGGCACGTAGGCGACCTGTCCCCCCGCAATCTCCATCCGCCCGCATCCGTCGCACTCGAGGAACCCCTCCCCCGCGAGGATCACGAGCATCTCCTCGTTTTCCCCCGTGGAGTGACGGCCCACGTCGCGGCCCGGCTCGAGCCGCACGAGGCCCGATCGGAGATTGAGCGCCTCCGGGGGCCTCACGAGCGACCGGGAACCGCCGCCTCCATCGGAAAGCGTCATGACGAAAGGTCGTCTCATTGCGGTGCTCCGTCCTCAGAACTTCAGATTCACCCCCACCATGGCCGCGATCCCCGGCATGGGGTAGTCCTTCTTGTAGGCGTAGTTTGCGTCCGTCAGGTTCTCCCCCGCAAGGAAGATCTCACCGGAGAGCCCCGGCGAGCGCACCTTGAAGTCCCAGCTCAGCTTGCCGTTCAGGAGAAAGAACCCGCCCACCTCGGCGATGCTGCTGCCGCCGTATTCGGGGACCCGCGTGTTGGCCGTGTATTGCCTGGCCTGCCACAGGGCATCGAGGCTGAGGCGGAACGCGTTGAGAAAGCGCCAATTCAGGCCTGCCGAGGCGGACCACTCGGGAGCGTAGGGCAGGTTGGTCGGTGCCCTGTCGGGGATCCACGTCCCGCCGACAAACATCGAGAGTGTCTCCGTCGGCGAATATCGGGCCGTGGCCTCCAGCCCCTGCACGCGGAACTCGGCGATGTTCTCGTAACGCGGGGGCGGAGGGCTCGTGACGAGGATGAGCCGGTCGCGCCCCTTGTCGTGGAAGAAGGTGACATCGGCCCGGAGCCGGGGAGTGAACGAGCGGGCGATCCCCGCCTCGAAGTGGTCCACCGTCTCGGGGTCCAGGCCCTTCCAGCGCGTGTTGCCGCCCCAGAACAGTACGGACTGGGCCGCCGCATAGATGCCCGGGTAGCTGACCCCCCTGCCGTAGGAGGCATGGAGGTCCGTCTCGGGGTTGCGCACCACGAGGCCCGCCTGGGGCGCCCACTGCGCATCGAATTCGCTGTGGCTGGAATAGCGTACCCCGGCGGAGGGGACGAGGCTCCACCGGCCGGCCAGCGGGATCTCCTGGGCGAGACCGGCGTAGGGGGAGACGATCCGGAAGGTCTCCCGGGGGAAGAAGGCGTCGGGCCGGGGGGCAGCCCGGTCGATTTCGACCTTGCCGCCGATACAGTCGAGATCGATTCCCGCCGTCAGCGAGCCGCCCTTCCAGGGCGTGAGGCTCTCCCGGGCCCGGAGGCCGTAGTTGTCGTAGTCGGTGATCGTGTCGTAGAAGAAGAGGCTAGTGAGGTCGTACTGCCGGACCCAGCTTGCACGGCCGCCGTTCCAGTAGGCCTTGACGTCGCCCCGGGCCCGGGCGAACTCGTGGGCAAGCGTCAGGACGGTCATGTTGTCCTCGATCTTGTACGTGCCCTGGGCCGCCTGCGGCCTGCCCTCGGGACCCGGGTCGTCGGCGTAGTTGTCCGTCCGGTTGGCCGTCAGCGAGAGAGACCAGCTCTCGGTGAGCCGGTGGCCCACCCTGGCGAAATACTCCTGGAGCTGACCGGCGGCGTTGTCGCGATGCCCGTCGGATCTCCGGAAGCTCTGGACGAGGTAGTAGTCCGTGTCCCGGGCCCTGCCCCCGTGCTCCAGCACCTGGACCCAGGTGTTGTAGGAGCCGTAGCCGCCCTGGAGGCGGGTGGCGAAGCCCTCTTCCGTCCGGCGCTTGGTCAGCAGGTTTACGGCGCCGAAGGCCGCGTTGCCGAACTGCAGCGGCTGGGCCCCCTTGTGGACCTCGATCCGCTCGACGGGGTCGATGCTCAGGGTGTCCATGAGGGGGTGGGACCAGACGCTCACGAACTTCGGGATGCCGTCGACGAGGGTCTGGATCTCCGCGCCGGGCCTTGAGCTCCCCATGCCGCGGATGTAAATCGCGCCGCCCTCGGCGCCTCCGAAGCTGCCGACCGGGTTGTGCCGCGAGATGACGACCCCGGGGACGCGGCGCAGCGACGAGGGGAGGTCCTGGGCATTGAGGTCCGCGATCTGTTCCTTCGTGACGACCGTCGAGGAGCCGCCGAAGTCGTCCAGCCGGTTGCCCTCGATGATGGGAGAGGCCGTCACGACGACCTCCTCCATCCGGACGGCCCCCGCCCCCTCGCGTTCCGCCGCGACGGAAAGGAGGGGAAACGAGAGGCACAGAACAGCCGCGGGCAGCAACACCGTCACGCACCGTTTCACACCGGAACCTCCTCTTGAGAACAGTACATGTATTACGAATTTTATTTTCGTGTTACTCCGCGGCAATAAAAAAACGCCCTGAGGCCCTCAATCCACGACCTTCCCCAGGCTCGTCATGCTCAAGGTACCGTGGCGGACTCCCTTCACGGCCTTGAGCAAATCGGCCAACCGCCGGATCTCTGCCGCCTTCCCCCGCACCGCGACGATCTCCAGGCAGTGGTCGTGATCCAGGTGGACGTGCTGCGTCGAGATGATGATGGCCTGGAAGTCGTGCTGGAGGTCCATCAATCGATTCAGCAGCTCGCGCCGGTGGTGGTCGTAGACGTAGGTGATCGCGCCGGCCACCTCGCGGTCCTCCATCCACTCGATCTCGACCATTTCCTTTCGGATCAGGTCCCGCAGGGCCTCGGAGCGGTTCGTGTATTTCCTGCCGCGAATCAGCCGGTCGAACTGATCGAGCAGCCCCTTGTCGAGGGATACGCCGAAACGGGCGACGCGGGACATGCAAGACCCCCCAAAGGTGAATGCATCCCTGCGTGCCACATCCCGCGGGACGTGTCAACCCCTTTGCGCCGACCGGGGGTGAGGAACCGTTTTTTTATTTTGCATTGCCCGATATTCTGCTACTCTCCTTCCATCTTGTTGACGGAGGCAGGCCATGAAGAAAATCCTGATCCTTGCGATGTTGACGGTTCTTGTCCTGTCCGGCTCCCCGGCCGCGGCACAGGGTGCCCAGCCGAAGGCCGGCGACAGGCTCTTCGATTTCACCCTCCCGGTCCCCCCGGAGAGCGCCGACCGGAATTATCTCGGCCTCTCGGGCTGGGGGAAAACCTTTAAAATCGCCGACATCAAGGCGAAGCTGGTGCTCATCGAGATCCTCAGCATGTACTGCCCCTTCTGCCAGAAGGAGGCGCCCCTCGTGAACCGGCTCCACGAGGCGATCGAAAAGGACCCCGCGGCCAGGGGAAAGATCAAGATCATCGGGATCGGCGCCGGCAACTCCTCGTACGAGACGGAGGTGTTCCGGAAACGCTACAGCGTGCCCTTCCCCGTCTTCCCGGACCCCGATTATGCAATCCACAAGAAGTGCGGCGAGGTCCGCACCCCCTTCTTCATCGCCGTGAGGCTCAACCCCGACGGGACCCAGGATGTGACGTACGCCAAACTGGGCGGCTTCGGGGAGGTTCCCGAGTTCCTGGCAACACTGAAGAAATCCGCCGGGCTGTAAGGAGGATGCCATGAAGAAGACCGCCCTTTTCGTCGCCCTGATGATGACAGCGGCCCTGGGCTCCCCCGCCTGGGCACAGACCCATTCCGAGGCGTTCAAGGACAATATCTATGTCCCCGGCGATCTCAAGCCTGTCGACAGCGTGCTGAGGGTCAAGGTCGGCGAAGCGGCGCCCGACTTCACGCTGCCCTCGACGGCGGGTGAAAAGGTCACCCTGGGGCGGTACCGGGGGAAAAACAACGTCGTTCTCTCCTTCGTCCCCGCCGCCTGGACGCCCGTCTGTTCGGACCAGTGGCCGGGGTACAACATCGTGAAGGACCTCTTCGACAAACACGACGCCGTCCTGCTGGGCATCACCGTGGACAACATCCCCACCCTCTACGCGTGGACGAACCAGATGGGCAAGCTCTGGTTCCCCGTGCTTTCGGACTTCTACCCCCACGGCAGGGTCGCCGAGACCTACGGGGTGCTCCGCACGGACGGCACCTCCGAGCGGGCCCTCTTCGTCATCGACAAGAAAGGGGTCATCCGCTACATCGACGTCCACGACATCAACAAGCGCCCGTCCCTCGAGACCCTGGTCCGGGAGCTCGAAAAACTCAATTGACACCCGCCCCGGGGCCGCTGAACCCGTTGATTTGAAAACCCTTTTTCAGCGGCCCCGGACGAGCGTCCCACGGGCCGCCCGCATCCAATAAAGTCCTTGACTTTTTACCCCTTTTTCGACTATAGGGAAACGCCGTTTTCAGGCGCTCCGATGCCTTGATTCGCTCTTTTTTCTTCCCGAGGAGCAGCCGGACTCTCACCCCTGTGAAGGTCCCGCCGGAAAAGGGCGTCTCCGATCCACCCGTCCTAAAGAGACCGACAGACCTCCAGGGAGGGTGGACGATGGGTTCGGCCGGAAACGGCCCTGCCTCCCGTGCTTGGAAAGGAGACCCGGGAAAGGGAGAATCCCGCGACATTCTTTGAAAGGAGAGAGGGTTTTTATGGATGTCAGCAGAAGAGGTTTCCTCAAGCTCTCCGGCGCGACACTGGCAGCCGGCGGGCTCGGCATCAGCCTGAGCCCGGCCAAGGTTCACGCCAAGGAGCTCAAGACGCGCTTCACAAAAGAATCCCTGACCGTCTGCCCGTACTGCTCCGTGGGATGCGGTATCATCGTGTCCGTCCGTGACGGCAAGGTGATCAACACCGAGGGCGACCCCGACAACCCCATCAACCAGGGGACGCTCTGCCCCAAGGGCGGCTCCATCTACCAGATGGCCAACAACAAGAACCGGCTCGACAAGCCTCTCTACCGGGCTCCCTTCGCCACGGAGTGGAAGGAGATCAGCTGGGAAGAGGCCCTGGACAAGATCGCCCGCAACATCAAGACGAGCCGCGACAAGAGCTTCAAGGCCCGCAACGCCAAGGGCGAACTGGTCAACCGCACGGAGGGCATCGCCTCCGTCGGCTCGGCCGCCATGGACAACGAGGAGTGCTGGCTCTACCAGAAATTCCTGAGGGGGTTGGGTCTGGTGTACATCGAACACCAGGCCCGGATCTGACACAGCGCCACGGTACCGGCTCTGGCAGAGTCGTTCGGACGCGGCGCAATGACGAATCACTACATTGACATTCAATGGAGTGATGTGATCCTGATCATGGGGGCCAACCCCGCGGCCAACCACCCCGTCTCCTTCAAGTGGGTCACCAAGGCCATGGAGAGGGGCGGGAAGCTGGTCTGCGTGGACCCCCGCTTCACCCAGTCGGCCGCCAAGGCGCACCTCTATGCCCCGATCCGCTCGGGGACGGACATCGCCTTCCTCGGCGGCATGATCAAGTACATCTTCGACAACAAGCTCTACTTCACGGACTACGTGAAGCACTACACCAACGCCACCTTCCTCGTGAACCCCGACTTCAGGCTGCCCGGCGACAACAAGGGCGTCTTCTCGGGCTTCAAGAACGGCAAGTACGAGAAGGACACCTGGAGCTACCAGACCGACGCGGCGGGCGTCATCAAGAAGGACCCCTCGATGACGGACCCCCGCTGCGTGTTCCAGCTCCTCAAGAAGCACTACTCCCGGTACACGCCTGAACTCGTCGAACGGATCACGGGAACGCCGAAGGACAAGCTCCTCGAGGTCTACAAGGTCTACACCTCCACGACGGGCCCCGAGAAGGCGGGCAACATCATGTACGCCATGGGATGGACGCAGCACACCGTGGGCGTCCAGAACATCCGGACCATGTGCATCATCCAGCTGCTGCTGGGCAACATGGGCATCGCCGGCGGCGGCGTGCAGGCCCTTCGCGGCGAGTCCAACGTCCAGGGCTCGACGGACCAGGCCCTGCTGTTCCACATCTGGCCGGGCTACATCGGGACCCCTCGGGCGAGCATGCCGACCCTGAAGGACTTCATCGAGAAGCGTACGCCCAAGACCAAGGAGGCCAAGAGCCTCAACTGGTGGAAGAACACGCCCAAGTACGTGGCGAGCCTGCTGCGTTCCTTCTACGGCATGAACGCCACGCTCGAAGAGGCCTATACCCTGCTGCCCAAGCTCGATGACGGCGTGGACTATTCGTGGCTCACCCTCTTCGACCAGATGTACAAAGGCAAGTTCACGGGCTTCTTTGCCTGGGGGATGAACCCCGCGGCCTCCGGCGCCTCCTCCAACAAGGTGCGCCAGGCCCTCACGCAGCTCGACTGGATGGTCAACGTCAACCTCTACGATAACGAGACGGGCTCCTTCTGGCGAAGCCCGGGCTTCGACCCCACGAAGGTGAAGACCGAGGTCTTCATGCTGCCCTGCGCCTCCTCCGTCGAGAAGGAGGGCAGCATCTCAAACAGCGGCCGCTGGATGCAGTGGCGCTACGAGGCGGTGAAACCGGTCGGCAGCGCGATGCCCGACGGCGACATCATGGCCGAGCTCTACTTCAAGGTGAAGGCCCTCTACGAGAAGGAAGGCGGCCCCAACAAGGAAGCCATCACGAAGCTCACCTGGAACTACGGCAAGTTCCTCCCCAACGGCCACTACCACCTCGATGTCCATGCCATCGCCAAGGAGATCAACGGCACCTTCCTCACGGACAAGGTCGTCGAGAACCCCGTCACGAAGGAGAAGGTCTCCTTCAAGAAGGGCCAGCAGGTCCCGAGCTTCGCCTTCCTGCAGGACGACGGCTCGACCTCCTCGGGCAACTGGATCTACTGCGGCTCCTACACCGACGCGGGCAACATGGCCGCCCGGCGCGGCAAGGCCGACCCCACGGGCCTCGGGCTCTACCCCCAGTGGGCCTGGAGCTGGCCGGTCAACCGCCGGATCCTCTACAACGGCGCCTCCGTGGATCCCACGGGAAAGCCCTGGAACCCCAAACGTCCCGTCATCAAGTGGGACGGCGCGAAGTGGACGGGCGACGTGCCCGACGGCGTGGGCGACCCCGGCAGCGGCCGGCCGCCCTTCATCATGAAGCCCGACGGCGTGGCCTCCCTCTTCGGGCCGGGCCTGGCCGACGGCCCCTTCCCCGAGCACTATGAACCGATGGAGTGCCCGATCGAGAAGAACCTGATGTCGCCGCAGTACAACAACCCCGTGGCCAAGCGCTTCGAGAAGAAGGACGTGGGCACGGGCACCGACGTCGACACGATCGCCTCCTGCGACCCGCGGTTCCCCTTCATCTGCAGCACCTACCGCGTCACCGAGCACTGGCAGACGGGCCTGCAGACCCGCTGGGTGCCCTGGCTCGTGGAGATGCAGCCCGGGATGTTCGTCGAGATGAGCGAGGAGCTGGCCAAGGAGCGGGGATTCACCAACGGCGAGCTCGTCACGGTCAAGACCGCCCGCGGGGAGGTGGACGCCGTGGCCATCGTGACGCCGCGCATGAAGCCCTTCGTGATCGACGGCAACACGGTCCACATGATCGGCGTTCCCTGGCACTACGGATGGACGACAACGGCGGAACGCAAGTACAACGCCAACGACAAGAAGCCGGAGATCTTCACCACCGGGGATTCGGCCAACCTGCTGACCCCCTACGCGGGGGACCCCAACACCATGATCCCGGAGAGCAAGGCCTTCATGGCGAACGTCGTAAAGAAGGGGGTGAAGTGAGATGGCCGAGAAGATCAAGCTCTACGACGATTCGAAGTGCACGGGCTGCCGGGGCTGCCAGCTGGCCTGCAAGCAGTGGAACGCGCTGAAGGCCGGCCAGACGAAGCAGTGGGGCTCCTACCAGAACCCCCCGACCCTTCAGCCCAACAACTACATGATCATCCATTTCCAGGACGTCAAGGACAGCAAGGGCGGCGTGAAGTGGCTCTTCCGCAAGGAGGCCTGCATGCACTGCACCGATGCGGCCTGCGTCACGGTCTGCCCCTCGGGGGCCCTGCACTACAACCGGGACTTCGGGACGGTGGGCCTCAACCACGACCTCTGCATCGGCTGCAAGAACTGTGTGGCGGCCTGCCCCTTCGAGGTCCCCAGGTACGACGCGGGGACGGACAAGGTGTACAAGTGCGACATGTGCGAGAGCCGCCTGGCCAACAACATGAGCCCCGCCTGCGTGAAGGCCTGCCCCACGGGCGCCCTCAGCTGGGGCGACAAGGAGGCCCAGCTCAAGAAGGCCGAGGCCCGTGCGAAGGCGGTGGGCGGCACCGTGTACGGCCCCCAGTACGTCGGGGGCACGCACATGGCCTACGTGCTCTCCGAAACGCCCGCCGTCTACGCGGGCATCCATCTCGACCCGAGCGTCCCCTGGGCGGTCACGCTGTGGAGGGGCTTCCTCAAGCCCGTCTCCCTCATCGCGGCGGGCGGCATCCTGGTGGGCTCGTTTCTGCACTACCTGATCCACGGGCCCAAGCTGCCCGACGACGACGCGGGTGCGGCAGGCAAGAAGGAAGGGGGTGAATGACCATGAAACCGGGAATGATTCAAGCAACGGATGCCTTTGAGCGGATCGTCCACTGGGTGATGGCGATTTCCTGCATCATCCTGTTCATCACCGGCCTGGGGATGATGTTCAGCTCGCTGAACTTCATCGGGACGATCCTGGGCGGGATGAAAAACCTGAAATACGTCCACAACCTCACGGGCCTCGTGTTCGGCTTCTCGCTGATCTTCGCCATCTCCATGTGGTGGAAGGAGGCGGGGGTGATCGAGATGCCCGAGGATCTCGAGTGGATCAAGTGCGCCGGGGGCTATCTCTGGCACGTGGACAACCCCCCCGAGAGCGGCAAGTACAACCCGGGGCAGAAGATGTTCTTCATCGCCGTGGCCCTCTGCGGGCCCATGATGCTCGTCACGGGGCTGCTGATGATGTTCCAGGTGCTGCCCATGGCGCTCACCCGCTGGATGTACACGCTGCACGCCGTGGGGTTTGTGACCCTCTTTGCCTTCTTCTTCGTGCACGTCTACCTGGGGACGATCGGCAACCCCGGCTCCCTCCAGGCCATGATCACCGGCTGGGTGACCCGGGGCTGGGCCAGGAAGCAGCACCCCAGGTGGCTCCGGGAGATGGAGGAGCACGGCACCCTCGTCGTCTACGGCGAGGAGAAGAAGGGCGCAGCCGAGGGGCACCATTAAAAGATAGAAGTTGAGAACAAAGAAGGGTCCGGTTCGAGGGAACCGGGCCCTTTCTTTTGATGCGTTGCACCCCAAAGCGGCGGCTGCCTGTTACTTGACGATCTTGAAAATCTCCTTGAACTTCGGGTCGTCGGCCGTGCGGATCAGCTCGAAGAGCACCATCTCGGTGCTCGCGAGGTGCACCCCCTCGTCGCGCATCTTCCGGATCCCGATCTCGCGGTTCAGCGCCGTTCTCGAGGAGACGGCGTCGGCGACAAGGTGAACATCGTACCCGAACCCCAAAAGGTCGACCGCCGTCTGGTAGACGCACACGTGCGTCTCGATGCCGCTCAGGAGAACCTGCCGACGCTCAACGGCCTTCAGGGCCTGCATGATCTTCTCGTCGCCGCAGCAGCTGAAGTCCGATTTCGGGATGCGCGGGGCCTCGGGCAGCAGCGCCGCCACGGGCCCGATCGTCGCTCCCAGCTTCTCCGGGATCTGCTCGGTGACGATGACGGGGATGCCGAAGACCTGCATCCCCCGGATGAGCTTCTGGACGTTTTCCAGCAGGAGCTCCTTGTCCTGCATGGATTCGTACAGGTTGCCCTGCATGTCGATCACCATCAGGACCGCATCCTCGACGGAAAGCAGTGGCATCGGTTCTCCTTTCTGCCCGGTGGGCACATGGCAAAGGGCTTACGGCCAATGGCGGTGGAGTCCTGCCCTTCGCCTTCCGCCTGTCTTTCATTCGCCCTTGCGTTTGAACGTCAAACCCGCTAAGGGTCAGGGCTATGAACACGGTTACCGTCAAGCGTCCCGCGGCCGAGCGGCTCCGGGCCTTTCACCCCTGGGTGTACCGGACGGACATCCAGCAGGCGGAAGGCGCCCCGGGGGATCTCGTCGCCGTCCACGCCCCCGGCGGGGCATTCCTGGGGATCGGCACCTTCAACCCCGTCAGCGAGATCAGCGTGCGCATTCTATCGTTTTCCCGTGTCGAGATCAACCGGGACTTCATCCGGGACCGTCTCCTGGCAGCCTTCCGCAAGCGCGAGCCGCTCAGGGGAAAAACCGACGCATGCCGTCTCGTCCATGCCGAGGCCGACGAGCTGCCGGGACTCGTCATCGACGACTACGCCGGCCATCTCGCCATCCAGGTCAACACCCTCGGGATGGAAAGGCTGAGGGATCTCCTCCTGCCCGAACTGGTGGAGACGAGGCAGCCGAAAGGGATCTACGAGAAGTCCGACGCGGCGTCGCGCAGCCGCGAAGGCCTCGCGACCGAGCACCGGGTTCTCCACGGCGGGATTCCGGAGCGGATCGAGATCCGGGAAAACGGCGCGAGGTTTCTCGTCAACCTGCGGGAAAGCCAGAAGACCGGCTTTTATCTCGATCAGCGACGGAACCGGCAGGTGGTCGCCTCTTACGTGGAAGAGGGCTTCCACGTTCTCGACGTCTTTGCCAACACGGGGGCCTTCGGGATCCATGCGGCTCTCCGGGGTGCCGGGCGCGTGAAACTGGTCGACGTCTCCCGCGAGGCCCTTGCACTGGCCCGGGAGAACCTGGCCGCAAACGGCGTGTCGGCGCAAACGGTCAAGGCCGATGCCTTCGATTTCCTCACGGAGGCCCCGGCCATGGCGGACCGCTACGACCTGGTGATCCTCGACCCGCCGCCCTTCGCCAGGGCGAAGCGGAGCATGGCGGGGGCCCGAAAGGGGATGCGGCATCTCGTCGGGCAGAGCCTGCGGATCCTGCGGCCCGGCGGGTTGCTGGCCGTCTTTTCCTGTTCCCATCACGTATCGCAGGAGGACCTGCGGTCGGCTCTCCTCGAGGCTGCGGCGGACCGGGGGTGCCGCATCGAGATCCTGGAGCATCTCTTCCAGGACAGGGATCACCCCCAGGTCCTGAATATCCCCATGTCCCTGTATCTCAAGGGGTTTCTGGTTCGCCCCCGGTAGAAAAGATTCCCTTGCGTCCGCACGGGAAAGGCGATATAGAGCACCGGATTCGGCAGGGGCCGGCCGGAATGCGTCAAGGGAATACGGCATGCTCTCTTTCTTCGGTCCTGTGTCGATCCTTATCGGCTGACAACCGACGGCGCATGGAGGGGTGGGCATTTTCCCTTACGCCGTGAACCCCGAGCCTCGAACCTGTTTTCGGGAGGTAGAGCAAGAGAATGGCCAAGGGATTACAGGAAACGCTGCAAGTCATCGAGCGTCACAAGACGACCAACCCCCAGTACAGCGAACTGCTGGACATCCTCGGGGAGATCCTCATCCTCCGCGAGGAGCATCGCAAGAAGATCACGAAGAGCATCTTTCCCATCGACGAGGGGCACATCGCGGCCAAGCTCCAGGGCGGGCTTCCCCTGGTCGATTTCTCCTCCGCAAAGCTCGACCTCCAGGAGCCGAAGAAGTTCTTTATCGCGCTGCTCGAGATCGGCAAGAGGCGCAACCCCGTCGAGACGCAGCAGATCCTGAAGGACCTCGAGGACGGAACGCTCGACTACGAGGCGATGGTCTACGATTCCTTCACCTCCGAGGGCGAGGAAGCCAAAGCGGAGGACACGGACGACGACACCATCGACCTGCTGAAGTTCTTCGTCGAAGAGAGCCTGCGCCCGTCGCTGGAATTCGTCACCGACCTCTACGGCGGACGGATCGCCCAGATCGGGTGGAACGAGGGGTACTGCCCCGTCTGCGGGAGGATGCCCAAGATCGGTCACCTCGTGGACAAGGAGGGCAAGCGGCACCTGTTCTGCAGCCAGTGCGGCTTCGAGTGGCGGTTCCGGCGCGTGAAATGCCCCTTCTGCGGAAACGAAGAGCAGCAAACGCTGTCGTACTTCACCGTGGAGGGCGACGAGCGGTACCGCGTCGACGTCTGCGACGTCTGCAAGCACTACATCAAGACCCTCGATTTCCGCAACGCCGGCGAGGAGGCCATCCTGGACGTGGAGGATGTGGCGACCCTGCATTTGGACATGCTGGCCCACGAAGAAGGCTACAACTAGTTGGCTTAAGGCAAAGGGCTAAAGGCTTAAGGCTATAAGAAAAAGCCTCCATCCTTTTGCCTTTTGCCTTTTGCCTTTCGCCCTAAGCCTTTTGCCATTCCGTTCATGAAAGACAAAGACATCCACGCCGTCATGCGGCTGCTCGAGCGGGAGCTCGAGCAGTTCGGCCTGCCGCCGGTGTCGGCCATGGCCGAGGAGGCCGTTGTCGATCCCTTCAAGATCCTCGTCTCCACGATCATCAGCGCGCGGACGAAGGACGAGGTCACGGGGCCCGCCACGGAGCGGCTCTTCGCGCTCGCCGGCTCGCCGGAGGAAATGCAGCGCCTGTCGGAAGAAACAATCGGGCAGGCCATCTTCCCCGCCGGCTTCTACCGCACGAAGGCGAAGGCCATCCGGAAGGCATCGAGGGAGATCGTCGAGCGGTTCGGCTCCCGCGTCCCCGACTCGATCGAGGCGCTGCTCACGCTGCCCGGCGTGGGCCGCAAGACGGCGAACCTCGTCGTGACGCTCGCCCACGGCAAGGCCGGCATCTGCGTCGACACCCACGTCCACCGGATCACGAACCGCTGGGGCTACGTGAAGACGAAGACCCCCCACGAGACGGAGCAGGCCCTGCGGGCCAAGCTGCCCAAGAGGCACTGGATCGCCATCAACACGCTGCTCGTCCTGCACGGCCGGAACATCTGCACGCCCGTGTCGCCCTTCTGCAGCCGCTGTCCCGTGCGCAAGCACTGCGACCGCATCGGCGTGACGAGGAGCCGCTGAAAAAAAAGGGGGACGTTGGTAACTAATTAGACAAACTGAAAGAGGTGTGCAGAGTTTGTCTAATTAGTTACCAACGTCCCCGATCTTCGACGATATTCGACGGGGTTATCCCTTGGGAGCGGCCGCGGGCGCCGGGGCGGGCGCGGCCGCCGCCGGGACTTCCATGCCGAGGGCCGTCATCACCGCCGCGGCCTTCTCCTTCACGGTCTTGCCCTTGGCCAGCGCATCGGTCAAGTTGCCGCCGGCAAAGGCCGCCTTTGCGTCTTCCCACATCTTGGCCGCTTCCTCGTAGCCGCCCTTGGCCCCCTCGAGCTTCGCCTTGTCGAGATTGGCGGGCAGCTTCTTGCTCTGCGACAGGATGTCGAGCCGGCTCTTGATCGCCTCGAGCATCTTGGGCAGACCGCCGCTCATTTCCTCCCAGCTCTTCGCGAGCTCCGCCTTTTTCGCCGAGGCGGCGGCCGCCAGCGCCTTCACCCTGTCGGGGATGACCTTTGCCGTTTCGAGGGCCGCGTCGAAGTTGCCCTTGTCAAAGTTCTCCTTTGCGCCCTTGATCGCATCATCCACGCCCTTGGCCTGATCGGGGATGTACTTCACCACTTCGCCCTTGGCCGCGTTCCAGGAATCCTGGGCCGCCTTCATCGCCGCGGTTGCCGCCTCCTTGTTGCCCGAGCCGCAGGACACCACAAACAGCCCGAATACCACGAGCAGAATGGGGAGCCAGAATCTTTTCGCCGTCATCTCTGTTCCTCCTTTTGATCAGGGAATCCGTAATTTCTGTCCGATCTTGATCAGATCGGGGTTCTTGAGAACGTCCTTGTTGGCTTCGAAGATCTTCATGTACAGGTTGGGGTCGCCATAGTACTTCTTGGAGATCTTCGACAGCGTCTCCCCCTTCTCCACGACGTGCCACTGCGTGGCATCCCACGCATCGGCGCCCTGTTTCTTTTCCTCCTCCGCCATGCCTTGATCCCTCCTTCCGGTTTGCAATGCCCGGCTGCTGTTCCCGTTCCGGACTGCATGAGACATTGTAGTCAAAGCGGGCGGCCGATGCAATGGGAAAACCCCGCCGCTGCGACCCGCTACTTCTTCTTCCACGTCGTCCCCGCGGGCGTGTCCTTGATCTCCACCCCCATCGCGGCAAGCCGCAGGCGGATCTCGTCGGCCTCCTTCCATTGCTTGCGCCGGCGCAACTCGTCTCTCTCCTCGATGAGGCGCCGGGCCTCTTCGCCCAGCCCCTCCGCTTCGAAGTCCATGACGGCGAGCACCGAGTCGACCGAACGGAGGGCCTCGAGGAGCTTGTCGCGCTCCTTCGGGCTGAAGGCGTTGCGGGCCAGCGGCGCGCTCACCCGCTTGACGAACCCGAACAGGACGGCCAGCGCCGCGGAGATGTTCAGGTCATCGTCCATCGCCCCGGCAAACCCGTGCCGCAGGTCGTAGACGAGCTGGTCCGTGTCGGGGCATCCCGCGCCCGGCGTGCCGTGCATGAGGCGCTGCACGAACTCGTTGAGCTTCTCGACGGTGTTCTTCGCCGTCTCCATCGCGCCGGGCGAGAAGTTCAGCGGCTTGCGGTAGTGCGACGACAGCAGGAAGTAGCGGATCTCGCTGCCCCGGTAGCCCTGGCGGACGAGGTCCGCCACGGTGAGGATGTTGCCCAGCGATCGCGACATCTTCTTGCCCTCGACCATCACGAGATCCGTGTTGATCCAGTAGTTGGCCGGGGGCTTGCCCGTGAGGGCCTTCCCGATGGCCAGCACGTTCTCGCAGTGCGGGAACACGATGTCGGAGCCGCTGGCGTGGATGTCGAAGGTGTCGCCCAGCATTTTCATGGAGAGGGCCGCGCAGGCCAGGTGCCAGCTCGGCCGCACGTTGCCCCAGCGGGTCTTCGTGTAGATCCCCCGCTTGAGCTCCGCCAGCGTCGAGCGCTTGAGCAGCGTGAAATCGACGGGGCTGTCCTTCTCGTACTCGTCGAGATCGGGGGTCTTGCCGGATTGCACCTTGGCGAGGTCCACGTTGGAGAGCTTGCCGTAGTCCTCGAACTTCGAGATGTCGAAGTAGACGGAGCGCAGCTTCTCGTAGGCGTAGCCCTTCTCCACGAGCTTCTCCACGACGGCCAGCATGGACTCCACGTGCTCCAGCGCGCTCGGGTAGACGACGTCGGCGCCGATCCGCAGCGTTTCGGCCTCCCGGAGAAATTCGCCGAGGGCCCGCCTCGTGAACTCGCCGTGCTCGAGGCCCGCCCGCTCCGCCTCGGCGATCGTCTTGTCCGTCAGGTCGACGATGTTGGTCGTGCGCCTGACCCGGTAGCCCTTGAACCCCAGGTAGCGGGCGATCATGTCCGAGACGACGAAGCGCCGGTAGCTGCCGAGGTGCGGCACCAGGTGAATCGACGGCCCGGAGGTGGTCATCCGGACCTCGTCGGCGCGAAGGGGCTGGAAGAACTCCTTCTGCTTCGTGCGGACGTTGTAGAGCCGCAGCGTCGACTTTTCCTTGTCGGCGAAGAGCTCCGTGGAGAGATAGCGCTCGGCGCTGTCGGGCAGGATGGCGACGATGAGCCCCTCGGCGAGCTCCTTCGCCTTCTCGACGGCCACGTGCATCGCCGCGCCGCAGCTCATCCCGGCGAAGATCCCTTCCTCGCGCAGCAGCCTGCGGGCCATCTCGTAGGCGTCCTCGTCGAGGATGTGCACCGTCTCGTCGAGGCGGCCCCGGTCGAAGATGCCCGGGCGGTAGGACTCCTTCATGTTCTTGAGACCCTGGATCTTGTGGCCCATGTAGGGCTCGACGCCGACGATCCGGATCGCGGGGTTGTATTCCTTGAGGCGCATCGCGCAGCCCATGGCCGTGCCGGAGGTGCCCAGGGTGGCCACGAGCATCGTGACCTTGCCCTCGGTCTGCTCCCAGATCTCCACGGCCGTGCCGTGGTAGTGGGCGGCGAAATTGTCGGGGTTGTTGAATTGATCGACCAGGAAGTACTTCCCGGGGTTGGCGCGCATCAGCTCGTAGGCCTCCTCGATGGCGCCGTCGGTGCCCAGGGCGGCGGGGGTGAAGCGAAGCTCCGCGCCGAGGGCCTTGAGGATCTTCTTGCGTTCCTCGCTGGCCGACTCGGAGAGGGTGAGGCACAGCCGGTAGCCCTTGGCGGCCGCCACCAGGGCGAGCCCGATCCCCGTGTTGCCGCTCGTGGCCTCGAGGATGATCTTGTCGCGCGTCAGCTCGCCCCGCTCCTCGGCCCGCTCGATCATGTACAGGGCGGGCCGGTCTTTGACGGACCCCCCGGGGTTGAAGCTTTCGAGTTTCGCGAAGATCCTGACGCTGGGGTTGGGGTTGAGCTTGCGGATCTCGACAAGCGGCGTGTTGCCGATCGTCTCGAGAACCCCTGAGAATCGTCCCTTCATGTCACCCTCTTTAAAAAAGCGAAGGTAAGAGGTTGAGAAGGTGAGAAGATTGGAAAAACCGCCAGTGTCCTTCCACGTCTTACCTTCTTACCCTCTTACCCTCTTACCTTCTTCCCTGCAAAGCGGCGCTAGCTGTCGAACTTGGGCACGGGGATCTTCATGAACTCCACGCCCTCCTCACGCAGCGTCTCCTCCTCCTTGTCCGTCGTGACCCCGCGGATGTTGCGCCTCTGCTCCTCCCCCCGGTGGATCTTCAGGGCCACCTCGGCAAAGCGGCTGCCCACGTCGTCGAAATTTTTCGTCACAAAGTCGTTGATCATCTCCAGCATCTTCATCGGGGAGACGTCGGCCAGGTTCGCCTTGCGCTCCCTGAGCTCGCGGCTCCTGCCCATGACGGCGATGGAGGAGGGCAGCATCGCCACGTCCGAACTCCCGCAGACGGGGCAGCTGATCAGCTTCCGGGCCTTCTGCTCCTCGAAGGCGGCCAGGTCCTTGAACCAGCCCTCGAATTTGTGTTTCTTTTCACAGCTCAGATCGTAGATGATCACGGTGCCTTCTCTCTTGCGCGCCCTTCCCGGGGACCGATCCCGACCCCATCCGGAGGGGCTCGCCGGGGCACGGTCCGGCAAGCCTCTTCACCGGTTCCCATAGGGTTTAGTAGCAAAAAATTATGGACTTTTAAAGACAAATTATATATCGTGTCGGCGTCGGGATGTGGCCCAGCCTGGTAGGGCACTGCGTTCGGGACGCAGGAGTCGCGCGTTCGAATCGCGCCATCCCGACCATTTTTTGCCCACGAAAAAGCCCCCGCCCGGGAATTCGGGTCGGGGGCTTTTTGTGCCATGCGGTGTCTGATCTTCTCCTGTTTTTGTCTTCGCCTTGAGCCCTTTGCCGTATGCCTTGAGCCTGCCTATCCGACGATCGAGCCGATCTGGAATATCGGCAGGTACATCGCCACGATCATCCCGCCGACGACGCCGCCGAGGAACACCATGAGCATGGGTTCGAGCATGGACGTCATGGCGTTGACGGCCGTCTCCACCTCGTCGTCGTAGAAGTCGGCGATCTTGGTCAGCATGGAGTCGAGCGACCCCGTCGCCTCGCCGACGGCGATCATCTGCACGACCATGGGCGGGAAGACGGACGTGGCCGCCAGGGGCTCGGCGATCGTCTTCCCCTCGCTGATGTTCTTCCGGGTCTCCATGAGGGCCTTCTCGACGATCTTGTTGCCGGCCGTGCGGCTCACGATCTCGAGCCCGTCGAGGATGGGCACGCCGCTGGAGATCATGGTGGAGAGGGTGCGTGTGAATTTCGCGATGGCGACCTTCCGCATCAGGGGCCCGATCACGGGGGGCTTGAGGATCATGCGGTCGAACAGGCTGCGGCCCTGGTCCGTCTGGTAGAATTTGACGAGGGCCACGACCGCCACGATCATCGCTCCGACGATGTAGAGGGCGTTGTTCGTGATGAAGTTGCTCAGGTCGATGAGAAACTGCGTCAGGAACGGCAGCTCCCGGCCCATGCCCGAGAAGATGCCCTGGAAGACGGGCACGACCTTGACGAGCAGCAGGGTGATGACGGCAATCGAAACGAACAGGACGACGGCGGGGTACGTCATGGCGCCCTTGACCTTCCGTTTCAGCTTCATCGCCTTTTCCAGGTAGGTGGCCAGGCGGTTCAGGATCGTGTCCAGGATCCCGCCGGCTTCGCCTGCGGCGATCATATTGATGAACAGGTCATCGAAGACCTTGGGGTACTTCTTCAGGGCGTCGGTGAGGGTGGATCCGCCCTCGATGTCCTCCTTGACGTTGCGGATGATCCGGGCAAAGGCCTTGTTCTGCTCCTGGCCGGCCAGGATGTCGAGGCACTGGATGAGCGGCAGGCCCGCGCTGATCATCGTGGAGAACTGGCGCGAGAAGATGACGACATCCTTGCCCTTTACGCTCCCCCGGAACGGGATCATCTCCAGCAGGTCCTTGGGCTTCTCCTTCACTTTCGTCGGCTTGAGGCCCTGCCTCCGGAGCTGCGTGCGGACGGCCGCCTCGTTGAGGGCCTCCGTCTCGCCTTTTTTCATCTCGCCTGCCCGTCCCTGGGCTACCCAGACATAGACTGCCATGTGCCTTCTCCTCGGTTGACCCGCTTTTCCGTAAGGATATTGGTGAGATCCTGTTCCGTGCCGCGTCCCGGAAACGGGACCGCGGCACGCATGCCCGTGCTTTCCTTATCATCGGCATGCCGCCGGATTTCTTTATCCCGGTGTACCGATCGCAACGAATGCAAGGGGTTGTGCTGCAAAATGAAGCAAAATCAATGCCATGGAGTGGAACGGGGCAGGCCAGAATCAGAGGGTGAGAGGGTTTGAAGGTGAGAAGGTTGGAGAATCGTAGCGTAAGCGTTGGAATCGGGCTTATCCAACGTTCTTACCCTCTCACCTTCTTACCTTCTCTTGCCGGCAGGATGCCGCCCCACTCAACGGGTGGGAGATTGGCGTCGGATCTCGTGCAGGAGGATCCCGGCGGCGACGGAGACGTTCAGGGAATCGACCTTGCCGAAGAGGGGGATGGAGAGCAGGATGTCGCAGTGCCTGCGCACGAGGGGCCTGATGCCCCTGCCCTCGCTTCCCATCACGAGGCCGATATCCCCCTCGAAGCGCGCCGACCCGAGGTCGGTGTCCGCGGCGGCATGGGCCCCGTAGATCCAGAACCCCTTTGCCTTGAGGAATTCGATGGCCTGGGTGAGGTTGACGACCCGGGCGACCGGCAGGTGGCCGGCAGCGCCGGCCGAGGCCTTGAGAACGGCGGGGGTGACGCCGCAGGCCCGGTCCCTTGGGATCACCACCCCGTTTGCGCCGAAGCAGTGGGCCGACCGGATGAGGGAGCCCAGGTTCCGGGGGTCCTCGATCCCGTCGAGCAGCAGGACAAGGCTGCCCGGAAAGGCAGGGTGGCGGCTGGCGACGATGTCGTCGAGGGTCGCATAGACAAACTCCCCGCAGATGCAGAGAACGCCCTGGTGGGCGTCGGTGCCTGCCTGGCGGTCGAGGTCCTCCCGCCGGCGGACCTCCACCGCGACGCCCCGGGCCGCTGCAAGCTCCACGATCCGCTTCACATCCCCGCCGCGGCGGCCCTCGGCGAGGACGATCTTGCGGATGTCGCCGGCCTCGCTTCGGAGGGTCTCCAGGACGGGATGGATGCCGTAAATGATTTGCATGTGGCTAGTGGTCAGTAACTGGTCATCCTTGAGGAGATTGAATCTCCAGGCAGCAAGCAACAAGGTTCAAGCAGCAAGGATGCACGTGGGGAGATTCTTGTTTCCACCTTGTTGCTTGATGCTTGGTGCTTGATTATGGGCTCTATGATACGTGCCGCTTCAGGTACGGGACCGAATAGACGGGACAAACCGAACAGGCTGAATCTACTTATGATTGCCTGTCCGCCAGTCCCAGGGCGATCTCTTCGACGATCCGGTCCGCGGCCTCGACGGGATCCTTTGCCAGGCGGATGGGCCGACCCACGACGATGTAATCGGCCCCGTTGCGGATCGCCTCTCGGGGGGTGTCGATCCGCTTCTGATCGTCCTTCTCCACCTCGTCGCCGGCCAGGCGGATACCGGGCGTCACGATCGCAAAACCCGGCCCGCAGGCCTCCCGGATGGAAAGGATGTCCCGGGGGGACGCCACGACGCCCCCCATGCCGGCCCGGCGGGCCGCCGCGGCCAGGTGCGTCGCCAGCGACTGGGTGCTCTGGCGGAATCCCAGCTCGGAGAGGTCGCGGTCGTTGAGGCTGGTGAGCACGGTGACCGCCAAAACCAGCGGCATCGGCGCGCCCGCCTCCCGGGCCGCCTTCTGCGCCGCCTGGACGGTCTTCTCCATCATCTCCCGCCCGCCGAGGGCGTGGAGGTTGAACATGGCCACCCCGAGCCTGACGGCCCCCTCGGCGGCCTTGGCGACCGTGTTGGGGATGTCGTGGAACTTCAGATCGAGAAAGACCCGGCCCCCGAGTCCCTGGATGCGTCGGACGATCTCGGGACCGAAGTGCGTGAAGGCCTCCTTGCCGATCTTGTAGACCCCGACGTGGCCGCGCAGCCGCTCGACCCACTGCAGGGTCTCGTCGATGCCGTCCCCCATGTCGAGGGCGAAGATCAGGCGCGAGCGCGCATCGTCATTCGGATTCATCCTCGTCCCCGATGAACCCCATGTCGTCGCCGATCTGCCGGGCCTGCTCCTCGACCTTGTCGAGCAGTTCCGGGTGGGCGTATCGCACCTTGCCCGCCGCGATCTCGCGAAGCGCCGTGACCACGGGCTTGTTGTCCCGGTCGTCCACCAGGGGCTTCGACCCCTTGAGCAGCTGACGGGTCCGCTGGCCCGCCAGGATCACGAGGGCAAAGCGGTTTCTCGCGTTTTTCAGCGCATCCTCAACGGTTACTCTGGCCATATTTACACACCTCCGGATCGATCGAAGAACGGTTTTATCTTTTCCATCATGCGTTCACGCCTGCACGTTGCCGCGAGGTACACGGCCCGCAGGCGGTCGATGGCCGCATCCAGCTCGTCATTCAAAATGATATAATCATACCACACGATCTCGCGGATCTCACGGATCGCGTTGTCGAACCGCTGCCGGATCGTCTCCTCGGTCTCCGAGCCCCGCGCCCTGAGGCGCCGCTCGAGCTCCTCGATCGAGGGCGGGACGATAAAGACGAAAATGCCTCCCGGCCATGCCTTTTTCAGCGCCCGGGCCCCGCGGGTGTCCACGTCCAGCAGCAGGTCGTGCCCCTTCAGGGCTTCCTCCATGGCCTTGCGGGAGGTCCCGTAGAGATGGCCGTAATTTTCGGCCCACTCGATCAGGTCGCCGCGCCGGATCCGCTCGCGGAACTCGGCCTCGGAGACGAAATGGTAATCCTCGCCGTCCACCTCCGAAGGCCGGGGGGGCCGGGTCGTCAGGGACACGGAGAAACGCAGCCGGGGGAACATCCCGAGCAGCGCCTTGCAGACGGAGGTCTTGCCGGAACCCGAGGGGCCCGTCACCGCGACGAAGATCCCTTCCGTTGGAGCCTGCTTACTCGACATTCAGCGCCTGCTCCCGCATCTTGGCCAGTTCGCTCTTGAGTTCGATGACGTCCTGCGCGATCGCGATGTCGTTGCTCTTGGAGCCCAGCGTGTTCACCTCGCGGCCCATCTCCTGGAGCAGGAAGTCGAGCTTTCGCCCGATCGCGTCGCCGCTCCTGAGGAGCGTTTCCATCTGGCTCACGTGGCTCTCGAAGCGCACGATCTCCTCGGTGATGTCGCTCTTCTCCGCCAGCAGGGCCACTTCCTGGCTCAGGCGCGCAGGGTCCATCTCGAGCCCCTCCGTCAGTTCCCGGATCCTGTCCTGGAGGCGCTGCTTGTACTCCAGGACGGTCCGGGGCGCCCGGGCCTTGGCCGATTCCATGTGTCGCCGCAGGGTGCCGAGCCGCGCCAGGAAATCCTTCTGGAGGGTCTCGCCCTCCGCCCGGCGCATCCGGATGAGGGCATCGAGGGCCTCATCGAGGGTTTTCTGGAGCGTCCCCCAGGCCGCCGCCGGGTCGAAGCGCGTCTCCGAGGGCACGAAGATCTCCTTGAACCGCACCAGGGTCTTCAGCTCGATGGCGTCCTGGAGTCCCAGCTCTTCCTTTATCTTGAGGAGAAGCGAGTGGTAGTTTCGGAGCAGCGGCACGTTCAGGCTGTACTGGACGCCGTTGTCGCCGCCGGCTTCCGCGTCGGCCTGGACGCTCACCTCGATGCGGCCCCGGAAAATCCGTTCACCGACCCGTTTCTTGATGTCCACCTCGAGGGAGGACAGCGCGTTGGGCAGGCGGGTGATGATCTCGATGTAGCGGTGGTTGAGCGACTTGATCTCGATGATCCACTTGCGCCCTTCGATCAGCGCCTCCGCCCTGCCGTAACCGGTCATGCTGAGCATGGATGAACTCCTGGCAAAGAGTCTAGGCATCAGGCATCAGGCACGAGGCACCAGGCCCCTGGGGGATAGTCCCGAAATCGTCCTGAACCGCACGGATCGCGACCTCTGCATCTAATGTCATTTGCCTGATTGTCTTCCTGACGCCTTTAGCCCGTTGCCTGTTTCCTGCTTTAGTTGAATCACATACCTTCGACGCAGCGCGTTGAGCATCCCGATCGTCCGCTCCGCCCGATAGTCGGGATAGGTCCATTCCAGGGGTCGAAACGTCTCCTTGCGGTACTCGAGCGTCAGGTCCGCGTAGATGCCCCGGCCGAGATAGGGCCGGTGCGAGTATCCCTTCCCCGTGGCCAGGATGAGGTGCTGCCTGGCCACGTAGCCGGGGTCGATGTTGACCCGCCGGGCCCCGCTCTCCGCGAGCCTCTCCTCGAGGGCATTCGTGCAGAGCTTGACGGCGGGCAGCTCTTCCGGGCGGATCAGCCGGTCAAAGGTCACGAACCGCCGGATGAGCCCCGTGCCCATCTCGGCGGTGTAATAGTCCGTATCGTCAAACGGCAGGACCTCGCTCACGAAGTCCGGTTCCCCGAAACGCCCTGCGAGCTCCCCGATGGCCTTCGCCATCCGGCCCCGATCGGCGGCGATGACGCTCACGAACAATTTCACCGGATCGGGCTCGCGCGGTTTGCTCAACGTTCTTCCCGCCTCGTCTGCAAGGTCTGATCGTCTTGCGAGTCCTCCCCAAGCCGCATCAAGGTGACAGGTCACAGGAAAGGGGGTCATCGGGATGGTTGTGTTACCTGTTGCCCTATACCACGCGCCTGAGTTCCGCCGGCGACACCGTGGCCGTGCCGATCTTGCCCACGACGATCCCGGCCGCCTTGTTGGCCAGGTAGGCCGCCTCGCGGAAGGAGGCCCCGGAGGCCAGCGACAGGGCGAAGATCCCGATGGCCGTGTCCCCCGCGCCGGTCACGTCGAAGACCTCCCGGGCCTCGGCGGGGATGTGCACATCCTTCCCGCCGCGCTCGAAGAGGTCCATGCCCGCCTCGCCGCGCGTGATGAGCACCGCACGGAACCCGAACTGCCTCATGATCTCCCGCCCGATCCGGGCGATCTCGGCGCGGCGGCCCTCGTTGAGCTCGTGCGTGTTCTCCACCCCCACGGCGCGTCCCGCCTCGTGGTGGTTCGGCGTGATGACGTCGAAATCCCGGTACACGGAGAAATCGCTGCGCTTCGGGTCCACGCAAACGGGGATCCGGCGCCCCGCGACGGCCCCGCGGATCCCGTCCAGGAGCCGCTCCGTCACGATCCCCTTGTTGTAGTCGGAGATCACGATGGCCTGCAGGTCGTCGAGGACGGACGCGACGTACCGGACGATGCAATCGGCGCTCTCGGGCCGGACCCCGAACCGGCTCTCCCGGTCGTATCGGACCATCTGCTGACCGTGGGCGACGATCCGCGTCTTGACCGTCGTGGGCCGCTCGCCTTCCTGCACGAGCCCGCCCGTGTCGACGTCCATCTGCTGCAGCCTTGCCTTGAGCCAGTCCCCCATCCCGTCGGAACCGATGACCCCCGCAACGGCGACGCGGCCCCCCATGGCGTGGATGTTGCTCACCACGTTGCCCGAGCCGCCCATCATGAGGTTTTCCTTCGTCACCTCGACGACGGGGACCGGCGCCTCGGGCGAGATCCGGGAGACCTTGCCCCAGATGAAGTGATCCACCATGAGATCGCCGACGACGAGCACCCGCGAGGCGGGGTATTTCCCGATGATCTCCAGGGCCCGCCTGCGGCTGACCGGCCTCTTCAGAGTTTTTTCCACGGCCGTCTCGACGCTCCTAAAAACTTCCTCACTTGGTCATATATCCACAGAGGGCAAGAAAGTGGGAAGGTGAGAAGGTTGGAGAAGCGGTGCATATGTTCCCGGCTTACGGCTCATCCAACCTTCTTACCCTCTTACCCTCTCACCTTCTCCCATCGTTTATCCCACCTTGCTCCGGAAGTACGGCAGCACGCGCTTCAGCCCCTCGTCCAGCGTCACCCGCGGCTCCCAACCCAAGAGGGCCTTCGCCTTCCCGATATCGGGCTGCCTGACCTTCGGGTCGTCCTCGGGCAGTTCCCGGAACACGATCCCGCTTGCCGACCCGGTCACCGCCAGCACCCGCCGGGCCAGCTCGAGCAGCGTGATCTCGTCCGGGTTGCCCAGGTTGACCGGGTAGGCCTCCCCGGAATAGAGGAGGCGGTAAATCCCGTCGACCAGGTCGTCGACGTAGCAGAAACTGCGGGTCTGGGTGCCGTCGCCGAAGACGGTCAGGTCCTCCCCCCTGAGGCTCTGGCCCATGAACGCGGGAAGCGCCCGCCCGTCGTGAAGCCGCATGCGCGGGCCGTAGGTGTTGAAAATCCGGACGATCCGGACCTGGACGCCGTGGTAGCGGTGGTAGGCCATCGTCATGGCCTCGGCGAAGCGCTTCGCCTCGTCGTAGACGCCCCGGGGTCCCACGGGGTTGACGTTCCCCCAGTAGTCCTCCCTCTGGGGGTGGATCAGGGGGTCACCGTAGCACTCCGAGGTCGAGGCCAGGAGGAACCGGGCCCCCTTGGCCTTCGCCAGCCCGAGGGCCTTGTGCGTGCCCAGCGAACCCACCTTCAGGGTCTGGATGGGCATTTTCAGGTAATCGATCGGGCTTGCGGGCGAGGCAAAGTGCAGGATGTTGTGCAGCGGCCCGTCAACGTGCAGGTAATTGGTCACATCGTAGTGGATGAATTGGAACCGTTCATGCCCCAGCAGGTGGGAGATGTTCTCCATGTCCCCGGTCAGAAGGTTGTCGATGCAGATGACCTCATGACCTTTTTCAAGCAGGAAATCGCACAGATGGCTTCCGAGAAAGCCCGCACCGCCGGTGATCAGTGTCCTTTCCATAGAGCTGTGCAGCAACCTTCCCTCTGGAGTCACGCTGAAAGGAGAGGAATACTATTACCAGATGCCTGTTTTGTCAATGCTTTTCTGTCCCGCATCCCCTCGCGGACGCCCCGATGGCGGCCCCGAGCGATGCCGCCGCGGCCTTCCCGGCCCAAATCATCCTTGACAGGGGTGCAAAAAAAATATAGTGAAATTCACTTTGTCGCTGTGTGAAGAACAGAAAAACCGATTGCGGATCGGCACTTTCGGGGACGGACGATGGAAGACAGTGATCTCTTGAAGGTCAGAAGGGAGAAGATCGAGGCGCTCGCCGCCTCGGGGGTGGAAGCCTACCCCAACGATGCGAAGGTGACACACCTCTCTTCGCAGCTTCACGAGGCCTTCGGGCAGATGGACAACGAGGCGCTGGAAAGGCTCACGGAGCGCTTTGCCGTCGCCGGGAGAATCATGGCGATCCGGAGTTTCGGCAAGGGGGCCTTCGTCGCCCTCCAGGACCGCAAGGGCCGCATCCAGGCCTTCATCCGCAAGGACAGGGTCGGCGACGAGGTCTTCGCCCTGTTCAAGACCCTGGACGTGGGCGACATCGTCCACCTCACCGGCCGGGTCTTCAGGACCCGGACGGGGGAGCTCACGATCGAGGCCGATGGGCTGCGGCTCCTCACCAAGTGCCTGCGGCCCCTGCCCGAGAAGTGGCACGGCCTCACCGACGTGGAGATCCGCTACCGCCGGCGCTACCTCGACCTGATCGTCAACCCGAAGGTCCGGGAGGTCTTCGAGACGCGAAGCCGCATCATCCGGTTCATCCGAACGTTCCTGCATGACCGGGACTTCCTGGAGGTGGAGACCCCCATGATGCAGCCCATGGCCGGGGGGGCCATGGCCAAGCCCTTCAAGACGCACCACAACGCCCTGGGGCAGGACCTCTACCTGCGGATCGCGCCGGAGCTCTACCTCAAGCGCCTCGTCGTGGGCGGGCTGGAGAGGGTCTTCGAGCTCAACCGGAATTTCCGCAACGAGGGGGTCTCGACCCTGCACAACCCCGAGTTCACCATGATGGAGTTCTACATGGCCTACGCCACCTACGAGGATCTCATGACGCTCACCGAGGAGATGATCACCTCGCTCGTCCGGGAGATCTTCGGGACCCTGAAAATCACCTACCAGGGAACGGAGCTGGACTTCACGCCGCCCTGGCGCCGGGTGAGCGTCAGGGAGGCCCTCGTCCAGTACGCCGGCCTGGACCCCGCAGCCCTGGATGACCGGAAGGCGGCCCTCCGGGAGGCCGAAAAGCAGGGCATCCTCTTTGAGGACCGGGAACCCCTCGGGAAGATCCTCATGGGGATCTTCGACGAGGTCGTGGAGGGAAAGCTGGTCCAGCCCACCTTCGTCACCCACTACCCCCTGGAGGTCTCGCCGCTGTCGAGAAAGAACAGCAGGGACCCCGGAATCGTGGACCGTTTCGAGCTCTACATCCACGGCCGGGAAATCGCCAACGCCTTCTCCGAGCTCAATGACCCGGCGGACCAGAAGAACCGGTTCCTCATGCAGCTCGAGCAGCGCGAGGCCGGTGACGAGGAGGCCCACGGGATGGACGAGGACTATATCATGGCCCTCGAGTACGGGATGCCGCCGACGGCGGGCGAGGGGATCGGGATCGACCGCCTGGTCATGCTGCTGACCGACTCGCCGTCGATCCGCGACGTGATCCTCTTTCCCCACATGCGCCGCCGCGAGACGGGGGAGGCGAAGACAGAAGGTGAGAACGTGAGAGGGTAAGAAGGTTGGAGGGGCCGGAAGCTCTCCGACCTTCTCACCTTCTCACCTTCTCAACCTCTTACCCTCTGCCTCGAAGAGGGTCATACCCCTTGCAAGCGACATAAAGGAAGGGTTACACTCCAGCCCATCATGCCCTACGAATTATTCGTCAGCCTCCGGTACCTCCGGGCCAAACGGAAACAGGTCTTCGTTTCCATCATCACCTTCATCTCCATGGCGGGGATCCTGCTGGGGGTGGCGGCGCTCATCATCGTGCTGGCCGTCATGAACGGCTTCGAGAAGGAGCTGCGCGACAAGATCCTGGGGATCAACGCCCACATCATCCTCATGGAGTACACGGGCCCCATGAAGGACCACGAGCGCATCCAGCGCGAGATCGCCTCCGTGACGGGGGTCGTGGCCTCCACGCCGTTCATCTACAGCCAGGCCATGCTGAAGCACGGCGACAGCGTGAGCGGCATCGTGATGCGGGGCCTCTCGCCGGCGGACGCCCGGGCCGTCATCAACCTGGGCCGGATGCTGGAGGGCCGCCTGGAGAACCTTTCCCCACGGGGGCGCGAAGCGATGCAGGTCCCCAGGCCCCTGGCCGACCTCCCCGGCATCGTCCTGGGCAAGGAACTGGCCCGCCACGTGGGGGCCGGCCTCTACGACGCGGTCCACGTCGTCTCGCCCCAGGGCATCGCCACCCCGCTGGGGATGGTGCCCCGGATGAAGAAATTCGTCGTCGTGGGCATCTTCGAGTCGGGGTTCTACGAGTACGACTCGACGCTCGCCTACACGTCGCTGGCCGACAGCCAGGAGTTCCTCGGCCTGGGGGACCGGGTCACCGGCCTTGAAATAAAAGTCGATAACATCTATAAGGCAAGGGACATCGCCGGGGCGATCGAGGCGAAGCTGGGCTACCCCGCCTGGGCGAGGGACTGGATGAAGATGAACCGGAACCTCTTTGCCGCCCTTCGCCTCGAGAAGCGGGTCATGTTCATCATCGTGGGGCTCATCGTGCTCGTGGCGGGCTTCAACATCATCTGCACGCTCATCATGGTCGTCATGGAAAAGACCAAGGACATCGCGATCCTGAAATCCATGGGCGCCACGTCGAAGAGCATCATGAAGATCTTCATGCTCCAGGGGGTCATCATCGGGGGCATCGGCACGTTCCTGGGTACCGTCCTGGGGCTCACCGTCGCCTGGAACATCGGGCCCATCACCCGGTCGATCGAGAATCTCTTCGGGTTCAAGATCCTGCCCGGGGACGTCTACTACCTGAGCGAGCTGCCGGCGCTCGTCAACTACGAGGACGTGGCGATCATCGTCGCGGGCAGCCTGCTCGTGAGCCTGCTGGCGACCCTCTACCCGGCCCGGAACGCTTCCAGGCTTGATCCCGCGGAGGCAATCCGGTATGAGTAAGGCGGCGGGCGGGCGGATCGAGATCCGGAACCTCGGCAAGACGTACATGATGGACGGCACCCGGATCGACGCCCTGAAGGGGGTGAACCTGGACATCGCCCGGGGCGACTCGCTCGCCATCCTCGGCGTCTCGGGGGCGGGCAAGAGCACGCTGCTGCACATCCTCGGGACGCTCGACCGCCCGACGGAGGGGACCTTCCTCTACGACGGGGTGAGCATCTTCGACTGGAGCGAAAAGAAGCTGGCGGAGTTCCGGAACCGGAAGGTGGGGTTTGTCTTCCAGTTCCACCACCTGCTGCCGGAGTTCACGAGCCTCGAGAACACGATGATGCCGGCGCTCATCGCCGGGCTGACGCGCAGCGAGGCTCGCCGCAGGGCCGAGGCCATCCTCGACGAGGTGGGGCTCTCGGAGCGAGGGATCCACAAGCCCGGGGAGCTCTCGGGGGGCGAGCAGCAGCGGGTCGCCGTCGCGCGGGCCCTCGTCATGGAGCCCGAGATGCTCCTGGCCGACGAGCCCACGGGCAACCTCGACACGGAAACGGGGTCGAAGATCCACGAGATGCTCGTGCAGTTGAACCGGACCCGGGGGATCACGCTCGTCGTGGTCACCCACAACCAGTCGCTGGCCGACCGGATGTCGCGCTGCATCGGCCTGCGCGACGGACGGATCGTGAAGGGTGAGTGACATGACTGCGACCGCAAAGACCCGCGCCCTGAGCCTGCTGGTCCTCCTGGCCTGCCTGTCCCTTGCGCCCCTGGAGGCCCTCGCGCAGCGGGTGGCCGTCTTTCCTTTCGACATCTACAGCGAGCGGGACGCGACCCTGCTGCGCAACGCCGTCTACAACAGCATGACCCTCGAGCTCGGCAAGGTCCGGACGGTCCAGGTCGTCCCGAGGGACCAGTTCGCCTCGCTCATCGGCGGCAGGAAGGCCGACGAGGCCCTGGCGCTCTCCGTGGGGAAGCAGATCAAGGCCGACTACGTGATCCTCGGGAGCCTCACCCAGTTCGGCAGCCGGGTGAGCCTCGACGCCAGGGCCGTCAACGTGGAGACGGGGGCCGTGATCACGGGCCTCTTCGCCCAGGGGGCGGGCATCGAGAACACGGGGTCCTTCGCGGCACAGCTCGCGCGGGAGGTGCTCGCCAGGATCTCGGGCAGGCAGGTCATCGCCCGCGTGGAGCTCTCCGGCAACCGCCGGATCGAGAGCACCGTCATCTACAATGCGCTCAAGAGCGCGAAGGGGAAGATCTTCTCCGAGGAGGACCTCTCGGCCGACATCCGGGCCATCTACCGCCTGGGCTACTTCAGCGACGTGAAGGCCGACGTGACCGATTCGCCCGACGGCAAGGTGATCACCTTCCTGCTCGACGAGCGGCCCTTCGTCAACGAGATCCGCATCAGGGGCAATGATGCCGTCAAGTCGGACGACATCCGGGGGGCCCTCTCGTTCAAGACCAAGCAGGTCTACAACCCCGACAGGATCAAGGCCGACACGGACAAGATCAAGGCCCTCTACGACGACAAGGGGTACTTCAACGCCGAGATCTCCTTCTCGACGGAAAAGGTCAGGGAACGGGAGGTCAACGTCGTCATCGACATCAAGGAAAACGACCTGCTCTACGTCAAGAGCATCGAATTCTCGGGCAACCAGGCCTTCACCGACAAGGAGCTCAAGAAGCTCATGGAGACCACGGAGTGGGGCTGGTTCTCCTGGCTCACGGACTCGGGGCTCCTCAAGAAGGAAAAGCTGCGCGACGGGATCAACCGGGTGAAGGTCTTCTACATGAACAACGGCTACATCCAGGCGCAGATCGGAGAGCCGGAGATCACCCACGACAAGAAATGGATTTACGTGAAGATCCCGGTCTCCGAGGGCAGGCAGTTCAAGGTCGGCAAGGTGGAGATCACAGGCGACCCGATCTCGGTGCCCAGGCAGGAGCTACTCGACCGGCTCAGCATCCGGAAGAAGGACTACTACGACCGGGAGGCCATCGCCAAGGACCTCGAGTACTTAACAAGGATGACCCAGAACGACGGCTACGCCTACGCCGAGATCAACCCCAGGACCCAGACGAACGAGGCCGAGCAGAAGGTCGACGTCGCCTACGACATCAAGAAGGGCGTCCTCGTCTACTTCAACCGGATCAACATCTCCGGCAACACGAAGACGCGCGACAAGGTCATCCGGCGGCAGCTCGAATTCACCGAGGGGGACCTCTACAACAGCGACAAGGTCAAGAACAGCTACGCCCGGCTCAACCGGCTCCGCTACTTCGAGGAAGTCAACTTCCAGACCGCCAAGGGGCCCGAGGAGGGCCTGACGGACATCAACATCGGCGTCAAGGAGCGCCCCACGGGGCTCTTCTCCATCGGCGCGGGATACAGCGGGCAGGACGGCGCCATGCTCATGGCCCAGATCGCCCAGCAGAACCTCTTCGGCCGGGGGCAGAGCCTGAGCCTCCAGGCGGCCCTGGGGACGGAGAACAGCACGATCGACCTCTCGTTCACCGAGCCCTATCTCTTCGATATGCCCCTCTGGATGAAGGCCGACATCTGGAAGGCCACCCGGGAGTACGACACGTACAACCTCGACTCCACGGGGTTCGGCATGATGTTCGGCTACCCCATCTGGGAGAGGATCGTCGGATACGTCGGTTACAGGCTTTCAACCAACGACGTGAAGGACGTCTCGGTGCTTGCCGCTAAGGAGATCAAGGATCAGGAGGGGATGACGACCCAGAGCGGGATCCTGACCGCCCTGTCCCGGGACACCACCGACGACGCGATCTTCCCGACCGCGGGCTCGCGCAACCGGGTCAACGCCGATTTTTACGGGACCATCTTCGGCGGCGACAACTCCTTCGGAAAATACAACTATATGACATCCTGGTTCTTCAAGGTCCCGCCCTTCGGCGAGGACCTCGTCTTCTCGCCCCGGGGGCGCATCGGCTACATCCAGGCCTTCGAGGGCAAGGAGATCCCCGTCTACGAGCGCTACATCCTCGGGGGGCTCAACTCCCTGAGGGGCTTGAAGGACGTGGGGCCGCGGGACCCCGTGACGGGGGATATCATCGGCGGCACGACCATGCTGGTCTTCAACTTCGAACTCGTCTTCCCGCTGATCAAGAACGCCGGCATGAAGGGGGTCGTCTTCTTCGACACGGGCAACGCCTGGGAGAACAAGTACGACCTCGGGGACATGCGCAAGACGGCGGGAGCCGGCGTCCGCTGGTACTCCCCCATCGGGCCGCTGCGCCTCGAGTGGGGCTACGTCCTGGACCGCAAGGAAGGGGAGCCGGCCTACCGCTGGGACTTCACCCTGGGGTGGTTTATGTAAACAACAGGCTTAAGGCTCAAGAACATTTGGATAAAATCTTTTTCCTCAAGGCCTTGAGCCATTAGCCATAAGCCCTTTGCCAATTTTTTCAAGGAGACCAACATGAAAAAGCACCTGACCCTCATCGGCCTTCTGGCCATCGCCGTCGTCTTTGCCCTGTCGGCCACGGAGGCCGCCGCGCAGAAGATCGGCTTCATCAACATGCGGACGATCATCACCGAATCGGAGGCCGGCAAGAAGGGGTTTGCCGAGTTCAAGAGCCTCTTCGAGAAAAAGAAGGCTGAAATCGCCAGGAAAGAGGACGAGCTCAAGAAACTCAAGGACGAGCTCGACAAGCAGAAATCGGTTCTCACGGCTTCAGCCTACCAGGACAAGGAGACGAATTTTCAGCACAAGCTGCGCGATTACCAGCGGCTCGTGAAAGACACCAACGACGATCTCGCCCAGAGGGAACAGGCCATGACGGCGAAGCTGATCCCCGAAGTTCTCAAGGTCGTCGAGCAGGTGGGCAAGGCGGGCAACTACGACGCCATCCTCGACCTGAACAACCCCGTCGTCGTCTACCACGACAAGGCGGACAACCTCACGAAAAAGATCATCGAGGAGTTCAACAAGGGCGCCGGCAAATCCGCCGCCCCCGCCAAGGGCAAGAAGTAGCCCCGGGCGAAACGGGTGATCCCCATGGGGAAGACAATCTCCGAGATCGCAGCGTTTCTCCAGGGATCCGTCGTGGGGGACGGCTCCGTCGAAATCCGCGACATCAAGGGGCTCGACGAGGCCGGCGCGGGGGACCTCACGTTTCTCGCCAACCCCAGGTACCGCAAAAAAATCGCCTCGACGGCCGCCTCGGCGATCCTGGTGTCGGCCCCCGTCGAGGGGACGGGGAAGAACTTCATCGTCGTGAAGGATCCCTACGCGGCGCTCGCCCGGCTGCTCGCGCTCTTCTACCCCGAGGAGCCGGAGTTCCGGGGGGTGAGCCCCGATGCCTTCATCGGGCCCGGGGCCGCCGTGGCGGAGGGGGCCACCGTCTACCCGGGGGCCTACGTGGGCAAGGACGCCCGCATCGGCAGGGGATCCGTCCTGTACCCCGGGGTCTACCTCGGCCCGGGCGCCGTCGTGGGCGAGGACTGCATCCTGTACCCCAACGTGACGGTCTATCGCCGCTGCCTCATCGGCAGCCGCGTGATCCTCCACGCCGGCGTCGTGGTGGGGAGCGACGGCTTCGGGTTCGCCAACCCCGCCGTCGAGAACCGGAAGGTCCCCCAGGTGGGCATCGTCCAGATCGACGACGACGTGGAGATCCAGGCCAACACGACGATCGACCGCGGGACCCTGGGAAAGACCTGGATCCAGCGGGGCGCCAAGATCGACAACCTCGTCCAGATCGCCCACAACGTCGTCATCGGCGAGAACTCGGTCGTCGTGGCCCAGGTCGGCATCTCGGGCAGCACCCGCCTGGGCAAGCGCGTCATCATCGGCGGCCAGGCGGGGCTCGTGGGGCACATCCAGGTCGGCGACAACGTCATGATCGCGGCGAGGGCCGGCGTCAACAAGGACATCCCCGCCTCGCGCATCATGTCGGGCACCCCGGCCATCCCCCACCCGGAGTGGCTGCGCCTGAACGCCCACATCATGCGCCTGCCGGAGATGCACAAGACCCTGTTGGAGCTCAAGAAGAAAATCGAAGAGCTGGAAAAGCATGCAAACCCTGAAAACCCCGGGCGATAAAAGGGACCGGCAGGGCGGGCATCGTCGTGTTCGGCCCCTTGCCTCGAGCCTTTTGCCCTGAGCCCGAAAAGGAAGACCGCATGAAAATCCATCCATCCGCCGTCATCTCGCCTGACGCGAAACTCGCCGAGGGCGTGGAAGTGGGCCCCTTCAGCGTGATCGGGCCCGGCGTCACGATCGGGAAAGGGACCGTCATCGGCCCCAACGTCGTGATCCAGAGCCACACGGACATCGGCGAGAACAACCGCATCTTCCAGTTCGCCTCCGTCGGGGCCCCGCCGCAGGATCTCAAGTACCGCGGGGAGGAGACGCGCGTCGTCATCGGCAACAACAACACGATCCGGGAATTCGTGACGATCAACCGCTCCACCACGGCCGACATCGGCGTGACGAAGATCGGCAACAACAACCTGATCATGGCCTACTGCCACGTGGCCCACAACTGCCTGCTCGAGGACAACATCGTCATGGCCAACGCGGCCAACCTCGCCGGGCACATCCACGTGGAGCGCTTCGCCATCATCGGCGGGCTGACGGGCATCCACCAGTTCTCCCGGATCGGGCAGCACTGCATCATCGGCGGGGCCTCCGCGGTGACCAAGGACGTCCCGCCCTACACGACGGCGGCGGGCCACTACGCGTCGCTCTACGGCCTCAACCTCATCGGCCTGAAGCGCAGGGGTTTCCCCGAGGAAACCATCGCCGCCCTGAAGAAGGCCTACAAGATCTTCTTCCGCTCGTCGCTCACGGTGGCCAGGGCCGTCGAGCGCGCCCGCGCCGAGGTGCCCGACCTGCCCGAGGTGCGGACCTTCATCGAGTTCATCGAGAACTCCAAGAGGGGAGTGACGAGATAAAACGGCCGAAGCTGTGAAGTTTTGAAGTTGGGAAGCTTGGCGGATCAAACAGCCCTCCTGTATGCCCGAGACTCTCCAAACTTCTCACCTTCTCATCTTCTCAACTTCGCCCCGCAGGCTCGAATACCTGCGCGGCGTTTCGGATAAACGACAAGCGATGAATAAACAGATACGGATCGGCGTGGTGGGGATCGGGCACCTCGGGAACTACCACCTCCAGAAATACCGGAAGCTCGAAAACGTCCGGATCGCCGGCGTTGCCGACATCGACCGCTCGAAGGCGGACAAGGCCGCGGCCGCGTTCGGCTGCACGGTCTTTGCCGATCACCGGGAACTCGCGGGGCACGTGGACGCCGTGAGCATCACCGTCCCCACCCAGTCCCACCACGCCGTGGCGCGGGACTTCCTGGCCGCCGGCAAGGACGTGCTGCTGGAGAAGCCGTTCACGGCCACCCTGGAGGAGGCCGACGACCTCATCGCGCTGGCCGCGGCGAAGGAGTGCATCCTGCAGGTCGGGTTCATCGAGCGGTTCAACCCGGCCATCGTCGCCCTCGACCCCGTGATCCGCCGGCCCCTCTTCATCGAGTCGCACCGGCTCCACCCCTTCGTCGAGCGGGGCACCGACGTGGACGTCGTGCTCGATCTCATGATCCACGATCTCGACCTCATCCTGCACTACGTCCGTTCCCCCCTGACGAACGTGGAGGCCGTGGGCGTGTCGGTGCTCTCGGACAAGGTCGACATCGCCAACGTGCGGCTCACCTTCGAGAACGGCTGCGTCGCCAACATCACCGCGAGCCGGGTGACCCTCAAGCACATGCAGAAACTGCGCTTCTTCGGCCTCGAGGGCTACCACTCCATCGATTTCAGCAAGCGCGAGGTCGTCTCGCTCGCGCGCAGGCAAAACAACAAGGGGAAGATGGAGATCGGGATCAACGACGTCAAGGTTCGCCAGCATGACCCCCTCGAGGAGGAAATCCGCGCGTTCGTCGACTGCGTCGTGAACCGCACGCCGCCGCGGGTCTCGGGCCTCGAGGCGCGGAAGTCCCTGGAGCTCGCCCTGCTGATCAACGAAAAGATGAAGACGGGGAGGGATCTCAGGCTATGATTCCCATGGTGGACCTGCGCCGGCAGTACCTGCAGCTCAAGGCGGAGATCGACGCGGCGGTCCTGGACGTGCTGGACAAGACCCAGTTCATCCTGGGGCCCAACGTGTCGGCGCTCGAGGCCGAGGTGGCCCGGTACCACGGCGTCCCGCACGCCGTCGGGGTGGCCAACGGGACCGACGCCCTGCTGCTGGCGCTGCGCGCCCTCGGGATCGGGACGGGAGACGAAGTCATCACGACCCCCTTCACCTTCATCGCCACGGCGGAGGTGGTCGGCCTGCTCGGCGCCGTGCCCGTCTTTGTCGACATCGACCCGAGGACGTTCAACCTCGACCCCTCGCGCCTCGAGGAGGCCGTCACGGGGAAAACGAAGGCGGTCATCCCCGTTCACCTCTTCGGGCAGCCCTGCGACATGGACCCGATCCTCGCCGTCGCGGCAAGGCACGGCCTGAAGGTCATCGAGGACTGCGCACAGGCCTTCGGCGCCCGCTACAAGGGACGGCTCGTGGGGACCCTCGGGCACGCGGGCTGCTTCAGCTTCTTCCCCAGCAAGAACCTTGCATGCTGCGGCGACGGCGGCATGGTGATCACGGCCGACGCGGAAACGGACGCCGCGCTCAGGGTGCTGCGCAACCACGGCAGCGCCGTCCGCTATCACCACAGCCGGCTGGGCTACAACAGCCGCCTCGACGAGATCCAGGCGGCGATCGTGCGCGTCAAGCTCCGTCACATCGACGCCTTCAACGAGGGCCGGCGGAGGGCCGCCGCGCTCTACGGAACGCACATCCGACGGGCCGGTACCGCCCTGCCGTTCGAGGCGGCCGGCTGCCGCCACGTCTATCACCAGTTCACCCTCCTGACGGACGAGCGCGATCGTCTCCAGGAAGCGCTCGCGGCAGCCGGCATCGCCTGCGCCGTCTACTACCCCGTCCCCCTGCATCGGCAGGAGGTCTTCCGCGCCGGCACGGCGTGCCGCCACGGGGACCTGCCGGCCAGCGAGGAGGCGGCCCGGCGGGTCCTGTCGCTGCCCATGTTCCCGGAAATCACGGAAGAGGAGATCCAGCGGATCAGCGACGTGATCAATGGCGCCACTGCATAAGGAACATCGCCGGGCCGTCATGGTCGTGGCGGGCGAGGCCTCGGGGGACCTGCACGGGGCGCACCTCGTCCGCGAGATGAAGGCCGCCGACCCCGCGCTCACCTTCTGCGGCGTGGGCGGGCAGAACCTCGAGGCCGAGGGGGTCCGCCTCATCGCCCGCTCCTCCGAGATGGCCGTCGTGGGCTTCACGGAGGTCTTCTCGAAGCTCCGCTTCATCGCCGGGGTCTTCTTCCGGCTCCGCG
>Ga0209407_1000507_pt1 | contig 50419 bp, 28 predicted proteins | sample AD_JPNHG3_MetaG_FD_184410 | JGI IMG/M metagenome (GOLD analysis project Ga0209407, IMG submission 184410) | Active sludge microbial communities of municipal wastewater-treating anaerobic digesters from Japan - AD_JPNHG3_MetaG (SPAdes) (version 2) | ecosystem: Engineered > Bioreactor > Anaerobic...
GCAGGACGCGCTGGAAGGCCAGCGCTTCCGGGAAACTCGGGTGGGAAAGAAAACGGCGGCCGCGTCCTTTGGTCGGCGACTCGGCGAACCGGCGCGGCGCGTCCATTAATGCTTGTGCCGTGTAGAGCGTGGCTTTGGGGATGTGCAACCGCTGCGCCACGGCATTCAGCGCCCGACACGCGACATGCTGCCGATTGACGCGGCCGTTCGGGCTGCGCCTCTCCTCCTGCCGCAGCAGGTCGAAAAAGAACGGATAGATGAGACAGGCGAGACGCACGCCGTTGGAAAGCTCCTCGGTGGCGGCATCGGCATCAAGCGCACCCAGATAGTCCCAGAGAGGCGATTTCTTGCCGCCTGACTCTTTAATGTAGGCGTTCAGTTCCGGCAAGAGATCGCCCAGCAGCTTATACTCCCACAGCAGCATGAACGCCGCGCGGGACGAGCCGAACGTAAAGAGGCGGAAGAGCTCCTCACAGAGGCGGGGCGCAGAGGCGTTAAGGATATCAGCGTGATGCTTCAGGATGGCCTTGCTGCTGGCGCGATCAACCGTGAACCCCAGACGCGACGCAAATTTGACGGCCCGCATCATGCGTACCGGATCTTCGCGGAAGCGGATGTTGGGGTCGCCGATACACCGCAACAGCCGCTTCTCAAGGTCTTTCAGGCCACCAACATAATCGATCACGGAAAAGGTGTTGATGTCGTAGAAGAGTCCGTTCACTGTGAAATCACGGCGCTTGGCGTCCTCTTCCGGCGTGCCGAAGGTATTGTCTTCGGTTTGGTACAGGCCGTTTTCACTCTCCACTGTATCGGGCTGACGCCGGAAGGTGCTGGTCTCGATCACCTTGCGCCCGAAGATGATATGCGCCAGCCGAAAACGCCTGCCGATCAGAAAGCAATTGCGGAACAGGCGGCGGATCTCATTTGGCCGCGCATCCGTTCCGACATCAAAATCCTTGGGCTGGCGGCCGAGCAACAGGTCGCGCACGCTACCGCCAACAAGATAGGCGACGTGCCCGGCTTTTGCCAGGCGATAGAGCACTTTCAGTGCGTCGGGATCAATGTTTGAGCGTGAAATACAGTGTTCAGCGCGTTCGCAGATCACGGGCGCGTCGTTACGTTTAAAAAAAGAAATCATCGTCCAATTCGTTCGTTCATGTTTACAACAACTGGAAGAAGTATGACAAAAAGTTTGCCCCGAAACAAGTTGGTTTCTGAGTCCCCCCCCCCTACTCGCTGTTTTTCGGCCTGACGGCCCTGAGGATGGCTTCGGCCATGACGCGGTCGATGCCGGGGACGGTCTGGATCTCTTCTACGGTGGCGCGGGCAAGGCGGTAGACCGAGCCGAAGCGCTTGAGCAGCAGCGCTTTTTTGGCGGGGCCGATGCCGGGGATATCGTCGAGCACGGATTCGCGGATGAGGCGGTTGCGCAGACGGCGGTGGTAGCTGAGCGCGAAGCGGTGGGCTTCGTCGCGCAGGCGGGTGAGGACGCGCAGTGCGTCTGAGTCGCGGGGGAGCAGGAGCGGCGGGCGACCGTCATCAAGCACGATCTCTTCCATCTCTTCGGCGAGGCCGACGGCGGGCACCTGGCTGAGGCCGAGGCGGGCGAGCGCCTCGCGCGCGGCGCGGAGTTGGGTGATGCCGCCGTCAATCAGGATCAAGCCGGGCAGCGGCTTGTTTTCATCGCGCACACGGGCGTAGCGGCGGTCGATGACCTCGGCGATGGAACGCGGGTCGTCGGCGCCTTCGACGGTGCGGATGCGGAAGCGGCGGTAGAGGCGGCGGTCGGGCAGGCCGTCGACTGCGGCGACCATGCTGGCCACCGATTGGGTGCCGAAAAGGTTGGAGATGTCGAAGCCCTCGATCAGGGTGGGCAGTGCGGGGAGACCGATCAGCTTTTGCAGGCCGCAGATACCGGCGCGCGCGTCCGCCGCGTGCATCTCGGGGGTGGCGACGACACGCACGCGCTGCTTGACCATCTCGCGCAGGGCGATCCAGGTGTCGCGCAGGGCGGCGGCTTTTTCAAACTCGTGTTCGTCGGCCGCCTCCTGCATGCGCGCTTTGACCTCTTCAATGACATCGAGCCGTTCGCCGCGCAGGAAGGCGCACGCTTCGTCAAAGCGGCTGCGGTATTCGGTAGGGGAGATGCGGCCGACGCAGGGCGCGGAGCAGAAGCGGACGATATCGTTGATGCAGTGGTGGTAGGTCTCGGCGTCCGGCTGGATCGGCGTACACTTGCGCAGGCCGTAGCGTTTCTCGGTGAAGTCGAGAACCGTGCGGACGACTGCGGCAGAGGGAAAAGGCCCGAAATAGAGTGCGCCGTCATCCCGCAGGATGCGGCAGGTGGTCAGGCGCGGCACAGGGTCGCGCGGATCGGCGCGCAAGGCGAGGTAACGCTTGTCGTCGCGCAAGACAATGTTGAAGCGCGGGCGGTACTGCTTGATCAGGTTGCTTTCCATCAGCAGCGCTTCGGCCTCGTTGCGCACGGTGATGGTTTCGAGGTCGGCCACGCTGTGGATCATGCTGCGCAGTTTGGGCGGGGCGTTGCGCAATGTCGAGGGACGGAAATAACTCTGCACGCGCTTGCGCAGTGAAACGGCCTTGCCGATGTAGATGATCGTGCCCCTGCGGTCGCGCATCAGATAGCACCCCGGCTTGTCGGGGAGGGCGGCGAGTTTCTCGCGCAGAGCATCTGGGAGGGACATCTGGCGCATGGCACGTCACAGTTTGAGCATCGTACGGGCGCGCTCGAAGGCCGGTGCCAGGTCGATCTTGTGAGCGGCATTGCCGAGCGTATCGTCAAAGAAGTGGATCGCCCCCTCTTTTTCGAGATTTTGGAGAAAGCGGCCGAACTTGGAGGCGGTGTTCTTGAGGGTCATCAGCACCTCAACGGATGCCGTGCCGTGCGTGACGGCCTCGCTGATCATACCGGTCGAGTCGGCCGTGACGAAGAGCCGTTCGCAGAGCGTGACGAAAGCGGGGATCGGGTTGAAGGTGTCACGGCTGAAAAGCAGGGTGTAATCGAAGGGATAGTCCGCGATCAGGGCTTCGACTTCCGGCGGCGTGCGGCGCGAGGTGGTCACCCAGCGTTCGCGGCCTTCGGTCAGCGCGAAGATGCGGTCGAGGTCGCGCTTGAGCGCGTCGGGGGTGAGCGCGGCGGCGGCGTTGGGGCCGCCGATGATCACACCGACCGCCGGGCGGGCGGGCGTGTGGCGCTCGCGGAACGCGGCGGTGGCGGTTTCGTAAAAGGCGTCGTTGGTGGAGGTCAGGTTGACCGGGATCGGAATGATGTTCGGGAACGCGGGGGGGCGGTCGAAGACCGGCGCGAGGATGCAGTCGAAGTTCAGCTTTTTGTAGCCGCTCGGGAACAGGATCGCCGCGACCGGGATGCCGCGGCGGCGCGCGGCGATCTTGCCGGGGTAGAAGGCGGTCGATCCGGTGCAGACCACGGCGGCATAGTAGCCGTCGGTTTCTTCGATGGTAAAGGGGAAGTCGAGAATCAGGCCCAGCCGGTCGACCAGATAGGAGATGGCCTTATGGATACGGGTGCGATAGCTCGCACGCACACAGTCGTATTCGTACCCCAACGCCGAGCAAAAGGCCTTGGACTGGTTTTCGTGCCCGGCCTTGCCATCTGTAACAATCAACAGTTTTTTTGCCATGATGCCATCCGGTTAGTGCCTTACCGCCGATAAGGCCAATAAAAAACAAGTTTCCTCACACGAAGACACGAAGGGCACGAAGGGAAATAGGGTATCATAAAAAAACCTTTGTGTCCTTTGAGCCTTTGTGTGAGATTAAATTGGGTTGCGGGCTCCGCCCGGTTAGAGGATCAACGAACGCCACTCCGCGATCGCGCGGCGGCGCTGGGCCGCCCAGGACTCGCAATCGGTCTCGGGCGGCAATGTGTTGAGAATCCGCGCGCCGCCGCATGTCGGGCAGCAGGCACCCACAGTGACCACTGCTGTTCCGCAGTGCGGACAACGGCGCTCCAGCAATTCGCCGCAGACCGCGCAGTGCGTGGCGCCCGTCCGGCCGTCCGACTGAGGCTTCGGCCAGAAGAGCAGTTCGCCGTTCACCACGTACGGCACGTTGGAAAAGCAGTCGGCATGCGGACAGTAAGCGAGGGTGTTCGCGGCGACCGGAGTGGCGGCCGGCGACGCCGGCGCTCCGGCCGCCGCCGTTTCCAGCGGAACATCCAGAAGCGCGGCGATTTTCTCGACCGTCTCCTGTGAGACCTTGGAAACCTGCCCCGCCTCAAGCATGCTGAGGGCCGACTGCTTACAGCCCACCGCCTCGGCCACCGCGCTCTGGGTGAGACCCTTGGCGCGCCGTGCCTGCGCAAGTTGTCGGCAATAAGCTATGGAGATATTGGCCATTGTGTTGAACAGATCCTGTTGGGGCTCTTGCAAAACCCCTTGAGCGCAAGCGTGGCACGGGCATCTTGCCCGTGTTTCATGGGCGAGACGCCCATGCCACGAAGAGTTTTGCAAGAACATCCTGTTTACAGCAACCGCCCCTTAGTATGCCGCAAAACTGGGGCTGTCCACAAGGGCGAAGATATCAACAGTTTATTATAACCTATAACCTGCTGAACAACAGCAAGTTATAGGTTATCAACAGAGTTGTTATCACCTGTATATAACCTCGGTTATTTCATTGTTTAGGCTCAGCGTGGATGCGATAGAAGACCGGCGGCGGCGGCGGCACGGGATCGGTCAGCGTCGTGGTACTGGCACCGGCCCGTCCGGGCACACCGCTGGTGACCGGCATGAATCCGCCGCCCTCCAGCAACAGATTGGTTGATCGATCCAGGCGGTAGAAACGGTTCGGCACGCTGCGCCAGGTGATCAATGCGCCTTGTCCCTGGACCGCGAACGGAACGAGATTCTCGATGATCAGCAGCGAGGTCGCGTCCGTCGGATCCGTGCCGGCCAGGAACTCCGAGAAGTCCGAGAAGCCGTCGCCGTCGAAATCCGAGAAAGCCGTGGCCGTGGTCAGGTTGCCCCAGTACGCGCGTTCCCATGCGTCGGCTATTCCATCGCCGTCCGCATCGTACGGGACAACGGAAATCAGGGCGTAGGCCCACTCAGACGCCAGTTTCGTGTCGCCGTTCATGACGCCGTTATCCCAGACGCGCAATCCGATCGTACGGTCCCCCAGCACGGTGAAGATCAGGTTGGTTTCCGGGTGCGGCGAGCTGATCTCGGGGTGACCGTCCAGATTCAGATCCCACTCGTAAAGCGTGATGAAGTCCGTCGGATCGATGTCATACGAACCGGCGCCGCTGACCGTGCAAGGTTCGTTGATGGTGGCGATATAGGGCCCGCCCGCCTCGGCATACGGCGCACGCGGCGACTCCGCCACCGTCAGCGTGAACGTGGTCAGCGCCGTCTGGGGCGGCAGGCTGTCGTCCGTCACCCGCAGGCGGATGGTGAATGCGGTGGGCGGATCACCGTCAACGCCGGGATGCGGATCAGGATAGGTCCACTGCGCGGCCGGATCGAGGGGGTCGGCGGTCTGATAGTCATAGGTGCCGTCGCCATCGAAATCCCATTCGTAGGAGACAAGGCGTCGGGAAGAGTCAATATGGAACGAATTCTTGGCGCTCGCGGTCAAGGGCACGCCGTAGCCCCAAACCGGGGGCGCGGTGATCACCGGCACGGGGGCCTGGCTGAAGAGCGTCGGCGTGAGCATCATAACGGCCCACGCGGTCGACAGGTCAGTGTTAAGCGTCGAGCCGGTGTCACGGTACCAGGCCGACCATGAACCGTCCGCCGCTTGATGCGACAGGAGCTTTTGCCGCACGCCTCGGGTATCGTCGTTGTACCAGTCGATGAATGTCTTCTCCAGATAGGTCACGGGGCGGGGGCGCGCCAGCCGCAGGGCCTTGGTCGCCGCGTAGAGCGCGTAATAATTGCGGTTGGCGGCATTGCCGTAGACGCTGTCCCAGTTGTCGGCGATGGTTATTTCGGCCGCGCGCCACACGGCGTTCGTCACATAGATGTTGTTGACGGCCATCTGGATGAGCGCCGAGGGCTGGGTGGCGTGCCAGGCGGTTTCGCCCCACGGGTACTGTTCGGCGGGCCTGTAGCAGTAGTAGCCGTTGATAAAGCTGGCGGCGAGCCAGCGCTTGTTCTCCTCCATGACCCACGTCGGCGTCTTGATGCCGAAATGGTTGTCCGCGGCCAGCAGCGAGATCGCGCCCCATTGGGAGATCGAGTTGTCGGAGCTGCCGTAGTTCCAGTCATAACGCCAGCCGCCGCGGTCGGCGTTGTCGTTCTGTCCGAAAATCAGCGCGTCGACCATGTCGGTTACGATGTCGAAGTAGAAGGCGCCCTTGACTCCGGCGATCCCGGTGCGCGCCATGCCGAGCATGTGCTGCGTGGAGGCGATGGCATCGATGACCATGCCCTGTTGATAGCCCCGGTTTGCGTAAACTTCCAGGCCGATGCCGTTTCCGTTGGTGTCCGGATCGCCGTAGGGCTGGGGCGTCACCGCGCGCGTCTGGAGCGTCGAGAAGAGGTAGTCGAACCCGCGGTTGACCGTTTCGACATAAGGGTCTTCCGTCGGGTCACCCTCGGGACGGTGCCCGTTCGTCAGCAGCGCCTGCACCGCGCCCGCCGCCGCGGCCGGCCGGTAGTCCGTCCTGCCTTCGGTCGGGTTGTTCCAATACCCGGACGCGCGGTTCTGGTTCTTGTGCAGCCACCAGAGCGCCTCGTCCACTGCGATTTCGGCGCGGGTGCTCGCCGTGTCGGGCCGCATCACCAGCCGGTATTCGTCGCTGCCGGAAAGCCCTTGCGCGTCCCACACGGTCAGGCGCGCGGTGAAACACCAGTTCGCCGGGCCGCTGTAGGTGTGCGTTGCCTGGATGACGTACCGGTCCGCCACCGCCGCCACCGCCGATGTCGTGCCGTCGCCGAAGTCCCATTGGTACGTGAGCGCGCCGGCGTCGCGCACGATGCCCTTGAGCGTGACGGCCTTGCCCGCGTACACGAGATGCGGCGAGTCGGGGTTGCCGTGCAGCGGCACGCAGATGACATGCGGGGCCAGGTTGGTCATGACCTGCACGGTCGTCGTGTCGCTGTGCGATTGCCCGGCTGCGTCGGTCACGGTTAGTTTGCAGGGATACGTGCCGGGGTCGGCATACGTGTGGAACGCCCGCCGCCCGATGAGATCGACGTCGTTGTCCGGTATGCCGTCGCCGTCACTGTCTACGGTCGTGTCGATGTCCCAGACATACTTCGCCACGCCCTGCACGACCGCCGGATCGAGGTCATCGGACGACGCGCTGCCGTCGAAGTAGGCGGGCGGTCCGCCGGCGCCCGCCGTGTACGGTCCGCCGGCCTCCGCCCTCGGCATCGTGCTGGTCACCACGCTGACCTGGGCGGTGCGGGGTGCGCTGGCCTGTTCGGCCGTGTCATACACCGTGAGCACGACGGTGTAGTTCGTCGGCGACGCCGAGCGGTAGATATGGCGCGGCCGCGGCCCGGCACCTGTCGTCCCGTCGCCGAAATCCCAGACATAGCGCGACACACCGACATCGTCCGAGGAACCCGTCCCGTCAAAATCCAGCGGCCAGCCGGTCTCGACCGTGCGGTCGGGGCCGGTCTCGGCGACCGGCGGCTGCCCCATGGTCAGCACCACCTGACAGGAATCGATGTGTGTCTGCATGACGTGGTCCGTGACACGCAGCGCGATCGTGTTGGTGCCGAGGCGCGAGACTGAAAAGCCGTGCTGCACACGGGGGCCGGTGTCGCCGGACGGTTCAAACGTGCCGTCGTAGTCCCAGTCCCATTCGTACGTGTAGATGCCGTGGTCATCCGTGCTGCCGGCGGCGTCAAACGTGAAGAACCAGACGCCCTGTGTGCAGTTGGTTTCGGTGCCCAGGCGGTCCGGGCCGGCTTCGGCGACCGGCGGGGCGTTCTTCAGGCAGGCCAGCGTGGTGGACGCGGTGTTTGTCTGCAGGGCTTGATCGAAAACCAAGAGCGTCACTTCGTTTGTTCCGGCCGTAAAGACACGGTAGACAGGCGCGACGCCGGCGGCGTATTCCTGATAGCTGTCGGCCTCGAAAGAGCCGTGGTAATTGTGGTAGCCGCGACGGAACCAGGTGTCGGAGCTGTAGGTTGAATCACGGACCAGGGTCCACTCCGTCTCGTCCGCGCGCTTGGCGTAGTAGAGTGCGCCGCTGCCCGCCTTGAGCTCGATGCGCCAGTCATACCAGACGTTGGCGGCGATGGCGAGGCCGAGACTGGTGTGGGTGCCTCCCTCAACGAAGTAGAGCGCACCACAGTGGTTGTGGAGTCCGTAGACCCACTGGTCCCAGTGCGTGTTGTCCTCGTTGTCGTTTTTAAAACCGAAGATGATCTCCTGGTCGGTATTGACAAACCGGATGCGCGTCTCGGCGCGCAGGCCGCGCACGCGCTGGAAGCGGTCGCGCGTGAAGCAGTAGTGACCGCTGTTGTTGTTGCCGTTGAGCCAGTCGAAGGTCAGCACGCCGTTGGTGATGTGCGCGTCGCTGCTGTGGCACCACTTGCCGCTCATGTTGAGGTTGGTCGCGAAGGTTTCCTCGCCGATGGTCCAGATGTACTGCACGACGGATGACTCCGCGTCCGACGAGGCGCTGCCATCGAGCGTGACGGTCCACGCGCCGTTACTGGCGCTGCCGGTGAATTCGTCGACCGTGTAGGGCGCGCCGGGATCGGCGGAAGGCGGGCCGCCGACGGTGACCGTCACGGTCATGGTGTCGATGTGCGTCTGCATGGCGTGGTCGGTGACGCGCACGGCGACGGTGTACACGCCGGGCTGGTTCCACGTATGCACGGGCCTGGCCCCGGTCACGCCCGATGCCTCGAAGGTGCCGTCGTAGTCCCAGTCCCACTCGTAGCCGAGAATGCCGTGGTCGTCGCTGCTGCCCCTGGCGTTGAAGGTGTAGGTCCAGACGCGGTCCGTGGCGTTGGATTCAACCAGCGTCGCGTCGAGACCGGCGTCGGCGACGGGCGGGTCGTTGAGCAAGGTGGTGACGGTCGTGGCGTTGGTGTCACTCGATCCGGTTGGGTCGGTGACGATGAGCGTCGCGGTGAACGTGTTGGTCCCGTAGAAGCGCCAGGGCGCTACCTGGCCCGGGGCGAGTTCGCGCAGGTCGTCCAGCACGAAGGTTCCGGAATACACATCCACGCCGCGCAGGAAGGCGGTGTCCGTACCGTAGCCGGAATCATAGAGCAGACACCACTCGGTCGCGCCGGATGGCCGCAGGTAGTAGCGCGCGCCGCTGCCGTCCTTGAGGTCGATGCGCACGTCGTAGGCGGTGCCGGGCGTGTAGCGCGCGACGCAGCCGCGGCTACTGCCGTCCTCGTAGATCTCGATGTAGTCCGAGTCGTGGAAATAGAAGCAGTAGGGCATGGCAGCGTAGGAGTAGGACGTGCCGGTATTCTTCAGCCCGACCATCGCAGAGCAGGTGTTGGGCGGAATAACGGTGGCTTGGAAGGCCGTTCCGGCGGCGCGCGTGACGCTGCTGCGGGTAAAGGCGTAGCGTGTGCTCCAGGCCCTCGAGCCCGTAACGGCCAGCGCATTTTCCTGGCTGACGCCGGACGCACTCGTGATCCACTTCCCGGGCGTCATGACAGTCCCGTCGAAGCGCTCCCACCCCATGTCCCACAGATACGAAAGCCGGTTCGTCGGCGAGGTGGGATCAGATGACCCGCTGCCGTCCAGAGAGACCAGCCAGCCGTTGTTATCGACCTGTCCGCTGAACTCGTCCGCGCTGTAGGGGCCGCCCGCGTCGGCGGTCGGCGCGTCGCCCGGCTGCATCACGAGCGTGACGGTGCCCGTGGCGGACTGGCCTTCGGTGTCGTAGGCCGTGAGCGTCACAAGGTTGGTGCCCAGGCCGAACGTATGCGTCAGCGAAGGTCTGCCGGCGAGCGGCTCGACGCTCACGTTGTCGAAGATCGCGGCGGTCCGGTGAGTGCAGAGCCCGAACAGACCGTCGGAGAGGCCCGCAGAGACCGCGAACGAGCCGACACGGACCAGGTCGTTGGTGCCGATCCAGAATGTGACGGTATTGTCTGTCCACTCCGCGCGGATGCGGTAGGTTACGTTCAGATCGAAGGGGAAGGGCAGCGGCAGGGTATCGGTCCAAGCGTCGCTCCCGTCGATTCGCCGGTTGCACACGATGTCGTCGATGCCCCGGCCACGGAAGACGCACTCCAGACGGGTCTCGGTCGAGCGCGAGGCGAAGTGGAGGTGAACCTCCTCTCCCGTTCCACCGGTCATGCGGACATCGGCGGAGGCGGCGACGTTCATGGGCAGGATGCGGCTGTGCATGAGGCGGGATCGGTCGTTCCCGGTATCGGTCTGGTGCAGGGAGAAACTGCCGGAAAGGGGCGAGGTGTTGGTGATGGCCCATGCGCCGGCCCAGCTCGGCAGCCAGCCGGTGCTGTGTCCTGTCTCGAAATCGTCCGTCCAAGGCGCGAACGAGAACCGGTTCGCCTCGCGCAGGTTGCGGATCTTGACGTTATCAAAAACGACCTCGCTGTTATAGCTCGAGAAGCCGCAATAGCCGGAGAGGATACCGGCGTCATGCTGGCTCAGGATCAGGCACCCGTCCAGCCAGACATGCAGCCAGCCCCCGCGCCGTGAGGCTTTGAAGTGATGCGTCCGGCCGATCTGCGGTACGAAACCAAGGGGCGTGTTGATCAGGACCGCCCCGTTGCGGTCGAGCCGCAGATCGTTGATGCCGCGTCCCCGCAGCAACACCTCGTATCCGTCGCTATGACCCATGGCGCACAGCACGAAAATACACTCCATGCCGCCGCCGGAGCGCCACTGGAAATCCGCCTCGAATTCGAAATCGCCGCTGACGGCCAGGTCGTTCAGGATGCGGGCGCGGGAGATGCCGGCATGCGATTGCCGGAGCGAATACGCGCCGGCAATCGCCCAATTGGTGGTCACATTCCAATTTCCCTCGATCGGTCGCCAATGGGTCATGGTTCCGTTCTCGAAGGTGTCGGTGTCGGTGTCGCCGATGTCCCAGTCGAAGAACGCCAGCCCTTCGGCATCGCTCGCGAAGTCAGTCGCCGGGAGCGTCACCGTCCATACGCCTTCTGCGGCGGAGGCCTCGCCGAAAAAGAGGGTGTCCGAAGCGACCGTCGGAGCGGCACCGGTGGGTGGCGCAGGGGGCGCGAACGAGACCGGCGCATGCGGCGGCGCCGCGATGCACAGCACATTGTTGGGCGTGGTGCCGACTGTGACGGCCGCCGCATAGTTCGTGCCCGTCCCGTCGTTGCGGAAGAAGAGGATCGAGCGTCCGTCGTAGGTGGCGGTCACGATGTCGAGATACCCGTCGCCGTCAAAGTCATGGGCGTCGAAGGCGCTGTACCGGTTGACGTCGAGCGCGGGTACAGCGACGCCGGCCGCGAAGGTGCCGTCGCCAAGGCCCTTGAAGAACGTGACATCGCCGCTGGAACCCGCATCGGCCATGACGTCGGGATGGCCGTCGCGGTCGAAATCGCCGGCGGTCACGCCATGAGGCTCGGTGCCCACATCGGCGATCTGCGCGTAGGCCGCGAAGGTACCGTCGCCAAGCCCCCTGTAATAACGCAGATTTCCGGACGAATACGCCGCGCGCACGAGATCGTTGGTGCCGTCATGGTCGAAGTCGGCGGTATCGAGGCCGCACGAGCGCCACTCGAAACCGTCCTGCACGCGGGCCTTGAAGTGTCCGGCGCCGTCACCCTTGAAGAAGGTGAGGCTGCCGGTGTTGCCTTGCGCCAGCAGGTCGACATGTCCGTCACCGTCGAGGTCTGCCGCGGTCAGCCCGTGAAGCCAATCCTCCGCCATCACGCTGAGCATCGCCGCCTCCTGACGGACGAACCCGTTGGTGCCGTCGTTGAGGAACAGCGTGAAGCCGCCGCTCTGGTAGAATTGACTGCGGCCGACCGCGATGTCGTCATGTCCGTCCCCATTGAAGTCCGCGATGGCGCATGCGCGTGTGTAGGCGGCCCGTCCTTCGCTCTGGCGCCAGGCCGCCACGAACCGGTAGTTCACGAAGGCGTTGCTGGCGGCGTTCCAGTCGGCGACGTAGAGCTGCGCGTTCTCGTCAAGCGCCGCGAGGAACGCCGCGCGTTCCCAGCGCTCGTGGCAGCCGAGATCCGCGCCGGGAATGCCGTCGCCGTCCCCGTCGGCGACGCGCGGCATGCCCGCGAGGTCGCTGGTCAAGCCGCTCGTCGCGAGCCGGTCCACGCACGGCGAGGTTTTCGGCAGCCGGTAGTCATCCGCCACGAGAAATTCAGGATCGTCGTCGAAACAGCCTGAGGCGCCCGGCAGGCCCGCGAGCGGTGCGGTGCAGACCGTGTCAAACGTGCCGCCGCCCGCCGACCAGTTCGCGCCGCTTCCGGCCGTGTTGCCGTAGACGATCGTACTGCGGAGGGTACCGCCGCCGTTGAGACAGACCCCGCCGCCCGCGCCGCCGGCCGCGTTGTCCGCGACGGTGGCATGTTCAAGCACGCCCCCGTTGTCGAACCAGACGCCCCCGCCGTCGGCCGCGGCCGTGTTGGAGACGACCAGGCAGTTTTCCGCTCTGCTGCCGTCGGCGAGCCAAAGCCCTCCGCCCGACGCCGCCGCATTGGCCATGATCCGGCAGCGGGCGACCGTCCCGCTGACCACGCAGGCACCGCCGCCCGCCGCCACCGGTGCGCCGCCTGTCAGTGTGAACCCCTCCAGGTGCGCCCCGCCGTCGAGCAGGGCGCAACGGATGCCGGCCCCGCCCTGGATTGTGGTCCGGAAGGGGCCGTTGCGGCTGAGGACGGCCACCCGGTTCGTCACGGCGATCCGGCTTTCAGCCGTTCCGCCGACCGCGTAAAGCCCGTCCTCGACCAGTACCGTGTCGTCGTCGAGCGCGACCGCCAGCGCGTCCTGGATGGTCGCGGCGGCCGTCTCGGGCGTCAGATAGGGCGGTACGGGCGTGGCCGATGCTGCGTCCACATACCGCGTCGCCGGTGCCGGCGGGCCGTCGATCAGGACACTCAACGGCGTTGTTCCGCTGCCATATCCGCCGTAAACCGTGAAGTCCAGAACGTCGCCCTTGACAACATCGACCTCGCAGGTGAAGGCGCCGGCGTTCGTCGCCTGCCACAACCAGTTGGTGTTGTGCCGTACGCCGACCTGCATCGTGCCGGAAGCGCCGGGGAGGAACTGCCCCTCGGTCCGGCAGTGTCCCGTCCTCGGGGCCGTCCAGCGCAGCACGCTGCCCTGGTTGCCGTTCCCCGGATGGAGGTGCAGCCAGCCGGGCTGATGGGCCCCGGTCTGGTTCGCGTCGTTCCGCCAGATCCCCGGCGTCCAGTCGCCGCCCCATCCGTACCAGTGCGGATTGACGCCGCTGGAAAAGCCGGCGTTCACGTACGGCGTAAACGCCGAGAAGGCGGTATCCATCCAGCCATAGGACCACACGCCGTTGGGATTACCGCTGAAGATCGAGAATGTTCCGGTCGGATCGTAAACCTCGGATCTGGCCGGCCGCGGCACCGTGACGAGCGCCGCAAAGAGAACCATCGAAACAGACGAGACCGCTCGCTTCATCGCATCGCCCTCCATGTATGACCTTGTAAAGGTGCTCTACTTTCCTGCTCCGTGATTTAAACAAGACATAGTTTAAATCTGTCATAAACCGGCGTCAAGCGTGTTCATGTCGGGTTTTTCTTTTTCTTTTCTTTTAGAGGTCGAGGCGGGTGTTGAAGGGGCTGGCGATGATCCTCTGCGCAGGGTACGGGTCTCGAGGCAGAGGACGGAGCGTGTGTCCCGAGAACTACCGTGCCCCAAGGTAATGCCCGTCATCAAGTAGCACGTCGAACCGCCACGACGACTAAGGCGCCAAGATCGCCAAGGCTCAGGTTCCAATAGCCATGACGATCTCGGCCGCTCAGTCGAGGAGCAGATCAAGGCGGTGCTGGATGCTCACTCTCTCAACGCGCGGCGATAGGTTTGCGGGGGGCGGCGGTGGATCTTTTGGAATTGCCGCTGGAAGTGGGCGGGGGATTGGTAGCCGCATTGGCGGATGATCTCTGCGACGGTCAGGTCGGTTTCGGCCAGCAACCGGCAGGCGTGCGCGATGCGCAGACGGTTGATGTATTGCGGCACTGTGCTGTTGGTGCAACGCTTGAACAACCGGCTGAAGGCGCTCTCGCTGAGGCCTACCATCCGGGCGAGGTCGGTCACGCGGATCGTGGAGGTTAAGTGTTGTTCAATATAGACGCATACGGCGCCGATGCGGTCTGAAGAAGAAGTTCGGGGCTTGAGCAGAAAACCTTCGGAGGAGATGGCGGTCAGTTGCTTTGAGCGCGACAGCAGATCCAGCAGTTCGAGCAGCAGGATCAGGCGGCGCAAGCCTTGCGCACGAACCATCTTCAGCAGAATCGCCTCCGCGTGGTCGCGGGTGCGCCCGCCGATACGCAGACCGCGACGGGCGCGTTCGAACAATCGCCGCAACGGTTCCATGGCCGCCAGTGTGCGCCACTCTTCTCCCAGCAGGTGCGGCATGAAGTGCGTGACGATAGCCTCGACGGGTTTCGGACGCTGGTTCGGCAGTGGGGTGTTGCGGTAGTCGTGCGGAAGCTCCGGCCCCAGAAAAACCAGATCGCCGGGGGTGAGCGGTTCTAGGGTGTCGCCGACCCATCGCTCCGAACCGCCGCGCCGGACCAGCGTGATCTCGCAGGCGGGGTGACAGTGCCAGACATCCCCGAAATCCATGCCGCGAACGAGGTTGCATGCGACAAGGTCGGAGGCCGAAAGGAGCGACGATTTTTCAGCAATCAGTTTCATGTCAATCATGTCAATCATGTCAATCGTGTCTAAAAACCGCTGCAATGAAACCTGAACCACCATACGGCATCTTGTTGCGTACGGCAACGACAAAAAACCACACAACGCCGGATTAAGGGTCAAGAACGCCGGATATGGCGCTTGCCGGGTTGATGGGGTTGTGCGATACTTTAAACATGGTCTGAATGGTGTTCACATGGATCAGCGAAATGGAGGGAGGGGCGGCGGTCATGACAAAGCGGCGTGAGTTTTTGAAAGTGGCTTCGGCAGCGGCGGGTCTTGCGGCCTCGATGCAGGCGGCGGGATGCCGGACCTTGGGGCGGGCACCGCGAACCGGCGAGTCGGTGATGGGGTTGACGGCTCCGAAGCTGGATGAGGTGCGCGTCGGCATCATCGGCGTCGGCAAGCGCGGACCGGGCGCGGTCAATCGGCTCAGCCGCATTCCTAAAACGCGGGTGGTGGCGATTTGCGATGTGTTCGAGGACCGCGCCGAGAAAAGCGCGCGGGATGTGGTCGCCGCCGGTCACGCCAAACCGCAGACGTACTTTGGGTCGGAGGAGGTTTACAAGAAGCTCTGTGAACGGCCGGACGTGAACTTGGTCTACGTCTGCACGCCTTGGCAGTTCCATGTACCGATGGCGCTGTACGCCATGCAGTGCGGCAAGCATGTGTGTGTTGAGGTGCCGATCGCCATGACGGTGGAGGGCTGCTGGAGCCTGGTGGAGATGGCGGAAAAGACGCGTCTGCACTGCATGATGCTGGAGAACTGCTGCTACGGCGAGGATGAGCTGTTTGCGCTCATGTTGGCGCGCAATGGATTGCTGGGCGAGTTGGTGCATGGCGACTGCGGCTACATCCACGAACTGCGCGCTGGCTTGACCGACGGTACCTACTACAAAGATTACGCCTTTGAGTTTTTCAAGCACCACACCGGCAACTCGTATCCGACGCACGGGCTCGGTCCGATCGCGCAGTACATGGGCATTAATCGCGGTGACCGCTTCGAGCGTCTGGTGTCGCTCAGCTCCGGTGAGTTCGGCTTGTCATCATTCGTTCGCGAGAAATACGGCGCATCCGATCCGCGCGCGAGTTATCCGTACAAGACAGGCGACATGAGCACGACGGTCATCCGGACGGTCAAGGGGCGCACGATCATGGTGCAGTACGGTCGTTACAGTCCGCGACCGTATGACCGCATCAATCTGATTTCCGGTACCAAGGGCACGTTGCGCTCGTATCCGCTGCGCGTCGCGCTCTCGCCCAACTGGCACACGTGGCTCGACGATAAGGCGCTCGCGGAACTAAAGGCGAAATACACCCATCCGCTGTGGCGTAAGATCGGCGAGATCGCCAAGAAGAACGGCGGACACGGCGGCATGGACTACATCATGGAGTATCGCCTCTGTCACTGTCTGCTCAATGGCCTGCCGCTGGATCAGGATGTCTACGATGGCGCGGCATGGAGTTCGCTGGTGGAGCTGACCGAGCGATCGGTGCTCAAGGGCGGCAGCGCCATTGAGGTGCCGGATTTCACGCGCGGGGCCTGGCGTACGGCGCAGCCGCTGGGTATCGTCGAGGTTTGATGGATGGAGGCTCTTGCAAAACCCCTCGTGGCATGGGCGTCCCGCCCATGAAACACGGGCAAGATGCCCGTGCCACACTTGCAGACAAGGGGTTTGGCGAGACCCTCGGATGGATAAAGACTGATAGGGTGGTGCGGAACCGCCCGTGTGTACACACAAAGGAGAAACACGAATGAAAAAAGCTACAGGCAAAAAGAGTACGAGTAAAAAGACCGTGAAGAAGGCCGTGAAAAAGCCCGTGAAAAAAAGCGCGGTGCAGTCAGTCGCTCTGGCTGTGAACGGTGGTCCCAAAGTATGGGACAAGGGGTTCCCCATGTGGCCCTCTTTTTCGGAAGAGTCCCTGAAGACGGCGCTGGAGCCGTTGGTGAGCGGCAAGGTGAACTATTGGACGGGACCGGTCGGCATGCAGTTTGAGACCGCGTTCGCCAAATGGTTGGGCGTGCGTAATGCCATCAGCGTGACGAACGGCACGGCGGCGTTGCATACCGCAATCGCGTCGTTGGGGATCGGCCCTGGTGACGAGGTGATCTGTCCGTCCTACTCGTTCATCGCCTCCTCATTCTGCGTTCTGCAGGCGGGCGCGTTGCCGGTCTTCACCGATGTGGGGTATGATCACCAGATCGATCCCAAGCAGATCGAGGAAAAGATCACGGAGCGTACGCGCGGCATCGTGGTGGTGCATCTGTACGGCGTGGTCGTGGACATGGATCCGATCATGAAGATCGCCAAGAAGTACAACCTCAAGGTGATCGAAGATTGCGCGCAGTGTTTCGGCGGCCTCTACAAAGGGCGTAAGGCCGGCACGATCGGTCACGTGGGTTGCTTCAGCTTCTGCCAGAGCAAGCATTTCACCACCGGCGGCGAAGGCGGCATGGTCGTCACGAATGACGACGATCTCGCGTGGGAGTGCCGCTCGTTCCGCGACCACGGTTATGACGTGAAGGAGCGCCTGAACCTGCTGGAGATGGAAGGCAAGCTGATGTACATCCACAAGCGGGTCGGCTTTAACTACCGCATGACCGAGATTCAGTCCCAGATCGGCCTGTGCGAGTTGAAGCGCTTCGACTCTTGGAATCTCAAGAACCGCATCCGCAACGGCAAGATGGTGAAGAAGGCGCTGGAGAAGCATCCGCTGGTGCTGCATACGCCGCTGGACACCAAGGACCGGCAGAACTCCTACTGGTGGGCGCCGTTCGTGCTGGACACTTCCAAGCTGACCTGCACGATGAAGGAGTTCATCGCGGCGATCGCGGCCGAGGGCGTGCCGGTCTACAGCGTGCTCTGGCCGGAGATGTACAAGGAGCGCGCCTACATCGAGCGCAACGGCTTCGGCGTGGCGAAGTATCCGTTCTTCGATCCCAAGGCGCGTAACATTGATTACACGCAGGTGGACTGTCCGACCGCGCATTGGCTGACCGACCGCACGATGTGCTTCTTCACCCATCCCGTCTACACCGAGGCGCACATGCAGGCGTGCATCGACGCCTTCAAGAAGGTGGCGGCGGCGTACATGAAGAAGTAAGCAAGGCGAGTCGTCCAGCAGGGAACGCCCGGCCTCTGAGCGGAAGTTCCCTGCTGGACATCGACCCACTCACGAAGGGACGTTCGTATGTTGACGCTTTCTTGGCTGGACGCATGGATCATCTTGGGTTTCTTGGCGTCGGTGGTGCTGGTCGGCTCCTGGTCCGCTCGGCGTGCCGGGCAGGACACCGAGTCGTTTTTCCTTTCGGGGCGCAACATGCCGTGGTGGTTGCTGGGCGTCTCGATGGTTGCCTGTACCTTCTCGTGCGACACGCCGAATTTGATCACCGAGATTGTGCGTCTCAACGGCGTCGCGGGCAATTGGGTGTGGTGGGCCTTCCTGCTGACGGGCATGCTGACGGTGTTTGTTTATGCCGGACTTTGGCGGCGCTCGGGGCTGGACACCGATCTTGGTTTCTACGAACTCCGCTACAGCGGACGTCCCGCCGCGTTTTTGCGTGGTTTCCGCGCGATCTATCTCGGGGTGGTGTACAACTTGATCATTCTGGGTGGCGTGTCGCTGGCGGCGATCAAGATCGGCCAGATCATGTTCGGTCTCTCGCCGGGGATGTCGCTATTCTTTTCGATGACGGGCGTTGCGATCTACGCTACGCTCGGCGGTCTGACCGGTTCCATGTGGGCCGATTTCTACCAGTTCGCCGTTGCGATGACCGGCGCTATCTTTGCAGCGGTCTATGCGGTGAATTCCGGTATGGCCGAGGGCGGCACCACGCTGGCACAGTTGTTCGCACATTCCGCCGTGGCGCCCAAGCTGTCGATGTTGCAGCCGTCCACGCACGATTTTTCGACGTTGATGACGGTGCTGATCCTGCCGCTCGCGGTGCAGTGGTGGAACGTCTGGTATCCGGGGGCAGAGCCGGGCGGCGGCGGTTTTGTGGTGCAACGTATGCTTTCCGCCCGTAATGAAAACCACGCGATTGGCGGCACGTTGCTTTTCAATGTGCTGCACTACGCGGTGCGGCCGTGGCCGTGGATTCTGGTGGCGCTGGCCTCGCTGGTGGTCTTTCCGCTGACGCCGCAAGCGGAGCAGGATGCGGCTCAAGCCTGGCTGACAGATCACGCGGCCGAGGTGCGCCAGTACGATACCGACAAAGCCGCGATGCCGCCTGAGTTGCGTGAGGACGTGCGCTTGCACCGGGCGGACGCGCGCGGCGTGGGGTCGTTGGCACGTGCCTTCCCGCGCGTGGATGACACCTATCTCGGCCACGACATCGCCTATCCCGGCATGGTTGCGCGCATGCCGCGCGGCTGGCAGGGGTTGATCGTTGCGTCACTGATCGCGGCCTACATGTCGACGGTGGCAACGCTGCTCAACTGGGGTTCCTCGTATGTGGTGCAGGACGTCTATCTGCGTTTCCTTCGCCCGCAGGCTTCGGCGCGCCACGCAGTGCTGGTCGGGCGGGTGACCATGCTGGTGATGCTGCTGGCCTCTGCGGTGATTGCCTTTCACATGACGACGGTCAAAACCATCTTTCACGTGCTACTGCAGGTAGGCGCGGGTACCGGCCTGCTCTACATCCTGCGCTGGTTTTGGTGGCGCATCAACGTATGGAGTGAGGTCACCGCGATGGTGGTGTCGTTCATCGTGGCGGTCTTCTTCCAGTTCTGTGCCGAACCATTGGGGGTCGAGGCGGCGCTGTCGAACGCCGGTTGGCTGAAGGTCATGGATTTCACCTCGTGGAAAATGGTCTTGGGCATCATCATCACAACGATAGCGTGGGTCACCGTGACCTATCTGACCCCGCCGGTGGAGGAGCGCACACTGGTGGAATTCTGCCGCAAGATCCGTCCGGGAGGGCCGGGCTGGCGGCGCTTCGAGACGGTGCCGGAGGGGGTGGAGCCGGAAGGCTGGAACGTGCCCAACGGCATACTCTGCATGATGCTGGGCTGCCTGCTGGTGTGGGCGTCGCTCTTTGGTACCGGCTATCTGCTTTACGGCCAGTTCGCGCGGGGCGCGGTGCTGCTGGCGGTCGCCGCCGTTGCCGGCGGAGGCTTGCTGCTCCGTATCCGTGCGGCGGTGCGCGCGTGATGTAACAATACAAGGAGGAATGATGGCAATGAGGTATAGACGGTGCGCGTTGGTATTCTGTGCTGCGGCGTTGAGCGTGTGCGGCGTCGAAAAGAAAATGATCGGGCATAGCTGGGATCTGCTGGGCGTGAGCCCGGCCGATGTGGCGCGGAACCTTGACGCCTGGGAGCAGGTGCCGCTTGACGGTATCTCGCTGGCGCTGCGAAAAAAACTGCCGGACGGCACGTCGATCAGCTTCGGCACGATCATGACCGATCCGCCGTGGCAGCGGGAGTGGTTCACGGAGGAACTCGCGTCGCTGCGTCAATGCTCGTCGCGTAATCTGAAGTACAACTTCATCACCACGTTCTGGGCACCGCGCAAGCGGTTGGCGTGGAGTGATGATGAGGCGTGGGAGCGTTTCGCCCGCAGTATCGGGGTCGTGGCGTGGCTGGCCAAAGAGAGCGGGTCGAAAGGCATCCTGATTGATCCGGAAGACTATCCTGAGACGCGCCAGTATTTCCTGGCGTCCAGCGACGCGCCCTTTGCGGAGACCGCCGCGCTGGCACGTCGGCGCGGGGCGCAGATCATGCGGAGCATTGCGGCTGAATATCCCGATGTCACCTTGCTGTCATTCTGGATGCTGAGCCTGCACCCGAGCTACTTCACAGACAGCAATCCGCGCGCGGCTGTTGCCACAGCCGGCGACCTGTGGCCCGCCTTTCTCAACGGCATGCTGGATGAGTTGCCGCCCGGTGCCCGCATGATCGACGGCGACGAGCACGGTTACCGTTATCAGGCGGCGCGCAATGATTTCTATCTCGCCGCTTGGCGCACGCAGAACAAGGCGCTGGCGCTGGTGGAGCCGGCGAACCGCATCAAGTACCAGACGCAGGTGTTGGCCGGTTTCGGGCTCTACCTTGACATGTACACGAATCCGACCAACTCGCCTTGGTATTTCGGTGAGGTGGACGGCTCGCGCCTCAACCACATGCGTCTCAATGTTTCCCAAGCACTGGATGCGGCGCAGGAGTACATCTGGATCTACGGCGAAAAGATGGACTGGATCACTTGGAAGGGAACGTCGCGAGAGAAGAACCCCACTTGGGAAATGAAATTGCCCGGCTTTCTCGAAACGCTGGCGCGCATCCGCGATCCGTACCGCTGGGCGGATCAGTGGGTCGCGCGGCGGCGTCAGGCCGGGACGTTGATCAATGGCGTCAAGAACAGCGCCTGTACGTTGGACAAAGCCGGTGCCGGAGAGGTCTTCCGCAAGGGCGTGCTGCCGACCGGGTGGTGGAGTTGGCAGGAGGAGAAAAAACGCGCCGGTGTTTTCGGCACCGACACGCAGAAAGGCCGGGGCGATACATGGTCGCTGTGCGCCATCGGTGTCGAACAAGGTTGTTTCGGCACCTCGATTCCAGCCACGCCCGGTAGCGAGTTTATTGTGGAGGCGTATGCGCAGGGCGCGGCGGCGCGTACGCTCACGGTCTACTGGAAACGCGCTGGCGCGTGGGATTGGTCATTGCCCGGCTTGTCGTTCCGCTTCGATGCGGTGGGGACGGATGGCTGGCGGCGCGCCTTCGGTTTGGTGCAGGTGCCGCAGGGCGCGGACGAGTTGGTCATGATGTTAAATGTTCGGCAGGCGGCGGACGAACGTGCATGGTTTGATGCCGCCGGGATTTATCCGCTGAGTAAGTGAGAAACACGCAGATACGGAGGAAAAGATGAAAGCTGTTCGATATGCTATGATTGGGTTTGGCGGGATCGCGGAGAACCGGATCGCGAAAGAGGGGTTCGCTTGTGACGCCGCGCGTTTCAAGCCGCTGAAGCAGGCGGTTTTGATCGGCGCGACGGATGTCAACACGAAGCGGCGGCGCGCCGCGCAGGCGCTGGGCCTGACGTGGTACCGCGACACCGAGGCGGTGTTGCGCGACCAGACGATAGACGCGGTATTTGTGGCGACCAACAACCGGACGCACGCGGAGATTGCGCGGCAGGCGCTCGAAGCCGGCAAAGCGGTGATCGTGGAGAAGCCGCTGGCGTCCACAGCGCGCGACGCCCGCAGCTTGGTTGCGCTGGCCAAGAAAAAGGGGCTCAGTCTATCGGTCGACCACATGATGGTTCACAACGTCCTCAACCGCCACGCGCGGAAATGGATTGAAGAGGGCGCGCTGGGCGCGGTCAACGATGCCTGCTTCCACATGCAGTTCGCCTACGGCTACGACCCTGCCGAGGCCGCGAGTTGGCGTTGCTCCGACCGTGACGAAATGGGCGGCCCGATCGGTGATGTCGCGAGCCACTGCTTCTACATGGCCGAGTATCTGCTGGACAGCCGCATCACCGCTGTGCGTGCCGTCTACTATCCCAAGCGCATGGCCATCGCGGTTGAAGATGGCGCGCTGATTCAGTGCGACCTCGCGAACGGTATCACCTGCTCGGCCCTCGTTTCGTTCTGCGATCGGCGCGGCGGTCTCGGCGGAACGCTCTCGAATCTCGGCTACGAAGTGTATGGCGACAAGGCCGTGGTGCGCGGATACGGCACACTCTTCCAACTCTCCGGTCACGCGGGCGAACCGTTCAAGATGCGGTTGGAGTTGGACACCTTTGATCGCCAGCAGCGCGTAACGATCAAGCGCCCTGAGAACATCTATCAGGGGGTGATCCGCGAGCATGCCGACTCCGTGCTGAGCGGCCAGCCGCTGACCGGTTACGACGGTTATCGCAATGTGAAACTCTGCGAGGCCGCGCATAGCTCGGCACGCCGGGGCGGGCGCACGGTCGCGGTGAAGGACTGATTGCGGGCGGAGCCCGTAATCCAATCCAATCTCACACAAAGGCACAAAGGACACAAAGGTTTTTCCATAACGCCCCTATTTTCCTTAGTGCCCTTCGTGTCTTCGTGTGAGGAAACAATTTGTTTTTGTCGTGCTTGTCAAGCCGTGAGGCACTAAAGCTCGCGAACGTGAGGAGGAGCCGATGGACGTCGGGTTTGCTAAAACGATCATCACGCCGCCGCGCGGCTTGCCGCTGGCGGGGTACTTCAATCCGCGGCCTAACACCGGCGTACTGGATGACCTCCATGTGCGCTGCGTGCTCTTTCGCGAAGGGCGCATCGTAGGCGGCTTCGTCGCCTTCGACGTCTGCATGCTCAGCGGCGAGTTCGTCGCTGAGCTGCAGGCGCGTCTCGCGTCCGCTGGCTTTCGGCATGGACGCGGTCTGATCTTCAGCGCCACGCACACGCACACCGCGCCGTACATGACAACGCTCTTCGGCACGTCGCCTGATTCCGCCTACTTGCAGCAGGTTGCCGACAGGACGGTCGAGACGGTTCTGACCGCCGAACAGAACCTTGCGCCCGCTGTCCTGCGTCTGGGCAGCGTGCGTGACAACCCGTTCGCCTTCAACCGGCGCTACTGGATGAAGGGCGGCGGCGTGACCACCAATCCCGGCGTCAAGAATCCTAACATCGTCAAACCGGAAGGGCCGGTGGATCGCGAGATCGGCGTGCTGGCGGTCGAGCAGGAGGGACGGGTGACGGCGTTGCTGGCCAACATCGTCAACCACACCGACACGGTGGGCGCCAGTCTGGTTTCGGCGGACTGGCCGGGACGCATGGAGCGCGCGGTGCAGAACGCACTGGGCTACGATCCGCTGGTGATGACGCTGATCGGCTGTGCGGGCAACGTGAATCACATCGATGTCAACGCCGACACCCCGCAAGGATACGCGTACGAAAAAGCCTGCGAGTTGGGGCGCGGCTACGCCGAGCGCGTGGTATCGCTGCTGGGACGGCTCAAGCCTCTGCCGTCCGGTGCGTTCCGCCGCGCCTCGCGCACGATTACGATCCCGTATCGCGCGCTGTCGGACGCGAGCTGCGATGCGGCACGCGCGGTGTTGGCGCGTGTACGTTCCGCCGGTGCGGGCGGCGGCGACTTGACGAGCGAAGGACTCGCTTCGGGCGAGGGGGCGGTTGCGCGCTTCTTTGCTGAGCAGACGCTGGCCTATCGCGCACACTGCTCAGGGCGACGGCGTCTCTTCCAACTAGTGACCCTGGCGTTCGGCGACCGTTTCGCGGTCACTTCGCTGCCGGGCGAACCCTTTACAGAAGTGGGGCTGGCCATCAAACGACGTTCGCCATTCAGGACCACCTGGCCTGTGGCGTTGGCGATGGGGGCATGCGGGTATGTGCCGCTGTCCGCATGCTTCGCGCGCGGCGGGTACGAGACCCTGCCGGTCGTGGGCGGCGCACCCCGCGAAGATACGGCAGACCGTCTGATCGAAGCCACACTCGCCAACCTTGCGCGGTTTAAGCCGCGCTAAAGCGGCGTTTTTTCCTCGCAGAGGTACAAAGACACGGAGTTTTTTTGGGGGTGTATGAACCATGAAATAAACAAACGAGGCTCTTGTAAAACCCCTTGCTTGCAGGTGTGGCACGGGCATCTTGCCCGTGTTCCATGGGCGGGACGCCCATGTCACGATGAGTTTTGCAAGGGCCTCCAAACGAAAAAGCAGTGCTGTGCCTTTCGTGTTGTTTTTCAAGACCACAGTAAAACACCTGTAAGTTTCACGCTTCATGCTCCGTGGCATGCACCCCATGCGTTCCCGGAGAAGAGAGGGGGTGAGATGAGCCATCATGCAGGGGAACGATCTTTTAGCGACACTCGGTTGCCTCGTGGCGGCGTTGCTGATTGCAGGGGTTGCGCTGAGTGACGTGCGCATCAACGAGGTTGTCGCCTCGAATCACGCCGGCCTGGTGGATGAAGACGGCGAGAGTTCGGATTGGTTCGAACTGGTCAATACCGGCACCCTCCCGGTGGCGCTGACTGGATGGGGGATGTCGAATGATGCCGCCGCTCCTTTCTTGTGGACCTTCCCGTCGGTGAGCCTCGGTCCGGGTGCGCATCTGCTGGTGTGGGCCTCCAAGAAAGATCGTCGCCCGGACGTGGTGGCCGGCGGAGAGCTGATCTTGATCCCGGAGAGCAGCGCGTGGCGGTATTGGGACGCCGGTAGCGTGCCGGCCGGCGCGTGGCAGACGCTCGCGTTCGACGATTCGGCCTGGCCGCTGGGGAATGCCCGCTTCGGCCATCCGTCGGTACCGGGCGGCACGCCGCTGGCCAGAAGCCCGGCTTCCCAGTTTTATCCGGCCTATTTTTTCCGCCGGACCTTTATGTTGAATGCCGTGCCTTCGGCCGAGGAGGTCGGTGTGCTCAACATCCGCCACCACTTTGATGACGGCGCGGTGGTGTGGCTGAACGGCGAGGAGATTTACCGCTATAAGATGCCGCCCGGCGCGGTCGATTATACGGCCTATACGGGTGACGGTTACAATGTGGACTACAACGGCAGTTGGCTGACCAACACGCTCAATAAAGCACAGGTGCTCGCGCTGTTGCAACCGGGCGACAATGTGTGCGCGGTGAGTCTGCATCAGTCGAAGCCGACCACCAGCGACGCGATTTTTGACTTGGGCCTCCGTTTCTTGGCCGGGACCGACAAGGAACTGCACACCAATTTCAAAATCAGTGCCAGCGGCTGCGATCTCTTTCTCACGCAACCGAACGGCACGACGGCGGACCATGTAGCGGTGCCGGTGATGCCATCGGACTGTGCGGTTGGCCGCGCACCGGATGGCGTCGGCGCTTGGCACGTGTTGCCGGTTCCTACGCCGGGATTCGCGAACAATACCAACCAAGCCTATGAGGGCGTGGTCAGCGCGGTCACGGCGTCGGTTCCCCCCGGCTTTTATGCGGGGCCGACACTGCTCGCGTTGAGCACGGCGACGCCGGACGCGGAAATCTACTACACGACTGACGGCTCCACGCCGACTACCAATTCGCTGCGTTATACCCACCCCTTTACCCTCAACAACCGCAGTCTTGAGACCAACGCCCTCTGCTTGATCAATACCGGCTCTTTTTACGTCACGCCGACAACCCTGCAACCCAAGGCGTGCATTGTGCGTGCGGTGGCGGTACGCCCCGGTTGGATGGCGTCGCCGCTTTTCGGCGGTACGTGGTTCGTGGGACCGCAGACCGCGTCGTTTAAGGTGCCGGTGCTTGCCCTTGCGTCGGACCACACGAACATCTTCGGCGAGACCGGTATCTACGGCAATCCTGATGCGGCCAATAGGTATGATTGGGAGTATCCGCTGAATGTGGAGATGTTCGTGGATCAGGCGCGCGTGGTGGGTCAGACCATGGGGTTCCGTATTCATGGCGGTTACTCGAGGGCCATGGCGCAAAAAACATTGCGCCTTTACGCACGATCGGAATATGGCGTATCGACTCTTGCCTATCCGGTTTTTCCCGACCAGCCGCAGTTTGGCGCCTATAAGCGTGTGCTGCTGCGCAATGGCGGCAACGACTGGACGAAGTCCATGATGCGCGACGCTGTGGCGCAGGAGTTGTGCAAGCATCTGCGGCATGAAACGCAGGCATACCGGCCGTCGGTCGTGTTCCTGAACGGCGAATACTGGGGCGTCCACAATCTGCGTGAGCGCTACGATGCGCGTTATCTGGAACGTGTGTACGGTGCCGATCCTGAGCAGGTGGACATCATCGGCTTCCCGTACGGCTCTTCCGTGACGGTGGCGGATGAAGGCTCGGCGTCCGACTTCAACGCGCTGTTGACATGGCTCTCGACCAACTCGCTCGTCAATGCCGCCGCGTACGCCACCGTGACCAGTCAGGTGGATGTGGCGAACTTCATGGATTACATGCTGGCCAACATGTTTGTGGTAAACAAGGATTGGCCCGGCAACAACATCAAGTTCTGGCGCACGCGTACCGCGAACACTGCGCCCGACGCACCGTACGCCCACGACGCGCGCTGGCGCTGGTTGATGTTTGACGTCGATTTCGCATTCGCGGGTTGGGATCCCGATCCGCCCGATACCGACATGTGGGCCTGGGCCACGTCGACAACCGGCAGCGGCCGCGTCTGCGAGGCTGCCACGCGGCTGTTCCGAAGGCTGCTGGAAAACGCGGATTTCCGCACGCGGATGTTGACGCGCTACGCCGATCAGCTCAATACCGCCTATCAGCCGCGCCGCACGCGTGCGCTGACCGAACAGCTCCGCGATGCCGTGGCGCCTGAGATGCCGCGGCACATCGCGCGCTGGCCCGGCGCGATTTTTAGCACAGCGACGTGGTCCAATCAGGTGGCCAGTATCTGGGCGTACGCGCGTGACCGTCATGCGTGGGAGTGGCGGCACATGTGTACGCGCTTCAATCTGAGTACGGCCGAGGTATGCGTGGCCACGTCCGATCCGGCGCACGGACGTGTGCAGGTCAACGACATCCTCGTGGATGGCGACACGCTGGGCATTCCCGATCCTGCGACGCCCTATCCGTGGCGCGGCTGGTATTTCCGCGAAGTGCCGGTGACTCTGCGCGCGCTGCCGCGTCCGGGCTACCGGTTTGTCGGCTGGATCGAGTCCGGTAGCACCAACGCTTGCCTCTCCGTGTTGCCGGTGTCCGCGCAACAGACGTTCACCGCCTGTTTCGAGCCTGATCCCAGCGCACAAGTGCCTGCGGTTTTTCTGCCCGCCGGTGAAGAGAACTGGGATAAGGATGCTTGCTGGGACAGCGGGCTCTTCCCGAATTGGCCGGGCGCACGCGCGACCATCCCGCCGCCGACCGTGCCGGACGAGGACGGATTGCCGCGCCGCAATGTGCGCATCGCCACGCAGCCGGTGACGGTCGGCCATGTGACGGTCGACAACGGGACGTTCAGTAACCGCATCCGCAACAAGAAGGATGCACCGGCGGGAGCTACGTTAACGTTCGATGGCGGGGCGGAGGCGGCCTCGTTGACGGTGGTTGGCGATGACGTGGGGTTCACGGCGGTGGAGGTGACGCACGGTGTGGTGCTGGCTACCGACCTGCGGCTGGTGGTGAGCAACACGGTGGGTGATGCGGAGTACGGCGGCTTGCGCGTACAGGCGGGGTGGAGCGGTTCGGGCGGCTTGATCAAAGAGGGGCCGGGACGTTGCACGATGACCGGTGGCGGCAAGGTGTACAGTGGGAGCACGGTCATTCGTGAGGGCGTGTTGAGCATGACGCAACCGGCCGCGCCGTCCGCCGCAGCCGGTGTCACGATTGAGTCCGGCGGCCAGCTTTGTTTGACATCGGGCGATCCGTTGAGCGGACCGCCGCGCACGTATGCGTTCGGTGGCGCGGTGACGCTGGCAAGTGCCGGAGCGGCGGGCGCGGCCGGAACGGGCGGTCTGTGTTATGCGCCGGGCGGTGTCGCGAAATGGGCCGCTGTGCCGGTGCCGGTCGTGCTGACGGCGGATGATGCGTGTATCGCTGTGGAGGATGTTTCCGGCGACCGTCTGCTGTGCAATACGCTTGTGTTGGATGGCGGGCTCTGCGGGACGTCGCCGCTGATGAAGCAGGGCGGCGGACGGCTCGCGATCGCGCGTGACGCGGCGGACTATGAGGGCGTGATCACGGTCGCGGGAGGCGGCTTACAGGTGGATACGGTGATGCGCGGCGCGGATATCGCAATTGGCGATAACGCTTGGCTGTGCGGCACTGGCTGCGTGGGCAGCGTGACGGGCGGCGGCTGGATCTCGCCTGGAGCGGGGGGAGCGGGTCGCCTTCAGGCGCAATCTGTGGGTGGCGGAGTGGATTTCGCGTTTCGCTTCACTACGGCGGGGGATAACAGCGCGGGCAACGACACGCTGGAGTTGCGGTTCAGCGCAGCACCTTTCTCGAAGATACTGGACGCCGATAATCGTATTTATGTCTATCTCGACGTGTTGCCGCCGGAAGACGGTTACGTGCTGGGCGGTTTCGCGACGGCGTCTTTCGTGGATTTTACGCGGTGGATCGCGTTGGCATCGTGGCACTTTTTCGTACCCGATCCGTACGGCACCGAGGTGTTTGAAGGGCAGACCTACGCCCCGTGCCCGGTGGCGCTTGATCTGTCAACGGTTGCGGCAGGTTCGGGCCGCATGCTCAAAATATCCCGCCCTACGCACGGCTACGCGGCATGGTGTGCCGAGTGGTTCACGCTGGCTGAACGTACGGATGTTGCCGTGAGCGGTCCGCTGGCGGTTGGTGCGGACGGCGTAGCCAATCTGTTGCGGTATGCGTTGGGAGCCGGTCGTACAGAACCGATCACGCCGTATCTGCCGCGCCTCGACCGCGTCGCAGATGCACTGGTTTACGCGTATCGCACGCGCGTGGACGAACAGGCGGGGCTGTCATATTTGGTGGTCTGCACCGACGATCTGACTGCGTCCGCCGCATCTTGGCTGGACGCGCAGCAAGACACGGGACTCACGGTACGCCTGCTTGACCCGCAAGCCACGGAAGATCCGGCGATCGCGATCACGCGGCTCGAAATCATCCCCGGCCCGTCCGCGCCGGTGCGCTTTTTCAGGCTGAGGGTGCAGCAGCCGTAACGGCATGAGTCAACTGCTGTAAAACCGCGCGGCGAGACGCGGAAAGATGCATGTAAGCAGGACGAAGAAGAGCGCTGGCAGCAACCCGCGCAAACCAGCCGCCAAGCAAAAACAGGCCTGTACCATCAAGAGATTGCGGATGTGACCGCCGATAGTCGCGGACACCGGTTGCAGTTGGTACATGACGCCGCCGAGCAGCCATGCACGCATCAGGGTCATGATCATCAGGAACACGTAGGCCACAGGGAGCAGCGTTTGTGGTGGATGTTGCACGGTGCTTGCCACGAGCACAGCGGGTAGCACAATGAACAACGCGGCGAACGGCAACCAGCGTAGTGCACCTTGCGGTTTTTCGGTCGCCATCTCACGCGCGGCTAACGCTGAGAAGGCGGCCACGTAGAGCGTCAGGCCGACAGCGGCCAGCAGGACGGGCAACCACTGGCCGATTGAGGCAGGCGCTCCGAGAGCCAGCGCGCCGAGCATCAAGTTCATGCCGCGACAGAGACCCATCGTCAGCGCGCCCACTACGGGAATGCGCTTCGCACCGCCGTTGTAGAGGATGATCAGAGCGGCCAGCACTGCTGCGGCGTGCAGTGCCGGACGTCCGGCAATCAGCGCCAGATTGAGCCCGGCGAGCGCTACGACAACGGCCGCCATGCGCGCCTGTGGCACCGGGATTTCACCCGACGGCAACGGCCTGTCCGGCCGTTCGGCGCGGTCGGTCTCGATATCCATCAGGTCATTCAGGATCAGACCGAAGGCATACAGGCAGAGCGAGGCGCCCGCCACAGCAGCCACCGCCGAAGCGCTAGGTGCGCGCGACACGGCTACGGCGGCCAACAAGGCGCCGGCGACGGGGTCGCCCGGCACGGTCAGCAGGTTGGGCAGACGCAGCAGCCGAAACCAAGGCGCAAGAGTCGGGGTGGCGGACATTGGCTCCAGCTCAAGCCGGCTGGTTGGCAGCGCTCCAGCGATAGTACTCTTTCAACTCGAGATCGGCCGCTGCGGCCTCGTCCAGGAAGACCGTGGTGTCAGGGTGCATCTGCAACGCCGAGGCCGGCGTGAACTGCGAGACGCCGCCTTCGATCGCGGCGCGCACGGCCTTGGCCTTGTGTTCGCCGAAGCAGAGCATGATGCAGCGCTTGGCTTCGAGGATCGTACCGATGCCCATCGAAATGGCGTGGCGCGGCACTTCGTCGGCTGCATCGAAAAAGCGCGCGTTGTCGCTGATGGTCTGCTGGGTGAGAGCCACGAGCCGGGTACGCGAGACCAGCGAAGAGGCGGGCTCGTTGAAGCCGATGTGGCCGTTGGAGCCGATGCCGAGCACCTGGATGTCGATGCCGCCGGCTGCTTTGATCTCCGCCTCATACGCCGCGCAGTGCGCCGCAACATCCTTTGCCAAGCCATCGGGCACATGCGTGTTGGCCAGATCCAGATTCAGGTGGTTGAAGAGTTGTTCTTCCATGAACCGGCGGTAGGATTGCGGATGGTCGGGGGCGAGCCCGTGGTACTCATCGAGGTTGAAGGTGCGCACCCGGCTGAAGTCGAGTCCGTCACGGTGGGCTTGGATCAGCGCCTTGTAAAGGAGCGTGGGCGTGCTGCCAGTGGCGAGGCCGAGCACGGTCTCAGGGCGTTTGCGCACGGCTTCGGTAATCATATCAGCAGCCCGCAGGCTGGCCGCTTCGGCGGTCGGGCAAATAATGATGTTCATACGATGTCCTTTGCTTTACAGATACAGAATACAGTGAAATTGAGAAAGAAGGGTAACGCACCGGTGCCGGTTTTGTCAAACGATCATCGAGAGAAGGGAATTGCGCGCGGTATGTCATAGTCATGGACACCGTAGCCAAAATCGCGGTGTCCGGAAATCAAGCGCATCCGTCAAATACTGGACACCGTGCTAGAATCGGCTCGCATGAGAAACGAGATGTCACGGAAAGCCACGATGGAATACGTCGGCGCGAAGCGGCGCGCCTATTCAAAACTGAAGAGCAAGAAGGCCAAGAGTGCCGCGATCGACCAAGCAGTGGGGGTCGTAGTTTGACATTAGACATTTCGTTTTTCCAGACACGCCGCCATCCTTTCGGTGGTGCCTCAGTTGCCTTGCCATGACGATGCATTACCATACCACAAAAACGCTCCGCAACTCTCGAATGTCTAATGTCAAACTACGACCCCACTACTCCTACTCGCAACCCTCGAATGTCTAATGTCAAACTACGACCCCACTACCCGCTCTATTCTTTTGCGCCGTGTTTTTTCAATAGTCGCACGACTTCAGGGTGGTTGTGTTTCAACGCCACGCCCAGAGGCGTCAGTCCGTTTTTTGCCCTAGCATCAATGTCGGATCCGAGCTTGATCAGGAAACGCACAGTCGCAAGATTCCCGGATGTCGCCGCCCAATACAAAGCGGTCTCACCCTGATCAGCGCATGCGTCTATGTCAGTCGTCCGGGGCATAAGTACCTTAAGAGTCCGTGCGTTGCCGCTAAAAGCGAGGCAGTTGGGGTCGTAGTTTGACATTAGACATTTCGTTTTTCCAGACACGCCGCCATCCTTCCGGTGGTGCCTCTGTTGCCTTGTCATGACGATGCAATACCATGCCACAAAAACGCTCCGCAACTCTCGAATGTCTAATGTCAAACTACGACCCCACTACCCGCTACTCCTACTCGCAACCCTCGAATGTCTAATGTCAAACTACGACCCCACTACCCGCTCTATTCTTTTGCGCCGTGTTTTTTCAATAGTCGCACGACTTCAGGGTGGTTGTGTTTCAACGCCACGCCCAGAGGCGTCAGTCCGTTTTTTGCCCTAGCATCAATGTCGGATCCGAGCTTGATCAGGAAACGCACAGTCGCAAGATTCCCGGATGTCGCCGCCCAATACAAAGCGGTCTCACCCTGATCAGCGCATGCGTCTATGTCAGTCGTCCGGGGCATAAGTACCTTAAGAGTCCGTGCGTTGCCGCTAAAAGCGGCCCGCATGAAGGCGGTCGCACCGAACTCGTCTTTGGCGTCAGCATCCGCGCCGTTAGCAAGAAGGAGTCGTGCGGCTTCCGCGTGTCCATTCGCAGCCGCTATCATCAACATCGTCATTTTATCTAGAAACACCCTTCCGTTCACATCCGCGCCGTTCGAGATCAGAGTATTCATCGTTTCCAAATAATTATTGTAGGTGGCCGAGGACAAGGCCGACTCACCGCTCTCATTTGTGGCGTGAATGTCCGCCCCATTTTCCAGCAACACTTTCACAGTTTCTGCAGTGTCGCGTTCAGCATTTGATGCAAGTATCAATGCAGTATCCTGATCATTATTCCGGGCGTTTATATCCGCGCCGTTTGCGATCAACAGCCTGATCATGTCGGGATCACCGACGTAAGCAGCGCACATTAGTGGTGTCCAGCCATCAGTGTTAGACAGTTGCACATCCGCACCCTGCCGTATAAGAAATGCGGCAAGGCCTCGATGCCCCCTGCCAGACGTATAAATTAGCATTGTCTCTCCATCAGATGCCTTTGTATTCACGTCCACACCGTTCCGTATCTCTTTCAGTAGTTCTTTCATTTCTTTAGCCCATTTCCGTTCGTATTTGCTTAGGAATGGGGTCATGGTGTCATAATGCAAAGTCAAGAGTGCGTCACGATAATTTGTCGTGGCGCAACCTGTAGTTATTGGGGTCGTAGTTTGACATTAGACATTTCGTTTTTCCAGTAACTTTAATACGTGTGCCGCCGACCGATGCAAGGCTTTGTCGTTTTTCAGCCGCGCCGCCATCCGTTCGACTGCCTTGGCAACTGCGGGCACGCTCAACCCGCCAGCCTGTGCTCCGAGTTCCTTCAACGTCAGTCCGCACCGCATCCTCCCGATGTACAGAGCCAAGTCACGGCCCCAGTCGCCCCTGCGTTCAGCAAAGTCAGCCCATCCCATGCCCTTGACCGACTCGACCGCGCGCACGACCTCGTCGAACGGCAACATCCTGCGCCATGCGCGCGCGTTCGTCTCGCCGCGCGCCCGCCTCGGTACTCTCTTGCGCAGGTTTTCGACGAAAGCCGCCCCGCCGATGGCGACTGCAGCACTGATTCTGGCGAACAGGTCCTTCCCGACACCCTGTCGCAGATAGTCCTCCAGATGCCGGCGGTATTCCATTTTTGGGTCTTCGGCCGCCGGACAACAACGCTCCCAGAGCGTCGCGCAGGTCAGCCATTCCGGAGACGGCGCATAACCCGCGTACGCTCGGCAAGAACTCCATCGATAGCCCCGCAGTTTGGCCAGCCGCGCGCGCACCAGTTCTTTTGGCGGCCCTTCAGGCGGGAGTGCCGCCTTCTCCCTCGCACGATCCTCTTTGCCGAGCCCCAGCGCTTTGATCCGCACGGGGTTCAGGTGAATGTACACGCTACACGTCAGCGCCCACGAGCCAGCATCCTCGACTGGGATGCTCTTGAAACGCGCCTGAAAAACAGACCCCGCGTGGCCATGCCGAGTTTTGAACCACATGCTGTGGCTCAGGTTCAGCCATTGCAGTGCCCGGCTCGCATTAGCGGCAGGCGTCTCGATCAGCAGATGGTAGTGATTTTCCATCAGCACGTAGGCGTGTAGCACGACCCCGTAACGCCCGACCATCTCGGACAGCAACTCCACGAAGTGCTCGCGGTCGCGGTCATCGATAAAGATCGCCATCCGCCCCATGCCCCGGCTGGTGATGTGATACCATCCCCCCGCATAGTGGTGCCTCAGTTGTCTTGCCATGGCGATACATTACCACACCGAGAAAACGCTCCGCAACCCTCGAATGTCTAATGTCAAACTACGACCCCACTACTCCGACCATCTCGGACAGCAACTCCACGAAGTGCTCGCGGTCGCGGTCATCGATAAAGATTGCCATCCGCCCCATGCCCCGGCTGGTGATGTGATACCATCCCCCCGCATAGTGGTGCCTCAGTTGCCTTGCCATGACGATACATTACCACACCGAGAAAACGCTCCGCAACCCTCGAATGTCTAATGTCAAACTACGACCCCACTACTCCATACCATCCCCCCGCATAGTGGTGTCTCAGTTGTCTTGCCATGGCGGTACATTACCACACCGAGAAAACGCTCCGCAACTCTCGAATGTCTAATGTCAAACTACGACCCCACTACTCGCTGTTGTCTTGCCATGGCGGTACATTACCACACCGAGAAAACGCTCCGCAACTCTCGAATGTCTAATGTCAAACTACGACCCCACTACTCGCTGTCGCGTTCAGGCGCGTGAATCTAAGAAAAGCGCACCCGCTTGAGCCCGGCAGCACCACTCATCCATTAACCGGCACTTATTTAATACCGGGGCGGGACGGAAGTCAATCAGGAACGGTTTTTTACGACAGATTTTTCTTTCTGTGGGGATCATCAATCCCCTTGCCTATAAGTTGACAGGATTTCCCGCTGCGGATTTCGAATTACATCCTCATCTGACCTTGACGCAAGAGCGAAGGGTGTGAGAAACTCGCCGCGTTTGTTTGAGCGCACGGTGGTGTGCGCGGAGCGGTTCGGTTGAAATGGGGATGGCGAGATGGCGGTAAAGGTAGACGGGGTAGAGATCACAGAGCAAAAGATTCTGTCCGAGATTGATGCGCTGCGCCCGGCGTATGTCGAGTACGTGCAGAAGCACGGCGGCGAGCCAAGTGAAGAGCAGCTTCGCGATTGGGCGGTGGAGAATCTGGTCGAGGGGGTGCTGCTGCGGAATGAGGCGATCAAGACTCAGCCTGTGCCGAACGACGAGCGGGTGCGCAAGGAACTGGAGTCGGCGGACTATTCGGCTTTTCCTGAAGAGCAACGGGCGGAAGAAGCGCGCGTCGCTCTGCAGCGGCGCAGGCTGCTGCGGGAAATGCGCAAGCGTGTGAAGCCGCCGAGTGATGAGGAGGTGCGCGCGTTTTATACGGAGAACGCCAGTTCCTTGATGCTCGGCGAGGGCGTACAACTCGGCCATATCTGCCGTTTGGTCACCCCCGCCACGAGAGCGAATGAGTTTTTGGAGTTGTTGCGCATCAAGTCTGAAATCGAACAGGGCCAAATCGGGTGGTTTGAGGCGGTGAGAGCTTACTCAGACACGGTAGAGCGCGATTTCGGTTTTTTTGACTTTAGCACGGTGAGGCGTGGCGAGTTGCCTGAAGCGGTGGAGGAGGCTCTGTTCGCGCTGGAGCCGGGCGCAATCAGTGATGTGATTGATCTCGACATACAGACGCTGCATCTCTTTAGGTTGCTGCACAAAGAGGAGCCGCGTCAAGTGTCGCACGATGAAATTGCGGCGGACCTCAAGACCGTGCTGTTCGAGCGGGCATACCAGGAGGCGTTGGACGCGCATCTGGATGCCCTGAAGGCGGCGGCGGTGATCGAGGGCTGGTCGCCGCCGGAGAAGAAGGAGCCTACGGCTGCGCAGTAGCTGCCGCGCGCTTCGCCGCTTCGGTGAGCAGCGATGCGACAAGCGGCGGACAGGCGGTCGCGTAGGCGGAGACCTCTCCGCGTCGCGATGAGTGCATGAGCACCAGACAGTAGGCCGCGATCCGCGCCGTGTCTTTGGGGCGCTCTATCCAGCGGAGTTTCTCGTCGGCTGTGAGGTCGCTGATCGCGATGTCGATGCCGCGCCCGTTGGTTTCGATGCCGATGACACCGTCCCGGACGCTGCGCGGGATGACAGTGCGTTGCTTGCCACTGTGCTCTAAGATCAGCGGCCTGCCGATCCGCGTACGCAGAAACTCAGTGACCAGATCATCGACCTCCGGCACGCCGCCGAGAAACTCGGCCAGCCGGGCTTTTTCCTGAAAGCGCGCGGGGTCGGCTCGCAACACACGCAGGGCGGCGGCAGGCGAACCGGTGGCCAAGGCGTCAGCCAGGCGGGCGGCGAGCGCGTCGGGAATGCCGGAAGGCAGGGCGGCCTCCTTTGCAGGCGCAGGCGCGGGTATAGGCGCAGGCGTGGGTGTGTCGGCGGGTGCAGGCGCGGGATCTTTCGGGATCGGCGCAGGTGACGGCGCTGCCGACGCGACCTGCTCGGTTGGCTCGGCGGTCGGCGTCTCCATCTCCCCCGATTGGCTCTCCGGTGTGGCGTCGGTATTATCTGCCGGGTCGGTCGCGGTCTGGAGCGGGTCGGCGAGCGTCTGTGTCGAGTGTTCCGGCGGGCGAGCGTCATCGGCGGGTTGCGGGGGTGCCTGCCGAGCCGCACGAAACCAAAAGATGGCGGCCAGCCAGAGCAGGAGCGCCAGCCAGCAAAGGGACTCTTTGATCAACGTCTCGCGCCGGATGTCGCTGGCGTGCTCTTCCTCAATGTTTTGGGAGCGGTAGGAGGCCAGACGGCGGTTGACGCGGCGGATAGGTTTGAACCGGATCTGCGGTTCGCTCTCCTGATCAGTCGGTGCGGGGGGGGCGCTATCTTCAAAAGTCTCAATTGTGCTGAGAAATCCATCGCTGGGACGGGCGCAACTCGGCTGGCTACCGGCGAGCAAGAGGCGGATGTCCTGCAGGACGCTCTTCCAGTCGGGATAGCGGTTGTCCGGATTTTTTATCATCAGGCGGTGAAGCAGCCACGAGAAGGATGGCGGCAGGGCCGGGTTCAGATGGTGCGGCGGCGGGATCTGCCGCTTGACGTGTGCGGCGAGGACGGCGACCACATCCTCGTTTTCGAACGGCACCGTGCCGGTGGACAGATGGTAGAGCACAATTCCCAGCGCGTACATGTCTGACTGCGTGGTGAGTGTATGCGCGCCCCGCGCCTGCTCGGGCGAGAGGAAACAGGGCGTGCCGACGATATTGCCTCCGTCCATGGCGGTCGCGTTGACGCCGGGCGAGGCTTGGATGGCTAGACTGAAATCGGTGATTTTGGCCACGCCGCGCCGCGAGGTCCGGATGGTCGAGCTTTTCAGGTTGCGGTGTACGACATACGCCGTCCCCCACAACTGATCGAGGCTCGCGATGAGCGATGCCGCGATACGCAGCACGCGCTCCATCGGCAGAGGGCCATCGGCACTCACCACCTCTTCCAGCGTCGGCCCGTCGACGTGTTCCATGACGACGTAGTGCAAACCTTTGTCGCTGACGATATCGAAAATCGACGCGAGTGATTCGCTTTTGATACGCGAGACGATCCGGGCGATATTTAGGAAGTGCGCAACGGCGGCAGGATCAGAGGCTGCCTCGGGCTTGAGTATCCGCAGGATGACCGTCCGTTCCAAGGTCCGCTGCACGGCCTTCCACACGACGGTCTGGCTGGTTTCATCAACAGCCTCGACGAGGTCGAAGCCTTGCTGCTCTATGAAGTCGAGATTCACGGCGAGGTTCGCATCAAATGAGTACTTACGAGGCTCAAGTTTAGCAAGACCGATGCTCCAAGGGAAGGGCGCTTTTCGCGCTTTTCATGTCGTTGTAAATTTTATTGTCGATCCTTACCGCGATGTGCTATAAAACAGGGCAACGACGTGGTGTTGTAGTCGTGACCACGGTCTGCGAGGGAGGTTCCGCTATGAGACAAACTTGGAAGAAGTACGGGGTCATTCGCACGTTTGCTGTCATGGGGGTGCTGGGCGGGTTCGGCATTTCCGCATACGGCGGCAGGGTATACAAAGCGGACAATGCGTGGCCGTTGAACGATCCGCTGAGTTGGGAGGGCGGCATTGTGCCGGGGCCCGAAGATGTGGCGGTTTTTGACGAAAGAGTCACGACCAACACCTTGACTTTTGTTGTAACGAATGACCTTGCGTGGGCCGGGATTGTCTTCACCAACCAAACGTCTCCCGTGTCCGGCGTGCTCGGCACAGCGGTGCTCACCACCAATGGCACCGATGCGGCGACGCTGACACTCGGCGCGGGCGGTGTGGAGTTGAGCGGGTCGGGGCTTGCGCTTTCGTTGGGCCTGCCGCTGGCGCTGAGCGCCCCGCAGGTCTGGCAACTCGACCGGTGTAACGTGACATTCAACGAAACGGTTTCGGGGGCCTCTGATTGGACACTCGATATGCCAAGCCAGACCATGTGGAATGTCGCATCTGGATATTCGGGCAACCTGACCATCACAAACGCCATATCTACCAGTCGCTTCACAAAGTCCGGCCGCTGGGCGAAAACCTTTACGATCAAAGGAGGCGGAAGATGGGAGATGACGTTCAAGGATGCCATTCTCTGGTCTGATCTCTTTGCCGATCGCTCAGCCTCCGTCACATGCTGGAACGGGCTGACCGCCGGCGGTACGTTGCAATTCGAGGAGGGCGACACTTTCCATTTTCCCGGCGGACGGTTTACGATCGACAATGGATACGGCATTCAAAACGGAGGCACTTTAAGTGGCACCGAGCTTCAAGTGCAGTACGCTTCTTACAACGCGCGGTACACCGTCAATGGCGGTTCGCTTGCGTTGACAAGCGGCATCCTGATTGGCAATGGCACGTCATCGCTCAGCACAGAAAGCCGCTTTCTGCAGGCAGGCGGTACGGTCTCGGTTAACAGCGTCAAGGTCGGCTGGTGCAGCGGCAACTTCTGGGGACTCAATACTTTTGAACTGACCGGCGGTGTCTTCCGGGTCACAGGCCCCCGAGGTGCGGATTCAGGGGTGCATCTGTCATGGCTCGACTACATCTACACGCCGGCATCGAGTATATCGGGTGTTTTTCTGATGCGGGGCGGATGGGCCGACATCGACCAGATTGTTTTGGGTCGATCGATAGACAATCCGGCCTATGCCATTACCAATGCATATTCAATGTTCAAGATGACCGGCGGCGAATTGCTGCTGGGGGCGCGCGGACTTTATGCGGGACGCACTTGGAACAATGGTGCGTCCGGATCGGCCTATGCGATGAAACTTCAAGGCGGCACGTTGAGAGCCGGCGATTCTTGGTCGTCGGCGTTGGACCTGATGCTGAGTGACGCTGACGGCGGCACCGTGTTCAATACCGCCGATACGAACGGCGTCGGACGGCGTATCGTGCTCAACGGCGCGGTCTACGGTCCGGGACAACTTACCAAGCGCGGGGCGGGTACGCTGGTGCTGGCCGGCGAGACGGCGTATGAGGGGAAGACCGTTGTCGAGGCCGGCACGCTCGCGGTGGCCGGCACCGGTTCCGGCCCCGATTGCTATCGGTGGACGGCCGATAGCCTTGCCGGAACGAATAACGCGCTGGTCTCTGAATGGCCCGCGCTGAACAATTTGGTCTCGGCCACAAATGCGGTCGAGGCGCAGACGCCGCGCCTGATCCGTAACGAACTAAACGGGCACAGCGTTGTGAGGTTCTCCAATGCGGCGCAGCAGTATTTGGCGATTGATGCCGCAGAGAGTCCGATTTCTGGAGCTACCAGTTTTTCGATCGCCATCGTGTTCAAGACTGGGACGGCCGGTAATGGCGGTGCCGCCAATTGGTATAGCAACACCGGTTTGGTCGATGGCGAGCAAGGCGGTATTCAAAACGATTGGGGCTTGGTCTACAACAGTTCCGGTCAGGTCGGCGGCGGTGCGGGATTCCCCTCGGTGAACAAAGATACGACCGTCTATTCTGTAGCCGGACGCTCCGTGGCCAACAATCAGCCGCATGTCGCGATATACACGTGGGAAGGCACCAATCTTACGATGAACGTGGACGGCCGCGTCACGACCGCCGCGTCGACAGCCACCACGGTCGCCGCCCGTAACGCTTATCGCCTGCTGTTCGGCTCGGTCAACCTCGAGAATGGCAAGTACTTCAACGGCGACATGGCCGAGATCCGTATCTATCGCAATCATGCACTCTCGCCGGACGAACAAAACCTCATCGGCAGCGAGTTGGCGGCGGCCTACGGTGTCTCCGATGCGTTGTTCGAGGAGCCTGCGATCGTCACGCCCTCCATTGGCGAGATGGGTGTGCCTTCAAGTCCGGCGGGCGATACGCTGCCTTACGAAGCGGTGGTGTGGGATGCCGACACGCTGACCGGAGCAAACGGCAGTCCTGTTGATGAATGGGCATCAACGAACGGTGCCTGTAAGGCCACGCCGGCGGGCGTCGGAAAGACCGGCATCACAGCGCCGACACTGGTGACGGATGCCTTCTACGGACATAACGGCGTCCGATTTGATGGCGTAGGGGACGCTCTGGGAATCCCGGCCGGCGACAGCCCGGTGGCCGGATCAACCAACTTCACGGTGGCGCTTGTTTTCCGTACGACGGTCCCTGGCAAGGATGTGCCGGCGTGGTATAGCAGCGTCGGTTTGATTGATGCCGAACAGGCGAGCATCCAGAACGATTGGGGAATCGCTTTCTCCGGTTCGGGCCGTATCATGGCAGGTATCGGCGGACCCGATGCCACCAGTCTCTCCAAAGTCTATGACCTGCATGACGGCATGCCGCATGTGGCGGTCATCGCCTATGACGCGCTGGGCGGACAGACCCGAATTATGGTCGACGGGCTGGACGTCGTCCACACGGTCGCGCAGCACCTGACCCCCCGCAATTCCTATCGGATCGTGATCGGTTCGTTGAACGCACTGAACGGACTGTTCTTTACCGGTGACATCGCGGCTTTCTGTTTCCTGCCGCAACGTGCGTTGACGCTGTCCGAGATGGCCCTGCTATCGACCGAGATGGGGACTAAATTCGGGGTGCGCCCCGTTTCCCGCAGCAATACGCTCAATCCGCAGCCCACGGGGCTTGGGCGGGGCGATGTTGAGATCGCGGCAGGCGCGGCGCTGGTCGTGCCAGTCGCCGAGTCTGCACCTGTTACCATTCGCGGCGGACAAACGTTGCGCGGTGCTGGTGCGGTGCGGGGCACACTGGCCGTGGCGGATGGCGGCAGGATCAGCATCGACGCGCCGACGGCGTTAGCGGTGGAGACGCTTTGGTTGAATGACGGCGCGTATGTGGACTGGAGCCATATCGACGGGGTCGGCGGTCTTCTTGAGGTCGGCAGTCTCAGTGGCGGCGGTACGGTGACGCTGCACGTCACCGGCGAGGGTAACCTGCCGGTGCGCGTTCCGGTGATCCACTACCAGCAAGTTGAACCTCTTGATACGGTCACGTGGAACGTGTCGGGAGGTAATTCCCACACCCGGGTCGTGCTAAACCCGACCACCCAAACGCTTGACCTGTTTACTGCGCGGGGAACAACCGTCTTAATCAGGTGATCGGGGTAATCGGTTAGTGACAGGGGGCATGCGAGTCGAGTGCGTGTTTTGTGTGTGCGCAGACGGGCGCGGGCGTCCTCGCCCGCTCGGTGAAAGGCCGATTGAGATTCCGATGCGCGGTATGGTTCCCAAGGGAGCAAAACCCCGTAGCATGGGCGTCCCGCCCATGAAACACGGGCAAGATGCCCGTGCCACACCCTTTTGCAAGACACGTTGTTGCGGGCGAGGACGCCCGCGACTCCCGATTCTCTGCTCCCCTTTTCACCAGAAACGCATAACCTTCGCACACTCCTGTCACTAACCGATTACGTGATCGGAGCAGATCGGGGTTTGACTCTCACGGTAGAGTTGATAAACTATCTCGCTTGTACGTGATCTTTATCAATTGTATCCGGAAGGAAGTGCCGCAGTGAGTGTCGTTCAACCGTTGCTCGATCTGCAGGAAATCGATGGTCGCATCCGAGACCTGCAGCAGGAAATCCGTGACATTCCGCAGCGCAAAGACCAAGAGCAGGAGCGTCTGAGTGGCGCCCGCGAGGCTCTGGACCGTGCGCAAGCGGAGTTGAAAAACGCCCAGTTGAGAGTCAACGAGGTGGAGTTGGAGATCGAAGCCCGTCAGGATAGAATCCAAGCCCTGAAAAAAAATCAGGTTTTGCTCAAGACGAACAAAGAGTTTCAGATGTACAATCTGGAGATCGCCAAGCTCGAGGGTGAGATAGCGAATTACGAATCGCGCCAGATTGTGGCGTTGGACGACGTGATCCCGGTCAAGCACCGCGTCGCCGAAGCGCAGGCCAAGCTTCAGGAGGATCAAGATGCCGTGGACGCCTATACCGCCGAGTTGGACGCGCGGTTAGTCGCCGTGCAGGAAGAACTGGCAGCCACTGAGGCGGAGCGTGTCGAAGCAACCAAGACGGTGACGCCGCAGTTCATGTTCTACTACGAGCGCCTGCTCTCCAAGCGATGGCCGGTGGTGGTGGAACTCGGCGACGACTGCGTCTGCGACGGGTGCCATCTGGTGCAGCCGCCCTCGGTCGGGCAGATGGTGCGGCGTAATCAGGGAATTGTGGCCTGCCAGATGTGCGGACGCATCCTTTACATGAAGCAGTGACAGGCACGCCCGGTAAAGGGGGTGCCTTTTTTGATGGTGGCTCTTGCAAAATCCCTCGTGGCATGGGCGTCCCGCCCATGAAACACGGGCAAGATGCCCGTGCCACACCTGCAAACAAAGGGGGCTGCAAGAGTCTTGATGGATTTAACCGACAGGAGAGTCGCTGCGGGGCGACTCCCTGTGGGTCGGGTTGCCGCATGGCGATGCTTTGCGGCGGCCGCACGGGGAGTGACCGGTCGCTCCTGCCTCGGCAGGGGAGGAAAGTCCGGACTCCGCAGGGCGAGAGGTCCGGCCGTTAAGGCCGGAGGGGCGCTGCCAGATCGGCGCCGACGGAAAGTGCCACAGAAAACAGACCGCCCGGCGTTCGCGCCGGGTAAGGGTGAAAAGGTGGTGTAAGAGACCACCGGGCGGACGCGAGAGCGCCGCCGCATGGCAAACCCCCTCTGGAGCAAGATCAAATAGGGGACTCGAGACGCGGCCCGCGTCGTTCCGGCGTAATAACCGGATAGGATCCCGGGTAGATTGCTCAGATGAATGATCGGAGCCGCCTCCGGGCGGTGAACAGAATCCGGCTTATTCGCCTCCGTGCGGTCGCCGCATCTTTTATAGGTTCAACTTTCAACGAGGCGCGGCAAAGGGTATACTCCTGACATCTAATCTAATCGAGGAGGGCGATGTGAATTGGGCGCTGTTCGGAAGCACCTTTGTGTTGATTTTTTTGGCGGAACTGGGCGATAAGACCCAGTTGGCGGTGATGAGCCAGTCGGCTGCATCATCGTCAAAATGGACGATCTTCGCTGCCGGGACGCTGGCGCTGATCACCGCGACGGCGATCGGTGTGCTGGCGGGCGATCTGTTGCGGCGTTTTGTGCCTGACGAGCGTTACATCAAGTGCGCGGGCGGTCTGTTGTTCTTGATTTTCGGCGGACTGATGCTGCGGGAGGCCTTCTTCCCGCGCAGGCAGGTGATTGCGGCACCGGCGCGTGAAATCTCCACGATCACTGATTGGATGGGGCGTTTCGTGATTCAGCAGGCGGCGATTTTCGAGCGGGCCGCATGTGAGGATTACGAGGCGTTGGCGGCATGTACGCTTGATCCCGAGGAAAAAACGGTTTTCGAGCGGCTGGCGTTGGAAGAGCGTTGGCATCACGAGGCGATGCTGAGCGCACTGGCCACAGGCGCCGAACGCGACTTGCCGATCACGCAAGAGATGGCCGGTGCGTTGCCTGCCGTGTCGGATTTGATACAGGATGCGGCCAAAGCGCCTCAAGGGATCGAGCACGCGATCGAGCATGAACGCGCGATGGCGCAGTTCTACCGGACGCTCGCCGAGAAGAGCACGATCCCGCGCTTGCGCGAGACCTTTGCGGCGCTGGCGGTGGCCGAGGAGAATCACGCGCAACGTTTGATGGCACTGAGGAAAAAATGAACGAGTGGGTCGATATCCGGAAAGACGAGCGGCATGTGGCGCGTGAGCGCGAGAAGGCGCGCGTACTGCGCAAGAGCGAGTGGTGGCAACGGCAGATTCAGAAGGGCGTCTGCCACTATTGCGGACAGCAGGTCGGCGCGGCCGCGTTGACGCTCGATCATGTGGTGCCGGTCGCACGTGGCGGCACCAGCACCAAAGGCAATGTCGTGCCGGCGTGTAAGGCGTGCAACGCTGAAAAGAAATACCTGACGCCAGCGGAACGGATCTTGGCGGAACTGGAGCGGACTACGGACGGAGAAGGGGAGGCGGCACCGTGAGCGTGCGTAAACGGCTGGTGGTGGTTGAACCGCACGGCTTCTGCTCCGGCGTCGCGCGGGCGGTGCAGACGGCGGAAGCGCTGCTTGCACGTTATCCCGGCGAGACGATCTACTGCCTTAACGAGATCGTACACAATCAACTGGTGGTCGGGCGGTTGTCCGGCTTGGGTATGCGGTTCGTCAAATCGGTCGATGAGGTGCCGGTGGGAACGCGGCTGCTCTTTTCCGCGCATGGCGTGGCACCGGCCGTGGTGGCGCGCGCGGCGGCGCGGCAGTTGCGTACGATTGATGCGACCTGCCCGTTTGTCGCCAAGGTACATGCTGCGGTGCGGCGTTTCGCGGCGCAGGGCGCCTGCGTGATCTGCATCGGCCACCGTCAGCATGAAGAGGTGATCGGCGTGGCCGGCGAGGCGCCGGAGCGGGTGCGGATCGTCGAGAACGCGGCCGAGGCCGAAGCGCTGGCGGTGCCGCCGGATGTGCCCGTGGCGGTGGTGGCACAGACCACACTGGGCGGCAAGCAATTGGACGCAGTCATGGTGGTGCTGCGTCGACGCTTTCCCGCGTTGCTCCAGTCGGCTGCGACGGATGTCTGCTATGCCACGCACAACCGTCAGCAGGCGGTAAAGGTGCTGGCCGACCACTGTGCGCGCGTGCTGGTGCTGGGTTCCGCCAACAGCTCGAACAGCCAGCGGCTGGTCGAGACCGCCCGCGCGGCCGGTGCCGTCGCGGAGCTGGTCAGCACACTGGAGCAGATTGACGGGCTTGAGCTGGAGGCGGTGTGTGAGATCGGGCTGACCAGCGGCGCGTCTACGCCCGAATCGTTCCTTGATGCGGCGGTGGCGCGGTTGCGTGAGCGCTACGGATTCCCGGCGCCCGAAAGACTGACGGCGGTCGAGGAAGACTCCCTGGTCTTCAGGTTGCCGGTGCTGGACTGTTGAACTGCGAAGGCACTAAGGCTCCGCGGGATGGCGGCGTAACCGCCGCCGGCCAGGCAGACGCTTGCCCCTTCTCCCGGTGCTTCGCAAGCCCGGTCAAAGGCGAGTGTCCCTGCGGGCCGCATGGCTGTTGCCCATCCTTTCGCCGAACCACACACCCAGAGACTTATATCTCCCAGCCCTTGCGGTAGCTGCGCTTCAGGAATGTGTTCGCGCTCTCTTTGTTGGTGAAGCGGCCCGTCTTGGCGTCCCACTTGAGTTCGTCGCCGCTGTCTTCCGCGATCGCCGCCACGCCGAGCATGACCACCTCGTTCAGGCGCTGCGAATATTCGAGGTTCGCGCAAGGCGCGGGACCTCCCATGCAGCCGCGCAGGAAGTCGACCTGATGCCCGCCCTTCACACGCGGAATCGTCTTCTCCGGCGACGGCTTGCTCAACTCCCCAGGGAAAAAGCGTATCCATTCCCCGAAACAGCCCATCACGATATACCCCTTCTCGCCGACAAAGATCGACCCGTCGTCACCAAGATCGACGTTGTATTTCTTCTCGATCTCTTCCAGAAGCGGCGGCGTGAACCAAACTTTGCGGTCCTTGATGAGCTTGGAAGTCGAGCCGCCGACAAACCATGTGGTATCGTCCCACGGCGTATCCCCCTTGAGGCCGTCATACCAGTGAACCGTCACCGGCGCGAGATTGCCGCGTGCAGGGAATTTCCAAATCACGTGGTCGCGCAGGTTCCACGAATCCTCCGATCCATGCCTCACGTCCGTCACGCGGACGCTCTCCGGCGCGCCGAGGTTCAGCGACCAGAACGCGGGATCGAGGATGTGATTGCCCATGTTGCCGAGCGTGGCGCTGCCAAAGTTTTTCCAACTGTACCAGCCCATCGGATGGAGTCCCTCGCGTCCGCTGCGGAAACCGGTATGGGGCGACGGTCCGATCCAACTGTCCCAGTTCATCCCTGCCGGGACCGGCTCCTCCGGCGGCAACCTGTTCATGCGCCCGTTCAAGCGCTGCGTCCAGGCATGCACTTCCGTGACCTGCCCGAGCGCGCCGGCCCCGATGTACTCCACGAGACGCCGCACGGCTTCCTGCGAGTGCCCCCACTGCCCCATCTGCGTGACGGCATGGTGCTTGCGTGCTTCCGCGAGCATCCGCCGTCCCTCCTCCACGGTAAAGGAAAGCGGCTTCTCGATGTATGCGTGGATACCGTTCCGGAACGCCAGCAGGGCCGGCATCAGATGGTGATGGTTCGGCGTCGCGATGAAAACGGCGTCCACTCCGTCCGCCATCTGCTTGTAGAACTCGCGGTAATCATCGAACCCGGCGATGCCATTCGTGTCAATGCTGAGCTCCTTCATCGAGGCCAGTTTCCGCTTGACACCCCGTATCATCGCCGGATCAGGATCCACCAAGGCGACGATCTTCGCGAGTTTCGTCCAAGCGACGCTGGACGCCAACCCGCCCCCCATTCTGCCAAGCCCAAGGATCGCGACCCTAAGCGGCTTTGAAGGATCCTTTATCTCGCACCGTTTGAGTCCAGCGTTCTCCTGTTGGCTCAACACCGGCGCCGCCATGAATCCCGCGCCTGCGGCAGCAGTCGCCCCCATGAACCCTCGTCTTGTCATGTTCATTTCCGCACTCCTTTGATTAGAAAGTTTCACGTGCCGTCTTCGCTCTTTGTGTGAGAAAAACCTCGTCGGTCGCCTACGCCTTCAGCTCCCAGCCCGGCTCGTACGGCGGCATCCAGAACTTCGATGCAGGGCCTTTCGGATCCTTCAACTTGCCTGTCGCCGAATCGACGTGCACGGCGTCGCCGATCTGCAGCGAGACGTTGCCGAGTTCGGTGAGGAGGTTCGACTTGAGGGAGCTGTCGATCGGTTGCGCCGTATTGAGGTCGCCCGCAAGCACGCAGTCCGTGAAACGCTGCACGTGCCAGATGTCGCACGCGCGGATCGGATCGGAGAGGCGGGTGTCCCCTTCCTGATCGCCGGTGTCCGCGGCGTCCCACTCTTTGATGACTTTCTTCCCCTTGCGGTCATAGATCGCCGACTCGCCCCTCGGACCGAAAAACGCAAGACCGTCATCGCAGTAAACGAGTGTACCTGTCCACTTGCCCATGAACGGCTGGGCGCCCGAATGTGAGCACCCCTCCCAGGTCAGGAATTTCTTGTCGGGGAACTGCACCGTCAACATGTGCGTATCCTCCCACTCGAAGTCCTCGCCTTCGTAGAAGAGCTTGCCGCCCCCCGCATAGACACGCTCCGGCCACTCCGCGTCAAGCGCCCAGCGCGCGATGTCGACAAAGTGGAGGCCGTTGTTCGGCAGGTCGCCGGTGCCGTAGCCCTTGAAGAAGCGCCAGTTGTAATGGACGATGTTCGAGCGGTACGCGCGGCGCGGCGCACAGCACTGCCAGAGATCCCACCCATCGGCACCCATCCAGGCGGGGACGGCGACCGGCTTCACATTACGGATCGCGGGACGGTCCGAAAGACACCACGCCTTCGCCCAGCGCGGTTTGCCGATCTGTCCTGAGCGGATAAAGTTGATCGCCTGTTTCGTCGCATGCGAACTGCGGCGCTGCGTCCCGAGTTGGAAAACCCGGCCCGTCTTGCGCTGGACCTCAGCGAGAATCTCTGCCTCGCCCGCCGCGATACCGATCGGCTTCTCAAGGAAGAGCGCCTTCCCCGCCTTCATGGCCTCGACGCCGATGTAGCAGTGCGAATGATCCGGCGTCGCCACAAGGACGGCGTCGACATCGTCGCGGCGGACGGCATCGCGGAAATCCTTCACCTTGGCGGGCGTGCGTCCAGTCATCTTCGTGACAACAGACGCCGCATCATCCAGCGCCGTCGCATCGACATCGCAAAGGACGGTGATCTCGCAGTTCTTCAACTCCGCGAAGCGGCTCATCACTTGGAAGCCCCGCCCGCGCGCGCCCGTCGGGTCCACAACAAAACCATTGCCGTGGTCCTTCGTCCGTGCGCAACCGACCACGCACAGGCGCATCTTCTTCGACGGCGTTCCAGCACCGAAAAGCGTACTGGCGGACGCAATGACGAATGCACTTCCGCCGGCCTTGATGAAATCCCTTCTGTTCATGTCCTGACTCCTTTTTGTGCTTGTTGCTTCGCTGTTCACCAAGGTTCAATGTGAACGCTTGTGATTGTATCTTCTCCGAACCGTTCCCGCAACTTCTGCTCTAGTTCTGAGACAATGGCGTGGGCGTTGGCCACGCGCATGTCGGGATCCATGCGGACGTGCAGATCGATGACAACCGTCTTGCCGACAGTGCGGGTACGCAGGTTATGCGGATAGGAGATATCGGGGAAGCTCAGGGAGATCGACTTGATCTCCTTATGAATCTCTTCAGGCAGAGAACGCTCGACCAAGATGCCGAGTTGATCTTTCAGGATGCCAAACGCAACCTTCATCATCAAAAGACTGACCAAGGCTGCCGCAATCGGATCCATGACCGCCCAGCGATCACCTAAAAAAGCCGCCGCGCCAATACCGACTGCGGCGCCTGCCGACGACAAGGCGTCTGCGCGGTGATCCCAGGCGTTGGCGATGATGCTGTCGTTGGCCGTCGCCCGGCCGACCGTGATCGTTTTCTGGTAGAGTATTTCTTTGGTCACGACAGAAAGGATCGCTGCCCAGAAAGCGATGACGGAGGGTGATTTGAGCGGCTGGCCGCCGATAGCGTCGACGATCGTGTGCAGCGCGCCTAAGCCGAGTTTCAACCCGACTATCATCAATCCTACCCCTACGACGGTGGCGGCAAGGGTCTCGTATTTGCCGTGTCCGTAGGCGTGGTTTGTATCTCTGGGCCTATTGGAAAGATGGATGCCGACCAGAACGGCAATGTCGGTGGCGAAGTCTGAAAAGGTATGGACCGCGTCGGCGATCATCGCCTGGCTGTTGCCAAGAAAACCGGCCAAAAACTTCACGGCCATGAGCGCCACGTTAATGACGATGCCGATCCATGTGATGCGACTCGCCTGCTGCGCCCGCTCGTTCATGTCCATAGGAATGGGTTTTTTGTCTCTCATCGGATACTCCTGACAACGCCATAACCGCGCCGGGGCACGACCTCCGCCGCTCCGAAACAGGCCACCTGCCGCTCTTGCAGCGCACGCGCGTTTTTGGCGACCGTCAGACAGACGCCGCCGGGCTTCAGCGTGTCGTACGCAGTTTGGATAAACAGTTCAGCGATCCGGAAATCGGAGTAGTAAGGCGGATTGCCCGCAAAGAGATCGAAGCATGCGTCCGACTGCGGCAGGCCGCGATCGGAAAGCACAAGCGTCGCGCGGTCAAGCAAACCAAGGCTCTCGAGGTTGCACCGGGTGGCAAACAAGGCGCGCGCATGCGCATCAATGAATGTCACGCGCACATCCGGCTGGCTGCGCGCGAGCAGGATGCCGACCAGTCCGCAACCGCAGCCCATGTCCAAGACGTGTCGGCCGGGGGCGAGATCGCGGGCCGCGACTTCCGCCAGAGCGAGTCCGCCGGTATCGGGTCGGCGGTGACAGAAAACGCCCGGCAACGAGATGAGCGGACAAGGTTCAAGGCCAGGCAACGAGGCGGGAAAGGTGGCGCTAAAATCCCGTACACGCGCCAGCGCCCCCTTTTTCTTGGCGATGCAGCAACAGACGCCCTTTTTATCGAAGCGAACACGCAACGTGCCGAAAATGGCGCGCACCTGTTTGAAAAGCGCGGCGCTGCTGGCTTCACAGGCCATCAGACAGAGACCGCCATCTACCAGACGCGCATGAATCTCTTCAAGCTGATCCAGCACCAACTCGCCGGTCATGGTGCCGGGGGTGGACATAAAGAGCGCGGCCGCGAAAGGGCCGTCCGGCAAGGAAGTCGTGCAATGGACCGCAACCGCCGATTGGTCAGAAGCGATGTCCGGCGACGTGTCGGCCAGGGTCTCGTCGCACAGATGCACCTCGCGATCATGCGTAAAATGCGGATGGGCACCATGGGCCGCCAACGTGCGCTGAATGGCGCGGGCATGGTGCAGGTCGAATGCATGGCAGGCCAGTGCGCGCTCCGGAAAACGCGCTGCGGCCGCCAGAGCGATGCAGCCGCTCCGGTTGCCCGCAGTCAGGAGCGCCCCCTCCGGCGCGGCGTCGAGTGACGGC
>Ga0209407_1000509_pt1 | contig 50336 bp, 43 predicted proteins | sample AD_JPNHG3_MetaG_FD_184410 | JGI IMG/M metagenome (GOLD analysis project Ga0209407, IMG submission 184410) | Active sludge microbial communities of municipal wastewater-treating anaerobic digesters from Japan - AD_JPNHG3_MetaG (SPAdes) (version 2) | ecosystem: Engineered > Bioreactor > Anaerobic...
CTGCCAGTGCTGGCTCGAACGAAGCCAATTGGTCGTAATCCATGATCACACTCTCCAAATTGTATGACTTTGAAGAGTTCATCGGCCAAGCCCCACGGTTTTCTTGAGCAAAATTCGCGCTGTCATATTAAGCAACTCTTGCCTCACCATAGCGAACTTTATCAGCATAGTCAACTGTTTTTGTCAGATACCGCGGCTTGTTTGTGGGAGGGGCATTTGCTATGCTGTTGCTGTGAGTTTGGTCCTGATGAAAGGTGTGTGTGGTGCGAATGAGCCGGCAATTGTGTTTTGTGTTAGTGGTGGTTGTTGCGTGTGGAACGGCGGTGTTTGGGGGCGGGAATGTTGCGTCCCGATTGGGTGGGGGGAATTTCGGGCCGGGGCGGGTGGAGGAGACGGCTCGCAAGTTTGAGATACTGCGGGCGATCGGGGCGGGGATGTGCCGGGTGACGGTGAGCGAGAACGAGTACTATCCGGCGCATACGAAGATGCCGCGGCCGGAGCGGTTTGATGCGTTGATTTTGCAGGCGTACAAGTACGGCGTGACGCCGATGATTCTTTTCGAGTATTACACGCGGTGGAACGGGCCTTTGGGCGGGCACGAGAAGTGGTATGCGGTGGGCAAGGCGTTTGCGGAGCGCTTTGCGCCGGACAGTGCCTGGCTGCAGTCGCAGGGTATACGCGGCTGGGGCGTCACGTTCTACTCGGCGATCAACGAACCGATGTGGAAGGCGAACAACCCGACGCCGATCGATCCGGCCGACTATGCGGCGGCGTTGGAGGGCCTGGCCGACGGCGTGCATGCGGTCGATCCGGCCCTGCACGTCAGTCCCGGCGGATACCAGGAGATCCCCCTGCTGCGAGATAATCCCTACGGACCTGCCGTCGCACATCTGTTCAACAACGGCAAGCTGTCGGCCATCGACATCCATCGTTACTACGACGTACAATACCAGCCAATGTACGGCACCTACCGCAATTCCCTTCAGAACCAGTTCGACGAGGTGAAAAAGAAATGGGGCATCACGGCGGACATCCTGTTTTACACAACGGAATTTAACTTCAAAAAGCGGCTGGTGGACGAGACTGAGGCGGCACGAGGCCTTCTGACGGCAATCTGGGATGCGCTCGGCGTGGTGGGTAATCAAGGCCAGCCGGTGACCCAGTTCGCCCTGCCGTGGAACATCTTCAACACGCCCGGGCAGGACGAGCATTACGGCATGAGCGTGCAGACCGACCCTTGGCAGCCGACCGAGCGAGGGCGGGTCCTGCAGATGGTCGGACGGCTGACAAACGGCATGACGTTTGTACAGTTAGACCCGCGCAGGACTGGCGTCTTCGTCCTGGAGGGCGGAGGCAAAAAGATGTGGGTCTGGCAGAATCGCAAGGGCTGGACCGACAGGCCTGGGGCAGAGTTTGTTATTGCCGCCCTGCCGCCGGGGACGCGACAGGTGCGGGTGTTCACCTCGGAAGGGCTCTTGAGAACAGTCGCCGTACCGCCGGAAGAGGATACATGCACGGTGGGCAACCTGCCGGATGAACAGACCTACATGTTCGTGGCGGATCGCTGATTGCCCGCCGCCCCTGCCCTCCTCAACATCGGCACGGGCACATGCTTGACTCATGGCGGCGTTTCTGTTAATATAATGCTTAAGGGTGTTATTGTAACGCCGCGTGGGAAATGTGGGTTACATTATCCAGTTTTTGGCGGCGGGTGATTCCGCAGCGGCTTTATTTCGGGCGCCGCTCGGGTTATGCGCTTGGCCCGCGAGTTTCCCACGCGGAACGCAACCAACCAGTGGAGAGTGCTGCATCCATGACCACGCCGCGTCGCCTCTGCATTGTTACTGTTTTTTCGATTTACATTGTTTTCGCGTCCGCGCAGGCCGTTTTGGCCGAATGGCAGCCCCGTTTTGACGTGCCCGTGGCCATAGGTACCGTCAAGCCGGACAGTCTGGATGAACTATCCGGCGTTGCCGTAAGTCGGCGGAATCCGGGGGTACTGTGGGTGCACAATGATAAGGGCGGGGATCCCCGCGTCTACGCCCTGGACTGGACCGGTCGGCTGCTGGGCAAGTACGAGATGGAGGGCGCCAGCGACCGGGATTACGAAGACATTGCCATAGGGCCGGGGCCGGAACCTGGGGTCCACTACGTGTACGTAGGCAACATTGGCGATAATGACGAGAAGTACGATAGCGTATTCATTTATCGCTTCCCTGAGCCCGCGGTGAGCCTGGACCAGACCGGCAAAAAGTACATTGTTTCCGGAGTCGAGCAGATTGAGCTGGTATACCCTTTCGGGCCGCGCGATGCAGAGGCCCTCATGGTCGACGTCAACGGCGATATCTATCTCGTTACAAAGTACCGGAAACCCGCGGAACTGTATGTCGCTCGTTACCCGCAGACACTGGGGCAGCCCAACTTGCTCGAGCGCCTCTGCTATGTTTACGTGGAATGGCGGGATAGCAACAGTCGGACGGCGACCGGCGGCGACATCTCCGCCAACGGAGGACTCATCACGCTGCGTGGACGAAACGCGGCCTTTCTGTGGATACGCCGTGCAGGCCAGACCGTCGCAGAGGCCTTGAGCGAGCCGCCCGTGGAAATGCCGTTAGTCTGGCAGGAGCAGGGCGAGGCGATTGCGTTCACGCCGGACGCAATGGGCTGCATCACACTCAGCGAAGGTGAGAACCAGCCCATCTACCATGCCCCGCGCATTGCCCCTGTGGACGTCAATGCAGACGGTGTGACGGACATGGCCGACTATGCTGTGCTTGCCGAACACTGGCAGCAGACAGACTGCTGTGGGTGTGAGGGCATGGATCTGAACGGCGACGGCATGGTCGATTTGCACGACATGGTCATCTTCGCGGCGCACTGGATGGCGCCTTGAACAATTCCCGCCCGCCTGTATGAACGTCAGCCGACGGAGACCATGCTGTGGAGGAACTCCCTGTTGGTCGGGTATCGCTTGAGAAGTTTACCCATCGCCTCGACCGCCTGGCGCGTCCCGTAGCTTGACAGCACCTTTCGCAGCGTGGCAAGTCCCTTCATGCTCTCCGGATCGTAGAGAGCGGCTTCCTTGCGCGTGCCGCTGGCCGGGATGTCGATGGCGGGAAAGACACGTGCCTCGGCCAGCGACCGGTCCAGGATAATCTCGCTGTTGCCGGTGCCCTTGAACTCTTCGAAGATCAACTGGTCCATCCGCGAGCCGGTGTCGATGAGGCACGTGGCGACGATGGTGACGGAGCCGCCGTCTTCGATATTGCGGGCCAGGCCGAACAGGCGGCGCGGTATTTCCAGGACGCCGGCCTCCAGGCCGCCGCTCATGGTGTGGCCGCGGGCAGCACCGCGTTGATTGCTGCGGCTGTTGAAGGCGCGGGCCACGCGCGTCAGACTGTCGATGAGCAGGACGACCTCGCGGCCGCATTCAAGCTCGGTCTGAACGTGGGCCAGCATCAGTTCGGCCAATTCTATATGCTCATCCGTCTTGTTGTCGATCGTGCTGGCGATGACCTCGGCGCCCGTTACAGCCCGCCGGAAGTGTGTCACTTCTTCGGGACGCTCATCGATGAGCAGCACGATGATACGGCTTTGCGGCGAGCAGACGCTGATGGCCTGCACGATCTGTTCGAGCAGAACGGTTTTGCCGGCACGCGGCGGCGAGACGATCAACTGCCGGGTGCCCTTGCCGATGGGGGCGATCAGGTCCACGATGCGCATGCTCTCCATGCCGGAGGCGCCAAGGTCGAAACGCTCGTGCGGATCCACGGCCACCAGGTCTGCAAACCGGCGGCGGCGCTGAAAGGCGTACGGCTTCAGACCTCCGATTGACTCGATGAACGTCAGCGTGGGCCGGCCTTTTCGGCGTTCGAGCCGCCCCATGACTGCCGCACCCTCAACGAGAGCGAACCTGCGGACCAACTCAGGCTCCACGATGGTCTCCACGGGCCCCGGCCGATAGGACCGATCGGCGAAGCGCAAAACAAACTGCTGGTTGTTCGTCCTTTTTAATATTCCGGTAACTGTATCGCCGGCCAAAGTGCACCTTTGAATTCAAGTGAGAGATACGCTGATTCGAAACGCCGGGAAAAATAGCACAGGCTCCGACTCCTGTAAACCCCCATCGGCGCTTTCACGGTGAATTTTGAGGACTGCCCCTTTGGCTGTTCCTGCCGGCCCTTGTTTCGGCCCGCGGGTCCTGATATGCTGGATATTGTACGGAATTAACCATACGGGTAAGGAGAAATGTGCGATGCGATTGCCAACGGTTCTACTCATCATTTCTGGGCTGGCTGCGGCGGGAGTATGCCTGGGCCAGAGCAGTCTGCATGTGTGGGATGTCTTTGAACTGACGATGACGGCCCAGGCCGAGATGGAAAATCCCTATGTGGACGGCCTGCCCGAGGGCGGGGCCGGACTGGTGAAGGTGGTGTTCACCGGCGCCAGCGGCGACGCAAGAGGCAAGACCCTCACGGTACAAGGCTTCTGGGACGGCGGCCGCGACTGGAAAGTGCGGTTCGCACCCCCTGCCGCGGGAGAATGGTCGTACAAGAGCGTTTCCGACGATGCCGGCCTGAACGGTGTTGAAGGCACGCTGACCTGCGTGCAATGGACAGAAGCTGAACTGGCGGAGAATGCCGCGCGGCGGGGTTTCGTCCGCGTCTGCAAGGCCGGCGACCGGGCCGGCCGTTACTTCGAATATGCCGACGGCACGCCCTTTCTGTGGATCGGCGATACATGGTGGAACTGGTCGAAGCGCAACATTACGTTCGCCAGTTTCAAGAAGCTCGCCGATGACCGGGCCGCCAAAGGATTCACGGTGGGGCAGTTGTTTTTCGCCGGCCGCGGCTGGGGGCGCAATGCATCGATGCTGGACCGCACCTTCGACCGCCCCGATATCGAGCACATCCGTCACGTGGAGAACTACATCCGCTACGCCAACTCGATTGGCATGACGGTATGGGTGCACGGCTGGTGGAACAGCCCCAATATGGACAGGACAATTGGCCCGGAGAAGATGCGCCGCTGGTGGCGGTATATGGTGCATCGGCTGGGCGCCTACAACGTGATCTGGGTGCTCAGCGGCGAATACAACATGAACAACTACGGCAGCCTGGGCGTGCAGTTCTGGAAGGACCTCGGCGCGATGATCGACGCCGAGGACCCGTACGACCGTATCATCGGGGCGCATCCGACCCCGCCGGGATGGGAAGGCGGAGACGAAGCACCGCAGTGGTCGACGGCCGAAGTGCTGCACGACGAGCCGTGGCTGGATTACAACCAGTCGCAGGTGGGACATGGTAAGTGGCGCAACGAGATGATCCCGTTCGTGGTCGCCGACGCCTACGGGCGAAAGCCCGCCAAGCCGATTGTCGTCACCGAGCCGTGGTATGAATTCATCCTCGACAGCTCCCCGGCATCGGATATCCGCTTCGGCATATGGTCGGCAATCCTCTCCGGAGCAGCCGGGCACAGCTACGCGGGCGGCCACGTGTGGAAGGCGCACGTGCCGGAATCCCCCGTCGGCAGCGACACCTGGCCGATGGAACAGAGCTTCGAAGTCAACACACTGGATTACCCGGGGGCCATGTCGCTGAGTTTTGCCGCGAAGTTCCTGCGTGGCATCGAATGGTGGCGGCTGGAACCGCATCCCGAAGTGGTGCTGGAGAATCCTTCGCACTTTTGTGCGGCCCTGCCGGGCAAGGAGTATCTGATCTATCTTCGCTACGGAGGCGTTGTGAAGGTCGATCTTTCCGCATGCGACACAGATGCGGCATTCAAGTGCACGTGGTATGACCTCACGGAAAACAAGGCCAGAAAGACTCAGACAGTCAAGGGCGGCAAAACCCCTGCACTGCACCCGCCCGAGGATTATCCGGCCAGGCTCACATACAAGGACTGGCTGGTTCATATCGTCCGGCAGTAGCGGCCGTTCGAGGATATGATGGTGTCAAGCAGACGCGGCTTTTTGAAATGTGCCCCTTGATACCCATGAAGCAGTCGAGGTAGTGCGCCGCGATAAGCACCGCTATGGAACTGCCGCGCGCTGGTGGAACACCCACCTCCAATGGAAAACAAAACGGGCGCCGGAGCCTGCCGCGCCGACGCCCGTCAATTGCATCGAAAGAGAACCGCTACTCGGTCGCGGGAATGTCGTCGATTTCGCGAACCCAGATGTTGCGGTAGCGGATCGGGTTGCCGTGGTCTTGCAGCTTCAGCGGCATCTTGTCCGGATGGTATTTGTATTCAGCCGTCTGCTTGTGATAGGTGATGCCCTTGATCGGCCAATTGTCCTGAACAAGGACGCCATTATGGAACACCGTGATGGTAGCCGGGCGAACCACTTCATTCGTCCTGCCCTTGAAGATCGGGCGGTGATAGATCACATCGTATGTCTGCCACTCGCCGGGTGCACGGCAAACGCTGACCAACGGCTTCTTCTGCCCGTAGATCGCGCCGGCCTGGCCGTCAGCGTAGGTCGGGTTGTTGTAGGAATCAAGGACCTGGAGTTCATATGTGCCCTGCAGGAAGACGCCGCTGTTGCCGCGGCCCTGGCCCGAACCGGAGACCTCTTTGGGTGTGGCCCACTCGATGTGGAGCTGAATGCTGCCGAACTCCTGTTTCGTGCGAACGGTACCCGCCTTCCTCGTGCATTCGAGTGCCCCCTCATCGTTGATGATCCACTTGGTGGGATTGCCAACTTCGTCACACAGGTTCTCGGTGCTGGTTCCGTCAAAGATCACTATGGCATCTGATGGCGGCTGACCACACTTGTCCCCGGGCTTCACCACCGGCGGCGCCGGCTCCTTTTCATCGTGTACGAAGTACCCGTTGGTTTTCTTGTTCCGGGGCGGGTCCTGCGACACGGCAACAGTGCACAGAACCGCCAGAATCAGGACCGCCAGACCCACCTTCATTGCTTTACCCTTCATAGTGACCTCCTATAACTGCAAATATCACTGTTTAAGCCGGCACACAACCTGGCTTGACTCACAAATTTTCATATGTAGCACATCGGCCTTAAAAAAACAAGCCGCCAAGTCGCTTTCACGGCATTTTGGCCGGACAGTGGACGTTGATCGGGACATGGCTTTCGGGTAAGATGGCAACTGCGTTGGCGTAGAGCCCCATAGAGGCGGAAAAGGTCTCATAGAGGAGCACATCCATGACAAAGCGTGTCGCATTTTTCCTGTTAATTGCATCTGCGGCTGTCGTTTCGGCACGCGAATTCCATGTCTCGCCGCAGGGAAACGATCAGAATGACGGCAGCGCCGCCAAACCCCTGAAAACCATTTCAGCCGCCGCCCAACTCGCCCAACCCGGGGACGTTATCACAATACACGAGGGCACTTACCGGGAAAGGGTCAGCCCTCCTCGCGGTGGTACGTCCGACAGCAAAAGGATCGTCTACCAGGCCGCTCCCGGCGAAAAGCCCGTCATCAAGGGGTCGGAACCGGTCAAAGGCTGGCAGAAGGTGCAGAACGACACATGGAAGGTCACCTTGCCGAACACCTTCTTCGGCAGCTTCAATCCATACGCCGACGCCATCCGCGGCGACTGGTTCAATCCCCTCGGCCGCCAGCATCACACCGGCGCAGTCTACCTGAACGGCCATTGGCTCGTTGAAGCGGCCAATCTCGACGACGTCCTGAAGCCCATTGGCCAGGCATCCCCCCGCCCCGGTGCAACGGGCGAGTATCTGCTGAACGTGGCATGGTTTCGCCCGGCCTCCGACTCCGGGGCCGCACGTATTCCCGCAGCAGGTTTCGCGGCCCAGAACGGCGTGCAAACGGCCCCCTGCTCCGAAGGCGGCGAGTGCATCGGCTGGATCGAGCATGGCGACTGGGTACGATATGATAACGTCGACTTCGGCGCCAGCGCCGACCGCGTAGAGTTCCGTGCCGCCTCGGTGACAAACGGCGGCTGGATCGAACTGCATCAGAACGACCCGGACGGCGCATTGTTGGGCCGCTGCAAGGTTACCCATACGGGCGACTGGCAATTGTGGGCCTCATTCACCGCGAAGATCAAGCCGCTCAGCGGAAAGCAAACAATTTGCCTTGTGTTTAAGTCGGCCGAGCCGGCGGACAAAGCGGATGCATCCTTGTGGTTTGCACAGGTCGACGCGACCGAGACGACGATCTGGGCGCAGTTTGACGGCGTCAATCCGAATGAGGCCGACGTGGAGATCAACGTGCGGCAGGCGGTGTTTTACCCCGAAAAGCCCGGCGTCAACTACATCACCGTGCGCGGCCTGACGATGATGCACGCCGCAACGCCGTGGGCCCCGCCGACCGCCGAACAGATCGGCTGCATCGGCACGCACTGGAGCAAGGGCTGGATCATCGAGGACAACGATATCCGGTACTCAACGTGCGTCGGCGTCACCCTGGGCAAACACGGCGACGAATTCGACAACACCTCGGCGAACACGGCCGAAGGCTACGTCAAGACCATCGAACGCGGCCTGGCGCGAGGCTGGTCAAGGGCCCACATCGGCGGCCACGTCGTACGGAACAACCACATCGCGCACTGCGAGCAGGCCGGCATCGTCGGCAGCCTCGGCGCTATCTTCTGCACCATCACCGACAACGAAATTCATGACATCCACGTCAGGCGGCTCTTCACGGGCGCCGAAATGGCCGGCATCAAAATCCACGCTGCCATCGACACGCTGATCGCCCGCAACCACATCCATCACACCTGCCGCGGCATCTGGCTGGACTGGATGGCGCAGGGCACCCGCGTGACATCCAACCTGCTGTACGACAACGGCCCCTGGGAGGACCTGTTCGTCGAAGTCAACCACGGCCCCTTCATGATCGACAACAATCTGTTCCTTTCGCCCTCATCGCTCTTCGACATGTCGCAAGGCGGCGCCTATGTGCACAACCTGTTCGCCGGGCGTGTCGCGCACCATCCGGAGCTGGGACGCGAAACCCCCTTCCACCCGGCGCACAGCACAGAAGTCGCCGGCCTGCGCAAGATCGAAGGCGGCGACGATCGATTCTACAACAACCTCTTCGTCGCGCCGGCGGGCCTGTCAACCTATGACAAGGCCGCGCGACCCATGCACATGGCGGGCAACGTGTTCCTCAAAGGAGCCCGCCCGTCGGTGCACGAGCCTGCTGCGTCAGTCCGGCCGGACTTCGACCCGCAACTGCAATTAGCCAGCGAAGATGACGGCGTCTACCTGCGGCTGGTCCTCGGCAAGGACCTGGCCGAAACAAGGCGGCAGCTTGTGACGACCGATCTCCTGGGAAAGACCGCCATCGCCGGCTTGCCGTACCAGATGCCGGATGGAACACCCTATCGCATCGACACGGATTACCATGGCGCACGCAGGAATCCGGGGAATCCTTTCCCCGGTCCGTTCGAAAACCTGACCCGGTTCCGCAAGCTCTGGCCGGCAATGACCCGCTGATCTACGCCGGCTGCATGCTCTTGACCGACGCATTGGCCTCTTTGACCATCTGGCTGGCGCAGCCCCGCGTTGTCGTACCAGCTCATGACCTTTACCAGGTCACCGTCGACAACCTGCGTCATTTCAAGGTCCACGATCGAGGCCCGCGGATCGCGTATCACGTCTGTGGAGACCCATGATTCCTCGGCGACACCAAGTACGTCCTTGCAGCGGTCACACTGCGCCCAACGCTCCGCTGTAAGACTCATCCGCCTGTCAGGCGCTTCAACCCGCAGATTCGACGATGACGCAATCGTCCGCCGTAAAGCGGTAAGCGCCCGAACCCACCTCAAAAACGGTTGCCTCCGAATCCGAGCGCAGAACCGTCACGCCTTTGACCTCCCGCGCCGCACGGCCGTTGGCCTTGACGGACTCAGGCCGACGCGTCGGCACGTGAACCTCCGCCGTCGTGTTAGCGGGAACCTGCACCTCCAGCGTCAGCCGCCCATCTTCGATCCTCCACTTTGACGCGATTCGGCCGCGGATGGATTCATAGGATACGCTCGCCCCGTCTATGCCGCCGCCGGGACGCGGACGGATCAGGATGCGCCTGTAGCCGGGTTCGAGCAGGTCGATACCCCCGATGGTCTTGAACATCCACTCCCCGACAGCGCCGAACGAGTAGTGCGCAAACGAATTCATCTTCGGATCACCAAAGCCTCCGTCCGGCGTCCAGCCGTTCCACCGTTCCCAGATGCTCGTCGCCCCGTGCTTGATGGAAAAACCCCACGACGGGAACGTATCATTGTTGAAGAGGCGGTACGCAACATCGAGTCGACCACTCTCCGTCAGCGCCGGCATGAGGTCCTTTGTGCCCACGAAACCGGTAGAAAGATGCCAGCCGCGGGCCCGGATGTCGTCGACAAGGTGAGCAATCGCTTGCTCTTTGGCCTTGCCATCCACGAGGCCAAACGCCAGTGCCAGCACATAAACCGTCTGCGTATTACCCTTGATGCGCCCCTCAGGCGCCACGAAGGCCCTGTTGAAGGCCTGCTTGATCTCGGCAAACTGCTTCCTGTACTTGGCTGCATCCGCCCCCTTGCCGATGGCTTCGGCCATTTCTGCCATGAGCGCCGTACTCCGTGCAAAGTACGCCGTCGAGAGGACATCCTTCGGCGTCTCGGCATTGATGCTCAGCCAGTCGCCGAACCCGTCGGCCGGCCGCACAAGGCCCTTGCTGTTGCTGCGGCAGTACTCCAGCCAGCGAGCCATCGCCTCGTAGTGCCGCTCGATGATCCGCCGGTCACCGTAGACGCGGTACATCGTCCACGGACAGATCACCCCCGCGTCCGACCAGGCCGGCGAAACCCCGTCGTGCGGCCGCGGCGCCATGCACGGAAAACCGCCGTTGGGATACTGCCCGTCCTCCACGTCCACCATGTATTTGGCGATAAACGCCGCCACGTCGCAGTTATGCGTCGCCGTCCGCACGTAGATTTGAGCGTCACCTGTCCAGCCCATCCGCTCGTCGCGCTGCGGGCAATCCGTCGGTATCTCGATGAAGTTGGCGCGCTGCGTCTGGCAGATGTTGCGATACAGCGCGTTGGCCTGCTGGCTCGAGCATTCAAAACTGCCCGTCACGTCCAGGTCCGCCGTAATCTCAACACCCCTCACCGCGTCCTTGTCGAATCGCCCCGGCCAGCCCGTCACCTCCACGTATTGAAAACCATGAAATGTAAACCGCGGCTGCCATTCCTCCACCCCGCCGCCCTTGCAGATATAGGTATCCGTCGCACGGGCGCTTCGCAGATTCTCGGTATACACCGTTCCGTCCGGATTGAGCCGCTCGGCAAACCGCAGCCGAATCCTGTCACCCGGCTTGCCCTGTACCTTGATCCGCACCCATCCGGCAAAATTGGTCCCCATGTCAAGCACATACACGCCCGGCGCCGGTTCGGCAGCACTGCGCGGCCGAATCTCTTTGAAGACACGCACTGCAGCCGATGGATACGCTTGCAGCAGCGCGTCAACCTTCTCGGTCACGTTGACTCCTCGCCAGTTCGAATCGTCGAACCCCGGTTTATCCCACCCCGGCATTTCAAGCCGCGCATCGTACGTCTCCCCCGCCTGCATATCCGACTCGAGAATCGGCCCGAATGCCCCCTTCCACGTCGGATCGGTCGCCACCACCTGCCGCGACCCGTCCGTATGCTCGATCACCAACTGCCCGCGAAACCGCAGATGCCAGCCGTAAAGCCCCTGTCCGAGAATACTGATATTGCCCGCATACCAGCCATCGGCAAGAATCGCGCCCACCGCGTTGCCGCCGGCCTTCACCATATCCGTAACGTCGTACGTCTGGTAGTACAGCCGCTTCTTGTACTCTGTCCAGCCCGGCATGAAATAATCCGCCCCAACTCGCCGCCCGTTGATGTGCACCTCGTACACGCCTAAGGCCGTCGCATAGAGCATCGCCCGGCGGATCGGCTTGTCAACGGTGAATTCCCTGCGAAGAAACGGACATGGCCGATAGACCTTCGTGTCCTTGTCGGCTGGTTTTTGCAGTTCGTGGTCCAGCCCGATCCAACTCCCCTTCCAGTCGCCCTCACCAGGCAGGCCCATGCTCCAGCGCGCCGGCTCGCTCCAGTCGGAGGCAATGCCGTCGCCGTCCCATACCTTCACTTTCCACCAGCATTCCATCTCGCCGGCAAGCGGCCTGCCCGCATACGGGATAAGCACCGTCTCGTCCGACGCCACCTTGCCGGAATCCCACAGATCGCCCTGGTTCTTTTCCAGCTTGTCTGCGCTGGAAGCAACCAGGATACGGTATGCGCTCTGCTTCTGCGCCCGCTCATCGGACGTGACAATCCAGCTCAGCCGCGGCTGCAGGACGTCGATGCCCAACGGATTCTTCCGGTGCTCGCAGCGCAGCCGCTCCGGCCTGATCGCCGCACCGCAATGCACCGTCACAAGCACCACCGCCGCCAGAACCAATGTATGCAGCTTCGCCGTCACGTCAGCCTCCTCTTTGCTCGAAATGGTCTCATGTTAATGTCGGTACACGCCGAACTCACGAATCGTCTCGAACATTGCCTCAACGTTTTCCACCGGGGTTTCTTCCAGGATCGCATCATTGCTCGCCCCAGCGACATACCCGCCGCCAGGCATCATGATTTCGAGCACTTTGCGCGTCTCCCTGCGCACCTTTGCGACCGTACCGTCCAGAAGCACCTTGTTCGCATCAATCGCCCCGTTAAAGAGGATGCGATCGCCGAAATCACACTTGAGCGTCTTGAGGTCCATACCCATACACGACGGCTCCACCGCATGCAGCCCGTCCAGCCCCGCCTCTATCATCAGCGGAATCAGCGGGGCAAAGCCGCCGCAGCAGTGCAGTTGCACCTTGAGCCCGTACGAATGCCCTAAGTCGATCAGCCGCTTCAGGTGCGGCAGGATGTAACGAGTGAAAAGCTGCGGCCCCAACATGGCTCCATGCTGCGAGCCGAAATCGTTGCCGATGAAGAAAACATCGATCAGGTCCCCCGCCTCGTCGAAAATGCGCTGGTTGACGGCCATATAAAAATCTACTATCCGCCGCATCGCCTCCTCGATGACCTCCGGCGACGTGTACATGTGGACATAAAGGTTTTCCATCCCGAACAGGTCGATCGCGTCATGCCAGAACGGCGACCAGTCGCCGCCTAAAATCGCGTACCTGCCGCCGTACTGCTCCGCCTGCCGGCGAATGCTCGACACATCGATCCACGCCGGGTCCGGCCACGGGTACGTGTAAACGGCTTCGATGTCCGCGCTCGCCAACGGATGGCTCATCGCCCGGCCCTCGCCCGGCCCCTGGCGCTCCACCCCGAAGATCGTCCGCGAGGTCGCCTCCGGAGACAAGAGAAACTCCGGCCCCTTGTACTCGGCACTGACGCGCCGGAAATCATCCCCAAAATGACAGCGCACACCCTCTTCGTCAAGCCCCGTGCAAGCCATCACTCTTGACAGAAAGCCGTCGGAAGCACCCAACCAGCACGGCACCCGGTCCGGCTCTTCATGCGCAAACGCCGCCAACACCCTTTCGCGCGACGTCATCGTTTCGGAAGACTGTCCCATTACATACCGCCGCTCAAGTGAGCTTGCTCTCAATCTCGCGGAGCACCTTCATCGACTCAACCGCAATCGTCCGGCCGCCCGGCGAAAAGTCGAACACCTCCAACGATACCCACTTGTCATACTCAAGCTCCTTGAGCGTCTGGAAAGCCTTCACAAAAGCCGTCCGGCCGTCGCCCGTCCCCAGATACTTGCCGTCCATCTCCTGGACGTGCACGTGGCGGATGTTCGGGTAATAGGTGCGGATGACCACGTCGAATGGCTCCGTCTCGTCGACGGTGTTGTGGAAGTCGAACATCGTCTGGATCGCCGGATGGTTGATCTGCTTGACCATCTCCACGGCCTCGGAGGTGACGTTTACCACGTCCGTCTGGCTCTTGTCCAATGGCTCTATCATGATCACCACGCCGCGCCCCTGCGCCTGGTCGGCGACGGCCGCCAGCCCCTCCGCGAAATACTTCTTCGCCTCGTCCACCGAAATGCCCGCGGTGCTCCGCTGCTTCGGCGAGCCGAAGATCATCGCCGTGCCGCCCAGATCGCCGCAGAAGTCAATCAGGTCCCTCAGGTACGCCACCGTCGTGTCCCGCACGGTCTTGTCCGGCGTGGTAAAGTGCAGCCCAGCCGGCGGCGGCGTCAGCAGCCAGTGCAGCCCCGTGCAGACAATCCCCGCATCGTCCATCGCTGCAACCATCTCTTTCCGCTGCGCAGGCGTAATCTCGCCCACCCCCTCCTTGACGAGGGTAAATGCCGCGATCTCAACGCCCTGGTACCCCGCCTCACCGACAATCTTGCACTGCTCGGCCCACGGCAGCTCCCGCATGCTTTCATTGCACATCGCATACCGCCACTTCACACCCCTCCCCGCGGCCGTCGGCTCCTTCTTCGGACAGCCCCCCGCGCCCAATCCGATACCTGCCGCCGCTGCGAACCCGGCCGACCTCTTGAGAAAACTCCGCCTGCTGCATGTAGACATGATCACTCCCTTTACTGGTAAAACGCGCGATTGTTGTTCGTGCCGCCGCAATTCTAAGCCAAAAAGCATCACAAGACAAGCACAAGCGTGCCTTTTGCCGCCCCGCACGCTATAATAAGCTTTTCCAGTGAACCGCAATCGCGCAAGACTGCTAAGAGTACCGAATGATCCAAATTGGTCCGCTGCAACTTGATGTACCGTTTTACCAGGCGCCCCTCTCCGGCTATTCGGAAGGCCCGATGCGCGTCCTTGCGCGCCGGTACGGCTGCCCGCTGACCTTCACCGGCGTCATGCTCGACAGGATCGCCCTGCACCCCAAGGCGATTCGCAGCCTGAAGTTCCAGCCCGGCGACGACGAGCACCCCGTGGGCGTGCAGCTCCTGGGTGAGGACCCGGCCATCATGGCCGCCGCAGCAGCAGCCTTCGAAAACATCGGCTACGATATTGTCGACCTCAATTTCGCCTGCCCCGCCCCCAAGGTCCTCCGCCGGATGCGCGGCGGCTACCACCTGACACAGCCGCACGTGATCATCGAAACGGTACGCAGGACGCGCGACGCCGTCCGTTGTCCTCTGAGCGTCAAGGTCCGCATCGGCTTTGACGGCACACCCCAATCGCGCGACAACTTCCGCCGCCTCTGCGAGGGCATCGCCGCTGAGGGTGTGGACCTGCTGACCATCCACGGCCGGACCGTCAGCGAAAAGTACCGCGGAAGGGCTGACTGGCAGGCAATCGCCGAAGTCAAACAGAACCATCCGCACCTCCGTGTCTTCGGCAGCGGCGACCTCATGGATCCCGAAACGATCGTCCAGCGCCTTGAAAGCACACCCGTCTCCGGTGTTGCCGTCGCTCGAGGCGCCATCGGCAATCCCTGGATCTTCGCCGAAACGCGGGCCCTGCTTCAGGGTCGAGCCAAACCGCCCGATCCCAGCCTCTGCGAACAGGGGCTGGTCATGCTGGAGCACTTCGAGATGATCCGAAAACTCCGGCCGGACAACAAGGCAATCCCCTTCTTCCGCAAGTTCGTCTGCGGCTACTGCAAGCGTCATCCCCAGCGCAAGAAGGCACAGATGGCCATCATGGCCGCCAAAACGCGCCAGCAGCTCATCGACCTGATCACCGAGTGGTTCCAGGTAAGATAGCCTCCGACACCACCAACCGTATCTCCAGCCCGCATAAGTATAAGTAAAATCCGCACAGGATTGGTGCCTATTCATTGCTTTGATTTCTGTCACCGCCCGCCTGTAACCTTTTCATGGCATTGGTTATATAAGGGGTAAAAAGAAATCGGCGGCCGCCCGGCGGAACGTTTCCACCGTATGTCCATGTCGCACAGAACTTTACGAGGCGCCCCTGTGCCGGCGCGGATACCCCGGAGGCCCCCCGATTTGCATCGGAATCGGCAAAAAAGTATACTGTTATTTCACAGGAAGGAGAAATCATGAACAAGTCTTCCGCAATCGTACTGTGCCTGGCGTTTGCCGCTCTCGCAGGCGCCGCCGTCGCCGCCCCGCTGAACAGAAATATCGTCAGCGGCAAGGCCAACTGGGTCGCGCACCTGGACCTGGAGAAACTCAACCAGACAGAGATCGGCAGGATGATTCGTGCCCAACTGAACGAAACCGGCGACGCGGCCAAACTGGACCAGTTCAAGACAATCGCCTCGTTTCACCCGCTCGATGACATCAGGAACGTCACTATCTACGGCCGCGGCAAGGACAAGGCCAACGCCGTCGCCATTTTCGAAGCCGCGTTTAACAAGGATACCCTTCTCGGCCTGTTGCGCCTGAACGCCGCCTTCAGCGAAACCGCCTACGGCAGCCACATGATCCGAAGCTGGATCGATGACAAGCACAACGGCGACGAATCGCTGCGCCAGTACGGCAGCTTCCACGGCGACGACCGCGTCGTCATCGCCAGCAGTCTTGAAGCGGTCAAGCACAGCCTCGACGTGCTCGACGGAAAAGCCGAAAGCGCCCGCACGCAGCGCCAGTTCCGCCTCATGCGCCGCGCCGCCGTCGAGAACGCCTTCCTCGTCGCTGCCGCCGACGGCGTCGGCGAGATGGCCCAGCAGTGGGAACGCACCATCATGCTCAAGAACACCGAACAGTCCTCACTCATCGCCGGCGAAACCGAAGGCAAACTGTTCGTCGAGTTGAACCTGCTCGCCGTCTCCGAAGAAACCGCTAAGGAACTCATGCAGATGACCCAGGGCGTCATCGCCATGCTCAACCTCGCCGGCAAGGATCAGCCCCAGCTCGCCGCACTGGCCAGGGCAATCAACGTCACCACCCGCAAGAACCTACTCCGTGTGCGGTTCGAAACCGAAGCAGCAAGCGTAGCAGACTTCATAAAGGTGGAATGGAACAAGAAAAGACTCAATGTGAACGTGACGGCGTCGAGCAGCTCCGCGGACAAATAAGATTGACAACGGCCGGCGACATCGTCAGAACACTGACCAATGAGCAGTTGGTCAGAGCCGCAAAATGTGGCTGTTCGGACTGCTTTTCCGAGCTTGTAGACCGGTGTGCACCCGGTCTGCTTGCTTTTCTCCAGCACAAAGTCGGCCTCCTCGAAGATGCCGAAGACCTCGTACAGGAAACCTTTGTCCGGGCCTATCTCAAACTCCACCAGTTCGACGGCAGGCACAAGTTCACAACCTGGCTCTACGCCATCGGCCGAAATCTTGCCGCAAGCCGTGCTCGCAAGAATTCCCCCGTACTGGGTCCCGTCGCACAACAGGCTTCGTACTATCCCGCGCCGGACGAACTCCTTGAGGAAGTCCAGTTCCGCCGAAGCCTTTGGTCGCTGGCCAGGACACTGCCGCCCAACCAGTACGAGGCCCTCTGGCTCAGGTACGCCCAGGACATGTCCGTAAAGGAAATCGCGCACGTCATGAGCAAGACGCAGGTCCATGTCAAGGTGCTGCTCTTCCGCGCGCGCACCGCCATGGCGGCAAAACTTCAGAAACAGCCCGCCGTGCCCCGCCCGGCCCTAAAGCCGCGTGCGAAGGGGCCACACATTTTCCGGAAAGATCGGGTGCATGATGTTCTGCACAGTATACCGCTGGACAATATCCAACACCTTCGACAACAACCGCCAACTGCCCGCCGCCTGTCGCCGCCATCTGATGCGGTGTGACGGCTGCCGCAGTTTCTTCACCTCCTCGCTGGCCCTTGGCGAGCGGCTCTCTCTGGAGGCGGCCATGACCCAGCCGGCCCTGCCGGCGCGCCTCGGCCATGAAATAGCCGCGACAATCGGTCACCCCGTCGCCGAGAACTGGCGTCGACCTGCCGCGCATTGGCCCTGGGTTGCCGCCGCATGTGCCGCTGTCGCCCTGTTGCCCATCGTCTTCCTCGCGGCCTCGTACCTGAGGAATGAACACCGCGACGAAGCCATCCCGCCCCCGACCAGCCTGAGCGCGCTGCTCGGAACCGACTCCGCAAGAGTCGACCGGCTCGCTGAATCCGTCGGAGGCCTGCTGGAAAGGCCGCTCGCCGTGGAAGTCGAAACCCTGCAGAACCAGACACGCTCTTTCGTCCGGTTCCTCATGTCCTGCTCGGGTGCCGACATGTCCCTCAACCATCAGGCCATGCAGACGCCGCTGCAGGATCGCAGGGAAAACCTGTAACATTTGCCGCCCCCGTGCGTCTGTCCGAAAATGCCGGGTTGAATTTTGTACAAAGGCATACTATAATAACGCCGGATTGGCTTTTCAGCCCCCACGGCTCCACCGGAGGTCTTCTGAAAGATTCGGCACGGACCGCCTCTTTGCAGATCGGTCTGCTGAACGCTTGTCTTTGTGATGGAAAGGCACCAACGTGCGAAAGTACTTCAAAACCACGATCATCCTGACGTGCATCGTAACAATTGTGGCGGTGCTCGTCGTCCAGGCTCTTCTCAAACGCAAACTCAGCGGCGGTGCCAAACCAACCCCCGTCCGCATTGAGGTCATCGCACCTGCCGATCTCACCGAGTTCGTAACGGCCCCCGGCGAGGTCGAGCCGCGAACAAAAGTCGATATCAGCGCCAAGGTCTCCGCACGTATAGTCGAACTGCCCTACAAGGAAGGCCAGCGCGTAACCAGGGGCGATCCCGACGCACAGCCGCCCGTGCCGCCCTCGGTCCTGATCAAACTCGATTCTAGGGATCTCGAGAGCAGGCTCCGCTCCGCCGAAGCAAGTTTCCACGCCCAGGAGGCCCAGATCGCCGTCGACAAGGCCAATATCGCGCGGCAGAAAGCGGCACTCGACGCCGCCGCCGCCACGCTCAGGCAGGCGGAAAACGATTTCGCCCGGCAGAAACAACTCCTCGAATCCCGCGACATCAGTCAGGCCGCCTTCGACCAGATCGAATGCAGACTCGCCGAGATGCGGGCCAATTTCATCGCCGGCCAGCATGCCCTTGAGGCCGCGGAGCTGAGCCTCATCGTCATGCAGCATCGCCTCGACGCCTCGCGCGAAGAAATCGAACAGGCGAAGGAAGCACTCAGCTACACCACGATCACCTCGCCCATTGACGGCGTCATCACGCGCATCAACGCCGAAGTCGGCGAGGTCGTCATGACCGGCACCATGAACAATCCCGGCACCGTCATCATGCAGGTCGCCGACCTCTCGCAGATGATCCTCGTCGCCCAGGTCGACGAAGCCGACATCGGAAACCTCAAAGTCGGCCAGAAAGCCAGGGTCCGCGTCCAGGCCTTCTGGGACGAAGAATTCACCGGCGTCGTCGATACCATCGCCCTGACGCACGACCTCTCGCCGACCCGCACAAAATACTACAAGACGGAAATTATCCTCCACGACAACGCCCGAAAGCTCCACTCCGGCCTCACCGCCGACGTCGACATCGAAACCGTAACGCACAAGGACATCTGCAAGGTCCCCAGCCAGGCCGTCGTCAGCCGCAAAGTCGATGACCTGCCGCTGGAGATTCGGCAAAACAACCCCAACGTCGACATGGCCAAAACCGACGCCCTCGTCGTCTATCGCCTCATCGACGGCAAGGCGGTCGTCACCCCCGTCTCGATCGGCCCCAGCGACATGACCCACATCATCATCAAGTCCGGCCTCAGTGCCGGCGACAAAGTCGTCTCGGGACCATACAAAATCCTCGAAAGCATCCGGCACGACCAGTTGATCTGCGATGAGGCCCAGCAGAAGCAACTCCAGCCGCGGGAAAAGACCCCGAAGGACGCCGGCAAACCGGCCTCATCCAAGGAAAAGAAGGACGACGCGTGAACAGCGGCAGAACCCTGATACGGCTCCAGGACGTCACGCGGATCTATAAGGTCGGCAGCGAACGTATCCACGCCCTCGACGGCGTAAGCCTCGAGGTGCGCGAAAACGAATACGTAGCCGTCATGGGCCAGAGCGGCTCCGGCAAGAGCACCCTCATGAACCTCATCGGCTGCCTCGACCGCGCCACCTCCGGCACCTACGAACTCGACGGCCGCGACGTCACAAGAATGAGCAATGCCGCCCTGGCCCGCGCCCGCAACGAAAAGATCGGTTTCGTCTTTCAATCCTTCGAACTGCTGCCGCGCCTCAACGCCCTCAAAAACGTCGAACTCCCCCTCATCTACGCACGCAACGCCTCGTTTCTGCGCCACAGGAGGGCCGTACAGGCCCTCCAGCGCGTCGGCCTCGGCGACCGCATGTGCCACCGCCCCAACCAGCTCTCCGGCGGCGAAAAGCAGCGGGTCGCCGTCGCACGCGCACTCATCAACAACCCCAGCATACTCCTGGCCGACGAGCCCACCGGCAACCTCGACAGCCGCACAAGCCGCGAAATCCTCGCCCTGTTCAGCGAGCTTCACCAGCAGGGCCAGACCATCATAATGGTCACGCACGAATCCGACGTCGCCTGCCGCGCAAAACGTATCGTACGCATGCTCGACGGCCGCATCATCAGCGACCTGCCCGTCGAAAAAGACGACGCCTACCGCTACCGCCACGGAGGACAGCGGCTATGAGATTCCTGTTAGGCATCCCCCTCAGTTTTATCCGCCTCGTCCTCCAGAGCATCAGCCTGGCAATCAGCCAGATCTGGGCCAACAAGGTGCGATCGCTTCTTACCACCCTGGGCATCATCATCGGTGTCGCCTCCGTCACCTCCGTCATCGCCGCCCTGACCGGCCTCAAGACCACCATCATGGCAGACCTGGAAACCTTCGGCACAAACAAGGTCTTTGTATGGGCCAGGTGGCCCGAAACAGGGCCGATGAAAAACGCCTCATGGATGCTTATCAAGTTCAAGCCCGAACAATTCGACGGCCTGCTGGAGCACTGCCCCTCCGTAAAGGCCTTCACGCGGATAAGCGGCTACAATGACTCCGTCCGCTACGGAGAACGTTCCATCGAAAGCGCACGAATCACCGCCGTGGATGCCTCATGGATCGACATTGAAAGCCGCAGTCTTCTCGAAGGCCGCCCCTTCTCGCTCGTCGACCAGACCCAGGGCCGCAAGGTCTGCCTGATCGACCCCGCCCTCCGGGACCACCTCCATCTCGATCGCAACTGCGTCGACCAGTTCATCATCATCGGTAACAACACCTTCCGCATCGTCGGCGTCATCGAGGAGCGAGTCTCCATGGCCTTCGGCGGAGCAGGACGCGGCGAAAACTTCGAAGTCTTCATCCCCTTCCTGACCCACTACCGCATGGACGAACCATGGTTCCATGTCGTCGCCGCAAGCCGCACCCCCGAGCTTTCCGACGACGCCAAGGCGGAAATCAGCTTCTTCCTCCGCAAGACGCGCCGCATCAAGCCCGGCGATCCCGACACCTTCCGCGTCCAGACCGTCGAAAGCGAGGTCCGCGTCTTTAAACGCGTCATGGGAACAATCACCGCCGTCGCCGGCGGCATCGTCGGCATCTCACTCATCGTCGGCGGCGTCGGCATCATGAACATAATGCTCGTCTCCGTCTCCGAACGTACCCGCGAGATTGGCCTGCGCAAGGCCGTCGGCGCCAAAGGCTCCGCCATCCTCACACAGTTCCTCGTCGAAGCCGTCGTGCTCTGCTGCGTCGGAGGTCTCCTCGGCGTCGGCGCAGGCCAGCTCATCACGTGGGGCATCGCGCAGATCCCCAAGGCCAATCTCGACAAGGCCCACATCCCCGCATGGGCCGTCCTCATGTCCTTCGGCTTCTCCGCCGCCGTCGGCATCTTTTTCGGAATGTTCCCGGCCGCAAAAGCCGCCAGACTCGATCCCATTGAGGCACTCCGACATGAATAACCGCAAAGTCACAATACGCATCCTGCACGCCGCCATGTTCGTCATGATCGCCGCCGCGGGATGTCACAGGCTCAAAGATGAAGACCGGTTCTATCAGTTGCGCCTGCCGGAGGAAAAACTCAGGCAGATCGAACCGCTCGACCTCGCCGCCGCACGCCGACAGAACCCCCCTGCGCCCGCCGAACCAAACCAGCCCCCGGCAACCGTGACAATCTCGCTGGAAGAGTGCCGGGCCCTGGCCCTGGAGAACAACCTGGACATCCAGGCCAGCCTCATCGCCCCCTCCATCGCCCAGGCCGAACTGCTCGCCGAAGAGGCCAAGTTCGAAGCCGCTTTCACCGCCCGCGCCACCCTGCTCAGGAGCGACGAACCAGGCGGCAAGATCGTCCCCATCCCCGACTCATCGACCTACATTACTTCCATCGACAGCTCACAACACCAGAACATCAATCTCGATCTCGGCGTCCGCGTCCCCCTGCAGACTGGCGGAACACTCTCCTTCAATCTTGCCGACGCCAGAACCAAAAACCTCGAAGAAAACTCCTTACTGAGCCCCTGGTATCAGGAAGGATTCCGCATCTCTATCAGCCAGCCGCTGCTCCAGAACGCCGGAAAGCGCACCAATCTGCATTCGATTCGTCTCGCAAGGTACGGCAAACAGCTTCAGGACAACGCAACAAAGCTCGAGGTCATCCGCGTCCTCGCCGCCGCCGACCGAGCCTACTGGCGGCTCTACGCCGCAAGACAGGAACTCGAAGTCCGCCGCCGCCAGCACGACCTTGCCGTTGCCCAGCTCGAGCGAGCCCGACGCTTCGTCGCCGCCGGCCAACTCGCCCCCATCGAGGTCCTTCGTGCACAGGCCGGAGTCGCAAGGCAGTTGGCCGCCATCATCACCGCCGAAAACAGCCTCCGCGAACGCCAGCGGGAGTTCAAACGCACCATCAACAAGCCCGGCATGCAGATCGACACCTCCACCATCGTTGTACCCCTCACCGAGCCCGATCCCGTGCATTACGTCTTCGACCCCAACGTCCTCATTGCCCAGGCCTTCGAAAACCGCGCCGACCTGCTGAGCCTCGAATTGCAGCTGGCCCAGGACGCCAGTCGTATCGACTTCGCGCGAAATCAGGCCCTCCCCCTTGTCAACCTCGACTACAGCTACGCCATAAACGGCGTCGGCCCCATGCGCAGCGATGCATGGGACATGCTCACCGACAAGAATTTCGAAAACCACTACCTCGGTGTCAGCCTGTATGTCCCCCTCGGCAACGACCAGAACAGAAACCGCCTCCGCGCAGCCCTCTTCACCAGGCGGCAGCGCCTCGCCACAAGGGAAAGCCAGCAGCAAATGGTCGCCCAGGAAGTCCTCAACGCCATCGACCAGGTCGAAACAAACTGGCAGCAGATCCTCGCCAGCCGCCAAAGCGCCATCCTTGAGGCCGAACTCTACCAGGCCGAAATCCGCCAGTTCGAAGTCGGCCTGCGCACCAGTACCGATGTACTTGAGGCACAGACCAACTTCGCAAACGCCCAAAGCGCCGAAATCGCCGCGCTTGCCAACTATCAGATCTCACTGGTGGACCTGGCCTTTGCCACAGGCACCCTCCTCGGCGCCGCAAAGGTGGAATGGACCCCCGCCGTCCCCGACATCGGCATCGCCCCCTGACCTGCAGAGTGAAACTTGCCCGCCGCTGCCGCTCATTCCACAGCGCAAGCACCCCGGCTTGCCTCCGCCGCCCCCCTCCGCAAGCCGCGGTTACTCCAACCTCGAAAGCCTCGCGATCAGATCGTTGGCCGTCCGCTTCTTGTTCTCCAGCCGCTCCTTCATCTCGCGGACAAACGAGTTGTCCTCTGGCGTGCCGCGAATCGCCGCAAAATCTGCGTCGCGCTCCGTATTCCCCCCGTCAACCCCGAAGCTGATCTTCGACGCCGGCCCATACTCCTTCTGCGCATCGTTCATCCGCATATGGTCCAGCGTCTCCACCGCCGTAATCCAGTCCTTGATAATCCTCGCCACGTCGTCCGGCCTAAACTGCCCGATCGGCTTGCCGACCTTCGTCTCCAGCGCCTGCGCCACCCACGCCCACTGGTAATCCTCGAACCGCTCGTACATCGCATTGATGCGTTCATCAACCTCCTCCAACGAATTCACCACCCCGCGCTCGATATCCGTCAGCAGCCTCTCCACCACATCGTACGGCGTAATCAGGCCCGCAACGTCAATCCAACGCCCTCGCCCCTCCTCGCCAGCCTTCAGAATCGCCTTAAGCTGCCCGACGTCCTCGAACATATTTTGCCGCAGCCGACTCACAAGGATATTCCCTAAGTACCGATCGATACCCAGGTTGTAGAAGCTGATCCCGTGCTCCAGGCTCGAAAGCTTGATCCGCACGCCATTATAGTAAAAGCTTTGCGAAGTCAGCCCGCTCGACTCCTTCAGATCCATCAGGATCTTCCGCCCGCGCATCATCTTCTGCACCGTCCACGGCGTCAGCAGGTTGAAAATGATCTTGTCCAGTTTCACCGGGTCTCGCCGCCGGTCGCGCTGCGGCCACTTCCGCGAATCGCGCACCGTCCCGATGTTGCGCAGGTTCACCCCCGGCACCAACACGCTCTCATCGTTCTGCTCGATCAGATACGAAAACGGCAGATCCGAGGTATCCGAGTTGGCGTAATGCCGCCCCATCACCAACGAAAACGCCCCCACCCGTGCGGGCCACAGAATATACGAATCCGACGCCGTCTTGCTGCCCCGCTCCACGACCCCCTGGTGCATCGGCCCTAATTTGTACATGTGGTTCGATTGGTTCGACCCGCTGCCCGCATTCAGAAACGAATACAGCCCCGCAATCAGCAGCGTCGACTTATGGAATGTCACCGTGTACGGCCCCGCAAACACCGAACACGCCTCCCCATGAAAACCCCCGCAGTTGGCGAAGAACACCGAATTCTCCGCCGAATACTGCTTGGCCAACTCCGTCCCCTGCCCCACAAAGCAGTGATGCAGAATGGTGCTGTCGCTCACCCGCGATCCGCTGCACATGATGAAATCCCGCGCGATCACGTTCATCCCCACGAAGCACGGATCCTCCGCGCAACTGTTGATCGACCCGTTCTCCAGGAGGCTCACGCCCTGCAAGACCGCATGCGGCCCGATCTTGACATTGCGAATCGTCCCGCAATTGATCATCCGCGCAGATTCGCCGATCCTCCCTCGCCCGCTCCTCACCGATTCGGCATACCGCCGCACAAAATCCTTCAGCCGCCTGATCACCTCGGGCCAGTGACGGTACATCGCCATGATGTACGCAGTATGCGCCGAAAGATGATCATAAATAGGTATCTCCCGCCCGCCGGTCTCGTTGATGACCGACACTTCGACACCATTGCCGAACGAGCAATCACGCTCCACCGCCAGGATCGACACATGCTTAATCAGCACGTTGTCTTCGATGTCATAGTTTGCGATGTAGTTCTCGACGTTGTGAATATAAACATCATCCCCCAACGTGCAGTTGGCCAAAGTCGCATTATAAATCCCTGTCGGCCGCGTCATCCCCCCGTCCAGAACCACCTCCCCGTCCAGACGCCCGATCTGTATCCGCCCGCTGAAATGGCACCCCCGAATCCGCGAAACGTCCAGTGGCTGTACCGCCTCCACACGGCTCCAGTCATCCGCGACACACCCCTGCATCTCGAGGCTCTTGATCTGTTTCTTCGTAAGTTCACTGTACGGGCGTTTCTCAACCATTGTAGTCTTCCAATCACATCACGGATGGCTCAGGTTCGATACAATTTCGTCGGAATGCCGCCGCCGCGACTTAATCTCGCCCCTGCCTGCACAATATATACTCAAGATCCTCGTCGTACGCCCAAACATGCCGCAAAACACCGCAATCTTTCCAAAAAAACACATCTCTTACTCGCACAACAACACAGGTAATATAACATCCACCAAACACTGCTCACGGTTTGAGATTTGAAGTTTTAGGATTTATGATTTGTTTAGTATTTCGATATTCGTACTTCGGATTTTCCCCTGATTACAGCTCCGCCTTTTGTTTGACTTCCCCCCCGATTTCGGGTACTTTTAGGCCCCTCCAGGGCGTGCTTGGCCTGCTGTCCCGGCACGACGTAATGGCAGAGTAGATAAAAGCAGTCATAAGGGAGGATTGTCTTTTGTTTGACCTCAACCCCCTCATCATCCTCGGCATTGGCATCGCCGTCGTCCTGGGAATGATCATTGTCCTGCGCATCAACGCCTTTGTCGCCCTCATCAGCGCCGCAATCGTCGTCAGTCTGCTCGCCCCGGGCGACTGGGCCGTAAAGATCAGTCGTGTCGCCGAAGAATTCGGCAAAACCGTCGGAAACATCGGCATCGTCATCGCCATGGCCGCCATCATCGGCAAGTGCCTCACCGACTCCGGCGCCGCCGACCGCGTCGTCCGCATGTTTACGAACTTCCTGGGTGAAAAACGCGCCCCCGTATCCCTGATGGCCAGCGGCTTCGTCCTGTCCGTCCCGGTCTTTTTCGACACGGTCTTCTATCTTTTGCTTCCGTTGGCCCGGTCCATGCATCGCAAGACCGGCCTCAAGTACCTCCTCCTCATCCTGGCCATGGGAGCCGGCGCCTCCATCACCCATTCGCTCGTACCGCCCACCCCCGGACCGCTGCTCATAGCCGGCCAGTTGAAGATCGACGTGGGAATGATGATGATGATAGGCTTGGCCGTCTCGATTCCAACCGCCGCCATCATCTACTTCTTTATCCGCTGGCTGACGACCATGATCGACATCCCCATGCGCCCCATCGAAGGCGGCGCTGCCGAGCCCGAACCGCTGCCCGATGACCGCCTGCCCGGCCTCTTCGTGTCGATCCTGCCCATCATCCTGCCCGTGATCCTCATCTCCGCCAACACCATCCTGTTGGCACTGGCCAAGAAAGACACCGCCGGAGCCGGCCTCGTACTGGCCGCAAACATCACCGCCGTCGTGGGCAACGCCAATCTCGCCATGCTTATCTCCGCGGCCATAGCACTCGCCGTCCTGTACTGCCAGCGAAAGCCGACGCGCCAACAGATGGCCGAAATCATCGAGTCATCACTTATGAGCGCAGGCGTGATTATACTCATTACTGCCGCCGGCGGGGCCTTCGGGGCAATGCTCAGAGAGGCACAGATCGGTCCGGCTATCGAAAACCTCTTCGTCGGCGGCGGCGCTTCGCACATCGCCGGACTCAAGGTAATCTTCATGGGTTTTGCCGTCGCATGCCTACTGAAGTTCGCACAGGGCTCCAGCACCGTCTCGATGATCACGACCGCCGGGATGATGGCCTCGCTGATCCTCGGCCCCGACGGCTCGTACGTGCAGATCGGCTACCACCCCGTCTACGTGGCAGCCGCTATCGGCTTCGGTGCCCAGTGCGGCAATTGGATGAACGACAGCGGCTTCTGGGTTTTCGCCAAAATGGGCGGTCTCACCGAGGTCGAAACCCTCAGGACCTGGACCGTAACCGTCAGCCTCATGGCTGTCATCGGCCTCTTCGTCACCGTCGCCTTTGCGAAGATGCTGCCCCTGGTCTGACGACAGCCCCTCGCGATTACGCTTTGCGCAAGGTCCCCTACGCCGGATAGACCCACGGCTTGCGGTATTCGCGCTTCAAGAGCTTGTTGGCCTCCGGATCGCCGATGATGACCTCCTTCTCGCCGTCCCACCTGATGCTTCGTCCCACCTTGTACGACAGCATTCCCAGAAGCGCCATATTCGTCGACCTGTGCCCGATCTCGATATCGCAGACCGGCCGCCGCCCCGTCTCGATGCACGACAGGAAGTCCGCCCAAAGCCCGCGGATGTTCTGGTCGTCCGGCTTGTCCAATTGCGGGTCCTCATGCCGGATCGCCTCGCGGCCGCTGGCCGGATAGAACGTCCACCCATCCTGCCACCCCATGTGAAACGTCCCCTTCGTTCCGTAAAAATACGCACCGATGTTGTGCTTTTCCGCGTTGTTGGCCGCGTACAGCCGATGCTCCCACGTGCACGTAAACGACTCGAACTCGTACTGCACCACCTGCGTGTCGGGGCAGTCCGTATTGTCGCGCAGGATATGCCGCGCCGCCACCGAACTGACCGCCTTGGGCCACTTCTCCTCCGTCCACCACAGGACCTGGTCAAGCCAGTGAATCCCCCAGTCCCCCAATTGCCCGTTGGCGTAATCCAGAAACCGCCGAAAGCCCCTCGGATGAATCCGCCTGTTGAACGGCCGAAGCGGCCCCGGCCCGCACCACATATCCCAGTCAAGCCCCGCCGGCGGCTCAGAGTCCGGCGTCACCTGCCCCGGCCCGCCGCCATAATGCACAAAACAGCGCACCATCCCGATATCCCCCGCACCGCCTTCCTTAAGGAACTTCATCCCGCTGACGTTGTGCGGCGAGACCCGCCGATGCGTCCCCACCTGCACCACGCGATTGTTCGCACGCGCCGCCTTCACCATCGCCCGCCCCTCACACACCGTGTGCCCGATGGGCTTCTCAACGTACACATGCGCGCCCGCCTCCACCGCCGCAATCGTGCACAGCGGATGCCAGTGGTCCGGCGTCGCAACAATCGCAATGTCCGGCCTCTCCTGCGCCAGGCACTCGCGAAAATCCTTGTACTTCTTCGGCGCCCGCCCCGTCAGCTTCTCTACCCGGGTCGCCGCCGGATCGAGCTGGTTCGTATCCACGTCGCAAAGCGCAGCCAGTTCGCACCGACCCGACTCGATCGCCACGGTCGCGATGTTCATCCCCCACCACCCGCTGCCGATCACCACCGTGCGATACTTCGTCCCCGCCTTCGCCCGCAGCAGAGACGGCGCCACCATAAATGACATCCCCGAAGCCAACGTACCCTTTACAAAGCTGCGGCGATCAATTGACATAGAGACCTCCTTTACAAAAAACATCCCCCGGCATCACCACCACCTCCACAAAACGCCCCCATTGTACCGCTCCCACGCCCCATCCGCAACACCCTCCCCACAGAACAATACAAACATACACCGGTTTCCACTACCCGCCCGCATTATGTTTGACACAACGCCCCCACCCTCCTATCATGCCCGTTTTTAAACCTGCGAGACCAGACGTGCGAATTGCCTTCGATTTACTGTATCTGTTGGGGCTCATCGCCCTCAGCCCGAAGATCGCCTACCGCATCCTGCGGCAGAATCGCTACCGTTCCGGCTGGAAGGAGCGATTCGGCAGCATCTCCCGCCGCCGCCCCGACAAGCCATGCATCTGGATTCACGCCGTCAGCGTCGGCGAGGTCAACGCCACCAGGACCCTCATCGCCCAACTCCAGGCCCGACTGCCCGACTACGAAATCGCCATCAGCGCCACCACCGACACCGGCATCGCCCGCGCCAAGGCCCTCTACGGCGACAACATGAGCGTCTTCTTTTTCCCCTTCGACTTCTCGCCCGTCATGAAAAAAGCCGTCGCCAACATCAACCCCTCCATCTGCCTGCTCATGGAACTGGAGATCTGGCCCAACCTCGCGCAGATCGCCGCCGAAAGAAACATCCCGCTCGTCGTCGTAAACGGCCGCATCTCCGACCGCAGCTTCCCTCGCTACCTCAAACTCCGCCGCTTCGTCAGACCAATGTTCTCCCGCCTCGCCCTGGCGCTGGCCCAGACTCAGGAATACGCCGAACGCTTCAAGGCCCTGGGCTGCGACCACGACAAGGTCATCGTCACCTGTTCCCTCAAGTACGACACCGCACAGGTCGCCGACTCCGTCGAAGGCGCCGACTCCCTCGCCGCCCAACTGAACCTCGGCCCCGAACCCCTCTGGGTCGCCGGCGGCACCGGCCCCGACGAAGAAAAGATCATCCTCAACACCTACCGCACGCTCAAACAGGACACCTGTTTCGCCCCCCTCCGCCTGGCGATCGTCCCGCGCAAACCCGAACGCTTCGATGAAGTCGCCTCGCTCATTGAGGAATCCGGCTTCGATTACATGCGCTACAGCACCCTGAAAAACGAAAACCGCACCGCTGACGGCAAACCCGCAGTCATCCTCGGCGACACCATGGGCGACCTGAGAAAATTCTACTCCCTCGCAACCGTCGTCTTCGTCGGCCGGACCCTCACCCCCCTGGGCGGCTCCGACATGATGGAGCCCGCCGCCTTGGGCAAATGCACCCTCTTCGGCCCCCACACCTTCAACTTCAAGCAGACCGTCGATGCCCTCCTCTCCGCTAACGGCGCCATCCAGGTCCAGGACGCCGATGAATTGCTCACCGCGATGCAGAAATGCCTCACCGACCCCCACTACGCCCGACAAATCGCCGCCGCCGGCCAGAACGTCATCAGACAAAACCAGGGCGCCACAAAAAAATCCGTCGACGCCATCGTCAGCGTCTTGGCCGCACGCGCCTGACCATCGCCGCGATATGCTCCGGCCCCGTCCCGCAGCAGCCGCCTAAGATACTCGCCCCAGCCTGGCAGATCCGCTCCGCCGCATCCGCAAACTCCTCCGGCGAAAGCGTATACGTCGCCCGCCCGTCGACCAGTTGCGGCCGCCCCGCGTTCGGCTCGGCCACCAGCGCAATACCCCGATCCTCCAGCAGGACCGCAAACACCTTCGCCAGTTCGATGTACCCGTCCATCGTCAGCGTCCCGCAGTTGAAACCGATCCCCGCCGCCCCTAAGTGCACAAGCTGCACAACCGCATCCGCCGGCGAAACCCCCATCATCGTCCTGGGACCCTCCCGCGCCGGATCAAACGCCAACGTCGCAAAGACCGGCACGTCCCCCGCCGAATGCACCGCCTCCAACACGACCGCCGCCTCATCGATCGCCGTAATCGTCTCCACAATAAACCCGTCCACACCGCCCTCCAACAGCGCCGACGCCTGCTCCTTGATCGCCTCCCTCAGCGTCTCGGCCTTAAGCGTCCCCAACGGCTCAAGAAACTCCCCGCACGGCCCGATGTCCCCCAACACGTAACGGTCCTCGCCCGCCGCCTCGCGCGCCAGCTTCGCCCCAGCAAGATTAATCCGCCCCGCCTCGTCCGCCAACCCGTGCCGCCGCAGCGCCACCGCCGACGCCCCGAACGTATTCGTCAACACCGCGTCGCAGCCCGCCTCGAAATACCGCGCATGGATCGATCGCACCACCTCCGGCGACTTCACGTTCTGGTACTCGTTGCATTCGTGCGCCTCCACGCCGGCCAACATCAGTTGAGTCCCCATCGCCCCGTCGACGACAAACACCCCTCTGCCAATACGCTCGATCAGTCTTTCCCGCGTCATGGTGCGCTCTCCTGTCAATCGGTCCGCACGAATTCACAGCTGTCCGCCAGCACGTAAACATTCTCGAACCCGTCCTTCGGCGGCAGCGCAAACAACTCCCCCCTGAGCTGCGCCTCAGTGGGCTGGAACCTCCGCACATCGCGAAGTTTCATGCTGATCGACAGGCTGCCTTCGATCCCCCGCATGTAAACAATGTCGATCTGCGTCGGCACCGGGATCCCGTCGGTGTTCTCCCCGTAACCGCTCATCGCCGCAACCACCGCCAGTTCCCCGTACACATCGTAGTATTCGATGCGCTTCACCAGGTAGTCGCGCCAGTCGATGTACACACGCTTCACCGGAACGCCCGCCTCATCAAACAGCGTCAGCACGTCATAACCTCGCACCCCCTGAAACGTCCAGCTCGGATCCACCTCCACGATGCCCAGCGCCTCCAGGACCGACTCCGGATTCAGCACCCCCCCGCCGCGGCATTTGCGAGCCGTCTCGCGCAAACCCCACCAGTAGCTGCTCACCTCCTTCGGCTTGATGCGGAACCAGAACTGCGTCGAATTCGTCCCGAACCGGACCAACTCGTTGCCCAGGATCTCACCCCTGAAAAACAGCAGGTCCGGCGGCACGAGACGCACCTGTATGTTCGGATTCTCCGGCGGCCGTTTCTGCCCGTCAGGCTCATAAAACTCCACCCGCGCATTGCCCCCCGCCCGCAGCGGACCGATCCTCGCCCGATGCGCCTCCAGCGCCGCAATCGCCTCCGAAATATCCGCCTTCCCCCTCGCCGGCTCAAGCGGAGGAATCGGCCCGTCCTGAAGCGCCGGCTCGCAACCCGCCGACGCAAACCACAGCGTCGCAATCGCCGCCGCCGCTAAACGCAAAACGCCCTGTCGCCGAAACTTTTCCATCATCAGAAATCCATCTGCAGGATCTGCCCCATCTGCGCCGACAGTTGCTCGATCTGGTCCTCCGTCAGGTGCGGGTTTACCACATCCACGCTGCGATCCTCCCCCGCAACCCGCAAGGTCCATGTCTCGACCCCCTCCTCGACCTTCATGCCCTCATACTTGAGCTTCCGCTTGCGCATAAGTATCAGCGTCAGCACAAACCGAAAGCTCACCTTCTCCGCATCCGTCTCCTCGGCCAACCGCTCGAAGAACGTCATCAGCATGTCGTCATCGACGAACAGCTTCTTCTTTTGCTGCTCCGCATCGGGCATCCGCGTCTTCCAGAAACAGTACACCTCCGGCCGATGGCTCTCCCAGTATTCCGCGCTGTAGTCCCGCCGCTCAAGCCCCGTCTCGGTCTCCACCAATGCAGCAAAGTACTCCTCCCCCACTTCGAAGGGCCGCTCCGTCCCGCAGCACTGCCCCAATGTCTTCCTGATCTCCCAGTCCGCCATGACGCAACAAAACTCCGTCCTGCACTAACTGACTAACTAATCGAATCTAAGCCAGGGCCGCATCCGCTCCACTGTCTTCGGACCGATGCCCTTGACCTTCTCCATGTCTTCCGGCTTCTCGAACGCCGGCCTGTCCCCCGCCACACTCATGCGATACGCAATAATCGCCTCCGCACGGGCCGGCCCGATATTCGGCAGCCGCATAAGGCTCGCCGCCTCCGCCGTGTTCGGATTGATCCGCTCTTCGCCCGGATCCAGCCGCCCGGCCCCGGCCCGCTCTGCGTACCCCCCCCACCAGACAACGCCAAGCGCTGCGCACACACCTGTCACCAAAACAAACGCCCGGTGCTGCGTCCGCATCATCGCCTTGTCGTCGTCCCCGGCCATGCCGTCCCCCGTCCGCCCGCGGCAATCGCCGCCTCAGCGGTTCAAAATCATCTTCTGCATCTTGGCCAATGTCAGAAACGCGTCCTTCGGCGCAAAGTCCCGCGCCAGCAGGCCGCTTTCCCGAATCTCCAGGTTGTCCGTATCCGCCAGCGCCGAATACGTCACCGAATTGACAAACGGCTTGCCAAGTGCGATCCGGTACAGCCTGTCCAGCCACTCGCTCTGCGTCGCCGCGTCCCACGGCCGCCCCCACATCCCCGCAACCTCCGGATCCTGATCGCCCCCCAGCGCCGCGCTTGGGATCGCCACGCCCGTAATGTGAACCGGCTTGGCCACCGCCGCGAAATAATCCAGGCGAGACGAAATCTCCAACAGATCGCGCATGTGCTGCCCCAGCGCATTCCTGCCGAACTCCAGCTTGAGCCCGAACGAATCGAAGTTGATCCCGCTCTGGATAACCATGTCCGCGTAAACCAGCGGCGGAACCGTCTCCCGGTCCTGGGCGTAATACTCCCCCCACGGCAGGAGAATCTCCACGATCTTGCGAGACTTCGAATCCGCCGAACGGGACGCCAGGCACGCCGTACGCGTCATCTCGATGATCTGCTCGAAATTGAACCCGAAATGATTGTACGCATTCATCCCGCTGATGAGCCGCCATGCGTGAATGTGCCGGCTGTACCGCGTAACCATCTGCGACACAAAATCATACGCGCACTCGCGAATCTTCTCGAACTCCCACTGCCCGTGCGGCAGCCACCGCGGCAGCTGCGACTCCTCGAAGCACAGAAGCGGACCCACGCAGATCGCCAATCGCCGCCCCGCAAGGACCTCGATGCACCGGTCGATCACGCTGTAATCCAGCCGCCCTCGCTCAGGCTCAATCTGGCGCCAGCTCACCGGGATCGTCACGAAACCGAACATCTCCAGGAGCCACTTGCGATACCGCTCCTCGTCGATCAGCGAGACATCGATCACGCAGCCTAAGCTGTGACGCCCCAAACCCTTCTTGCGGCACCGCGCCTCCAAGTAAACGTCCGCGTGCTTCGACGCTAATTTCTCCGAGAAAAACAGCGCCTTCTTCAGCGACTCGTCCGCCAACAGCGACGCCTTGGACGCATCCCGGATATTCTTCAGCGCCTCCACGAACAGGTTCGTCGCCTCGTGCGCCAACTCGGCCGTGCTGTTATCCTCCTCGAATATCGCCCAGTCCTCGCGCTTCAGCGTGATCTGCATCAGCCGCGCCCGCGCCAGCTCCACGTTGAGGATATACGGCTCTTTCCGCTCCGGCAGCCGCGTCGTCGGCAGGAGCACCCTGCCGAAACCCTCCACCGGCCAAAGAAGCGCCAACCCCGCCGCGTCGAAACTCTTGCGCTTACATTCGATAATGCCGTTCTTGAACCTGATCTTCTCGGTCGTATGCAGAGGTATATTGTCGGCGCCGAGCATGTACGCTGCCGACAGTGTGAACTCCTCGGCCGGCTTGCCGTCTTTGAAAACCAGAAACTTCAACTCTGTCCCCGTCTAATAACACAATTTGAGGCCAAAAACAGGAAACGGAGATTATAGCACCCGCCGGCCCGAATGCAAAACCAAAGTTGCCCCCAACCTCACAAACCGCACGCCCAACCACTGCACCGCCCTTGCCGCAAAAACACGGCCTGCAGCCGCCGGAAACAAAAGTGACCAGACCCGCGCACGCCCGCCCCTGCTGCCGGAATAGAAACTCCCACGCGCAAAGACCGCGCTTCCCCCGATCAGTGGATGAGTGTCAGCCTGGAATGCCCCTCAGTTCACACACGTCGGCTCTTTCGCCAACGACTCACTCATGATCTTGAGTTGCTGATGGTACAACTGGTTGTTCTTGTCAATCAGGTCCGCGATCGCGTTCACCTGGTTGAGCAGCACCTCCAAGAGCCCTTGATGTACCGCTGTCCCCGCCGCACTCTCAGCCGGAAGTCCGATAACTACGTAGCCGTGATGCCGCCCCTCCGTCCGCAGTTGTCCCACCATGATCCCCCATCCGTCCACCGTGCCCGTCACCGGCTCCCAGCCGTCCGCAACGCGATGACAGTATTCCTTGAGCATGTCCCGCCCGCTCAGAAGCGCATCGCACCGTTGCGGCGAAGTCGTCCAGCACCCCCCGTTGCCGTCTAAGATCGCCACCATCGGCCCTTCCTCCGTCAGCGTCTCCGCCAACCGCCGCACAACCTGTTCAAAAAGCATCTCCGATGCGCCAAAAAGCCCGTCATAAATGTCCATTGCTGCATTCCTGCTCATATTGCCGCCCGCGTCGCGCAAGGCGTCCTCGCTGTTTGATTAATACGATGAAGGCTTTTCGGCCGAAAACAGCCCGGACTTTCGATACAATCCGCACAATCGGAGAATTTTGCGCAACTTGGCAGTGCGCAGTGAACATGCGCATAAAAAAAGAAGGCAATGCCGCAAGTCGCGGTGCTATGACGCTATAACAAGGACGCCCGGAAGGTCGACATCGGAAAATAGCGGCCCGGGCAAACCGATCCCTGCGTATAGCCCGGCACCTCACAATGCCCGTAGACCCTGCTCTTGGGAATTCCGTAACGCTGCTGGAGAAATCGCACCAACTCCTTCAGCGACTTCATCTGGTTCCACGTCGGCTTGGTCTTCGTAAAATCCCCCACCAGGCATATCCCGATCCCCCGCTCATTGGCCCAGTTGTCCGGCGTCTTGCAGTGCGCCCCCACCAGTTGTTCGCGCCACCGGTACGTCACCTCCACCTGCCCGTCCCCGCTGCCCTTGCCGTTGCCGATCACGAAATCATAACCGATTCCGTCCCAGTTGTGTTCCTGGCGGTGATAGTCGTCAAACGCCGCCATACTCCCCCTGTCCGTCGCCGAGTGATGAATCACGATCGCCGTCCACTGTCTCTCCTTGGCCCGCGGAATCCACCCCGCCGGATAACTGGGAGCATTCCAATTGACGTTTGTCGCCGGAGACGCCGTCACAACCGGACGCGGCGGTACGCTCATAACCTTGCCCGTAATCTGCGGCGGCTGGATCTGCTGGCTGCTGCATCCGCACAGCGCAACCAGCGCCCCTAACGCAAGAACCCTGACAGCGTCCTTTGCCATCTTTGTCTCAATCCCTTCACTGTCCCGCCCGATCCGCCTATCCCCGGGCCTTAGGCTTGCTCTTGTACTTGATCATACGGACGCAGTTGCCCGTCTCGTTGAACTCGACCACGTCCATGTAGGCACGCATCAGCAATACCCCCCTGCCGTTGCTTCTGAACAGGTTCTCTTCACTCCGCGGATCAGGCAGCGAATCCGGATCGAAGCCCGACCCCTCGTCGGCAATCGTGATATCGAATTTTGCCGGCTCGATCCGGCATTCCACGTGTACGCGCTTGGTCTTGTCGTCCCTGTTGCCGTGTTTGACCGCGTTCAGGAAGGCCTCCTCCATAGCGAGGTGGATCGCGAACACCGCATCCTCGTCAAACCCCTGCCCCTCCACGTCCTTTAACAGCTCCCGACAGAGCGATTCGGCCGCCCTGACGGTGCTGGCTATGACCCTGGACTTGTGCACGAGACTTTCGTGAACCATAAAATTCTATCGTCAAAGCGGCGCTTTCTTCCCGAATCTTTGTGCCTTAGCGCGATGATCCCGCCCGGCCCGCACGGTCCCGCCGCACCGGCCCAAGCGCGACAGACTCATTTCAGCCCCCGCAGCGCTTCATATCGGTCCTCGCAGATATCGAAAACCCGGTCCAGACGAGTGATCTTAAAAATCTCCAATATCTTCGGATCGATCGAGCAAAGTTTCAGCCGCCCCCCCGACTCGTAGACCTTCTTGCTGATGCGTATCAGAAGCCCTAACACGGCACTGGTCAAAAACTTCACTTTCGAAAAATCTATCACCAGGTTTATCTCATCGCTCGATTCGATCAGCGGCATAATCGAATCTTCGAGCGCCTGAATGTCGGCCTGTTCAAGGATCTTTTCGTCCGTAAGTGTAGTTACTGTAGCGTTTTGAGCGTATTCGACCTCAATTTTTGGACTCATTTGATCCATATCTTTCTCCTGCGTTTTCAGTTGAACACGAAATCCTATGAGACCAAAGCCGCCCTGTCAAGGCCCCATCGACCAACCAAAATTTCCCTTTTTTTTCAGCCAAGACCCCTTGAAAACTCCGCTGGCCTGCGGATAATACGGATTCAGTCATAATGCAGATATACGAGAATTCGAAACTCATGACATTTTATGGCGTAACAAAAAAACTTTATCTACTGGCATTATAAGCTTGCAAGCGGATGCCCACTGCCGCATAATGGCCAAAAGATCAGGAGCGGCGCGTACGATAAATATACGCGCCGACAAAGGTTTGAAATGGTAAAGTACATCAAAATCTTTGAACAAAAGTCAACCAATTAAAACTGCAAAGGATTGTGGTGCGTATAGCTACGTGAATGGTGGTATCGTTTAAGTAAGGTGGATTACTGATTTTGGAGGTACGAACATGAAGATTAGCAGGTCAACAGGGTATGCACTCGTCGCGGTAGGATACATCGCGCAGCACTACAAGGAAGGCGCTGTGCTGGCGGCGCGTATTTCCAAGGAATACAATATTCCGCTGGAGTATTTGCTCAAGATCCTGCAGCAATTGGTAAGGGCCAACGTGCTCCGCAGCAAGAGAGGCCCGCGAGGCGGATTCTTCCTGGCCCATCCGGCCGAGAACATCACGCTGCTCCAGATCATCGAGGCCGTCGACGGGCCGCTCATGAGCCATCTCCATCTCGCTGAGCAGACCAACAACGCGCCCTTCAGCGTCAAGATGGAAGAAGTCTGTGAAAAGGCCACGAAGGAAGTCCGGGCCATATACGAAAAGGCAAAGCTCTCCAAGATGCTCGCAGAGTAACGCGCTCGGGCTTTGTGCATGGAACTCCGCGATTTTCAGAAGCTTATCGACGACAAATACGGTAAGCGCGACAGGCAGCGCGGAACGCCCGCAACCTTCATGTGGTTCGTCGAGGAAGTGGGCGAACTGGCCACCGCCCTGCACGGCAGCGACCGGTCGCCAAAGGAAGAAGAGTTCGCCGACGTACTCGCATGGCTGTGCACGCTGGCCAACATAAACGACGTCGACCTCGAAGAAGCATGCAAGAAGTACACTGAGCGAGGCGTCGAAGGTTTCAAGTGATCGCAAACGGCGGCGGCTTCGGTCGCCGCCGCTTTTTTTGCGCGCCCAGGCCGAGACGGCCCGCCGATCATGGCAGCGGCCTCACCGACCTCGCAAGCCTGACGCACTCAGCAAAACGCCCTTGCTGCCGCGTCAAACACCTTTACACCTCGGGCGACTGCGTCTAAAAGTCCGCCCCCACGCCCAAGATGTACTTGACATCCGTGTTGCCCTGCCCCGCCGCCGGCGACGTATCGTAGTCGAAAAGCACCCTGAAGTTGGCGTACATATTCTTGTTGAGCATCGCCCGCAGCTCCGCCGTCGTCGTCAGAAAATAATCCGAGAATTGGCCGAAGCTCGGGTAATACGTCAGGTCATTGATGAACTTCAGCCGCTCATTGATCTTAATGTCGAAATGATACCCCGCCTGCGCACTGGTCTCATGATTGCCCGGCGTCTCGTTGTCGAACCGCTCCGTCAGGTACGCAATACCAGCCTCCGTCGCAAAGTTCATCCGGTCCGACTCGATCCACTGATAACCCGCGCCAACGCCGCCGATGACCCGCCGGTCCAGCTCGGCGATCTTGTCTGTCTCGTACCGCCCTTCCAGAAATCCGTAAAACTTCTCCGTCAGGAAAAAGTCATACTTGCCGCGCGCCCGCCACCAGTCTTCGGTCGTCTCCTCTTCGCCCGTACTCTTGTTCTCCTGCTCGCTCCGTCCGTAATCAAACCGCAACGACGTCCTGTCCTTTTCCCTCCGCAGCGACGCCTCCGCGCTGGCGTTGAGACTCTCCGAACGCGTATTGCCGTGAACGCTCGTCCAGCCCACCGAAACACTGCCTCCCCACTTCGGCGTCTCCGGCGCAGGAGGATTAACGGCAACAACGTCCGCCATCTTGATCTGCTCCACGTTAGCCGCGTTGCTTTCCGCCAATGTCAAAACCCCGTTCTGCGCCGCCGTGATCTGCCGGCTGATTACCGTGTCATCCTGCAGCACGATCTTCACCGGCTCGTCGGTCGTAAACGTCAGAACCTTATCGAGACCGACCGTCACCGGCCCCACCAGGTCCGACACAAAATACGCCTTCCCGTCCACCACCTTCTCCAGCTTCCCGGTGAGCCGATCCCCGTTGTTCAAAATGATCTGCCCTCCCTGCACCGCCGCGCACCGCCATACCGTAAGCACCAGAATGACAGCCGCACACACTCCCCTTGCTGACCCCCGGAATCCGCCTCCGCGACAAGTAGACATCTTTCTTACTCCTCAAAATGGAGACTCCGTACGCAGTCTCAGCCTTAAATGGTGTGAATTCCCTCTCTCGACAGGCCTCCTCCGCAGGAATGCCTGGGCTTCCGTGGTCACGACAATATAGCGCACCGACCCCCAATGCAAGCTTTTTTTGCAGGTTTTATGCAGCGTTCCGGACGCCCCGGGTCCACCCGATCAGGCGCTCTTCACCCCCGCCTCCAACGGAGTATCCTGACCACCCGCCGCCGTAACCGCACGATAGAAGCACCACGCCAGCCCGAGAATGATCAAAAGAGACGCAAAGCCCAGAATGATATACGGCACCACCCCCAGAGTCTCCGCAACCGGCTTCGGCGCCGGCAGCTCGGCCTCAGATGTAATCCGAATCAGCGTCACCGCCAGAAACGCACTCACATCTAACGTCGCCAGAACCCCCGCCCATCGTGCAAACCACGACGGATGGTTCGGATACGCCGCATATCGCTCGACCACGTAATTGCTCACGATCAGCGCCGCAATCGCCAGCCCCAACGATTGATACAGCATGTACCGCCCCAACTGTTCCGGCACCCCGTCCACACACACCAGCGCCGCCGCCAATCCCGCCGACACCGCCGCTAACAACAGCGCAACTACCCCGCCCAACCGTCCGCGGCAAAACAGCGGGTTCACCGGCACGTACTCCAACTCCTCCCCCGGCCGCCTCGGACTCCGGATCAGGCTCATCAGCACGGCAATCACCGGCGCCGCCGCAACCACCCCAAGCCCCACGACATTATAAACGTTCCACACCCGCGTCCCCCGGTCCCTCAGGAAACCCGTAGGATTGTTGAAATCGTCGAACAGGCTCCACAGAAACAGCGTCCCCAACACCACCGGTATCACAATCCGAATCGCATAATTCCACCACTTCCCCAGGTTCCAGTCGCTCCGCTCGTTGGCATGAGACCGCAGAATATCGATATTGTACAGCCACCCCAACACCACACACTCCAGCAGCCCCAAGAACGCAATCCCCCACGTGCCGTTGACAAACCCGTCAATCGCCCCTAACCAGTTCAGCCCGTTCTGCGTCACGTAAATCAGCCCTGACACCAGCCCCACCAGGCTCATCAGCGGCAGCACAAACCACCGCGGCCACCCCGTCTTGTCCACGATGCTCGCAAGCACCGACTCCGTAATCGAAAAGGCCGAATCGATCCCCAGCGTTACAAGCGTAAAGAAAAATAAGAGACTCCACCATGCACTCGCCGGCAATTGCGCCAGCGCATACGGAAACGCCACAAACGCCAGCCCTGGCCCACCGTCAACCACCTGGTCCACGCCCACCGGATTGCCCGACTCCACCGTCGCGTAAGCCATCGCCCCCAACGTCGAAAAGATCGCAAACCCCGCCACGAAGCTCGTCGCAAAATCCGCCAGACCGATGATCGCCGCATTGTTGTTCAGGTCGCTCTTGCGATGCAGAAAGCTCGCGTACGTCACCATCACCCCGAACGCCAGGCTCAGCGAAAAGAACAACTGCCCGAACGCAAACCGCCACGTCGTCGGCTTGGCCAACTGCGACCAGTCCGGATCCAGATAATACACCAGCCCCTTCATGCTCCCCGGCAGCGTAATCCCGCGAACCGTCAAAATCGCCAACATCAGCCACGGCAGCGGCACCGTCAGCCACACAACCTTGCCCACCGTATTCACCCCCCGGCAGATGCAAAGATACATCGCCGCCCACGTGATCACCAAAGGGATCACGATGTTCATCTGAAACGGCCCGATGGCCAGCTCCCACGACCCGATCCGCAGCGTCCCTAACCCGACCCCCGTCCCCTCCGTCAGGTAATGCTTGAAGAAGAATTGCTTCGCGTTCTCGACCCCCTCCACTCCCTCCCCGGCCCACGGCAGCGACGCGCCCTCGATAATCGACTCTGCGCTGTAGTACATGAAGCTGAAGCAGTACGCTAAGATGACCGGATAATACGTCACGATCACGAAGCCCAACAGGATCCCCCACCACCCCACGAACTCCAGCCGCCGGTGCGTACGCTTGAACGCATCCGGCGCGGCACGCTGCGTGAAATGCCCGAGGCTGAACTCCAGCACCAGCATCGGAATCCCCACGCAGAACATCGCCACGATATACGGTATAAGAAACGCTGCGCCGCCGTACGAGTAAAGCTTGTACGGAAACCCCCATAGATTCCCCAGACCGACCGCCGAACCGATCGCCGCTAACACAAACGCGCTGCGGTTCGCCCAGTTCTCTCGTTTTTCCTCAAGCATTTCCATAACTGTATCCTTCCGGCCGCGCAGAGGTTAATTGTCATTCATGCCGCGTGCAGTTTGCAAGGGTACTCTAGGCCCTGCCGGCCAAAAAACACGGGGCTGCCGCCCGTGAATCGCAGCACAAATGACCGGCCTCGCCGCTGCAGGCCCGCCAACAATAGCCCCTCACGCACGCACGCAAATCAGGCCGCCACACCCCCCTGAAACGCTATGCTAAATCCGAAACCCCCATCCGTCAACGCAAAACACCATCACACTCCCGCCTCAACCCCACCACACTTGCCTTACCCCTGACCCCTGCGATGCCTCGGCAATGCCCCGCAGGGGCGACAGACCCCTTGGCTTCCCCCCTGACCCCGCAATACATCGTCAAAGCCCCGGAGGGGCGGCAGAGCGCATAGCCGAGGGCGTAAGCCCACGGAACCCCCCCCCCCCCCCCCCCCCCCCCCCCCCCCCCCCCCCCCAGCCCCAAAGGGGCGACAGAACACTCCACACCCACCGCCCGACCCGCACCACCGCATTCGAGTTTTATGGTTTAGAATTTGCTTCGTATTTAGAGCCTAATACTTCGAATTTGAAAGGAAATCTGCGTAATCTGCGGATAAAAAAATCCGTGAAATCCGTGAAATCCGTGGTTGCTATTCCGGCACACAAATTCCACATAGCACGAAACCCGTTTGCACTATCTTGCTATCGCCCATTTTTTGAAAAAATTTTATCTCCTTGCCTGACAACGACTTGCAGTTTACTCGCCGCCCAAAAATCCAGATTTTTCGCACGAAACACGCAGGTTCGTGCATGGGTAGAGGGACCATTAATCTAAGGTCCCGACGTAAAGGCGTTACAAAGAAACAAAAGGACGAACAATGTCATTGCGAGCGAACCCTCTGTCATTGCGAGGAGCCGACCCGGGTTCCCCGGCAAGCATGCAAAAGAAACTGACCGCTCTCGTACGGTGGGGTTCTACCCCGCCGCTCGCGGCCAAACCAGCCATTTTCTTCGAAGGAGCGAAGCGAAAGATCATTTTCACTTTCTACGGGTTTTACAGTTGACAACCTACGGGTTATGCAGTAGTTTGTATTCAGCAGCGGATGGAAACTGGCTGTTCAAAGGAGATTCGTCTCATGACGCGACCACGGCATACCAACCCCACCCCGGCGGAATTGGACGTTTTGCAGATCATCTGGGAGCACGGGCCCTGCACCGTGCGCGAGGTGATGAACCTGCTCAAGCCCAAGCGGCGGCGGGCTTATACCTCGGTGATGAGCCTGATGGGCGTCATGGCGGAAAAGGGCCTGCTCGAGCAAAAGCCAAAAGGGCGGGCGTTTGTCTACTCGGCCAAGGCCACCAGGAAGAAGACCCGCGCCCGAATGCTCGGCGATCTGCTGAATCGGGCCTTTGACGGCTCGGCCAATGCGCTTGTAGCCCATCTGCTCGAGCAGGCCGAACCGAGCCGCCAGGAACTGGACGAGATCAACAAGACCATTTCGGATTTTGTCAGAAGAAAGGGGGAGTGAGATGTCCGTACTGGAATTGCTTTCGCAGCCGCTCTGGCAGCGGTTAGGGTTGGCGCTGGTGCATTTCTTCTGGCAGGGTTTTGCCTTGGCGCTTCTCGTGGCAGTCATTGTCAGGGTTGCCAGGCTGAGGAGCAACGGGCGGTACCTGGCGTATCTACTAACGCTTGCGGTCATGATTGCCTGCCCGCTGGTTACGTTTCATCTGGTGGACGTCGGTGGGCCTGCGGCGCCCGCGCCTGCGGCCGAGACGGAGGCGCCGGTTGACAGCGCTGCCGATACGGGCGGGCCGGTCGTTGAAGCCTCTTCGGATGTTGATGCTGCCCCCCTGCCGGCAACCGACTTCGGTGTAAGGCATTCTGTCGATTGGGGCGAACGCGTATCCGTCTGGGTGTATGCGTCGCTGCCGTGGGTGCTGGTGGTATGGATGGGCGGTGTTGCGGCGCTGAGCATACGGCTGCTGGCGGGGTTTCTGGGCCTGAGACGGTGGCAAAGGCAGTTGGAGCCCTTGCCGGATGCGCTCAAGGCGCGGGTGGATGGCCTGGCGGCGCGGCTCGGCTTGCGGGGCGCGTGGCGGGTTTGCGTGTCGAGCCGCGTGGTGGAGGCGATGACGCTGGGATGGGTGCGCCCGATGGTTTTGCTGCCGGCGGCGATGGTGGCGAAGATGCCCCCCGAGATGCTGGAGGCGGTGATCGCCCATGAACTGGCACACATCCGCAGACTGGACCTCTGGGTCAATCTCCTCCAGCGGATCGTCGAGACCCTGCTGTTCTACCATCCCGCCGTATGGTGGGTATCGCATTGCCTCAGAACCGAGCGAGAATTCTGCTGCGACGCCCTGGCGGTTCGGGCCACCGGCGAGCGCCTGACCTACGCGACGACCCTGGAAAGCGTCGCCCGGGCACAATCTCTTGCACCGCAACCCGCCCTCGCCGCCGGACTGGCCCGGAACCGGCGGCCGACACTGGCCCGTGTGCGCCACGTCTTGCGCCTGGCTCCTGCGCCCCGCAACGGCTCGTTTTGGCTTGCGGGACTTGTTGTCGTTGTGCTGCTGGCCGGCCTCCTCTTCGCTACCGCGCGGGCCATCGAAAACGGAGACAGCGGACTTGCTGATCTGGAGCGAGCGGTCATCCAGGGAATACGCGCCAACAGGGCCAAATTCGAGTGCGGATACCTGGCATGGGCAAGGCTCGAAACACGCTACGATGACACGGAGCGCAACCTGTCGGGCGAGTATGAACTCTGGTGGGACGGCAAGAAAATCGCAACGAAGTACGTGCATGACGTCGTGCACATGACAACGGCAGGCCAGTTCATGCGCATTGAAAAGCAGCAAGGGGGTTACAATTACGATGGGGGCGTGCTTTCGAAGAAGCCGCGCTACGGGTCGGAGAACTGGCTTGCGCCGGCGGTCTCTCGGTGGAGCAGCGACGGGTCGCTTGACTGGATGATTCTGCAGTCAAAGGAGTTGAAGAACGTTGCCAGAGGGTGGACCGTCATCGACGCTAACAACGTGGAACTTGTACGACTCACCGTCACGAACACGAACAAAGACGATGTAGATTACAACGCTTACAGCATTGAAGATTACGACCCCGCTAAAGGTTTCGGACTGGTCAATCGCCAGTGGTACAATCCGGATGGCAGCAAGCGTCTCGAGCAGACCGTCAGGATGGCGGAGGTCATACCCGGCGGGTGGTTCCCCGTCGAGATTGATACCAGGTCGCACACTGCTGCCGACGGGCATCTGCGGGTGCGCCAGCGCTATGCGTTGGACCTCACGCGGTGCAGGTTCAACGACCGGTCGGCCTTGCCGAAGGGCATCTTCACATGGACAGACAACAAACAGTCTGAGTATCAGGAGAAGTTGCAGAAGTATTTGGCGATGGAGTTGCGCAGCCTGTCCACGGTGGACGAAGCGGCGCCCGACGATGCAATCAAGCAAGGCGCGTGCGAGGCGATTCAGGCGTTTCTGACTGCCGCGCTGGCCGGCGATGTCGAAGCGGCTGCCGGGTACGCAGGCAGGCTGCCGGCCGAACATATCGGCGAACTCGCCGAAGCGGCACGCGGCCAGGACCTTTGGATCATGGCGGTTCTGCCGGATGACGCCTCGGCGATCGCGGTGAGTTCGGTGATCCAGGGAGACCACGAGAGGATCGGCCCGCTGGTGTTCACGCTGAACAGGACCGATGCGGATGCCGGCGGCAAGTGGCTGGTAAACGATATCGACTTGGAGACACCGGACACCGCCGAGGAGGAGCTGGTGCGGTTCTTGAAGGCACACCCCGCGGCGGAGAAGATCATACTCGAAGAAGACGCCGAGACGTCCATCGCCAAACCCGGGGCTCCGGCAGATGTTCCGGGGACGATCAGCGCTGACGGCAGGACGTTTACGAGTGCTTTCAAACTGGGCGTGGAGATTGCCGTGCCGATTGAGGAGGGGAAGGTCAACGGCCGGGCGACGATTACGGGTCGGACCATTCACTTCCAGAAGGTCGGCCCGGAAGTTCATGTAGACTTGAGGGCGGCGCACCTGACGGACTATCACATGGAGTGGCAGGCAACGCTCGAGTTGCTCGACTCCGGGGGACGACCGCTGGCGAAGCGGACAAAGCGCAAATGGGGCGTTATTGCTTCCGATCCGCCGGCCGTCAGGGAAATGAAAATCGAGATGATGCCGCTGACGTGGGCGGAGGTTCACGAGGCGGCGACGTTTCGGCTGTCGTTTGAGCGTATAAGCCCCTTGGAGGATGCGCTGGGACGCGATCTCGATTCTGCGCCGCGGGAAGTAGTTCACGGCTTCCTGACAGGTCCCGACGGAAGGCCGCTGACCGATGCGCTGGTGCGAATTTGTGAGCGCCCGCAGGAGCTGCGCGGAGGGAACACGGCGCATATTTCGCCGGACAGCCGCGGGCATTACGAACTGGGCGTCCCGGACGTCCCCTACCAGGTGGAGGCCGAAGTCCTGCTGCCGGAGATTGACGGCGGGCTGAAGCGGTATCAAGGGATGACGTGCAGGACAATCTACACCGGCGCGGAGCAGGTCGATTTTCAGTTCGACGAGTTTCCCACGGGGACGGCCACGTGCACGGTCAAGGTTCTGGACGGCGCACAGGAGGCCGTCTCGAAATATCACATCATCGTCATCCCGCAAGAGAGCGTGGAAGAGACAGCCGCAGATGCTGGTAAAGGCGCATATAAGCGAACATTTCTGCTGCGAAAGGACGTGGACAATGACGACGGGCCGGTGACGTTTCGAAACGTGCCGGCGGGCCTGTACAAGATATGTGTATTTCCCAAGGACAGCCACAGGTATGACGATGTGATGGAAACCGATGTTGTGCTGGCAGAAGGCCAGACCGTCACAAAGATGGTGAGCGTCAAGAGCAAACACGCATGGTACGGGCGCGTGCTTTTTCATGACGGCCCGCCGGCTGTCCTGCCCATGCCGTGGGGTGGGGCCAGGTCGGGCATTTATGTGCGACAGAAGGGTTCAGACATGGCCGCGGGGATCGGAGAAATAGCCCCCGACGGCTACTTCGTCGTGCACCTGGCCGACAGCGAGAAAGCGAGTCTGGATGCGGGCGACAGTCTGCTCGAAGTGCACCTGCCCGATCCGAATGAAGAAAACTCGTATACCATTGCCGGCCGTTTTGCCGCAGGGCTGCTTGCGGAAAGTCGCGAAGAGGCGCAGGTTGTATACGTCGACCGCCCGTTGTGATCACTCCCTCACCCACGCTTCATCGAAGCACACATATTTGATAGTCTTGGCCGCCTCGCCGCCCGCGTCGTGACCGTGGCAACTGTACACAACATGCAGCCGCCCATCCGCGCCCTGAATGATCGAGGGATATGCAAAGCTCGTGGCCGCGTCCCGCCCCCGCTCGTCAAGCGCCAGATGCCTCGTCCACCCCCACGTCTTCCCCCCATCCTCCGACAGCGACACCGCCAGGCTGTGCCGCCCGTCCGTCGTATCGTTATAAGCAAGCACCCAGCGCCCGTTCCGCAGCGTCACCACGTCCGCCCCCGACCCCGGATTCGCCACCTCCGAATCCCGCACCCCGCTCCACGTCAGCCCCGTGTCCGGCGACCTGCTCACATGCAGCCGCTTCGGCGGCGGCCCATTGTCCCGCATATACGCCACCAGCCCAAGTGCCGCATTGCCCCCCGTAAGGTACTCCCGGTACTCCTCAACCTGCCGCGCAACCGATGCAACAAACCGGTCGGTCGGTAAGACCCCCCGCTCCGCCTTGTCGCCGCACTTGACATACAGTACATCCTGCCACTCCCACTTTGGAGGGCCATCCGCCATCTGGTAGTCATTGCTGATCCGATACCGCGGTTGCGACGTCTCCCACTGGTTGGCGATCACCGTGTACCACATCAGACACAGCCGCCCGCGAGGGTCCAGAAAAAGAATTGGGTTAATATCCGGAAACCCCGGCACGTCCGCCATCACAAAAGGCGCTGACCAGGAATCCCCCCTTTCGCCAACCGCGCCCCCATAATCGCCACATCATCCGCCCAGCGCTCCCCCGAACCCTGAAACCATGCCGCCAATAACCCCCCATTCGGCAACTCTACCACCGTAGAACCATGAACATGCTGCGCAATCGGCGCAAATATCAGCATTTCACGGTAGATCCCCGCACTATCCCCGCCTTTAGCCCACAAACCCTGCGCAAAACCCGCAATTAACAGCGCGTACGCGAACAACAACCGCATTTGCACCGCCTTTCCATGGTTTTCGCCTCCAATCTCCCCCCTCTCACCCGCATTCACCCCCCTTTGGCCCGCAATGACCCCCCTTTCGCCCCAAATCACCCCCTAATCCACGCCCAACACCGCCAAAGTGTCCCGTTCCACCACGTTTCTGATCTCTTCCCGCGGAACACTCGGCAGATTCGTATCGCCCATCAGCATATTGAATCCCAAGAGCGCCTCGATGCAATTATCCGGCCTGCAGATCGGATAACCGCTGCCGAACAGCAATTTATCCATCACTCCGGCCTCGAAAACGCTGATGACAGTGTTGTAAAGCTCCCAGCGTTTGTGCGGTGACACTGAAAGATCCGCAAAAACGTTTTCGTGTTTTCCCAACATGCAGATCGTCTGCGCTAAAAACGGCAATCCCATTCCGCCGATCACGATTTTCAAATTTGGAAATTGCCGCGCCACCTCATCCAACAAATACGGCTGCGCAAATTGCAAAATCGAATCTGAATTGTACGAACTGGAATTATGAAAAAACACCGGCAGCCGCAACTCGGCCGCCGCTTCGTACAATTTCATCGCTTTGCTGTGGGCGGGGTGAAATTTGCCGCCGGAACAATAAACAACGAGGCCCTTGAGGCCGAGATCGCGCGTGGCCGCCTTGACACTGTTGAGATCCACGCGATCGCGCAGCGGATTGAGCGTTGCAAACCCCACAAGCTTCGGATGCTTTGCGGTATGCTCGCTGAGTTCGCGGCTTGCCTCGAGCCCGTTATCCCGGCCTACGGCCAGGACAATACAGGTATCGACCTTCCGCGTGGCTTCGCGATGCTCGGCCGCGTCAATTTCGCTGGAGGGGCAATTAATGTGCGTATGGCAGTCAACTATCATGCGCAAATCCATTTCTGACGCATCTAATCTGCGTTTTTTGAATTTCGCATTCATGATATGGGGTTGTGGGGTTCTGTCAAGTGGAAACAGGAAATGGCGAAAGCGTAAATTTGTGCGGGGCAACGTGTTAATGACGGCAGTGGCGCGGCTTGTTAGTTGGCACGGCCGCGGTTTCTGTGGCCGCGGCGGCGGCCAGGGCCGCCGTTTTGAGGGCTGGACTGGGTGCCGGTGCCGCCGGCTTCGGGGCCGTTATCTTCGTTTTCGTCACCGGCGGGGGCTAAAGTGGCGGTGTGGTCGTGGAAAATGACGCGGTGGCGGTCGTTGTCGAGTTCGTAGGGCAGGCCGAAGGGGCATGCAACGTTTTCGCCGCCGAAATAGGCGGTGTTTTCGGTGATTTCGGTGAGGTCGGTGGGCCAGGCGCCGGTTTCGCACTCAAAAAGTTCGATCTGGGAGTTGAGGCGCTCGACGTTGGCGTCGCAGGCCCTTCTCCTGGCGTTTACGGCGCTGGCGGCTATTCTGGGGATGGCGATTGTGGCCAGCGCGCCCAGTATGAGCACGACAATGAGCAGTTCGACGAGGGTCAGGCCTTTTCTTAACATTGTCAGGGGCTCCCAAGCACTCAGTAATGGTATATCGACCCTTAAGCGCCTGTTTATGCCCAAGAGTTGGCGAAAACGGGTTTTTTGGGCGCAGATGCGGGCGAGGTGGGCCAAGGTACGGTGATTGACGTCCGTATAACGGGTGGGCGGTGGATGCGCGGGAAAGTGGGGAGATTCTGCGGCGGTGTGCCGGAATGGTAGAAAGTGTGCGATGGAGGGGGCGCGGCCGGCGAGGCGATGCGGTACTGCGCGAGTCGCCGCCGGGGCTGAATGACTTGTGGAGGTGTCGCAAAGACTGCCAAGGAGACTCGGAGAGTTCAGAAGAAGGCCTCAGGTTTTCCGGAGACCCTCTGGAGAAATTACGCACGTTTGCGGCGGAGGAGAAAAGAGCCGCCAAGGGCCATGAGAAGCAGTGTTGCCGGTTCGGGGACTACTTTGACGTTCGCCCATACGGGATCGTAGTCAGGCTCATAGAGAGTCGTGAAACGGATGTCGAACGGGGTGCCGGAATCCAACCACAAACCTGCGATGCCTCTGATCTTGCCGTTCTCGTACTTCCACTCCCAACCATCTCTGGCATAGATGAAGATATGCTGCCCAGTCGGCTCACCATTTACCCACGTCGCATAGTGGGCACTGCTGATAAAGTCAATACGCCCGCCTTGAAGATGGGCGGTGGCATCTCTGCGAATGATCAGTTCCTGTGTCTCTCCGCCGTAATAATCAAGCTGACTGGTGTTGGTGAGCATCAGATCCATGATGCCGCCGATACCTGTTCCGAGGGGAGTACTCGTCGAGTACACCTCAACTTTCGAGGAATTCCGAGCCTCTATAAGGTACGCCCCACCGCCGTCTACAACGAGCGTGCCACTTAGCCAGTTGACTCCCGGCACGTATTCACCGGCCGAGATCACACGGTCGGCATACTCATAGCCACCATAGGCTGGACAGAGGCAACAGGCAAACAGCAACAGCATTCTTTTCATCATAATCGTTCCATAATGAGGGACCGGCCGCATGGACCGGTCCCTCGTGTTCGTACAGCGGTGCGATCAGTGCCGTCGTCGCAACAGCAGACCTCCAAGAGCCATGAGGAGTAGGCTCACCGGTTCGGGGACTACTTT
>Ga0209407_1000511_pt1 | contig 50275 bp, 40 predicted proteins | sample AD_JPNHG3_MetaG_FD_184410 | JGI IMG/M metagenome (GOLD analysis project Ga0209407, IMG submission 184410) | Active sludge microbial communities of municipal wastewater-treating anaerobic digesters from Japan - AD_JPNHG3_MetaG (SPAdes) (version 2) | ecosystem: Engineered > Bioreactor > Anaerobic...
GTTCAATAACGCTTGCGTTATTACTGCGTTTTAAAGTCTTTGCTTGACTATTTCTTTGCTTTCTCAGCAAAGGAATCTCAAGGGTCGTTACTTTTTCTTGCATTGTTTAATTTTCAAGATGCTGTTCACTCTCCCTCGTGGGACAGCTTTAATATTATATCACAACTCGAACTATTTGTCAAGTACTTTTTCAAAGTTTTTCAAAAAAGTTTTTGTTGTGTGCTGCTCTCTGAAAGCAGCTTTAACGTTATATCACTTTCAAACTCGTTTGTCAAGTGCTTTTCGGAAATTTTCTTTCAAACTTCTCCTGAAGCCTTTCCTCTCTCACTTGCTTCCTCGTTCGACAGCTTTATTATTATATCATGCTTTCCTCACTTTGTCAAATAGAAACTTTCCCTATAGCGCCGTATATTTATTGTTCAAATTGCTGTACTCGTTTTTATTCCCGTCCGCATAATTTCTGACCTATTACATTATTAGTATAAAAATAGCTATTTTTGACTTGTATTTCTTTATTATATATGGTATTATGTAAGTACAAAGGTTAATATTAAAGTTGGTTTGCCGAGTTACGGCACTTAACTTGCGCTTAAATCAGCTTAATTTCAATTGCTAATGGAGGGATAACCTATGTTTAACCGCAAAAAATGGGTTGCTGCTGCTCTCGGCTTAGCTACTGCGGCAACTTCCATGGCTTCATTTGCTCCTGCAAATGCTGCCGAAACCGCTGATGAAGAGGTTCAGTTCTCTGCTCCTATCAGCGAGATAGTCGACGACTCAGGACTCGACATCGATTACGCCCGCGCTCTTCAGTATTCACTTTACTTCTATGACGCAAATATGTGCGGTGATACTGTTGACAACGACTCACGCCTTTCATGGAGAGGCAACTGCCATACCTACGATGCACACGTTCCTATGGTTAAATGGGACGGCCTTACAACTGCATCAAGCAAGGGCGGTACAAACCTCGATCCGTCATTCCTGAAACAATACGCTGATGTTCTCGATCCCGACGGCGACGGTACTATCGACGTTGCAGGCGGTTTCCACGATGCCGGCGACCACGTTGAGTTCGGTATGCCTGAAAACTATACCGCTGCTACTCTCGGCTGGGATTATTACGAATTCGGCGATGTTTTCAAGAAGCTCGAACAGGATGACCACATGGAGACTATTCTCCGTCATTTCAATGACTACCTCATGAAATGTACTTTCCTCGATGAAAGCGGAAAGGTCATCGCTCACTGTTATCAGGTCGGCGAAGGTAATATCGACCACGCTATCTGGAACAGCCCTGAGGTAGATACTATGCCTCGTCCTGCTTTCTTCCTTACTGCTGATAAGCCTCAGATTGACTACGCTGTTTCAGCTTGTGCTTCACTGGCTATCAACTACCTCAACTTCAAGGATTCAGATCCGGAGTATGCTGCAAAATCACTTAAGTACGCTAAGGCTCTCTGGGATTTCACTAACGAGGCTATCGACAAGATCGGCGATTCTACAAAGCTTCTTTCCGATAACGCTGACGGTCCGGGAGCATTCTACGGCTCATCCAAGTGGGAAGACGACTACTGCTGGGCTGCTGCATGGATGTATAAGGCTACAGAAGATGCAAGCGCTTTCGATTACGCTGTTAAGATCTTCGATTACTATGCTCCTTCAGGCTGGTGCTACTGCTGGAACGATATGTGGAGCGGTGCAGGCGTTATGTGGGCTGTTATAAACCAGGAACACCCCGAGCTCGACCTCGTTCAGAAGGTAAGAGACGCACAGGGCAAGAACCAGTACGTTTTCGATAACTTCTGGGATAACGACTGCGTCGGCAAGTGTCTTAAGACATGGCAGGCTCTTGAAACAAAGGGCGGTTTCGCTTACCTCAACCAGTGGGGAAGCTGCCGTTACAATACTGCAATGCAGATGATATGCCTCGTTCACGATAAGTATACCAACGACGGTAAACCCGGCGAGTGGGCTGAATGGGCTAAGAAGCAGATGAACTACGTTCTCGGCGACAATGATATCACTTACAAGGAAGAACCAAAGTACGCTGTTCTCGCAGGAAGAAACGGTACTCACGGTCCAAGAGCATTCATCGTTGGTTATAACGACAATGCTGTTAAAAATCCTCACCACCGTGCAGCTTCAGGTCTTCTTATGGCTGAAGATGCTCGTGAGCAGAGACACATCCTCTGGGGTGCTCTCGCAGGCGGTCCTGACGGAAGCGACGGTCACGACGACGCAACTAAGGACTGGGTTGAAAACGAGGTTACTATCGACTACAACGCTTGTCTCCCTGGCGCAGCAGCCGGTCTCTATGCTTTCTACGGCACTCCCGACATGGCTGTAACTCCTAACTTCCCTCCTGAGGACGAGAAGAGAGTTTACGGCGGCGGCGCTGGCGGCGAAGGCGGCAGCGGCTACTGGGTTGAAGCTTGCGGTATCGACAGCCGCAACGATGACGGTACAGGTGCTGTTGAGGTTTCACTTAAGGTCCTCTCAGGTGAGACAACTCCTTCAAAGAACCTCACTGTAAGATACTTCATCGATGCTTCAGAGGTCTCAGATCCTTCTATAATCGATACAAAGAAGCTTTACGATCAGTCCGAAATGGAGATCGAGGGCGCTAAGTGTACTGTAAGTCCTATACAGAAGTACAAGAATTCCGACAGCATCTACTATGTAGAGCTTTCATGGGAAGACTGCACAATCGTTAACTCAGGCAAAAAGAGCCAGTTCTCTGTAGGTTTCTACGGAAAGGGCTATACAGATCCTGAGACTCATGCATATATAGTTTATAAGTGGGATCCTACAAACGACTACAGCTATGAGCACCTTAAGCTCGGCAAGAAGACAGACTTCTTCGCAGTTGACGATCCGCCTGAGGAGCGCTGCGATTACATCTGCGTTTACGATAACGGCGTTCTCGTAGGCGGTATTGAGCCTGACGGAACAAAGCCCGAGGAAAAGGAAGTTGCTACAAAGCCCGCTTCAACAAAGCCTGCTACTACAAAGCCCGTAGCTACAAAGCCTGTTGTTACAACTCCTGTAACTACAACAGCTAATTCTTCAGCTGATGTAACTCCGGGAAATACACCGGGCATAAACGCTTCAGGTAAGTCAGGAAAAACTATTTACGGTGATGCTAATGAAGACGGCGAAGCTCAGCTTGCTGATGCTCTCCTCGTTCTTCAGTATGTAGCTAACGAAAAGAAGTATCCTCTCACAGATCAGGCTAAGCTCAATGCAGACTGCTATAACCCCGGCGACGGCGTTACAGCTAACGATGCACTTGCTATCCAGAAGCTTGATGCTAAGGTTATCAGCGCACTTCCTGTAAAGGAATAATGACTGATACAGAATAACATAAGAACAGCCCCGAAGCGTTTCTATAGCGCCTCGGGGCATTGTTTTATCTGTCACCGACAGTACACAAAAAGGAGGACGCATAATATCTCCTCCTCAGCTTGTCTACATAGCCTGAAATCATTAATTCGGGGATTCTAAAGGGATACCATCCCTTTAGCGGATTCCAAAGGCAGAGCCTTTGGTGGGTGACTCCCCACAGTGTGGGGTAACTCCCTACAGTGTAGGGAGATGTCAGCAAAGCTGACAGAGGGTCATCGCTCCTGTTAGGAGATGTCAGCGAAGCTGACAGAGGGGACGGACCGGTAAGGTAGGGCAGAGCCCTGCGATACAAAGCGCCCTCACTTGCAGGGCGTTCCCTGATGAATTCATTTTTTTACAAACTGAAAGGAGGATGCGCGGTGCATCCTCCCTTATTTTTATTCTTCTGTGCCTACTGATGCGATAACATCTGCAAGGAGATTTGCAGGCAACTGCTCGTATCTCAGGAATTCAAATGTGAAGCTTCCCATGCCTCTTGTTGTCTGGCGGAGATACATTGCAAAGTCGTGCATCTCTCTCATCGGAACCTCGGCTGTAATAACTGTATTGCCGTTTCCTGCAGGCTCCATTCCGAGAACTCTGCCGCGGCGCTTGTTGAGCTCGCCCATAATATCACCTGTGTTTTCGTCGGGAGCTGTAACGTTAAGCTCGCCTATCGGTTCAAGCATTACAGGATCTGCCTGACGGAGTCCCTCCTTGTATGCAAGTGAAGCGGCTGTCTTGAACGCCATTTCGGAAGAGTCTACAGGGTGGTACGAACCGTCCACAAGTATTGCCTTGAGTCCTACTACAGGGCATCCTGCGAGTACGCCCTTCTTGACTGAATCTTCAAGTCCCTTCTGAACTGCGGGGAAGTAGTTCTTCGGAACTGCGCCTCCGAATACCTTCTCCTCGAATACGAGCTCGTCGCTTACACAAGGCTCGAACTCGATCCATACATGACCGTACTGACCATGTCCGCCTGACTGCTTCTTGTGCTTGCCTTCAACCTTTACCTTCTTGCGGATAGTCTCCTTGTAAGCTATCTTAGGCACTGTGAGGTTGACGTCGGCACCGAACTTGCCTTTGAGCTTTGCAGCGGCAACTTCAAGGTGCTGTTCACCGAGTCCGCTGAGTATCTGTTCCTTTGTATTTTCATCCTGTATATAAGTAAGAGTGGGGTCTTCCTCTGTTATTCTCTGCATACTTGAAGAGATCTTAGCCTCGTCGCCCTGAGCCTTAGCCTTGACAGCCATTGAGTAGCATGGATGCGGGAACTCCATAGGAGCAAAGATAACAGGTCTTGAAGCATCACAGAGAGTGTCTCCTGTGTTAGCTGTGATCTTTGAAGCTGCAACTATATCTCCTGCACTTGCGCTTGATATCTCTGTCTGCTTTTTGCCGCAGAGTGAATAGAGCTTTCCGACCTTTTCATTCGAGCCGGTCTTTGAGTTGAATACATCACTGTTTGCCTTAAGAGTACCTGACATTACTCTTATAAAGGACATCTTTCCTACGAACGGATCGGCGATAGTCTTGAAGATATATGCAGACATCGGATCAGCAGCCTCGCATGCAACTTCAACTGCATCTCCAGAAGGAGTCTCTGCAACTGCAACTGCTACCTCATTAGGTGCAGGGAGAAGAAGCTCTATCTCCTTAAGGAGCATATCGATACCTGCAAGCTCGGTTGCGGAAGTACAAACAACAGGTGTGATGATACCCTTGTTCATACCGTCGTGGATACCGTCGATGAGTTCCTTCTGAGTGAAAGCTTCGCCCTCGAAGAATTTCTCCATAAGCTCATCCGAAGTCTCGGCAACAGCCTCTGAAACAGCTGCGATAAGTCCCTCGATACGATACTCGAACTTCTCCGAGATCTCAGCTGTAGGCATATCTATTTCAACCGCATTTCCCTTGCCGTCGTACTTGTAAGCCTTCATCTCAATGAGGTTTACGTAAGAAACGATCTGTCCGTTACTGATAACGGGTACCACTACAGGGCATACTGTAGGACCGAAAACTGTCTTGAGCTCTGTGAGAACGTTGAAGAAGTTAGCGTCCTTATCGTCAATCTTTGTAACCACGAACATTTTGGACTTGCCCTGCTTTACAGCCTCGTCGTAAGCCTTGCGTGCGCCTACCTTAACGCCTGACTTAGCTGAAACTGTTATCATAACTGTATCTGATGCACGAATACCCTCGATCATCTCAGCCGCAAAGTCGAACAGGCCGGGTGTATCGAGAAGGTTTACCTTATAATCGTTATATTCAAAAGAAGCAAGTGAAGTGCTTATAGAAATACTTCTCTTGATCTCTTCAGGATCATAGTCGCAGACTGTTGTTCCGTCAGCAGTCTTTCCAAGACGGTCGGATGCTCCTGCCTTAAAGAGCAGCGCCTCTGCCAAAGAGGTCTTTCCCGAGCCGTTATGACCTGCAAATGCAATGTTTTTTATTTTACTAACAGCATATTCTTTCATTATTGATAACTCCCTTATAAAATTCTTTGCAGTATCGTAAACTACAGGTATAATTATATATTAATTAAGAATAAATTGCAATACTTTTACACTTTTTTCTACATATCCTATCACTCTTCATGTGTATAATTGTTTATTTTGTACATCAAAAACATTACTATTTGGCTTTTTTGTTTTGTTATTTACTCTGAGTATGATTATTGCTCCGTAGAGCATTATCCAGACTGTCAATACTGCGATAGCCTCGGTTAACAAATTGCACCCCGTTCCGAAGGTCCTCACAAGCAGCTCCGCTCCGTTGAGAGTAAGGAATGCATACGCCCCGGGAAGCAGTACCGTCCTGACGGGACGAAGGGGTACTCCGCCTGCCCTGAGTACCTTCACAAGACGCATAACGTTGCCGAAAATATTGCTTGCGTAGTAGGAAACTGCTATGCCGTAAAAACCGATACGGGGTACAAGTATCAGCACCGCCGATATCCTTATAACGTACTCCGCAAGGTAATTCAGCGACGAAAAGGACTGCATCCCCATTCCCTTTATCATCGCTTCGAGAACTATCTCCATGTAGATAAAGGGCACTACAGGTGCGATATAGCGTATCATACTGCCGCCAAGCTCTCCGCCGCCCATTACAGCGCCTATCATCCCTCCGAAGCGCATCAGTACCGACGAAGCAAATATCGAATAGAGCATCGTGTATTCCACTATCTTTGCAGTCATGGAGCGTATACGTCCGCTGTTGCCCCCTGCCGAAGCCCTTGCGGACTCGCTGACTATCAGTCCCGAAACAGAACAGAGTACCACCGACGGAAAAAACAATGCAGGGATGACTATAGCTTCAAAGATACCGAAAAGACTCAGGGCGTCCGCAGTTGAATCGCCGTACTGACGCAGACAGGCAGGAATAAGTGCATCGTTAGTGCTGCTGAGGACTGCTGTGAGAAGTCCGCCGCCCATTATGGGGAAGGCAAGTTTTGCGTATTCCCTCATGGTCAGAGTACTCCTGCCCGAGGAAGGACTGCGGAGCTTAAGAAAGGCTGCCGCAAGAAACAGAAGTGAAGCCGTGTTTCCCGAGATAATTGATATTATAAGTGTACGGCAGATGTCGCCCTCGGAACAGGCTCCGACCGCAAGAGTCATCGTCATTATCACCGCAGACCTTACCGCAAAATCAACTATGTCCGCAGCCGCAGCTATACCTGCTCTTCTCATGGCGTTGAAGTAACCCTTAAGGCAGGCGGAAACTGCCCCTGCAATAAGTGCGGCAGGCATCAGCCTCACGGATGCCGCCATGTCCGCACCGCTGAAAAACCGACTGCTGAGAGGTTCGGCACTAAACACGAGTACAGCCGAAACGATCCCACTCAGCAGCAGGCAAAGCTTTATTCCGTGAGCAAGTACACCTTCGGGAGAACCGTTTTCCCTGCCTGTTTCCTCCGAAATCAGCCTACTGGTACACAGAAATGCGTTGCCGTTGGAGATTATCCCTGCAAGTCCGAGAAACGAACCCATAAGGGAAAGGATACCTATTGCCTCCGCACCGAGTCTGCGAGTTATAAAAGCGTTCATGAACAGAGATGCTGTGTCGAGAAGAAGCTGCATAACGGTCAGCAGCAGCGTATCCCTGACTATTTTGTTCTTTATCATCATTATTCCTCCATATCCTGTTTCTTAATCATATGAAGGAAATTAATGAAAGATGAACTACTTTATGTATATGTACAGACGTTTTATGCGTTTATTGAGAGGAGCGCTTTTGAGAAGAGTTTCTCTCAAATTCTTTGCAGGTCTTTACTTTAAATTTTAAGCCTTGTATGGCACTCTTGTAAAACTACTGATTTAGTAATACTATGAGTAAGTGCCATACAAGGCTTAAAATTTGGGGCAAAAAGTCTTTGGAAAGGGGTTTGGGGGAGAACCTTTCCTCAGAAAGGTTTCCCCCAATAAAAACATAGCTCTTATACATTATTTATCCAGCGGTTCGTCCATGAACTGTATATTCATATCGACGTCGCCGTCTATACCTGCCAGTCTGCCGTATGCGCTTGCCTGCCATATTGCATAGTCGCCGCTGTAGTTGGTCTCGTCCACATAGTGAGCAAGCCATACGGGACGATTCCTGCGGTTCTCCCACACGTTGTCAAGGAAGTTCTTGCTGCTGTAGAGCATTCCCTTGTAGCCTGCCTTTTCAAGCTCGTCGCAGAAGGCTTCAAATATATTGTTCAGGTCGTGAAGGCTCATGCCGTATTTCTGGAAATTGGACCACTCCTCCCAGTCGAAAGCGATCGGGAAATAGGGCTTTCTGCCGTCGAGAGTCTCAACTATCCAGCGAGCGTGTTCGCGGACCTTTTCTTCGGTGTTATCAGTCGTGTAGAAGTACACTCCAACGTCAAGACCTGCCGCAGTAGCTTCCTCCATGTTCCTGTGGTAGTAGTCATCAAGCTTGACCTCGCTGTAGTAGTAACCCATTCGCATTATTACGAACTCCACTCCTGCTTCCTTTACCGCATTATAGTCCACGTTGGTCTGCCATGCCGATACATCGATGCCGAACCTTGAATTCTCGTAGCTGTTGGCAGCCTTGAAGTCCGCAAAGTCCACACGGGCATTATTGTCCGCAGGCTTCGGTATCTCGCTGAGCACGAGAACTTCCAGATCCCAGTCCGTTCTGTTGCCCGAAGAATCGGTAACTATCGCCTTGACGGGGTAGTGTCCCACCTCATCTGTATTTACGTCGCCCTCGTATGTAAGTACGGGAGCCTTATCGTAGTTATCCGCAAATCCAACTATCTTTCCCAGGTCGAAAGGCTCGCCCTGCTTCGCATAGGGTTCCCAGCCAGAGTTTATCACAAGGGGCGGAGTTGTATCGACTACGTTGTACTTAACTTCCTTTTCGTAGCTTCCGCCCTCGTACTCAAAAGCGACCTTTATGGTCTTTTCGCCGAGATCGGAGGTGTCCGCTTCTTTTCCCTCGTCCTTTAGCTTGACGTTCGTATCGGGGAAAAGCTCCTTGTAGGACACATGGCTGTAGACCTCCACATTTTCAAGTGGCTGGAGCTTCACCGAATCAGGGGGATCCTTTGGTACTGTTGTGGTAGTTACCGTGGTAGTCGAGACCGCTGTAGTTGTTACGGTCGAAGTTGTGGAAGATGTGGAGGTAGCCGAAGTTACCGCCGCATCTGTTGAAGTGTCCGCAGGCACTGTTCTTCCCGAGCATCCCGGAAGCATACAGCCTGCCGCAAAAATCAATCCAATAATGATCCTTTTCATATAATCCTCTTTGTTTCGTGTATTTTGTTAGTTTTATGCTGTTATCACTTGCTGAGAAGTCTGTCAAGCATTACCTGTCTGCACTGTTTTTCAAGTGTATCGTCAAGCTTTTTCAGCTCGACCTTTTCATCGGAACCTCTGTTCACGCAATAGCTTATCATGTAGTCTGCGATCTCGGGATTCTTGGAAAGACAGGGACCGTGAGAGTAGGTCGCAATGACGTTTTTCTCGAAGTATCCCTCATACTTGCTCTTACTGCAATTGCCGTTTCCGCAGAGGACTTCACCAAGGGGAGTTTTTACTCCCTGAGTCTGTCCGCCGTGATTCTCGAATCCGACCATGTCCACGGTCTCGCCCGTAAAAGTCGTCCTTATGACGATGTTGCCTATACAGCGGAGCTTTCTGCTGTCAGGTGCAACAGTGAAGTAGTCGAAGAGTCCGAGTCCGGGGATGTCATTTCCGTCGGCATCACGGTAGTACTTGCCCATAAGCTGGTAGCCTCCGCAGATAAGGAACAGGAAAGTTCCCGATTCATAGGCTTTCTTTATGCCCTCCCTGCATTTCAGAAGGTCTGCGGAGATGTGCTGCTGTTCGAGGTCCGCACCGCCGCCGATGTAGATGAGGTCGTATGATGCAAAGTCAGACATTTCGCTGTCGATAGAGTAGGTATCCACCTGACAGTCTATCCCCCGCATCCTGCATCTGTAGCCTATGACCTCCATGTTGCCGCTGTCTCCGTAGAGGTCGAGCATATCCGCATACATATGAAGTATCTTAACCGTTTTCATTATGCTCACCTCCGTGCTTTTCGATGTAGCGCTTAAGAGCGCTTCTTGTCGGCTGAACTGCCGTGTAGTTCGCAATGACGAACTTCCTGCCCTCTGTACGTGCAAGCTCCTCAACAGCCTCGTCAAGGTCGGGCTTTACAACTATCTTTGAAGCATCGTAGCCCGAACACTTTATCCTTACTGCAATATCATATGCTCTTGTACCCGAGGTAACAACTCTCGTTACACGCTCGAAAATGCTGAAATTGATATCCCATATCCATGAAACGTCCAGACCGTCCGCAACGTTGTCGTTAAGGACGAAGAGAAGCTCCTTTTCGCCCTGCATCTCGTTCATTACACGGAGAGTCATATTCGCTCCGACGGGGTTCTTTGCAAGGTTGAGAGTTGCATGTCTGTCCCCGAGCATGAAACTTTCCATTCTGCCATTGTTGACTGTGTAGTTGTTTATGACGTTCTCTGTCACCTCACTGCTGATATTGTAGAGCTTTGCCGCAGATGCAACAGCGGTCATGTTGTATACGTTGTAGATGCTGTTGAGCTTCGGGGAATACTCGTGACCGTCAGCAGTGAAAACAGGCTTTTCAAGGTCGATGTCCTTTGCGGTCATATACGGCTCGTTATTACCGAATCCGCAGTTCTTGCAGCGGAACTTTCCTATGTGGGAGTACTGATAGTAGTCGTACTCCAGCGCTTCGCCGCAGAAGGGACAGAAGCGTCCCTCGGAAGCCTCGAATATCTCCTTTGTTGCAAAGGCATAGGGCTCTGCGTGGAAGTATCTCACGTTCTTGTTATTGGGGTTCGCCCTTCCGAGACGAGCGGTATTCGGATCGTCGCCGTTGAGGATGAGGTTGCCGCTGAAGGTCTTGCAGAAGCCGTTTATCTTCTGTATGAGGGTTTCCATTTCGCCGTTGCGGTCGAGCTGGTCACGGAAGAAATTCAGCACCACCAGTGTTTCAAGCTTCTGCTGTGAGTATACAACGGGTACATGTGATTCGTCCGTTTCGAGTATCAGGTAGTCCGCATCCACCTTTCCCGACATATCGCAGTGGCGGAGCAGCAGGGAGCATATACCCGTATCGAGGTTGTTGCCCTCTTTGTTGATGATTATTTTTTTGCCGCTCTGTTCAAAGAGCTGAGCGATGCAGTTGGTAACAGATGTCTTGCCGTTGGTTCCTGTTACAGCGATTATCGGGCAATCCACCTTAAACATCTTACAGCACTTTCCGCGGGTAAGGTGCCACAGCACGATACCCGGAAGGTTGCCTGCATTGCGTCCCAGAAGCCTGAGTACGCCAACTATGATCTTTCCGATAATGATCAGTAATCTGTTCAAAATTATTCTCCTATCATTCTGAATATGAAACTCTGCCGTCCTCGCTGAGGTCTATATATCCGCTGTTCTTTGCGGAACGTATTCCCAGTGAAACAGCTGTCTCGATAGTGGGACTTACCCTCGCAAAGCCGAAAAGATGAGCAGTTTCACGGATAAGGTCCTCTCTCGTCATTGAAACCTGACGGGACATGATGAGCTTTATTCCCACAGCTATCTCCTCGGGAGCGATATCGTCCATATTCCTTTTATTCTCGTCAGAGCAAACCGCTCTGCATTTGTCAAAGCGCTCGGGACTCTGGTCCGCAAGCCATAAGAACTCGTTCTCCCCTGCGGAAGTGATCTTTGCTCCCGACCTGCTTACAGCCTCTTCAACAAGCTTCTTTGAGGAAGCTGATGCCCTCGGCACGTCGAAGCAAGCGTAGACCTTCTTGGTCAGAGCGTTCCTGCTTATGGGCGCTTCTGCCTGTAGTATATCCCTTACACAGGCTAATATCTTCGCACTGTTCGCATCGGTGAATGTTGTGGACTTTCCGTAGGACTTCACCTTGAAGGGCACATACTTGTCGCAGAGGTCCGAAAGCTCACTTACCTCCTCCTTCTCGAAAACAAGCTCCTGCTTTGGTTTTTCCTCAGCCTTCGGGGCAGTTTCGGGGTGGCGGTATCTTTCGAGTGCTTCTGCAACAGCGTCCTCTATTTTCTTGACGGTCTTTTCCTTGTTGTCCAGCCAGTCGAGGATGTACACGTTCATGACGTTCCAGCCAAGTCCCTCAAGAACTCCTGCCTGGGAGATATGTCTGTCCTTTGAGGTTCCGTTGATATAGTTGGACTTTCCGCCGCAGTTTATTCCCAGTATGTACTTCTCGGGATCGTCGGGGTTGACCACTGCAACGTCCACCTTATAGTTGGAGCATCCGACCAGTGTATCTGCGCTGTAGCCGCGCTTTTTCAGCTCCTCAGCCACAACGGACTCGAAGCCGTTTCCGCCTGAAGCGGTATTACCCTTTATTGCCAGAGCACTTCTGCCCTTTGCCGCAAATTCAAGGAATCCCTTAAGACCTTCAACGCCGTCCGAACGTGTTCTTGAAAGGTCTATCATATCGGGAGTTATAACAGAGAATACTATCATCTCGCACTTTGAACGTGAGATAGCAACGTTGAGACGTCTCCAGCCGCCGTCACGGTTGAGAGGACCGAAGTTCATGGACACCTTGCCCTCCTTGTCGGGACCGTAGCCGATAGAGAAGAGGATAACGTCACGCTCATCACCCTGAACGTTTTCGAGGTTCTTGATGAGTATCGGTTCATACTGCTCGTTTGCCCATGTTTCAAGCTCGGGACGCTCACGGAAGGCATCTGTGAGCATATCGTCCACAAGGTTCTGCTGAGGAAGGCTGAATGTTACTACGCCGATGCTCTGCTTTCTGAGCTGCGGATCTTCAAGACGGCGGGCGATCTCTTCAACGATAGCCTTTGCCTCCGCCTTGTTTGTACGTGTGGAGCTCTTGTCGTAATAGCCGTCAACGTGTACCCAGCTGACCATTGACTTCCTGTCATCGGGGGACGGGAACGTGAACAGCTTGTTCTCGTAGTATTTCGCATTGCTGTAGGCAATAAGGCTCTCGTGTCTTGAACGGTAGTGCCAGAGAAGATGCTGCTGCGGCATAGAAAGTGCAAGGCAGTCATCCAGTACGCTTTCAAGGTCCTCTTTCTCGTAGTTCTCCTCATCGGTCTGGTTGGACGAGAAGAAGCTTGTAGGCGGAAGCTGTTTCGGATCGCCTACGACTATAACGTTCTCGCCTCGTGCGATAGCGCCCACTGCCTCGCAGGTAGGAAGCTGTGAAGCCTCGTCGAAGATAACAAGGTCGAACTTCGGATAGGAAGGATCGATGTACTGTGCAACCGAGATAGGACTCATGAGCATTACGGGACACATCCTGCGAAGGAGGTTCGGTATGCTGTCGAAGAGCTTGCGTATGGACATCATGCGTCCGTTGCTCTTTATCGCCTTCTGGAGTATTCCAATCTCGGAGCTTGCTGCGGACGAGCCGGGAGTCGGTATCTTAGCCGAAAGCTCTGCCACAAGCTCGTTTATGGTAAGTGTTGAGAACTTGTCAAGTACCTCACCGTATTTTCTTATGGTCTCCTCAAAGAGCGCACCCTGGAACTTCGCAAGTGCAGGTACTGTGGAGATAGTGTCTGTTACCAGCGCACGGCAAAGGTCGCTGTCGAACGAGCTTATGAGCTCGGAGGTCTTTACCTTGCCGCTGAGGTAGTTGTCCGCAACGTTGCCGATGCCCATTTCGTTGAGCTTCTCGCTGAGTGTGACTATACCAGTCCACTCCTTGAGCTGCGGAAGTGCGGAAATAATGCCGTCAGCCGCAGTTACAGCGTCCTCTGCCCAGTTTTCGCCCTGAGTGAAGGCATCGCAGTCTATGCGGAACTTCTCTGAAAGCGTCTCAACTGTCCTGCCGAGACGTCCGTTATCCTCAGTCAGTTTCTCAACAGCCGACTTGTTGGACTGCTTGTCCGAAGGGGTTCCGAAGTGCTGAGTTACATACTCCGCAAGCTTTTTCTTTGCCTCGGGAGCAAGGGTGGAAGCGTTCAGCTTATCGCGGAGTCCCTGTGAAAGCTCAACTGCACGGGAAGCCATATCCCAGTCGGTCTCCTCACCGTTCCATATGGCACCGAATATGCCTGTAAGCTCCGTGGGAGCGTTCTTTATCACATTGCTCAGCTCGCCGAGTCGGTTCAGCTTGACGTAATGCTCTGCGATGTTGTCCTTTGTGACGGTTACCGAAGCCTTTGCGTGAGCCGCAAGCTCCTTCACCAGCTTTTTGGTTTTGAAGAACTTCGGCAGGAACCATTTGCTCTGTGCCGTCTTCCAGTTGACCAGTGCGCCGTTTACGTCGTATGCAAGGACGGTATTCTCGAACTTGTCAAGGACCTCTCCCCTGACTTCCTTAAGTCCCCGTCCGCTCTCGATGAGCTTATCAGCCTGTTCCCTGCGAATATCCCAGTCGCCGCCGCTTACGACCTGCGGAAGGATGTATCCGTCGCCGAGAGCATCTGTCAGTATCTCCGATACCGCCATGCACTGTGAAAGGCTGAGCTTGTCCGAACCTGTTATGCCGCACAGCTCCGTGGTATGTCCGCTTGCCGAAGCCACATTGCCCTTGAACTCGTCAAGAGCTGCCGCAACAGCGTCCCTTGTTTCGGGGGTACACTCTGTAAGGCGGCAGTATTTCAGCGGAGTTGAGGTAACGTCCCCGAACTCTGCACCTGCTGCGGTGAGACTTTCAAGCTGTCCCTTCCAGCCGCTGTAGGTGGTCTCGTTCATAAGGTCAAGCTGGGACCTGCTGAAGCTGAATTTTCCGCCGTATTCCTTTGACTGCTCATATCTTACAGCCGCATCGTAGAGGGACATGCCGTAGCTTCTTACCTTGTGTATCTCCTCCATAGTGCCGTTCAGTTCTGCCCTGAGCTCGCTTATCTTGTCCGCCTGAGCCTTGTACTCTCCCGGCTCTTTCACCTTGCCTACGTTGAGAGTCTCTTCAAGCTGTTTCAGTACGGCACGTTTCTGCGCCTTGTTGGAGTGTAGCTCCAGACAGAAGGGACCGAGTCCTATTTTATTCAGACGCTTCTCAACTACCTCCAGCGCAGCCATTTTCTCGGCTACGAAAAGGACGGTCTTGCCGTGGTGGAGAGCGTTTGCTATCATGTTTGTGATGGTCTGGGATTTTCCCGAACCCGGAGGTCCGTGAAGTACGAAGCTGTTGCCCGAATTAGCCGCATATACCGCCGCAAGCTGTGAAGAATCCGCCGCAACAGGTACAGCCAGATCGGTGGGAGCTATCTTGTTATCCAGCGAAAGGGGCGACATGTCGATGTTTTCGCCCTCCCACTCGGTCTTGCCCGAGATAAGGCTCGCAACTACCTTGTTCTTTGCAAGCTCGTCGGCACGGTTGCGGATGTCGTTCCACATTATGAATCGGGTGAAGGAGAACTGTCCCACGAAGGCGTATTCCTCGATATCCCAGCGGTTCTTAGCCATTATTCCCTGACGGATAGTGTTGAAGATGAGCTGGAGGTTCACGCCGTTCTCGTCCTCGGGAACAGGATCAAGACCGTTTATGTTTATGCCGAAGAACTGCCTGAGCATCTCCAGCATCGTGATATTCACCTGTGTGTCCTCGTCACGTACTTTTATGGAGTAGGACTTGTCCTGTACCTTGCGGATTATGTCCACAGGCACAAGCACGAGAGGAGCATATCTTGCCTTGTCGCTCTTGTCCGTTTCGTACCAGCGGAGGAATCCCATTGCGATGTATATGGTGTTTGCACCGTTTTCCTCGATGCTGACCTTCGCCATGCGGACAAGCTTCTTCATTATCTTGTCCAGCTCGGACTCGGAAAGGAATGTGCGTATCCTTCTGCTCTTGAACTCTGATTCCGCTATTGCAGAAATGTGCTCCTTATCGTTTTCAAGCTCGAATATCTTGCTGTCCGAGACCTCAAGGCTCATATCGTTCGGAACAGGCATTATCCTGAACTCTTCACCGTTTGCTATCTCGTCCTCCAGGACTCCCATATCGGTTATCATGAGCTGTACGCTTGAAGATGTGGGGCGGAAGTTCAGAAGGCTGTTCCTGAGACTTAGGTCAAGGAGCTTTCTCTCCCATATCATCTGCTTTGTTACCTCTTTTGGTTCTGCGTCCGGTACCACATCGCCTATGATATCTATTTCGTTAGGCGCATCGGTTATCTCCTTGCGCTTGCGTTCGCCGTAGTCCACTGCCTTGAAGCTTCCTCCCTCTGCTACACGGGAAGGCATGGGACGTATTCCGCTTGAACGGGTGCGGATAACGTCTATTGCAAATAAAAATTCCGCAGGATCGGAAAGATAAGCTGCCGCATGTGACTCGGAATCGTCGAAATCAACGCTCCTGCCTGCAACGAATTCTGTACACTCCACAAGGCTGATGGCATTTATGCCCTTTGCAATGCGCTTTGTTATGGCAGATACATCGTATTGCAGACAGTCGGGGAAGGTCTCGTTGCTGAGCCAGCATCCTGCGAAAGCGTGTCCCCTGACGAGGAGGATAAGTGGGTTGAGACCGATATTTTCAAGGCAGGTGCAGTAGAGTACGGTAAGGTCGAGACAGGTACCTGCCTTGCCTTCGAGAACTGCATCGGGAGTTCGTATGCGCTGAGCTGTTTCGTAGCTTGCAGGGGGCATAGTATAGGCGATGTTCTCCGCCTGCAAAGCCGCATATATCGCTCCCATCTGCTGTTTTACTATATTTGCGTTGCGGGACTGATATCCCGTGAAAGCAGGATCACCCGTCCACTTCTGAAGGAAAAGGCTTGCCTTTGATATTATCTCCTGCACCTTCGGGTGGTTCGGAGTAATGAAAGCCGCCGCAGTTTCGGGCATGAAGTTCACACCTGTCCACTGATCGTAGGCGAGAAGCTCTATGGACCTTACCTCAGATGCGATGACCTCGTCGCCTTTCAGCGCTTCTATGGTAACGCTTCCAACGAGTTTTTCCGTAAGCGAAAAGAGGTAGTCCGCAGACATGACTATATTCACGGGAGCTATCTCTACAGGCTGTGAGGGAGGCAGGGTAACTGCCGCCGACTCGAAAACATTTGCGAATTCAGGCTCGAACCTGACTCTTATATGAACATCATCGATAGTGGAATCGGTAATATTGGTCAGTGTGATGCTGCGGAAAACAGGCACATAATTCTGCTGCATAGCAAAGTTGATCTGAGCTGTCATGCTTCCGCCGAAGGTGATCATGTTATCCATATCCTGCTCCTTCCGCCCATTGGGGCTAAAAAAATGGTACTATTATTAATAATACCATATCCGAGCAGATTTTACAATATTTTTCGCAAAAATTATATGGATTATTTGAGGAAAACCCTTTTGAAAAAGGGTTCTTCCTCAATGCTCACGTTTCTTAACGAAGAAAGAACAATATCAAACTGAATAGGAACAATAAATCCCGATACCAAACGAGTCGGGATTTATATTTTTTCTAACCATAGATTGCGTGTTTAAGTCACGTTTCCAGCTCCACAATCCTCTGCTTAGAATAGACTTCTAAGCAGGGCTGATTATCTATATCGCTGAATTAATAATCAATACTTTCCAATTCTTTCAGCCACATATTCGCGGAGGCATCACTTGGCATCCGCCAGTCGCCGCGGGGAGAAAGAGTAACAGTTCCGACTTTTGGTCCGTCAGGGAGGCAAGATCTCTTGAATTGCTGGTTGAAGAATCGTCGATAGAATATTGTCAGCCATTTCATTATCACTTCCTTGGGATAGGTGTCGGCGAATGAAAGGCAGGCGATACGGAATACCTTTGACGGAGAAAATCCATATCTCAGCATATAGTACATGAAGAAATCGTGAAGCTCATACGGTCCGACTATATCTTCAGTCTTCTGTGATATAGTACCGTTTTTCTCAGGTGGCAGAAGCTCGGGACTAACAGGAGTATCCAGTATATCGAACAAGATTTTTTTCAGCTCGCCCTCTGATATTTCAGCTTCATAGTTTACCAGCCAGCGCACAAGTGTTTTTGGAATGGACGAATTTACTGCATACATTGACATATGATCCCCATTATAGGTTGCCCAGCCGAGGGCAAGCTCTGATAGATCTCCTGTTCCGATGACGATACCGCCGAACTGATTAGCTTTATCCATTAACACTTGTGTTCGTTCCCGCGCCTGTGAGTTTTCGTATGTCACATCGTGAATGTCAGGTGACTGTCCTATATCAGAAAAATGCTGCATTACACTGCTGCATATATTTATTTCAATGAGCGTCGAACCATAAGCCTTTGCAAGCAAACAGGCGTTGTTATAGGTCCTGTCGGTAGTACCGAAGCATGGCATTGTTATAGTGTGGATACCTTTTCTGTCAAGTCCGAGCAAATCAAAAGCGTGTACTGCAACTATAAGTGCAAGAGTTGAATCCAGTCCTCCTGAAAGCCCGAGAACTGCTTTCTTGCAGCCAATGTGTCGCAGTCTTGTCATCAATCCCACAGCCTGCATTGTGAGTATTTCCTCACATCTGCTGTCAAGCTGCATTTTATCGGACGGTACAAACGGAGTTTGAGGAAAAACTCTGTCAAGGACTGTATTAGTAACATTCAGAGAAAAGTATGAAGTATAAATACTTGACGAAGCTGAAAAAGTGTTCATTCTTCTACGCTCGTAGGACAGCTTTTTTATATCAATGTCCGCAATTGTAAGTCCGTGTGAAAAAGTCTTTGATTCAGCAAGTACAGAACCATTCTCGGCAATAATATTAAGTCCTGCGAATATCATATCCTGCGTGGATTCGCCTATACCCGAATCGGCGTATGCATAAGTGCAGGAAAGAGAGCCCGAATGTGCTTTTATAAGGGTCCTTCGGTAATCAGCCTTTCCTATGACCTCATCGCTTGCAGAAAGATTGAAGATAAGGACCGCTCCCGAAGCTGCAAGATGTTCCGACGGCGGAGAACTAACCCACATATCCTCGCATATCTCGACACCAAATGTTAGCTCGGGAAGCTCCCTGCACATAAAAATGCTGTCTTCAAGGCGAACGGAATATTCTTCGTCAAGCGGAACATCTGCACAGAGGCTGTTATCGGCTGCAGTGAAATATCTCATTTCATAAAACTCGCTGTAATTTGGGATATTTTGCTTTGCAACTGCTCCGATAGCTTTGCCTTTGTTTACGATAACGGCACAGTTGTACAGCTTTCCGCAGACTGTAAGCGGCATTCCAATTATCGAAACAATATCCAGCTTTTCTGTCTCTTTTACTATCCTTACCAGTTCGCTTTTTGCCGAGCTTAAAAGTGCGTCCTGCAAAAACAGGTCTCCGCAGGTGTAGCCAGTTACTGACAGCTCAGGAAAGCATATTATCTTTACTCCCTTGCTGTGGGCTTCGGTGATGAGCTCAATGATCCTGTCTGCGTTGTACTGGCAGTCCGCAACCTTTATATCAGGCGTTGCGCAGGCAATTTTTATAAAACCGTCCTTCATAGTATCCCTCCTGAAACAAGAAAAAGGCACTGCCCAAAATGCAGCGCCTTTGCTTTTCAATAAGATTATTATAGACTCAAAATACTGATATGTCAAGAAAAATTTTCTTGACAAACGCAAAAGCGAGTGATATAATATTAGCAAAGCTAAGAAGCAACGGCGCTGAGTAATTCAGCGCCGTTTTTTGTTTGGAGGTGATATGATGTCACAGATAAGATACAAATGGACTGACGGCAATAACAAAGATTTTCAGAGGTTTTATCGATCCACCGAGGAATACTACAGCAGACTTGTAGGCGGAGTTCAAAATCGCCAAGGCTTTATTCCCTACAATATATCCGAAAGTATAGGCACTGTTCTCATAGCCTATGTTGATGATATTGCTGTTGGCTGTGCAGGACTGAAAAAATACTCGGAATCAGATGCGGAAATAAAGCGGGTATGGGTAGAACCGCAATACCGCAGACATCATATTGCTTCTGATATGATGAAAATGATAGAAGAAATGGCAAAGAAAATGCAATTTATACGGACTGTACTGCAAACTCGCAAATCAATGAGCGAGGCGATATCACTTTATGAAAAGCTTGGATATTACCGCATAAGAAATTATCCGCCATATGACAAGCTTGAAGGTGCGGTATGTTATGTGAAAGATCTGTAAAACAAGGGAGGTATCACTATGACTGCATTTGACAGGATTTGTTCGGGAATACCCGAAATGGACACCGCACTTGATAATATAAGGCTCGGCGACAATGTTGTGTGGAGAGTTTCCGAACTCTCGGAATTTAAGCTGTTTATGGAGCTCTATCTCAGGCAGGCTATCGCTGACGGAAGAAATATAATATATTTCCGCTTTGCAAGTCATGAGCCACTTGTAGAAAACTGCCCCGAGGTCAGGACCATAGAGGTGCCGCTTTCCCACAGATTTGAGACGTTCACTGTTGACATACACAACGAAATAGAAAAGGCAGGCAGGAACGCTTTCTACATATTTGACTGCCTTTCGGAATTGCAGGCAATGTGGGCGACAGACCTCATGATGGGCAACTTTTTCAGAGTTACCTGTCCGTTCCTGTTCATACTTGATACAGTTGCATTTTTCCCTATAATCAGAGGAAAGCACTCCGTCAACGCCATAAACAAGATTCTTGATACAACACAGCTTTTCCTTGATGTATATTCAGATAAAAAGAATGTGTATGTCCGTCCCGAAAAAGTCTGGAACCGAAATTCGGATACCATGTTCCTGCCACATACATTCGAGCCTGAGAGCGGACGTTTTCGTCCCATACTTGATGGTGTAAAATCAAGCCGTTTTTATCAGGTTCTCGGGAACGCACAGCGCTCCGCTGACGAACAGTACATGGACTCGTGGGACAGATTTTTTAACAAGGCAAAGATACTTCACGAAAACGGAATTGACATAGCCGAGCAGTGCAGTAATATGTGCAATATCATGATGACACGAGACTCGAAAATGCGTCAGATGGTCAAAAAACATTTCCGTCCTGAGGATTATTTCAGCGTCCGAGACCACATGATAGGCACGGGAATGATAGGCGGAAAAGCCTGCGGAATGCTGCTGGCGAGGGCTATTATCAGAAATAGCGAGCCTGATATTGATGACGTCCTTGAGCCCCACGATTCCTTCTACGTTGGTTCTGATGTTTATTATACCTATATCGTTGACAATGATTTCTGGGATATGCGCATAAAGCAGAGAACAGAGGACGGCTACTTTGCACTTGCGGATAAGTTCGCAGAGCAGCTTATGAACGGTAAATTCTCAGATGAAATGCGTGAACAGCTTAACCGTATCATAGAATACTACGGACAAGACCCGTATATCGTCCGTTCAAGCAGTATCCTTGAGGACGGCTTCGGCAACGCTTTTGCAGGCAAGTATGAATCGGTTTTCTGCGCAAACAGAGGAACACTCGAGGAGCGGCTGGAGGAATTTGAAAAGGCGATAAAAACAGTCTACGCAAGCACTATGAGTCTTTCCGCACTGGATTACCGAAAGCGCCGTGGACTTGACAAGCGTGATGAACAAATGGCACTTTTGATACAGCGAGTTTCGGGCTCATATTACAGTTCGTACTATATGCCTTGCGCAGCCGGTGTCGGCTATTCGTACAGTCCATATAGTTTTCTGAAAAGCTCTGACCAGTCTGCAGGAATGCTTCGCCTTGTTATGGGACTTGGCACGTCTGCCGTTGACAGGACAGATGGTTCATATCCGCGTCTTGTGAGCCTTGATATGCCTGAAAAAACTGTTTATTCAACTTATGCAGACAGGCATAGATTCTCACAGGGGAAGGTGGAGGTCATCAACACTTCTGTTCACGACCTTGAACGTTTGCCCCTTAGAACGATAGAGCCTGAGATACCTGAATATCTGCAAAAGATCCTTCTCGAGCACGACTTTGATGCAGAGAGCAGACTGCGGGAAATGGGACGCAGAGTGTCATCAACTTTTATCTCATGCAAGGGACTTGTCAGCAATAAAACGCTTATGTCGCAGATGAAGAGAATGCTTCGTTGCATACAGAATGAGTATGAGTATCCTGTCGATACGGAGTTTACCATAAATGTTTCCGATGAGGGCGACTATACCATTGATCTTTTGCAGTGCAGACCCTTGCAGGTCATTAAGGCCAAGTCGGGAGTTACGGTTCCCAATGATATACCGCAGGAGCATATTCTGCTTGAAAGCAAGGGCGCTTCAATGGGGCTTTCCAAAGCCTCAAAGCTGGATATTATAGTGTACGTTGATCCCGTCGTGTACTACAATATGCCTTACAGCGAGAAGAATTCCGTTGCGAAAATGATAGGCAAAATCAACTGGACTTACCGTAACAGCGGCAAGCATATGATGCTTATGGTGCCGGGCAGAGTCGGAACATCTTCGCCCGAACTTGGCGTACCTACATCATTTGCAGACATAAGCGAGTTTGACGTTGTATGTGAAATGGAAGAAGCCCGTGCAGGCTACAATCCCGAGCTTTCCTACGGAAGCCATATCTTTCAGGATTTAGTGGAGGCAGAGATACTTTATACCGCTGTATTCAACAACAGCAAAACGCTGCACTTCGCTCCCGAAAAGCTGAAGGAACTGCGGAATAAGCTTGATGACATCGCCGAAAACAGCGGCCTTGACGATGTTATACACGTCTATGACGTGAGCCGCTGCAAGTGCGAGCTTTACAATGACATCAAAAATGAGCATCTTCTGATAACTATCTGAGCAAAGGCGCTTATCCGCAGCGGATAGGCGCTTTTTATGGAGTGAGTATAATGAAACTTACATTTCCGCCCATTGGTGCAAGAATTATAAAATCATCTGTCGCAGTCGGATTGTGCATAGCAGTGTATTTCATAAGGGCACTTTTGCCAGTAAGCAGCGGCATACCTTTCTACGGAGCGCTGGCAGCTTTATGGTGTATGCAGCCATATTCCGACACCACGAAGAACAATGCCTTTCAGCGGTCAGCAGGCACACTTATAGGTGCAGTATACGGACTTATATTTCTGCTGATGTTCCGCAGGCTTGGCTTGGTAATACCTGAGCTTGTCTATATCTCGGCAAGTATTTTCATAATCCCTGTGATATACACAACTGTTGTTATGAACAAGCGAACCGCTTCTTTTTTCTCATGCGTTGTGTTCCTGAGCATTGCGCTGACTCATTCCTTTGACGAGAACCCTTATATATTCGTGCTGAACAGAGTTGTTGATACGTTTATAGGAATAATAATAGGAGTTGCCGTGAACGATCTCCGTCTGCCTGTGAAACGTAATGATAATACGCTGTATGTAAGCGGAATTGATGATGTACTTATATCGCCGACCTCTAATTACAGCAAGGTGGAGCTGAACAGGCTCATCCGCAGCGGAGTGAAGTTCACTATCTCCACTACCCGTACCCCTGCGGAGCTTATGTCCATTATGAAGGGTACAGAATTGCAGCTTCCGGCTATAGTTATGGACGGAGCAGCGATGTATGACATTAAGGAAAAGCAGTATCTTGAAATGACATATCTTTTGCCAAATGCTTCGGCAGAAGCCGAAAGGATAATTTCAGAGTGCGGACTGAACTGTTTTATTAATACTATGCTCGATACCACTCTGCTGATATATTATGGAAAGCTGAATAATTCCGCGGAAAAAGAACTGTTTGAGTCACATAAACACTCTCCTTACAGAAACTATATCAGCTCTGAATACCGAAGGAAGAATATTAACGAGCGTGTTCTGTATATTACTGTCATTGCCGAAAAGATAGATATATTTCTTCTTGAAAGAAAGCTGCGTCAGCAGCTTGGAGTAAGTGCAAGGATAAGTATTTCCGACTCTGAATATGAAGGATTCATGTACCTTAAAATCTTCTCCCCTTGTGCCTCAAAAGAGAATATGATGTTGAAGCTAAAAGAATATGCAGGTGCGGAAAGAGTGGTGACATTCGGCAGTATACGCGGCAAATACGACATTTATATAGACGACGGCGGCGGAAATGCAACTGTGAAAAAGCTCAAAAAAGTTTGCAGATTCCATGGGAATTTTTGACACACATGGCTTTGTCAGACTATTGACAATTCGCAAAAGTTGTGATATCATAAAGGTGTAATAAAGCAAGCAAAGGCGCTTATCCGCATGGATAGGCGCCTTTCTTATTTGAGGTGATACCGTTGATGACTACAAAAGAAGTAATGTATTCAGCTTTCTCGGAGGGAAACAACATTCCTGCTGAATATTTTGATAAGTACAGCGTAAAGCGAGGACTGAGGAATCCTGACGGAACAGGCGTTATGGCAGGAGTCACCAATATCTGTAATGTTCATGGCTATGTTGTAGATGACGGTGAGAAAAAGCCCACAGAGGGAAAGCTGATCTTCAGAGGCTACAGTATCAATGACCTTATCGAAAAAGCTGAAGCTGAGGACAGATTTGGTTATGAGGAGATAGTTTTTCTTCTGCTTACAGGCAGACTTCCGAACAGGAACGAGCTTGATGAATTCATAATGACATTATCTGATGAACGTGCGCTCCCTCAGGACTTCTTTGAAGATATGATATTAAAAGCGCCATCGCCCAATATCATGAATAAAATGGCAAGAGCTGTTCTCTCGCTGTATTCTTATGACAACGCTCCGGAATCAAAAACTTCCGAGCATGAGGTTGATACAGCCGTATCACTCATTGCAAAGATGCCTGTTATAATGGTCTGTGCCTATGAGACAAAAAGAAGATGCTATGATGATAAATCAATGATAATGCACCCTCTGATAAAGGGACAATCCACAGCGGAAAACATTCTTTCAACTCTCCGCACTGACAGAAAGTTCACACACGATGAAGCAAAACTGCTTGACCTAATGCTTATGCTCCATGCTGAACACGGCGGAGGCAACAACTCAACATTTACCTGCCGTGTACTTACTTCATCCGGAACAGACCCGTATTCTGCATATTCAGCAGCGATAGGTTCACTGAAAGGTCCACGCCACGGCGGTGCGAACCATAAAGCACTTGAAATGCAGGAGATAATAAAGGCAAATGTTAAAAACTGGGAGAATGATGACGAAGTAGCTGATGTGCTGAGAAAACTGCTGTGCAAGGAAATAGGTGACGGCAGCGGTCTGATATATGGTATGGGACACGCTGTGTATACGCTGTCTGATCCGAGAGCTGTAATACTGAAAAAGTATGCAGGAATGATGGCTGAGGGTACAGAGTTTGAAAAGGAATTCCGCCTTATTGAATCGATAGAGCGTCTTACGCCCAAAGTTTTTGAAGATGTAAAAAGGTCGGGAAAAGCAATGTGTGCAAATATTGATATGTACAGCGGATTCGTCTATAAGATGCTGAGAATACCACCCGACCTGTTTACTCCTCTGTTTGCTGTTTCAAGAATGGCAGGCTGGTGCGCTCACAGATTCGAGGAGATAAACAGCGGCAGGCGTATCATGCGTCCCGCATACAAATCGATCAATAAGGAAAAGCCATACATTGATATGGAAAAAAGATAGAAAGGCTGATAAATATGGAAAAGATCAAAATGAAAACACCGCTTGTCGAAATGGACGGCGATGAAATGACACGTGTGATATGGAAGATGATAAAGGATATACTTATTATTCCGTATATTGACCTGAAGACGGAATATTATGACCTCGGACTTGAATACAGAAATAAAACTGATGATAAAGTCACTGTTGAATCAGCAGAAGCAACCAAGAAATACGGAGTGGCGGTAAAATGCGCAACTATCACGCCGAATGCTGCCAGAATGGACGAATATGAGCTGAAAGAGATGTGGAAGTCTCCAAACGGCACAATAAGAGCGCTCCTTGACGGAACAGTGTTTCGTGCTCCCATACTTGTTGATGGTATCACGCCATATATCCCGACATGGACAAAGCCTATCGCTATTGCCCGTCATGCTTACGGGGATGTATATAAAAATACCGAAATGCGGGTCGAAAAGGGCAGCAAGGCTGAGTTAAAAGTCACTGATAAGAACGGCAACGGATCATTTGAGCTGATATATGATTTTTCTGACAGTGACGGAATCATTCAGGGACTTCATAATAAGGACAAATCCATAGAAGGATTTGCGCGTTCTTGCTTCAATTATGCTCTTGATACAAAGCAGGACTTATGGTTTGCAACTAAAGACACTATTTCCAAGAAATACGATCATCGTTTCAAGGATATTTTCGCCGACATATACGAAAAAGAATATAAAGTACGGTTTGAAGCCATTGGTATAGCATAAAATCGGAGTAAAGTCCAGCACATAATATGAACTTTTTCGCTTTATGTGCTTTTTCTTTCGGTATTACGGTTTTTCTGAAACTTTCGGAAAATCATATAATTGACTTCTACCCAAAATTTCTACCGATTTTTCTACCCAAATCGCACTATTTTGTTTTATTCTATTTCGTCCTCATTTTCGTCACAGTATATTGTATAATTATACGGCTGCGGCCTGTGACGTGTCCGTAATCGTATCATTCTTCATTTTTCTGCTGTCTGACTTCTTGGTTTCAGGTTCATCGGTATATGCAGGAGCTTCCTTCTTTCCACCAAGAACCCTTGCAATGGTTTCTGCCGAAGTGACCTTAGCGTTATACTCCAAATGACTGTATAGATTTGCCGTGATATTGAAAGTTGCATGACCGAGCCATTCCTGAATAGCTTTCATTGGAATGTCATTCGCAAGCAATAAACTCGCACACGAATGGCGGAGGTCATGGAAACGGAGCATCTTCAGTCCCTTCTTCTTTATCACATCATGGAAATCATGCGTGACCGTATTCGGACTGATGAGCTTGCCGTAGGGATCACAGCAGATAAAGCCTTCAAACTCAGTATCGTAATTCTTACCGCCGAGTTTCTTGTAGCGTTTATCCATCTCCTGCTTTTCAAGGAGCATTTCCTCGATGTGAGGAATCAGCGGAAGTGTACGCCTTGTGGAATTGGTTTTCAGCCTGGTCTCCACAACGAGCTTCGGCTGACCGTTCTCGTCATAGTCGCTTACGACCTTGCGTTCGATAGAGAGTGTCTTCTTTTTGAAGTCGATAGAATCCCACTTCAAACCGAGAATCTCGCATCTTCTCAGACCGTAATAGGCTGCGATATGTACGATAAGCTCCAGCTTGTGTCCCTTGAATACCTCAAACAGCTCATTCAGCTCGTCCTCATTATAGAATACGGCTTCATGTCTGTCTGCTCTCGGAACGATCATCTTATCCATAGGGTGCTGTGTCAGCATTTCCATCTTCACAGCATAGGCAAACGCTGAATGCAGTGCAAGATAATACTGCTTGACAGTGCTGCCCTTGACACCTTCGTCCATTTTATGATTGAGATAGGACTGTACATGAGTATAGTTCAAATCGGCGAGTGTAACATCGGGATAGTGATTTCCCATATACTGCATAAAACGCTCCGCATTACGCTTGTAGCACTGGAATGTAGTTCGGGCGGAGTTTGCCTTGATCGCTGTGAGCCAATCGGTAAAGAAAGTATTAAGCTCCTGATTGACAACGATCTTCTCATCACCCTCAGCAGTATTGCCGCCCTTTCGGCTGACATTGAGAATGACCGAGTTGTTATTCCAGCTCTCCGCAAACTCAGCAACGATCTGTTCAACCGCTTCGTTCAGAGCCTTCTTGGTGCATTTCTCAGGCAGTCCCGTGGACGCCCACTTGCGCTTACGCTTTCCTGCTTTATCCTTGAAGTCAAATACAACATAGTGCTTTCCGTTTTTCACGGAAATAATGTACTTATAAGGCAGACTTGCTTTCATTTTAATGATCCTCCTTTGAGCTTGAAACGGTAGAAAGCCTGCTGCCCACTCTCCAATTATAGCGCGGATCGTGATATAATGCAAGACCTACCAACCGCATTTGGCTATTTTCAGCGCAATGACTGGTTTTACACAGTCAGTTTTGTGCGCGTTGCAGAACGTAATTGATGACCTCTATCTTAGCCACACGGATTTTTCTGCCGTCAGGCATACGAGGTATCTTTCCCTCTCTGACAAACTTGCAGACCGTCTTGTATTTCAGGTCAAGCATTTCGCAGAGCTGGTCTACGCCTACAATGTCAGGATAATCCGCAAACATTGTCCGATATACATCGTCCTCAGCCGGCTGACACACCTGAACTTCCATAGTTTCGTCCATGATGAACACTCCTCTCATGGAGGAAGAAATAGAAAACAAATAGCGTTAGTGTTTCATATTCAGTTTTCAAGATACTGATGCCGACCATAGAGGTCGGCGTACATCGGTCTGTCGGTTATTTTTATGCCCAAAGATTGATGTACTGTTGGCAGCTCCTACTCCGCAGAGTAGAAGCTCCCGACGGCACATCAGCCGTCGTATACTTGGAGGTACATGAAATGCTGTGGGCAGTACCCGTCCCCGCCGAAGAACGGATACTCCCGACAGCGTTTCCGCTGTCATCTGAAAAGAAAACGATAATTATTCCTCTGCCGAACCGTCGTCCCTTTCAATCAGCGGGAGGATACCGTGTTCTTTCAGAAGCTCATATATCATAAGCCTGCCTTTCTGAGTCCAGCAGGTGTGAAGTTTGGCGTTCGGATTACCGTTTTCATCGGACACCGTGTAGGTCTTGGACTTCACATATCCCATATCAGCGTACTTCTGATACAGAAGCCATACTTTTCCCTGTCTGTACTGGATACCATGCTCATGAAGCCACTTGTTCAGCCATATCGCTGACTTGCCGTAGTCCTTTGCGATAGTGCTGATCGGCATCAGCCCCTCGGCACTCAGTACATAATCATAATAAGAAGCCTTCGGGAGCATACCCTTGATCTTTTCAGCCTGTGCTGTGTTTTCTTCAAGAAGCTTTGTGTTCTCGCCCTTTGTAAGTTGTAACTGATGATTAGCGATCAGGAGCGCCCTTGCAAGGACAGCTTCGGGACTGTTCCACTTTTTTTCAATTTCGAGGAAGTATTCACGGCAACGCTTGCCGATCTCGGAACGCTGTATCATGCACAGCTCCTTCGCCATATCCATAGTGAGTTGATGATCGGTTCTCGGCTTGCCCGCAAGCCCATCAGACCTATTACTCAAAAATGAGTAATAGTCTTTTCCCTCAACGAAGCCATATTCACACATTCGCTTGAACCAATCGTTATAGCGAGTTTCAACTTGGAGTGCGGCATGAAGCTCCCGTCCGCTGACGGTAGGCTTGTCATTCTCATAGTTTACGGCGATCATGATCTCATTCATTTTATGTACCTCATATTTCTATCTGCCGTGCGGGGCAGATTTTTTCAGTTGCTCCCTTTCGGGGGCAGTACCCGAACATCAAGCTCGGATACCGCCTGTATTGAAATAGGAGAAATGGAACAAGCGTGTTTTGAGATGCTTTAGGCAGAACCCGAACCGAAGCTCAGGCTCTCCCGACAGCATCTCTGCTGTCGTAGTGAAAGGAGTAGATGTCATTGAACCCAGACAACAATGGGGAGCTTTCGGGAACGGCACAGCCTGAAAATGGACAAAGCGACTGCGCCGTCCCTCAACTCATATATGAACCTTTCCGTCAGAAAGAAAGGAGGACTTTGAGGGGCTGCCGACCGTCTGCCTTATCGGTCAGCATCGTACCCCCTCACTTTACTACCGAAGAATTTGAGTTTTTTTGAATGATTTTCTGAAATTTCTCTCTCAAAAAGAAAAGAATCATCGTTTTAACTAAAATTCAACGGCTGTTTTCATGCATGATGATATAATCCCTCAGCTTATCCCTTGCAATCTGCATACGATAATACACCTTGTTCACCGTAAGACCGTATTTCGCCGCCAAATATAACAGCGTGACCTTTTTATTGCTGTAATAATAGTCAAGGATAAGCCGATAGCCTTCGGGATAATCGCATCGGAGCATTTCAAGGGCGACAGGCAAAAAGGCAAGCCGAGCATTGTGTCTGCTTGATTTTTTTGCTTCAATACTGTTTATGGGGAGACTGGCGGGATCGGCTATGACATCCTGCACATCTTCATAGCTGACTGACTGCGCCAGATACTCGGCATCTCGCTCCTCAAGATACTGCTCATGGCGGAGCATCTTGTTATACTCGACTTCAATGCGCCGAGGAACACCGTCACCGAAATGCTGATACATAAATCGCCCCATTACTTGCTTTCCTCTGTATCAAGACAGTACGGGTGAAGCATCTTCTGCTTGCCGGTTTTAAGCTCCTTGTTGCAGGCAGTCAGAGAATAGGCACGGTCAAAGGCACATTCTTCAAGATACTCGATGATGATAAGATCACGGGGATCGGTGCAGTATTCTCGGTCAGGTCTTTCGATATGGCAGAGGTGAAACAAATGCCGCTGCCTGTCGGGGTGAAGCCTGAGTCCGATACAGATTGCACACAGCATACTATATGTAAGCTCACGGGTATCAGCGAGATAGTTATACAGCGTAGTCCGCCCGATACCGAGTATCGCCGCTGCCTGTTCCGGCGTGATACAGCAGTCTGCGATATATCGGCACATTGCAAGCTGCGCTGTATCGCTGTTGTTTATCTTTGCTTCTTTGCTGCCGAAAATGAAAATATCCTTGTCTTTCGGCTTCTGCATCTCCGAATACAATGGAATAATGGGCTTTCTGATATATTTATTCATTTCTCTCCGTCCTTTCTGTCAGACGGAGATTGTCAAATGAGCATAGTCAGCCTGTCATTCGGTATTGCTCCGTCCGACAACCAAACATTACTCGTTCATTTGATTGGATCATATTCACTTGTCATACAGTGATCGAGTAACCCTTTGCGCAATAGGTTCACCGCATGGAGAGCGTCTTTCAGCGCTCTATATCATTATGACCTATCACGGCGGAAAAAGCAATGATTTTGACTCAAAAAACCGTCCACGACATAAGGTACAAAAAGCTCGTAAATTCGTTGTTTCAGTGATTATACGAACAGTCAGATCATGAAGCATGAAAGCTGTTTTTATACGCTGTTTTCAAGTTTTTTGTATGTGTGTGTTCAAATCTATGTCGTGGATTTTCTGTATATTTTTCTTTGTCCTATCGCATAAAAAGGCGGTCTGAATTACTCAGACCGCCTTTCATCTTCTGATCTGCCTACATCTCGCCCTTTGTGTCATAGCATAAAAAAAGCCTGCATGGAAAGCAATACAGACCTTGTGACTATTATCATTGTTCAGCTATACGAATCACCCCCATAACATGAAGTAGTTACCTTTCAAGTCTGCTGTATGGAACTGACAATGATCGCACATGAACCTGAGTTGTATGCTTGTCAAAATATATGTAACCGGCACAATGCCGGTTATCAACATTTTTACATGGAAAAGAGCTGTTATCCTCAGCATAACAGCTCCCATATCGAATGAACTATTTACTTGTTCAGAACATTGCTCATATTCAGCAGAGCTGCTTTCTGTTCTTTGGACGCCATACGGTAATTCTCAAGCAGCCGCTTTTCATCATCTGTGAGATACGAACACTCAGTATCATCATTGAATAATTCAACGAGAGAAGAACCGAGCGCCGTCACAAGTCTGTTTAGCGTATCAATGGTAGGCTGTCTTGTTCCTTCCTCAATTCCTCTGATGTGATCACCGGATACGCCCGTATCTTTTGAAAGGCGGTATCTGCTGAGATTTTGCTGTTCCCGTAGTTTCTGTATCTTTTCGCCAACTTTCATATGACCGCCCCTTTCGATAATCTGCTATCTACTATTATATACCTTTTCAGAGAATATTATAATCTCCAAACGGGCTTGAAAATAAGCAAACATAGGTGTATAATAATAGTAAGACATAAGTGAGCAATGGGGGCTTTGCTATGCTGAGTATCTACACAGTCAGTTTTTTCGGGCATCGGTACATTGAACGGGCATCGGAGATCGAGTGCCGGCTTAATAATCTCCTGCATGATCTGATTGCGCAGAAAGAATATGTGGAATTTCTCATCGGGCGGGACGGAGAATTTGACCTGTTGGCTTCGGCTGCTATCAAGAGAGCTGTCAGCAGTTACGGTTATGGGAATACCCATTTCACTCTGGTCCTGCCGTATATGAAAGCTGAGTACCGTGACAACGAAAAAGAATACCTCGGCTACTATGATGAAGTCGAGGTATGTGCAGAGTCCGCAGAAGCGCACCCGAAGTCTGCTATCCAAGTTCGCAACAGAAATATTGTTGACCGATCAGACCTTGTGGTATGCTGTATTCAGCACAAAAGCGGCGGAGCGTACAAGACAGTACAGTATGCCCATAAGCAGGGCAAGCGTATTATCAACCTTGCAGAAGAAAAAAGAGCATAATAAAAACGCTGTTACCATTCACGGTAGCAGCGTTTGCTGTTTTTATGCCTTATCGTTTTTCTCAAATCGTTTTCTGAGTTGATTTTCGGGGAAAGATGTCAGCTTGCCGTCAGTCCATTCCACGAAAACATTATCAAGGTCATCTATGTAAAGTATCGTAGCAACAGCACCGACAGGATAGCCGCTGCTGTCATTCTCCGTAAGCCTGACCTTTGCACCAACCGTAACAGAATCCATCATTGTAACAACCTCCCGATATACACGCTTGTTCTATTATACTATAACAGATTTTTACTGTCAAGGTTCATGCCGAAAATCATAGGACTGCACAAAAGAAGCATGAAAGGAATTCTGCTTTTTTATTTCAGCAGCTTTCGTATCTGTTCTTCGCTTGCCTGCGGCAGTATCTTCCGCAGATGATCATAGATAAGCTGATAGGATTCTTCCGGCTCACGCTGATAAACCTTATCCGTAAAGGCATCGCCCATAAACTTTTCGGGAGTGGAATACTCAGCCACGCCCCAACCATAAGGCTGCCCGTGTTTATCAGTCATATACAAAAAGTTGCTGATGATCACATAGCATTGCTCCTGCAATCTTGTAACAGCAGCATCGAAACCCTTGTTGCCGCCCTTGCGGTAGTCACCGAGCTTCTTTAATTCTTTGGAGATAATAGGAGCATTGCTGTCAAGCAAGTCATAAAGCACCTTATCCGTATGCCGAGCAAGTCCCTCATCGTATCGGGCATCAAAGTCGTATCCGTCACGGCGATAGTTTGCAAAGTTGGGAAACCAATCACGGCTGATATATACAGCCTTATGCTCAAAGAATTTTCCGTATGCACAGCCAGTCTTTTGTATGACCGAACCTTTCCATTCCCATGCACCGTCCTCGTCACCGAACCAATAGCGTGGCTCGATATGTTCCTCTATGGAGAACCCCTCGATACTGTTTCGGAAGTATGGAAGAAATCCGTAACGCTCTATTGCTTTTATCAGGTCAGCTTCCGACCTGATCGTGAACCGCATACCCGACATAAATCTCAGCTCCTTTGTACCATTATATCACGGTATATCTTTGAATGTCAAGCACAGGAAAAGTGCCTAATTCTTTTCCATAGTATCAGGGACATGATTATGGGCAAACGATAATTGTAAATATTTTGTGAACATCACTGCTTTTCTTTCAAAAAAATCCGAAAGTATCGGTTGTAAAGTGAGGGAGCATATTTGCGTACCCGCATAGTTCCCATTCACAAACAAAGAGGAAAAATCCAAGCGCCGCAGGCGCAGTATGCAGACCGCCCCTGTCGGGCGGTCAGAAAACCAGCAAGCATGGTACTTATGCACTACAAATCCGAGATTTGAGCGCATAAGCACAGAGCTTGTCAGAGGGCTGTCTGCCCCTAAAACCCCGAATACAAAAGGAGGAAGAATGGAGGAAAAAATCAAGAGAACACGGAGTGTTCAGGTAAGACTGACACAGGAGGAATATGACTTCCTACAGCAGAAATTCCTACTCAGCGGCTATAAGTCCAAGAGTGAGTTTATGCGTATCGCATTCTTTGAGACACTTATTGTAAAGTTCAACGCCGACGAGTTGCAGGAGATGCTCCGCCTGATGAAAAATATCTCGGCTAATATCAATCAGATTGCCGTCAGAGTGAACAGCACCGATAAAGTGTACCGTGAGGACTTAACACAGATCGAGGACGGAGTGGAGAGGATATGGCAGCAACTAAAATATTTCCAATCACAGCTACAGTGCATAAAGCCTTAGCCTATATCGCTGCCGCCGACAAGACCGACAACGGCAGGCTCATCAGTACCTTTATGTGCAGTCGAAATCCCGACAAAGCTGCCATAGACTTTGCTGATGTGACAGCTACGGGAACAGGCAGAAGTTCTGTCCTTGCACAGCACTTTATCATCAGCTTTCAGCCTGGGGAAGTCACGTCCGAAAAGGCGATGGAGATCGGCAGGGAGATATGCGAAAAGTTCCTCAGCGATCAGTACCAATACTTCCTTGCCGTCCATACCGATAAAGGGCATATTCATCTGCATTGCATCTTCAATAATACCAACATGATTAACAAGCATACATTCCAGACTTTGAATAATCAGGGAAAGGTCAGCGAACGTATGTGGAAGAAGCTCAGAGTGCTGTCCGATGAGGTATGCAGAAAGCATCGGCTTTCTGTGATCGAACACCCCGAAAATAATAAGGGAATGTCCCATTGGGAATGGGATATGAACCGCATGGGCGTATCATGGAAAGCCAAGCTGAAATTTGCCATTGATGAAGTCATAAAGGAAAGCGATGATTTTGAGGATTTCCTTGAAAAGTGCAGGAAACACGGTATCATTGTTGACTACAATCCCGACCATAAAATTGACCTCAGATTTATGCTTGCCGAGCAGAAAGAACGCAATCCAAGAGCCAAAATGACTCGCGCCCGAACACTCGGCTGGTATTATGAGACAGAGCAGATCAAAAACCGTATCGCTCAGTACAAGGGCGGCATGGAATATGTGCCGAGGATCAAGGTCAGACAGACGGTCACCAAGCAGGAAAACAAGTTCGTCCGTGATGCCATCGACAGGGGCAATATGAAGCTCGCCAGCATCGCAAAAAATATCATCACGCAGTACGGCATTGAACCCGAACATCTGCAAGGAGAAACCATGCTTGCCTGCGCTCAGTGGGCTGCGCTCACGGGTGACCTGAATACGCTCCAGACGCAGATAGAGGATTACAAGGCACAGCTCAAAGTCATCAGGCAGTACCGCAAGCTGAAAGCAGTTCAGGACGAGCTGAAAACTCTCAGCGGCAGACAGGCACAGAAGTTCCGAAAGGAGCATAGCACCGAGCTGAATTCTTATGCAGAAACCCGCCGTCAGATATTGGAATGGTATCCTGACGGTCATATCCCGACAGCGGAGCTTTTGGAGCAAAAAATAAACGCCCTTATGCAAGAGCGTTCACAGAAAAATAACGAGTATAAGGCAGTCAAGCAGAAAGCGCAGGATCTGTCCAAAGCACAGCGGACTATCGAGGAATTTCTGAGGAACGAGCGAAGTGTTCAGGAGCAGAAGCGCAGGAAAAATAAGAATGGGGATTTGGAGTAACTCACTTGTTTACTACGATAGTAAACATAACAAGATCATCATCGCCCGTGTTGATGATAGTATGCTCAGAACCTTTCGGGCAGATGTGACAGCAGCCTGCCGACAATATTTCCTCTTTGCCGTCACAGATTGCCTTGCCCGTGCCGGACAGGATATAGTTTATATCATCGCCGCTGAATTGTGTGTGCATACCTATAGAGCCACCCTTGTGAAGTCGGCACAGGATAGCTCTCCTATCATCATCGGCATACATACGGGTTGACATGGTTTCAGTACCGTCGTGCATAGGGAGAGTTTCGATCTCAGAAATCTCATTAAAGTTGATAAGCATTGTAATAACCTCCGTTTATTCTTCTGATGAATGGGCTTTCTTGTATTCTTCCAAAGCCGTGAGAAATAGCTTATTAACACTCATACCCTGAGACTCCGCATAAGCCTTGATCTTCTCACGCTCTCCCTTCGGCACATTGACACGGATATAATCGTAATGCCCTTTGAGATATTCCGTGTTCGGCGGAACTTTCTTCCGCTTCTGCTTCGGAGTACATTCTGTGCAGTATTTCTGAGAGCCGGAGGTCACGGTATAGGTCTTACCGCAGATCGGACAAACCTGTTCGCTGCCGATCTTCACGGCATTGCCGGACTTCTTCTTCTCCGCATAGGCCCTGTTTCTCTGGACCTGAACCTTATCACGGCAATAGATACAGTATTTCGCACGGTTAGAGGAAGTCTGGAACTCCATACCGCACATTTCGCATTTACGGGTAATCAAGCGTATCCCCCCCTTAGAATAGGTCTATATTCCTATTCTATCAGATGTTGGGTGCAAAGTCAAGCATAATCGGAAATTTATACAAATCTCACTGGGGAAACCCGATTTTCGGTATGCTGATTGCTGCGCTCCTACAAAAATCATTTTCTTCTCAAAATTATACTTGACATTAGGTGTAAACCAATGTATAATAAAAGCACAACGAAACACAAACAACCCACAGACCACGAAAGAGAGGTAAATTCTATGTTAAACAAGTTTATGGTAGCAGGCAGATTGACTGCCGATCCCGAAATCAAGACCGTGGGCGAAAACCGCCTTTGCAAGTTTACTATCGCTTGCGACCGCCCGAAGCGTAAGGGCGAGGAGAAAGCAGAGGTTGACTTCTTCCCCTGCACCGCCTGGAACCGCAATGCTGATGTGATCGTTGATTGGTTCGGCAAGGGCGATATGGTAACGCTTGTCGGCTCTGTCCACATCAACCGCTATGAAAAGGACGGCGTGATGCGTACCGCCACCGAGGTCAAGGTCGAGGAGATACACTTCTCAGGCGGTAAGAAGAACACCACACCGACTACGAACGGCTACGATAACCCCTACATCGGCACAGAGAACGATCCGCTGTTCTAATCGGAAATCACAAGGAGGAACATGACAATGACGAAGGAAGAATTACTGAAAGAGCTTGACCGTATGCGTGATAAAATGATACGCAGTATCAACAGCGACTACGATAACCTCAGAATGAAGCTCACAGGCGAGGAAAATGTGCCTGCACCCATTCACCTTGATAATCCAAGCAGATTTATCGGCACAAAGCCTGTGAAACTGTATATCGGTTCTGAGGAGTATTCTGTCAGCAAGTGGAGCGAGGTTGCTTACTTTATCCTCTGCAAGCTGAATTCCGAGCGCTATAACGAGATCAGAGGGATAGCCGATAAGTTAAGCGGAAAGAAGCGTACTATCCTCGGAAGCAGCGGCGACGGCATGGACAGAGCGCTGAAAGTGGACGAGGACTTATACTTTGAAGCCCATTTCGGCACGGAGATGATGCTTACGCTTCTGCTGAAGATATGCAAATATGTCGATTTTGACGGCAATACCGTTCTTGTAAGCGTAATTAACAGATAAGGAGAGAAACGATATGAAGAAGTTTATCACAGCAGTATTCTGTACTGCATTGGCACTCAGCGCAGGCTTTACAGCCTACGCTGCCGAAGCCCCTGACCGTGACAGCCTTGAAACTGCCATTTGGGAGGACATCTGGAACGGCAAGGGCGATAATGGGCTTGAATTTCCCGAAGCATCATACAAGCACCATATTCTCGACAAGTGGCTTGACGAGAATTACGGCAAAGGAGCTTATGACTGGAGCGATGTAGGAGAGGTCACACACGGTTACCGCAGATATTACCGCAGTCTGATTGACGGTTGGGACTTTGAGGACGATAATAACGGCGGCTGGACTATCGACACCGTGGACAACCATTACAGCTTCACGCTTCTAAACGGAAACTGGCAGATGTTCGACCAAAACGGCAATACCGTGGACAGCTTTCCGCCGTTCAGTACGCTGAAAGATACCGAACCAGAAGCGACAGGCGGTCATGCTATCAATGATAACGGTGACAATAGTCCAAGAGTGATCGGAGAGGTCACAGCACAAACGGAAACGGCTTCTGAGGGCGGTTCTTCCGCAGAGGGTAACAATACCACTGATAGTCAGTCAGGCGGTTCTGAGGGTTCTGGTGCCAATCCGCTGCCGATTATCGCAGGAGTTGCCGTTCTCGCAGGAGTCGGCGGCGCAGGCTATTATTTTACAAGGAAAAGAGGGAAATAACATGATTTTTAAGAGTAAACAGACCGTGAACGGCGCTCCCGTGTGGGAAGTCGATACCGACACGCAGACGGTACGTCACCGCAATCCCAAGACAGGCAAATCGGAGCGTCATGTGTTCCATACCGACCACATTAAGTATTATCTGCATCACATCGAGGAAATGCGGCCCAAACTCTTGCAGGAGATTGTTGACAAGGGCGAGATTTATAAGCATCTTGACGAGCTTGACACAAAGGTCACGGACGCAGTAAACCGTCAGACTGACCTGTTGATGCAGTCGAGCCGTGATTATCAGGTAGCTGTTGAAACAGGCGACCTCAATGCTGTCGGCTCTATCGGCAATATGCTCCGTATGCAGGCACAGAGTGCCGTATTCGATGCCATGATCTACCTTTGGCGAGAGGATACATAACATCATAATACAAATCAGGTCAGCTTCAGGGCTGACCTGATTTGTATCAGTTTTCACCGCTTTTTCATTGCAATATACCGTGTTCTATGATATAATAGTCTTATAGAGCAGATCGGGGGTGATTGCAATGTCAAGCAGGTTACCTATCATACCAAACTATCATGAAATCCACGATGAATAGGAGGTATTTCCTTGACCGTTGACACGAAAGAGGTAGTCACCACGATAGCCTATATGATCGGTGTCCGAATGTCGGCGCTGAATGTGAGCTATGGAGAATGTTCTGAACTGATCGAGAAGCTCCGAGCTGACCGTGATGCTACTACCATAAGATATTTGTGTAAGCTGCGAACCGTGCTGATGCAGAAATTCAAAAAGACCGATGATCTGATGCGGTATCAGCTTAAAAACCTGCATAACATCGAATGGTATGACCACGATAATATCAAGCAGCTTGAAAAATGGGGATTTACCATTATCCAAGCGAATTACCGTTCGGACAAGTATATGCAGGAGTTCACAAGGCTTATCAATGAAAATATCGACAAATGCTCTCATTTATTTTATGACTGGCTGAATTGGGAGTACATAAGAGACTTGTTCTTCGTCCCGAAGTATAACAAAAACGGCGTAATGAAAGATGAATTCAATAAATATATGGCGAACATCGACCATTACCCATTTCAGGTGTATATTCATTGGCAGCCTGTTGATGTCGGCAGTATCGTCTATTCTGACCGCAAATTTCTGAAAATCATCTATGGTCAGCACGGCGATGTTTTTACTGATTATACAAAATATCGGGACGCAGATGATGAAACCCGAAACAATATTTATCATTTTATTGACAGCGCGGAGAAAACTGCTGTCGCTGTTGATTGTGAGAACAGCAACCCCTTTAAGCTGTATAGTGTCCTGAAAGGCTTAAATCAAGATGAACTTGCCAAGATCGAGAAAATCACGCTCTATGACGATCCGAACACTACCGCAGGCTGGGACTGGCTCTCCAAATTCACACAGATACCCGTTGAGCATATCGAAATTGACCGTGTAACCGACAGAAAATCCCTTGTCGATGTGCGAATGACCGCAAGCGTAGTCACGGACTTCTATCGTGACGGTATTACATCATTTATCATTGTGTCGAGTGATTCCGACTTTTGGGGACTCATCGAGAGCCTGCCGAAAGCTCACTTTCTTGTAATGTATGAGTATGAGAAATGCGGAACGGCAATCAAGAACGCCCTCGCACAGCACGGCATCTATTATTGTGCCATAGATGATTTCAGTACCGCAGGCACGGAGGAAATGAAGAAAGCCGTCCTCTTTGCCGAGCTTGAAAAGCATTTGCCGAACCTCATCGGGGAAAGCCCTCTGGCTCTTACACACAAGCTCTATGAAGCTACACGGATCACTGCCACCCAAAAGGAAATGGAGAACTTCTGTAATCGGTTCGTCAAGACCTTGAAGCTCAAAGTCTCCGAGGGGAAGTTTGTGATTGAGATACAGAGATAGTCGTATACTATGCAGATAGATGTAGTAGGCTATGCGTATAAAACGTACTCCCGTGCCATTTTTAGACACGGGAGCTTTCTTTGTAAATTATCGGTTATATCCATTAGGGTTGTTTTTCTGCCATTTCCATGAGTCATGGCACATATCCTCAAGCGTTTTTTCGGTTTTCCAACCAAGTATCTTCAATGCTTTGTCAGCGTTTGCATAGCATTCAGCCAGATCACCGGCTCGCCTTGCACCATATATATGGTTTACTTTTACATTGTTGACACGCTCAAATGTCTCCACTATTTCTGTCACGCTGTATGGCGTACCTGTGCCAAGATTGAATATCTCCATACAGTGATTTGCAAGGATATATTCAACAGCCTTGACATGACCTTTTGCGAGATCGACCACATGGATATAGTCACGGGTACAAGTTCCGTCAGGTGTAGGGTAATCGTTGCCGAATATCGTCAGACAATCACGTTTACCGACAGCGACCTGTGTGACATACGGCATAAGATTATTCGGTACGCCCTGCGGAGCTTCACCGATCATACCTGATTCGTGTGCGCCGATAGGATTGAAGTAACGCAACAGTATTACGGAAAGCTCCTTATCTGCGTTTGCTGCATCTTCAAATATCTGCTCCATCATGGATTTTGTCCAGCCATAGGGATTTGTACAAGCCCCGCGCTTCATTGTTTCCAGATACGGAACGGGATTAACTTCGCCGTAGACCGTAGCACTGGACGAAAATATGATATTTTTTACGTCATATTCCTGCATGGTTTCCAACAGGGAAAGCGTAGTATCAATGTTGTTCCGATAGTACATGATTGGCTTTTCAACCGATTCCCCAACAGCTTTCAATCCTGCAAAATGTATGACGGCATCTATGGTATTATCGCTGAATATCTCGGAAAGTGAATTTTTGTCCCGAACATCGGCTTGATACAGCTTTACAGATTTGTTTGTAAGCATCTCGACACGCCTGATAGCTTCGGGCGAACTGTTTGTGTAGTTATCAGCTACAATTACTTCATAGCCTGAGTTTAATAATTCAACGGCAGTATGTGATCCTATGTATCCTGCACCGCCTGCTAATAGTATTGTGGGCATTTTATTCCCCCTTTTGTTATAATCCAACAATGATAATTTGTTTGAGATTATAGTATTATTTCAGCGTTATCAACAATTTCACTCTTAACCTTCTTTTGTAGCAAATCCCAATTCGGCTTTCTATCCGAAAGATTATGGGCATCGCTGCCGAATAAATAGGGATAGCCCTCTTTTATCAGGCTCTTGACAAAACGCTTTTCCTTGAAATTGCCGAACGCTTCATTGTTTATCTGGAATATCGCATTGAGCTTCAGTACTTCCTCATATTCCGCTTTGCTGTAATATTCAAGGTAGCGATGAATATGGGCAATGATTGGAGTGAGGTGATGCTCATAGGACAAATCCGTAATCTCATCCAAATACCAATGCTGAAAGCCTGCATACGGAAATTCAAGCAATATGTAATTCGTATCTGCTATGCGGAGCTTCTCAATATCCGGAAGTTTGCTAATACCGTGTTCGATAGCTATCTCTGCTCCGAGCAAAATATCGCTGTTGTTTTGATCTGCCTGAACAAGCTTTTCATAAGCATTCTGTCGTTTTTCAAGGTAAGCCTTGATATTGTTATGCTCACGATGAGCGTAGAAGTGCGGAGTAGCAATAATACGCTCCACGTCCTGCGACTTCATCAGCTTTATCATTTCAAGGGACATTTCCACGCTGCTTGAACCATCGTCAATTTGCGGAAGTATGTGACAATGATGCTCAGTCAGCATTTTTGTCCTCCTTTTCTTGCTCGTCAGGATTCTGACCGTAACCGTAGCCATATCCGTAACCGCCATAGCCGTACTTCTTGTACTTATACTTGTAATTGTAGTAGTTAGCACCGTGATTATGGTGAACATCGTTCATCACAAAACCGAGCATATTGACCTTTGCAAGCTCGATCTGCTTCATACAGTTTGCCAAATCTTCATAGGTTGTCATGGCGTAGCGGATAACAAGCATGATGCCGCTGATTGAGCTTTTCATTACCATTGCATCACTCACTACATTTATAGGCGGAGTGTCGATGATAACATATTCATAGCTTGATGAAAACTGCTCAAGAAGTTTATTGAAGCTCTCCGAAGCAAGAAGCTCTGACGGATTAGGCGGCAATGGTCCCGCTGGCAGCAGATCAAGATTATTTATCACATTGCTCTTAACGGATTTTTCCATAGAGGACTTCTTAATAATAAGAGTAGATAAACCCTCATCATTTTTCACCTGAAAAGTTCTGTGCTGAACAGGCTTACGCATATCGCCGTCTATCAGAAGAACGGCACTTCCGGTCTGCGCAAGTGCTATTGCAAGGTTAGCCGCAGATGTAGATTTGCCTTCGCCGGGATTCGAGCTTGATACAGCAATGATTTTCTTTTCTGAATCAGCCGCCGTAAAGAGAATATTCGCTCTGATCGTCTTATAGCTCTCTACTATGTTGAACGGAACGTCCTTATCTGTAAGCAAACCGCTCGGTTCTGTCCTGTGCTTGCCTTTCTTTTTCTTCTTACCCTCACCGAACTGCTGTATTTCACCGATGATAGCCTTATCATACTTCTTTGCAATTTTCTCGGATTCTTTGATCGTATTATCAAAATAGTCGATGATAAGAATAACCATTACAACGATCAAAAATGCCGCTGCCATACCGAGTATTGCATTTTTCGTGTTATTGGGAGCAACAGGCGTTTTGTAAATCTTTGCCTTGCCTATCGTATTGATTGAGCCAACGCCCACGGCTTCTTCCACATACTTCGGTGCGACCTGCGTAATGTCATTGCAAATATCTGCTGCGAGGTTCGGATTTACTGTTGTAGCTGTGATCGTTACGGCAGAGGTATCAGTTACTGAACTAATCGCAAGACAGTTCCTTATTGATGAAGGGGCAATTTTACCGTCCTCATCGAACGAAAAAAAACTGCGCAGATCTTCCTCATCGTACTGCTCCAATAGCAAATCGCTGACAGCATTCATTACTTCGTCATCTTTCAGTACTTCCATGTATGTATTTACAAGCTGTTTGGAATTGCTGATGTTATTGACGTCGTTTCCGTTGTTTTCGGAGATTCCCGTGTAGCTCTGCACATACATTGTAATATGTGACGAGTATTTCACAGGCAGAACGAATTTTGATAATGAAAACGCCGCGACTCCTCCGCATAGCGTTAATACTACTATAACCATCAGATGGCTCCATAGCAGCATTATTAAATCTTTGATCGTGTAAGTATTCTTCATTAAGCATTCCCTTTCATTAATAATTTAGCCGATTTATAGGCGATAATCTTATTCAACTGTTACGCTCTTTGCCAGATTTCTCGGCTTATCCACATCAAAGCCTTTACCGACAGAAACGTAATAGCTCATAAGCTGCAAGGGAATTACGGATAAACTCCCTGCAAGCAGGGGATCAATTTTCGGAACAAAAATTACAAAGTCGGCTGTATCTTCCATGGCATAATTGCCGTATGTAGTCACGCCTACGAGATTTGCTCCACGGCTCTTGACCTCAACCATATTGCTTACGGTCTTTTCGTAAAGCTGCGGCTGCGTAACAACACTTATAACCACAGTCCCATCTTCAATCAGGCTGATAGGCCCATGTTTCAATTCGCCTGCGGCATACGCTTCGGAATGGATATAGCTGATCTCTTTCATTTTCAGGCTGCCTTCAAGGCTGATTGCATAGTCGATACCTCTGCCTATGAAGAATGCGTCCTTGATACCGACAAGTTTTGAAGAAAACCACTGTATGCGTTCCTTGTCAGAGAGTATCTTTACAATCTTTGTGGGGATAGAATTGATCTCGCTGATAAGCTGCGCATATCTTTCATCAGTTATCTCTGCTCTTGCCTTTGCAAACTGCAATGCAAGCAGATAACCAGCTATAAGCTGTGTACTGTATGCCTTAGTTGTAGCAACCGAAATTTCCGGTCCTGCAAGCGTATAGAACACGCTATCTGCTTCTCTTGCAATAGACGAGCCTACTACATTAACGATACCGAGCGTTCTAATGCCCTGTTCCTTAGCGGAACGGAGGGCAGCAAGGCTGTCCGCAGTCTCTCCCGACTGGCTGATGATGATAACAAGGCTATTATCCTGCAATCTCATTTTTCTGTATCGGAACTCACTTGCAAGCTCGACTCTCACGGAAAGTGATGTAAGCTCCTCTATCACATACTGTACAGCCATACCGACATGATAAGCTGAACCGCAGGCTACTATATATACCTGACGAATACTGCGCATCACCTCATTGGATAGTCCAACGCTGTCAAAGCTGATCTGACCGTCCTTGATAACAGAATTGATCGTATCAAGAATAACCTTTGGCTGTTCATGTATCTCTTTCAGCATAAAATGCTCATAGCCGCCTTTTTCTGCTGCTTCAGCATCCCATTTAATCTCTGTAAGCTGTTTGGATATTTCCTCACGGTCAATATTATAGAATGTGACATTTCCTTTTTCAAGACGGGCGATCTCATGATTGCCGATGTAATAAACATTTCTGGTGTACTTGAGTATTGCAGGAACATCCGAAGCAACATAGGTTTCACCGTTTGCAATGCCAATGATCATGGGGCTGTCCTTACGGGCAGTATATATTTCATCGGGATAGTCCTTGAACATCACACAAAGAGCGTATGAGCCGCGAATACGGAGCATTGCCCTAACGATAGAGTCCACCGGACCTTCGCTGTATTTCTTATAATAATAGTCTATCAGTTTGACAGCAACCTCTGTATCTGTCTGGGATTTGAATGTATATCCCTGCTTGGAGAGTTTTTCTCTAAGTTCCTGATAGTTTTCTATAATACCGTTATGAACGGCAATTACATTTTCATCATCAGAACTATGCGGATGAGCATTTAAAGCAGAGGGTTCGCCGTGCGTAGCCCAACGGGTATGCCCGATACCACAGCAGCCTTTGACAGCCTTGCCCCAATCGGTCATTTCACCGAGGACTTTCAGCTTGCCCTTTTCTTTGATGATCTCTGTATCGTTGCTGCTGTCACGGACGGCGATGCCGGCAGAGTCATACCCTCTGTATTCCAATTTTGCAAGACCATCCAATAAAACAGGGGCAGCCTGATGATTGCCTGTGAAGCCCACTATTCCGCACATTACGTTTTAATCCTTTCCTATCATTATTCTTCGCTATCGAGTATATCGGCTATTCTCTTACAAGCAAAGCCATCTCCATACGGATTGCTTGCCTTAGACATTTTTTCATATTCGGACTTATCAGAAAGAAGCCTTGAAAATTCCCGATATATAGTTTCTTCATCAGTTCCAACAAGTTTGAGTGTTCCAGCCTTTATTCCTTCTGGTCTCTCAGTTGTATCTCTCATAACGAGAACAGGTTTTCCAAGAGAGGGGACTTCCTCTTGTATACCACCGCTGTCAGTTAGTATCAGATAGCTTTGATTCAAAAAATTGTGGAAATCAAGAACATCCAATGGTTCAATTATCCTTATTCTATCGCAACCTCTTAGCTCCTCGTCTGCTGCTTGTCTTACGATAGGATTCATGTGAATAGGATATAAAGCCTTAATATCATTATGCTCGTCCATAACTCGGCGAATTGCCCTAAACATATTATGCATAGGCTCTCCGAGATTTTCACGCCGATGCGCAGTAATCATTATTAACCTGCTACCTTTAGCCCATTCAAGCTGGGGGTGTGTATAATCAGCTCTAACAGTTGTTTTCAGCGCATCAATTGCTGTATTCCCCGTAACAAATATGGCGTCCTCAGCTTTTCCTTCCTTTATTAAGTTTGATTTGGATAATTCAGTAGGGGCAAAGTTATATTTTGATATGATAGATACTGTTTGTCGGTTGAATTCCTCGGGATACGGACTGTAGATATTATATGTACGAAGTCCGGCTTCTACATGACCAACAGGTATCTGTAAATAGAAACAAGCAAGAGCAGTAACAAATGTTGTTGAAGTATCTCCGTGAACGAGAACAACATCTGGTTTCTCACTTTCTAAAACCTCACGAATCTTATTAAGTATGCTGGTTGTAATGTCAAACAATGTCTGCTTATCTTTCATGATAGAAAGATCGTAGTCAGGAACGACTTTGAATGCTTCAAGCACTTGATCCAACATCTGACGATGCTGCCCTGTGACACAAACTATCGTTTTTATACTTTCTCTTGCTTTCAGCTCATTTACCAGAGGGCACATTTTAATTGCCTCGGGACGTGTGCCAAAAACCACCATTATTTTTTTCATTATATTTTTCTCCTGTCCATAAACTGTCAAATTAGTGACTGACTATTGATTTGTATTTTTAGTTTTGCTTTCTTGCGTGATTTGATTGAACATACTTCTAATCAAACATTCTAATTGTGCTAAAACAAATGCCATGATAGCTATAAGCACAAGTATAACTACAATATTCAATGATGTAATAGCGGTTAATTGCATTAAGCTGAAAGGTCCCAAAATAATAAGGTGATGAACCAGATATACCTCATAGCTGTGTTTATCTGTTACCTCAAAGAATTTCTTTAGTTTTGTAAAGTTTATCTGATTGAAGAGCCTATGCAATAACAGAAAAATGCAAATACCAAGTGCCACATGATTGTAATCACAAAAAAAGCTATATCCTGGAAACGTCTTATCTGCAACATAAGAAAAGTATATTTGCAACGAGTTTCCACAAACAGCAACTATTACCAACATAATATCAATATAGTGCTGTTTAATGAAATTCTTTTCTTTGTTAATCCCGAGAACATAACCTATTACATAACAACTAATCCATGCTGGATTATAAAATCTCGCAAAGCCGCCATAAAATAAAGAAACAATCATTACGCTGATAACAACATAAATAAAAAGGCACTTTCCGCTTGTAACATATTTATCCCTATACTTCTCTAATAAAGGCGTAATTACATAACACATTAGAATTGTAGGAACAAACCATAGATGGCCCGCCCCTTGTAGTGTTGTGTTGAGTAACAGACCTCTAAAAAAGGCGCTGAAGGTAAATATATTTCGAGCAAACAAGAATTGGAGCGTGCCATATAGGATAAAAACTATGTAATAAGGAAGTAGTATTTTTTTAAACCTTCTTGCGTAAAAAATGGTTATATCTCCGATGCATCTTTGTCCGTATAAGTAACCAGAAATACAAAGAAAAATCTGAACTCCAACATTGAACCACCACGCTAATCCTAAGTTCAAATATTGCATTATATGACAACAAATAATAAAGCTCATTGCCATAAAGCGAATAGCACTGATTGTGCAGTCCGCACAATAATTCTGGCGTTTGTTCTGCCCCCCACAGGTTGCGCAAATTTTCGCTACCATGATTTCAAACTACCTTTCTTTTTTCATTTTTCTCTTTATCATCATCAATACCTTGATAAAATATTGCCTTTGACTAAACCCAATCAAAATACAGATTGGAATTTGCAAATAAAATTGCTTAAAGCAAAGGCTAATTACACATTGACCCAAAAGCAGAATAAAACCGATAAATTGTATGATCCAATCCGCTTTTATACGGATTATCTTTCGCATCTGTATTGTTCTGATAACCCAAATTGCAATATAGCCTATCATAGTAGCAATCGAAGCACCTAATGCTCCGATAAAGGGGATAAGAGCAAAATTACATATTGTATTAACTACTGCACCCAAAACAGTTGTTATCGAAACTTGTTTTGTCTGCTTAACCGCAGTAAAAATGCACCCCTCAAATAAGGCTATACCATTAAATACCGTACCTACTAACAGAGGCGGTACATATTTCCAAGCTGCATAGAATTCATTAGCGTATAGTATTCTTGCGATAAATATGTTGAAAAGCATTATAACTGAACACCCAACAATTGAAATGCAGCTATAGGTCATATACACATTGCCGATAAAGCCGTCCGAATCGTCTTTATCAAATTCTGTGATTGCAGAAATTGACCACGCACTATAAAATACGCTTTGGATCGTAGATAGTATTGTGGGGATTTTATAAGCAACAGCATAAATACCATTAACCGCAGCTCCACAAAAGAAAGCGAGGATATAGCGATCACTTGCATTGTTAAGCCACCAAGCTACAGAATTAGCAACCAATGGTAAGCTGTACAAGCTCATAGTCTTAAAAAGACCGTTTGGGATTTTGACCGAACCGGATTTTAACAAATCACTTCCTAAAACCATTATTATAATTGCAATGGTTGTTCCAGAAATATTGGCTATCAGATACCCTAATACGCCCAGCTTCACGAAAAGAAGCAATAAAACATTCAGTGAACAGGTTAAAAGCGTATTAAGTATTCCGCATACAACAAGCAGTTTAATCTTGTTTACCGCTTTCAGATACATGGAAAGAATATTATTGAAAGCATTAGCGATAAACAGCAGGTATAAGTACACGGAATACATTGCACTTAAATGGAAAAACGGCATATTATACACTATAAGCAAGCCTATTCCGAGAATCGCTGTTGCAATTCCTGCAACTTTTATTCCGACTTTAGCAGCTTGTAAAGGCTCGTATTCTTTGTCAAGACAGAATCGTAAAACTGCATCTTGAATATTTAATGTCATAATAGGTACAAGCAACTGAACTGTCGTTGTTACCAAATCAAGGTTACCATAGTCAGTGGTACTTAACACATAAGTATATAACGGAAATAACAAAAATGAGATGATTTTTGTGCCAAAATTACTTATCGTGAAAAGTAGGGTGTTAATGGATAAATCTTTAGCTTTTTTCGATTTACTCATTTCTTTATATCCTTTAATAAGTGATATGCTTTGGAAGCTGCTTTTCGCATTCGTTTTCTCCTTTCAAACGGAAGGATATATTTTTTCATAATGTCCTCCATTTTTGTATTGGGATCAGCCAATGCCCTTATATATGAATGCCAGAACACAGGCTCACGGCCGTTTGTCATTTGCTGGATAGATGTGTAGTCCTGAATATCCTGTTTGTGAATTTCAGCGACGCCCGAACCTATCAGCATATCAACAACTTCTTTTCCCTTATCAGTTAATACAACAATCTCACTTACACCTGTTTTATCTGATTTGAATTTATTGCCCAAATAATCACCAAGTCGCAGATCGGCAGCACTCTTGTTACGCCACGGACATTCAAAGCAGTTATGCGAATAACAGAAACCATGCTCAAAAGAAAGGAAATAATAATCCTTGCTTTGATGAATGGATTGCTCTTTTTCAGAATCAGAGGAGTATATATATCTCTCTCTCCACCCTTTGCGCTTATCACGAAAAACAATCTTCATCTTATTTGTATCAAATCCTTGTTCCCGTAAATAGGATTGATACTTTACATAAAGGTAATAACTCGGAACGCCATGACAAATCAAGTCAACAAAAATGATATTCACCTTATCTTTTAATAAGGAACGCATTCCTGCTATCTGACAGGGTGTTCCGAAGATAACTGTCGGAGCTTCGCTCTTATAAAGCTGTTCGGTTATGACGGAGAAGTTGCTCTGCATATACTTACTGCCTTGCAGTTTATCCAATTCTTCCGTATGTTCTGGCTCTATAAGAATATGCTTTGCTGTTTGAGAGTCAACATCAAATGTACAGCCGACAACGGCATATCCTTTTTCGCAAAGCATTTCAGAAATATGATGCGCAGCTCCACCACTTGATGATTTCAAAAGCACATCAGCAGAATTGCTTTTGAAAGAATAAAGCACCGATTTAGCAATTTCCTGATCGTTTTGATCTATCATATATGGACAAACCTTCGTGCATTTGCCGCATGATACACACTTATCATTATCAACAAAAGACGAATAGAAACCGTCCTTATCCATTTTTATCTGTACAGCGTTACAAGGGCATACTGCCATACAAGCTCCACAGCCACAGCACATAGAATTATTTCGGTGAATATTCTTTTTTTGAACTTTAGGTTTTGAAGAAGAAGCCGCAGCAATGGCATTGCTGAGATATGAAATTGATTCATCTGCCAATGCTTTCCTTTTCCCCTCAACCATATCATAGTTGATTGTATCATCAAGCATTTTCAATGATGCGCCATTAAGATACAGTCTTTTCCTGAGTTGTAATTTATCAAGAAGATTATATATCCTTGAATTTTGATTCAGCTTATCATTTGCCTTAAAGCGCTCAAACACTGTAAAAGGCTTATGGAAATTAACGGAAAATGCAAGTCCGTGGAATGAATCAGTGCAGACATACGATGCATTTTGCATATATGCAAGGAATTCTGCCGGACCGACTGCATGAAGTGTTATACTGAAAGAGCAGTCGACAAACACCCAAAAATCTGGTAGAATATAAGTAACAAAACCGGAAAGGGAAAACGACTATGAAGTACAGTAAAG